>Ga0190265_10000353_pt1 | contig 35257 bp, 27 predicted proteins | sample Popmic124T_FD_133135 | JGI IMG/M metagenome (GOLD analysis project Ga0190265, IMG submission 133135) | Populus adjacent soil microbial communities from riparian zone of Indian Creek, Utah, USA - 124 T | ecosystem: Environmental > Terrestrial > Soil > Riparian zone | place: USA: Utah | collected... | reverse complement strand
TGCCGGCCAGGATGCCGCCGTCCACGGGCAGTTGACGTTCGCTGCCCTCCGGCGTGCGGAATCCGTGCATGGTCGTGCCCGGCAGGTAGCCGGTCAGGGAGGTGCTGTACGAGCCGCCGCCCGAGGTGGCGGTGACCTGTGCCGTCGTCACAGGTTCGGCTGCAGCCACGCCGTCCAGGCCGCGCAGCGCCTGCTGTTGGTCCGGTGCGTGCGGACCGGCGCTGACGGTGGCGTCCTCCCGCTGCACCTCGTCGAACTGCACATCCATGGCCGTCCTCATGCTGGTGGCCATGCCCGCGGACGTGAGTACCAGGACGAGCGCCAGCACACTGCCCAGCACGGTCGCCAGGGTGCGGCGGCGGCTGCGGCCGAGCTCGCGCAGCGACAGCCGTACGGTCAGGGGCAGTTGCCGGGCACGCGCCAGCGCCCTGCTCCACCTGCCCGGAGGCGTCAGGGTGCCGCCGTCACCGCGCATGGCCTCGGCGGGTGCGGTCCTGGTCGTGGCCCAGGCGGGAGCCGCACCGCCGACCAGTCCGACCAGTACGCCGAAGAGCGCACCGGCCAGCATGACGGCAGGACGGTGCTCCACCAGCGTGTAGGGGATGCCGAGTTCGGAGGTGTAGGCGTGTGTCATCGCGGTCGTCGCCGCCGCGCCCGCCGCCACACCCAGGACGGCGCCGCCCGTACCGGCGAGCACTCCGTGCCCGAGGTAGTGCCGTGCCACGGTGCCGCGCGGCACTCCGGCGGCGAGGAAGGTAGCGATGACCTTGCGCTCGGCGAGCACCAGCCTGGTGATCAGGACGTACGCGGCGACCGCGGCAGCGGAGAGGAACAACACCGGGAAGGCGACGGAGAGTTGGGAGAAACCGTCGAGGTCCGTGTTGAGGGCGGCATGCGAGGGGTGCTCCGAGCGGGGCTGCACCTCCGATGCCCCCGCGGCACGCAGCCGTCCGGTGACGCGTTCCGCTGTGACGCCGCCGTCGTCGCGGGCGTCCGCGGTCAGCCGTACCAGCGTCTGCCGGGCCACGGCCGCGCTCTCGCCGGCCAGTTTCCGTACGGTGGCTTCGGGCGCGAAGACCACGGCGAAGTTGTGCGGGTCGCCGATGACTTGCTGCCGGCTCAGTGCGGGCCACAGATACTCGGGGGATTCGGCGACGCCCCGTACGGTCACGGTCCGCCAGCGCGCACCGTCGAAGATCTTCGACGTGTCACCGGGGGAGAGGCCGAAGGTCTTCGCCGTGTGCCGCTCGATGAGTACGCCGTGGCTGTCGCCGCTGCGCGGATAGTGACCGGAGACGACGTCGACCTTGTTGACGGCGGGCTGCTTCCCCGCCGGCAATCCGGTGACGCGGCCCAGCAGTTCGTCGCCGCCGAGACGCACCGGCATCCGTGCCTGGGTGCGGGTGGTCTCCTCGGCCACGCCCCCGTCGGCGCGGGCAGCGGAGGCAACTCCCGCCGGGTCGCCGCCGGTTGCCGTCAGATCGGCGAAGTGCATGCGGGAGTAGGTGTGTTCGTAACTGGAACCGAGGTTGCGGTAGGCGTCGTAGCTGGCGACGAACAGCAGCACGCCGATCAGCACGGTCACCCCGATCGCGCCGAACTGCGGCAGCCTGCGCCGCAGATCACGCCGGGTCTTGGTGAGAAGTATCCGGTTCATGGACGCTCACCAGTCCACGGTGGAGACGTCGGCGGGAGCCGCGTTGCGTTCCACCGACTCGACCCTGCCGTCCCGCATGGTCACCACGCGGTGGGCGATCTGTGCGACGGCGGCGTTGTGCGTGACCATGAGCACGCCGCGGCCCTCCCGGTTGCTCTGCTGGAGCAGTCGCAGCACGGACTTGCCCGTGGCCACGTCCAGAGCGCCCGTCGGCTCGTCGGCGAGCAGCAGATCGGGGTCGGTGGCCAGGGCGCGGGCGATCGCGACCCGCTGCTGCTGGCCGCCGGAGAGCTGTGCGGGGAAGTAGTCGAGGCGGTCGCCGAGACCGACGGACTCCAGCAGCCCGGTCACGCCGCGACGGTCGCCGCGACCGGTGAGTTCGACCATCACCTCGACGTTCTCCCGGGCCGTCAGAGTGGGCACGAGGTTGAAGAACTGGAAGACGAAGCCGATGTGTTCCCTCCGGAAGCCCGCCAGGTCGCGGGGCCGTCGGCCCGTCAGGTCGACTCCGGAGACCTCGGCCGAGCCGCTGTCGGCGGACTCGATGCCGCCGAGCACGTTCAGCAGCGTCGTCTTGCCCGAACCGCTGGGTCCGAGCACGACGACCAGCTCTCCGGGTGCGATGTCCAAGTCCACGCCGTCCAGGGCGGAGACCGCGGCCTCGCCCGATCCGTACGTCTTGGTCAGGCCGTGAAGACGGGCGCCGCCACGGGCAGTTGGGGTGCCGGCGCTCGCGTCGGCGTGGTCGTCGGCTGTGGTCGTGCGTGCCAAGGGGTCCCTCCTCGTGGTGTGCGCGCTGTCGTTGCCGCGTGCGGTTGCCATGCGGTGTCGTGCCGTGCGGCGCCGTGTGCGGTGCCGTGCCGGTCGGGCAGGCCCGCGTCAGCTGTCGTCCGGGTCTCGTCGCCCGGCCGCCCCGGCGAGCCGTGCCAGCGGCTCGGTCACGGAGATCTCTGCGAGTGCCGGGTCGATCAGGCGGTGCAGTACGAGTCCGTCGAGCGCTGCCCCGAGCAGCATGGCCGTGGCCTCGTAGCCGTCCCGCCCGGCCGTACCGCCGTCGCCGCCGCCGTCTGGACCCGCCGCCGCGTCGCGGGAGGCGTCCGCGGATCGCAGCCAGTCGGCGACCCCCGTACGCCACTCGGCCATCAGGTCCGCCAGTTCGCTGCGCAGCCGCTCGATACGGGTCGAGGCGAGCAGCATCTCGCTGAACAGCACGGTCGCCGGGTCCTCGGCGCTGTAGGACGACATCATTTCCAGCACCTGGGTGATGCCCTCGCCGGCGTCGGCGGTCTGTGAGAGCGCGTCGGCCGCGGCTGTCGCCTCACGCCGTGCGGTGGCCAGGGCGGCTTCGATCAGAAGATCCTCGACCGTGCGGAAGTGGTAGTGCACCAGTCCGGGCCGCAGTCCGGCCCGGTCGGCCACCCGCCGCGTGGTCACCGCGCCCCAGCCGTCCTCGACGATGAGCTGCGCCGCGGCATCGAGCAGCCGCTCACGGGTCTCCTGGCCGCGTTCCGATGATGTCGGGGTCACTGTCTGTCACTCCAGCTCGGGGTCGCTCGGTCGGTTCATGTCAGCTCGGCCGTACGGTTGGGCGAACGCCTTGGGCAATCGCCTTGGTCGTACGACCAAAACTATAGGCGCACGACGCGCCCGTACGCCACCCCCAGGCCTCCACAAGGACACCCGGCCGGCGTGCGCGCCGCCTCAACTCCCTTGCCAGGGGCGGTCGTTCCCGGCCGTTCAGGCTTTCCGGAGTTCGTCAGCCCCGCCCGTTCAAGCCCTTGCGGATGCCGTACGCGGCAGCCCCCGCCAGCAGCACACCGGCCCCCGCGAGAAGAGAGGGGCGAGGGACGGCGAAGGCAAGCAGCAGGCACCCCGCCAGACCCAGGAGGGGAATGACGCGGGCCGGACGGCCCTCCTGCGGGGTCAGGGTCCAGGCGGAGGCGTGGCCGATGGCGTAGTAGGCCAGCACGCTGAAGGAGGAGAAACCGATGGCACTCCGTACGTCGAGCGTGGCCGCGAGCACCGCGACGACTGCGCCGACGGTCAGCTCGGCACGGTGCGGCACCGCGAAGCGGGGATGCACGGCGGTCAGGGCGTGCGGCAGGTGACGGTCGCGGGCCATCGCCAGCGTGGTCCGCGAGACTCCCAGAATCAGGGCGAGCAGGGAGCCCAGGGCTGCGACCGCGCCCCCGGCCTGCACGACCGGCGCCAGCCAGGGCACGCCCGCCGCCCGTACGGCTTCGGCCAGCGGGGCGCCCGCCCCGGCAAGCGCCTCCGGGCCCAGGACGGTCAAGGCAGCGACGGCGACGAGGGCGTAGACGACGAGGGTGATCCCCAGAGCGATCGGGATCGCCCTGGGGATGGTGCGGGCGGGGTCGCGGACTTCCTCGCCCATCGTGGCGATGCGCGCATAGCCGGCGAAGGCGAAGAAGAGCAGCCCGGCCGCCTGCAGCACTCCGCCCGCACCGGCATCCGAACCGATGTGCAGGCGGGCGGAGTCGGCGGTGCCGCCGGTCAGGGCGGCAGTCACCACGGCGGCGAGGACCGCCAGCACGACCGTGACGATCACGCGCGTCAGCCAGGCGCTCTTCTTCACCCCGGCGTAGTTGACCGCGGTCAGTGCGACCACGGCCGCGACCGCCACCGCGTGCGCCTGCCCGGGCCACACATATGTGCCGACGGTCAGCGCCATCGCCGCGCAGGACGCGGTCTTGCCGACCACGAAGCCCCACCCGGCCAGGTAGCCCCAGAACGGGCCCAGCCGTTCCCGTCCGTAGACGTACGTGCCGCCCGAAGCCGGATAGCGGGCCGCGAGCCTCGCCGAGGAGGTCGCGTTGCAGTACGCCACCGTCGCGGCGACGGCGAGCCCGAGCAGCAGCCCCGACCCGGCAGCTTCGGCCGCCGGTGCCACGGCTGCGAAGATCCCGGCGCCGAGCATGGACCCCAGCCCGATCACGACGGCGTCGAACAGGCCGAGCTGCCGTTTCAGTCCGGGGTCGTTCTCAGGGTCGGACGACGTGGGCATGAGGCATCGGCATGGGCAAGTGGCTCCGCACCAGTTGGTGTTGTCCCGCGGGGATCGCGTGCTTCGATTCCGGCAGAGGATATCGGAGTCGTGCCTGACCAGCCGTGCTGTGGGACGCCGGCGGAACCGCGGTCGTCTCCTACGTGCCCGTCTCTGCGAAGTTGCGCTCGACCTGGCGCCTTTCAGTCCGGTCGGGGAAGAAGTTCTTGCAGGACGTGCCGGGGGACTTGCCCGACATCACGCTCGAGCAGGGCCCCGGCTGCTTGTCGTCCAGCCCCAGCATGTGGCCGAACTCGTGAGCCACGACCCGTACCGGATCGTGCCCCTGGGTGAGCGCCTTGAGGCCGATGCTGATGGTGCCCCTGCCGAGGCTCGGCCCCGCGGGGTCGGCGCCTGGCCAGCCCTTGACGACTTCGATGCGGATGTCCGGCTCCTCCCCGTCGGGGACGGGACGCAGCCTGACGTTGGACACCCTGTCGTTCCACGAGGCGGAGGCCGTGCGTATCGCGTCGGCGAAATCCGTTGTCTCACCGGCTTCGTAGGTCACGATCGCCGTGTCCCTCGGCTTCGTGCCGGACGCCCCCGGCCGGGCCACCAACCCCACGACATCGTCCTCCGGCCACACGGACACGTTCTCGCCGCGGGGTCCGCCCTGTGCTCCGGACGCCCCGGGCGAGCCGGGGCCCGCCGAGTCCCCGATGGAGTCCGACCCTCGCGCACCCGAACCACCGCGGCTTTCCCCGCCGGAGTCCTCACGGGGGCCTGATCCGCCGGAGTCCGACGACCGGCCGTCGGTCGAGGAAGCGGTCCCCACTTCAGGAGGTGACTGCGCCTCGGGCTCCTCCGAGCCACAGGCGGCCACTGCCAGCAGCATCAGGGGTACGCACACCGCCGCCCATCTCTCCGGTCCGATACGCATGTTGCGTCTCCCTGCATGGTCATGAGGTCCGTGGGTGAAGGGGGGTGCTGGTGCGGGCGTAGCCGGCGTTGCCTGACGGCGGTCCCGCAGATGTCTCCTACTCACGCGTGGAGACTGTCTGCCGTTCCCTGCCGCCCGGGTGATGTGCATGACACCACAAGTGGCCTGACGCTTGCTTGCGTTCTCGGCGATTACCTCGCCGGTCTGCCGGCCGACGCACCGGTCGAGTTGACGTCCTTGCCCACTGTGTCCGGCTGCTGTCTTCTCAGAGGTCACTGTCACGACAGGAGCTACTGCGGCACACTTGAGGCGGGCTCGGTGCGTTGTCGAAGACGTGTGACTCGGGGGAGTGCTGCCACGGTGAACCGCCGCTTGTCCATGCTGCTTGCCGGCGGGTGTGCCCTCAGTCAGGCGGTCTTCCTGTTCGGGTACCACCCGCTGCAGCGGCGCCTGTTGGGCGTCGAGGTCCCCGCCGTCCCCGAGCGCGAAATACGGCTACTGGGTCTGGACGTCGGCAGTTTCCTGGTGAAGGACCTCGGCCATGCAGGCGGCTGGGTGCCGCAGCTCGTCTTTCTTCTCCTGGCCGCACTTGTGACATATCTGGCGTTACGCAACACGAAGGGCCTCAAGCCGCGGGCCGGGACGATCCTGGTCATGGTCGGAGCACTGCTTCTCGCGGCCGGGGGTGCCGAGTTGGTGTTCAAGGCGATGGACATGGACGGGCGTCCACGCGGTATGAGTTACACCGACTGGCTTCTCGGCATCCAGCTGAACAACCCCTCGGCCGCGCCGGCGCAGTTTGCGCTGGTGGCCGTATGGCTGCCGGTCATCACGTGGACGGAGGTGTGGCTCCTGCGGCGCTGGCCGCCCCTGCGGCAACTCATGGGGACGACAGCTCCCGAGGAAGCCGAGGAGCCCGCACGCATGCTCTCGACGATGCGTCTACGCCGGGACGTGGTGGTGACGGGACTGATTCCGGTGGTGATGCTGGCGATCGCCGGCGGACCTGTTCTGCGGCACAGCAACGTACGCACCCTGACGCGCCCCTCCATCACCTTCGACCCCGAACTGCGGTTTCCGTACCGTCCTCCGGCGCTCGTCGAGGATTGGAGCGGAGTCCTGTACCCGGCCCTGCGGATGCGCCCACTCGCGACTGAGAACACCGGCGGATGGCTCGCGACTCTCGCGGCCTGCCTGGTTCTGCTGGCGGTTCTGGCGGCCGGGCTCCGTGCAGTGTCCCGACGCGCCTCGCGAGAACGGCCGTTGCGCGCGTTCATGGAGTGCTGGTACGCAACGCTCCTCGCCGTCACGGCAGCTGCCCTGGTGGAGAACACCCTGCTGCGCGAGTGGATTCCGCGCTCCGGGCCGGACGATTTCGCCCACGCCTTCGGCGCTTCCGTCGCTGAAGCGGTCCGGTTCGGCACGGTGTGGGGGTGGGCTACGGGGGTCGCGTTTCTGGGAGCGGCCCGGATGCTGACGCGTCGTCGGTCCCGGTCACAACCCAGTGCGGATGAGAGGTCGTTGAGCCATGCCGAGTAACCGGCCGAGAGTCCGCAGAACCGGGGCACTCACCCGGAGGAGCATTCGACGGGACGTACGGCCCCGCGGGACACCGGAGGTGGCCAGGGACCGGCTCAAATATCTGAGAAGCCCCGCCACTTGGCTCGCCGGGATCCTGCTGGCCGTTGCGACCGTGACCTTCCAGGACGTGCTGACGAGCACCGTCAAGGCCGTCTTGCCGCTCGACAGCATCCCGGATCAGGTGTCGCCACAGGACGCCATAGAAGTGGTCGAGGTCAGAGACGCCAAGGAGTACGGCATGTACCTGGTCCGGGGCGAGAAGAACGAGAATCTCACCAAGGCACTCAACTCCGGGCCTTCGTGGAGGCAGCAGTTGGACACCGTCGATGTCGGGCAGGCCGAATGGATAGTCACCCTTCGGGGCCACGCCACCCAACAGGTCCGAATCACCGACATCGTCCCCGAAGTGAGCGGGGGAAAGTGCGCGTCGGCGCTTGCCGGCACTCTCGTGTATTCCCCTTCGCAGGGTGAAGACGACGTCATTCCGCTCGAAGTCACCATTGACGCCCCCCAGCCGAGGCTCAAGGCATACAAGGAAGGTTCCAAGGCCGAGGAACCGTACTTCAGCGGAGCCAAGGCCAGACACATCACCCTGAACCGCAATGAGAGCGAGGCGTTCTTCATCAGGGCGAAGTCCGAGAGGGGTTACTGCCGCTGGCGCTACCGCGTCCACTACCAGGTAGGCGGAGACCGCGCGGAGATGGTGCTCAGCCGTGATGGAAAACCCTTCGAACTCACCGGTGGACTGAAGAACGTCAGCGGATACAAGTCCGTCCACTTTCCTTCCTACCTCTGCCCACGCGGCGCAGATACGAACTGGCTCACAGGAACAGGTGAGGAGTACGCCCGGGCCGTGCGCAGAGGCGACGAGATGCCCTGTCCGCGGGGCTGACGCAGGTGGGATCTCAACGCCGCGCGTGGCGGATCTTCAACCGTCCGAACCCCATGGCCCCGGAGATCCGGATCCTCGGCCCGACGGGGCGTGAGCGCCGCCGGGTCTTGTAGAGCGAGTCCTTCCACCCGGTGTGCAGACCCTCGACGTCGACGATCGCGTCGCGAGGCACCGTGATCTTGGCCCTGCCGGTGCCGAGTTGCAACTCGATGTCGACCACCGGATGTTCGATGACCGCCCGGGACAGGTCCAGATGCACCCTTCCGAATGCGGACTCGACCTTGAGAGTCCGAGGTACCCGCCATGCGCCGCGCCGCTTGATCCGTCCGCCGGCGGCGGCGATCGTGGACGTGGTGCCCGCCTTCTCCTCCGGGAGCGAGGCCAGAGCCGACACGAGCTCGCTGTGCGTCTTGGCGGTGAGCACCTGGTGGAGGCGTCCGTCCATCTCCTCGTGCGAGACGTGCCCTTCGGTGTATGCGTCCTGCAGGCGCTGCACGGCCGACTCGCGGTCGTCTTCGCTGATCAGTGGCGACGAGTCTTCCGGCAGAAAGGTCACCGCTGCACTCTAGTGCCGTGCCGGCGATCCCACGGCTCAGCACCAACAGCAGCTGCACACACAGCAGATCACTGCCCTCGACACGAGGTCGGCGCGGAAAGCGAGGGCAGGCTCACGTCGGCAGGCTCTGCGTGACGCGCCACAGGCGGCGCGGCAGGTCCCCCTCCTCGAAGGCATGGACCTCATCGGGCTTCCAGCCCTTGGCCAGGGCGTCGACCAGGGCGCGGTCGAAGAAGTGCACGGCGAAACCGCCCTGTCTGACCGCCGTACGACCCGTCCTCGCTGGCGCGCTGGCGGCGTCCCGTCGTACGGGCGGCTCGCGGGCCCCGGCCCCGGCGGGAGCGGTCACCCACAGCAGTCGCACCCGGGACGGCAGCCGCATGGGTCCATCTTGTGGTGCAGGGCGGGCACAGTGGCGGCGGGAGCGGCGCAGCAGCCCTTGCCCTGCCAGGCGTCACGGCCCTCCTTCACGGCGACGGCCGCGATGACCAGAGCGGCGATCGGATCGGCCCACGACCAGCCCAAGATCGCGTTGAGAACCAAGCCGACCAGCAGCACAGCCGACAGGTAGGTGCACAGCAGAGTCTGCTTGGAGTCGGCGACCGCCGAGGCGGAGCCGATCTCCCGCCCTGCCTTGCGCTGAGCGGCGGACAGGAACGGCATCACCGCCAGAGACAGCGCGGCCAGCACGATGCCGGGGATCGACCGCTCCGCCTCTCCGGTACCGGCCAGCGCCCGTACCGCGTCCACAGACACGTACGCGGCGAGCGCGAAGAACGACAGCGAGATGATCCGCAGCGCCGTCCTCTCCCGGGCCTCACGCAGCGCGTGCTCGCGGGCGGAGAACTGCCAGGCCACCGCGGCGGCGGAGGAGACCTCGATGACCGAGTCCAGGCCGAATCCGATCAGCGCGGTCGACGAGGCGATGGTGCCCGCGGTGACCGCGACCACCGCTTCGATGACGTTGTAAGTGATGGTGGCCGCGACGAGCAGCCTGATCCGACGGGCGAGCGCGTCCCGGCGGGCCGGGACAGGCCCTGTGCCGACGGGCGTCTCGGCAGTCATCAGCAGCAACCCGCCTCGTCCGCGTCCACGCAGGTGCGGTCCGCCTCGACGGCCACCACCGCGGTACGCAGGTCGTCCAGGGCGTGGCCGAGACGCTCGTCGGCGAGTTCGTAGCGGGCACGGCGCCCGACCGGCACAGCGACGACCAGGCCGCAGTCGCGCAGGCACGCCAGGTGGTTCGACAGCCGGGTCCGGGAGATCTCCAGAGCGTCTGCGAGGTCGGCGGGATGGGCGGGGGCCTCGCGTAGCGCGAGGAGGATCCGGCAGCGGATCGGGTCGGCGAGCGCGCGGCCGAACCGCGCCAGGACCTCGATGTCGGGGGCGAGAGTCAGCACGGCATCGAGAGTACACATAATCCTGAATTCAGGAGCTCGTGCATCGTGGGCTTCCGGCCCCGAGCGGTCGTCGTGGACGTCGACGCCCCATCCGGTCGGGCGTCCCGGACGCGTACGCGACGCATCACGCCAACTCAGGCCGTGGGCGGGTTCCGCCTCGTCCACCAGTGCCGGCACAGCGCCGAGTTGGGTCCTGCCGTCGTCCACGGGCTCCGGGCAATCAGACGCCACGAGGTCCTCGGATCCTCACCCCGCCTGTCCATCGCGCTGGGCACCGTCAAGGCCCATGTCGCCGCCGCCCAGCGCAAGCTTGGCGTACGCAACCGCGTCGGCGTCGCCGCCTGGGCGTGGGAGCGGGGACTCGTCCGCGGAGGGTCTGCCCGTCAGTGGCGGCTCGCCGGGCGGCGGCCAGGGGGCTGCTTCGGTTCGGGTCGGCGCGGTGGGCGCTGAACCTTCCGGTTGCGCGGCTCGTGGCAGAGCACCGTGAAGCGTTCGCCGTAGTGGCAGATCTCCATCGGCAATCCCTCGACCAGCGTGTACGTCGCGACCGAGTCGTTGATCTCCACCCGAAGCCGCCGCCCCTTCACCTGCACGGTGAAAGCGAGCCTGCTCAGCCGCTCGGGCAGCTTCGGGGCGAACTCGAGGATGCCGTCGTAGTGCCGCATCCCGCCGAAGCCGACCACGAGCGCCACCCACGTACCGGCGAGGGCGGCGATGTGCAGACCGTCGCGGGAGTTGTTCTCCAGGTCGGCCAGGTCCAGCAGCGCCGCCTCGCCCAAGTAGTCGTAGGCCAGGCGCAGATGACCGACCTCGGCGGCCATGACCGACTGCCAGCACGCGGAGAGTGAGGAGTCCCGCACGGTCAGCTGCTCGTAGTACTCGAAGTTACGTGCCTTGTGCTCGTCGTCGAACATGTCGCTGTGCTTGCACATGGCGAGTACCAGGTCGGCCTGCTTGACCACCTGCTTGCGGTACAGCTCGAAGTAGGGGTGGTGCAGCATCAGCGGGTATTCGTCGGGCCCGGTGCCGGCGAAGTCCCACATCTGGTGGCCGGTGAAGCCCACCGACTGCTCGTGGACGCCGAGGTCCTCGTTGTACGGCAGAGCGACCGCGTCGGCAGCGTCACGCCAGGCCGCCGCCTCCTCGTCGTCGACGGCGAAGGCGGCTGCCGCCTCCGGGTGCCGCTCGATGACGTTCGCGGCTTCCCTGAGGTTCTCCCGCGCCATCAGGTTCGTATAGATGTTGTCGTCGGCCACGGCGCTGTACTCGTCGGGTCCCGTGACCCCGTCGAAGTGGAAGGCACCCTGATGGTCGTGGTGGCCCAGCGAATGCCACAGCCGGGCGGTCTCCACGAGGATCGGCACGCCCGTCTCCCGCTCGAACTCCTCGTCGCCGGTGGCTGCCACGTACCGCACCACCGCATCGGCGATGTCGGCGTTGATGTGGAAGGCGGCGGTGCCCGCCGGCCAGTACGCCGAGCACTCCGAGCCGTCGATCGTGCGCCACGGGAACGCGGCACCACGCAGGCCGAGTTGCTCCGCGCGTGCACGCGCCGCGGGCAGTGTGTCGTGGCGCCAGCGCAGCGCCTCGGCCACCGCGTGCGGCGAGGTGTAGGTGAGCAGGGACAGTACGAACGTCTCGGTGTCCCAGAAGGAGTGGCCGTCGTACCCGGACCCCGTCAGCCCCTTCGCCGGGATCGCACGCCGCTCGGCGCGTGCGCCGGCCTGAAGGACGTGGAAGAGGCCGAAGCGTACGGCCTGCTGGATCTCCGCGTCGCCGTCCACCTCCACGTCCGAGCGGGCCCAGAAGTCGTCGAGATAGGAACGCTGCTGGTCGGCCAGGCCCTGCCAGCCCGTGCTGCGCGCGCCCGCGAGGGCGGCGTCGACCTGGTCGCGTACGGCAGGCAGGGAGCGCACGCTCGACCAGCCGTAGGCGACCATCTTCTCCAGATGCAGCGGCTCGCCGGGCTTCAGCACCGAAGTGACCGTGAGGCGGCTGACGTTCTCGCCGCTCTCGCTCGAAGTGCGGGTGGAATCGGGGCCGTTGACGACGTGGTCGGCTGCCGCGGCGACCCGCAGGCCGCTGCGGCGAGTGCAGTGCACCAGCCGCAGCCGCTGCCCGGAGGCCAGGTTCTCCTCCGGCTCCAGCGGAGACTCGAGCGCGGCGGCGGCGCGGGGATCACCGGGGATGTGGGGGAGTTGCTCGTTGGCGACGAGTTCGGACTGGACGACGACACGTACCTCGTCCTCCAGTGGCTCCACCTCGAAGGAGACGGCGGCGACGGACCGTTGGGTGAAGGAGACCAGCCGCGTCGAGCGCACCCGCACGGTGCTGCCCGCGGGTGAGGTCCACTCGCAGGTGCGCCGCAGCACCCCGTTGCGCAGGTCCAGCACGCGTTCGTGCGAGCGCAGCCGACCGTAACGCACGTCGAACGGTTCGTCGTCGACGAGCAGCCGGATGACTTTGCCGTTCGTGACGTTGATGACGGTCTGGCCGGACTCGGGATAGCCGTAGCCCGCCTCGGCGTAGGGCAGGGGGTGCAGCTCATGGACGCCGTTGAGGTAGGACCCGGGCAGCCCGTGCGGCTCGCCCTCGTCGAGGTTGCCGCGCCAGCCGACGTGTCCGTTGGAGAGCGCGAAGACGGACTCGCTCTGCGGCAGCACGTCCAGGTTGAGGCCGGTCTCGCGCAGAACCCAGGGTTCGCAGGCGTAGGCCCGGTGGGTGATCATGCGCGCTCCTCCGACTCGGCCAGTTCGGCGAGGTCCTGGACGACCGTGTCGGCGCCGTGGCGGCGGAGGGCGTCGGCCTGGCCGGTCCGGTCGACGCCCACGACGTACCCGAAGTGACCCGCGCGTCCCGCGTCCATCCCGGCCAGGGCGTCCTCGAAGACGGCGGACCCGGAGGCCTGGACGCCGAGGTCGTGTGCCGCTGCGAGGAAGGTGTCGGGCTCGGGCTTGCCCGGCAGCTTCCGCTCGGCGGCCACCACGCCGTCGATCCGTACGTCGAACATGTGCTCGATGCCTACGGAGGTGATGATGTCGCGGCAGTTGGCGCTGGAGGAGACCACGGCCGTACGCAGATCCGCCTCGCGCACGGCTTGCAGATAGCGGAGCGAACCGGGATACGCCTCGACGCCGTCCTTGCGGATCTTCGCCAGAAGCAGCTCGTTCTTGCGGTTGCCCAGTCCGTGCACGGTCTCCGCGCCCGGAGGGTCGTCGGCCGAGCCCTCGGGCAGTTCGATGCCGCGGGAGGCGAGGAACGTGCGTACGCCGTCGGCCCGTGGCCGTCCGTCGACGTACTCGTCGTAGTCGTCGTCATCGAAGGGGCGGCAGGAGCCGGAGGGGCCGTCACCGTCGCGGCGCCGCAGGAAGTCGTCGAACATCTCCTTCCACGCGGCCGCGTGCACCACGGCCGTCTTCGTGAGCACACCATCGAGATCGAACAGGCAGGCACGGATGCCCTGCGGCAGACCCAGCGTCGTCATGGGGAGCCGGGTCCCCTCACTGGGGTGTTTGCATGCGTGCGGGAGGGGCGATTCGCCGTAATCGCCCCTCAGGCGGGCGACGGGAGGCCGCGGGGGAGCGGCGGGGAGAGCCCTGGGGCGGCTCTGCCCCGGCTGCCTTGGCTGACCCACCTGTTCGGCCGTCCGCAGCAGCGGCCGCGACCCGCACGCCTCAGCCTTACCCCTCACCACTCAGCCCTCGACGCGGAGTGCGCGACGAGGTCGAGCCCCAGCGGCGTGCACCAGTGCAGTACAGCCTTGCCGTCGCGCAGGCTGGTGATGAGCCCGGCCTCGCGCAGCGCCTTGGCGTGCGTCGATACGGAGGCGACGCTGATGTGCAGTTCGCGGGCGACGCCGGTGGTGGTGAACTGCCGGGTCAGCAGCCGCAGTACGGCCGCCCGGGTGGAGCCGAGCAGAACTGCCAGGTGGTCGCGGCCCGTTGGCGCGTCCAGCAGGGGCAGAGGCGTGAGCGCCGGGTAGATGAGGATGGTGGGCTGGTCCTCGTGGCATGCGACCAGCGGGTGACCGGTCCAGAAAAGGGTGGGCTGGAGGACGAGCCCTTTCCCGTTGAGGGTGATGTCGAGATCGCGCGGATAGTCGGCCTCCAGCGTCGTGCCGCGCCAGCGCAGTCCCGGCGACAGGCCGGTGAGGGTCTCGCGCAGGCCGCGGTGGACGAGTTGGCGACTGCGCCAGGCGATCTCCGTACGGAATCCCGCCTCCAGCCGCGACCATGCGGGAGTGAGGAAATGGTCGTGGGCGCCGCGCACCGCCTCCGCCAGCTCGTCCCACGCCTCGCGGTCCCTGTCGGCCAGTTGACGGATCCACGCGGTGACGGGACGGTCCACGGCGCACATCCGGCGCAGCTCGGCGCGGGCGGCCTCGCGGGGAGTGGACATGATCTTCTCGAGACCGTCGTCGATACCGAACCCCGGCGGGTCCAGGAAGTGCGGCCCGGCTCCCCGCGGTGAGAGCAGCTGCGCAAGCGGCCGTACGTGCCGGGGCAGCGTGTGTCTGTGCTGCTGCTGCCAGCGTCCGAGACCGGCGCGGGGGTCGCTGCGCTGCAGCATCGCGAAGGCCAGACAGGTCTCCAGCAGCGGCGAGGGCTCCTGGGCCGTGGAGACGCACAGGAGATCATCGACCGTGAAGTGCAACCGCAGCATGCCCGCCTCCCCGGCTCGTTCTCGTCTGCGCCGCTCGGCGGTGAACGGCACACAGTTCAGCCACAGTTGAAATCATCGCGCTTTCCCTGCGGTTGCGATGAGCATCAACCACGCCGTGACCTCGGGCAGTTGCGCGGCGGTGCGACTGCTGGACGTGTACGCACTGCGTCCAGGGGGGCGGAGGGCACGCCGTCGCGTCCCGACTGAGCGGCCGGGATGCGCGACGGTGTGCGAGCAGGGGGTGGGGACCGCCCGGTCCTGCGCGCGTTGGGGGTGGCGCAGGGCCGGGCGGTGGGCCGATCACAGGGACGGGTCGCGGTGTCCTCGTTCCCGCCGTCACCGGTGGCCCGCCCGTCAGCCGAGCAACTCCACTTCCGCGAGCGTGGACTTGCGGGCCGGTACGAGCCGGTAGTGCTTGTACGCGCCGGGGTCGGCGGCCTCGAAGACGCGGGTCTGCCTGTCCCACCGGAAGGACTCGCCCTTGCGCCGGTCCACCTCTTTCCACTTCTTGCCGTCGCGGGAGCCCTCCAGGACCCAGCCGTCAGGTGCGGCTTTCCTGTCCGCCGAGGTGAGCGTGTAGGACGTGACCTTCTTGTCCCGCGAGCCGGGCTTCACCTCCAACGCCGCCTCGGAGAAGGCGGTTTCGCTCTCGGACGTGTTGTCCAGCAGCGGCTTGTCCTTGCCGGGTACGGTCACGTCGCCGGGCGGCGTGGGCACCTTGTCGTCCTTGGTGATCGAGGTCGGGGCGTTCTTCTCGCCGGTGCCCCACTTGGAGGGCTTCGGCCCCATCGCGAACTCCAGGGTGCCGCCCCGTGCGACCAGCTTGTGGGGCAGCGAAGTGGAGTGCCAGGGCTTGCCGTTGACCCGGAGGCCCTGCACGTAGACGTTGCGTGCGCTGTTGCGCGGTGCCTTCACCACCAGATCGCGGCCGTTCTCCATGTGGACGGTCGCCTTGGTGAACAGCGGTGAGCCCACGGCGTATTCGGGCGATCCCATGACCAGCGGGTAGAAACCGAGGGCGCTGAAGATGTACCACGCGGACATCTCGCCGTTGTCCTCGTCGCCCGGATACCCCTGGCCGATCTCGCTGCCGAGATAGAGGCGGGAGAGAACGTCGCGGACCTTCTTCTGGGTCTTCCAGGGCTGCCCGGCGGCGTCGTAGGTGTAGGCGACGTGGTGCGAGGGCTGGTTGCTGTGCCCGTACATCCCCATCCGTACGTCACGGGCTTCGGTCATCTCGTGGATGACGTCGCCGTAGGAGCCGGCGAATTCCTTCGAGGCCGTCTCCGGAGTGGAGAAGTAGGCGTCCAGCTTCTTCGCGAGCCCTTTGCGGCCGCCGTAGAGGTTGGCCATGCCCTTGGTGTCCTGGGGGGCGGTGAAGGCGAAGCTCCATGCGTTGGTCTCGGTGTAGTCGTGGCCCCACACGCGGGGGTCGAACTTCCCGGGCGGCAGCCGCCAGTTGCCGTCCTCGTCCTTGCCCTGGAAGAAGCCGACACCCTTGTCGAAGTGCTTCACATAGTTGCGGGCGCGGCCGAGGAAGTACTCCGACTCCTCCTTGTAGCGCGGCTCGTGGGTCTTGGCGTACAGCGACCTGCCCATGCGGGCGATGCCGTAGTCGTTGAGATATCCCTCCAGCGCCCAGGACATGCCCTCCTTGGTTCCGGTGCTGGTGTAGCCCAGGAACGGGGAGGTCTTCATGCCCTTGCGTCCGACGCCGGCCTCCGGCGGGACGACTGTCGCGTTCTTCAGCGCCGCGTCGTAGGCCGCCTCGGCGTCGAACTTCACGCCCTTGCTGTGGGCGTCGGCGAAGGCGACGTCCGAACTGGTGCCGGTCACCAGGTCCGCGTAACCCGGCGAGGACCACCGTGAGATCCAGCCGCCGTCCTTGTACTGCTGCACGAAACCGTCGGCCATCTTCCCCGCACGCTCAGGGGTGAGCAGGGAGTACGCCGGCCACGTCGTGCGATAGGTGTCCCAGAAGCCGTTGTTGACGTACGCGTGGCCGTCGACGATCTTCGCGCCGGTGTGCGTCGGGGTGTCCTTGCCGGCCGGCTTCGAGAACGGGCTCGCATAGCGGGTGCGTGAACCGACCTGCTCCGCACCGGAGTTGGGGTAGAGGTAGAGGCGGTAGAGGTTGGAGTAGAGGGTGGTGAGCTGGTCGCGGCTCGCGCCCTCGACCTCGATACGGCCCAGCAGGCCGTCCCACTTGCGCTGCGCCCGGTCCCGTATCTCCTGGAAGGACGCGTCGGAAGGTATCTCCCGCGCCAGGTTCGCCTTCGCCTGGTCGACGCTGATCAGGGAGGTGGCGATGCGCATGGTGACCGTACGGTCGGCTCCGGGCTTGAAGCGCAGATAGCCGGTGACGTCCTCGCCGCCTCCGCCGTCGAGCTTTCCGCCGGCGGCCACGGACGAGTCGAAGACGGCGTGTACGAACATCCGGGTGGCGCCCGTCGACGACTTGCTCTTGACGTCGGAATAGCCGGTGACCGTGCCGGTCTTCTTGTCGAGTGTCAGCCCGCCCCGGTTGTCGACGTTGTCGAAGATGAGGTTCGCGTCGTCACCGGGAAAGGTGAAGCGCATCATCGCGGCGTGGTCGGTCGGAGTGATCTGCGTCTTCAGGCCGTTGTCGAAGGTGACGCCGTAATGGTGCGGCCTGGCCGTCTCGTTGTCGTGGTGGAAGGGCAGTTCACGTGCACTGCGGGACGCGTCCGGCTTGCCGGCGGCGGTCGACGGCATGACCTGGAACGTCTGCCGGTCCCCCATCCAGGGGCTGGGCTCGTGGCTGGCGCTGAAGGCCTGCAGGGTGGGCAGGTTGTCGTCGTTGTTCTTACGCGCGTACTCGTAGAGCCAGTCCGAGGAGCCGGCGTCGGTCACCGGCGTCCAGAAGTTGAATCCGCCGGGGACCGCTGTGGCGGGAAAGGTGTTGCCGCGCGAGAACTTGCCGCTGGAGAGGGTGCCGCGGGTGGTCTGCGCGTAGTCGGAGAGATGCGCGAGCCGCTTCTCGGGAGCCTTGGGCGCGATCGTGACGTCGTCGACCCAGCCGCGGAAGCCGGCACCGCCCTTCGGGGAGTCGTACGCGACGAGGATCCGGTCGACGGTCTTGCCGGCCGCGAGCGAACCGATCCGCGACTCCCTGTTGTTCCACTGGTTGGCATACAGCGTCTTGGCCGCGGCCTGGCCCTGCGGCGTCAGCTCCGCACCGTGCTGGTCGGTGGCGCCGAGATCGCTCAGATAGGTGCCGTCGGTGAAGGCGAGGTCCAGGGAGGCGTGTGTCGCCGGGTAGTCCAGGTCGGTCTTCGGCAGCTCGGGGAAGAGTTTGTACGAGAGTGAAGTACGCGCCGTGACATCGACGTTGACGTCGAAGACCCGGTTGTAGGAGTAACCGGGGCCGCTCGCGGTGTGCTTGCCCGCGTAGCGCAGCGAGTGCCTGCCGCTGAAGCCCGCGTCGTCCTTGGCGGTGGGGGTGTCGGCGGGGCCGGTGTCGGTGTGGCTGCTCATGCCTTCCGTACCGGGCTCGGATTCGCGCTCGACTCCGTTGGTCTTCTTCTCCCCGTCGGGTGCGGTCTCGACGCTGTCCTTCCAGTCCGGGCGGGGATCGTCCGGTTCGAAGGAGGACTTGAAGCTGTCCGGGGTGCGCGGGGCGGGCGGTGCGGCGAGCGCCGCGCCCTGTGCCGTCAGAACGAGCAGTACAGCTGCGAGAAGAGCTGTGGGACGTGCGATGCGGTGCATGCGGAGGGGGCTTCGCGCCCCGACGGGTCTGACCCGACCGCTGAGTGTGTGGCTGTGCCGCACGAGACCCTCTCCCCGAGGTTGACATCGTTGTCCGCCGGTGACGCAGAGGACCAGTAATGTCGGTGGGCACGGTGGTGTCAAGAGTGCCTGGAAGGGACGTCCGGGGCGCATCGGGCGAAGCCGCCGGTCACGGGCGGCCTTGAGTGCTCTCAACTGCTCTCAACTGCCCGGCGGTGGAATCCGGATGGCCCGGCCGGGAAGCGGCACGGCCGGGCCATCCGGAAGTTCAGAGCCAGCCGCGTTTGTTCGCGATGCACGCGGCGTCGAAACGGTTTCGTCCGCCCAGTTTCTTGATCGCGCTGGAGGTGAGATTGCGGACCGTACCGGGGGAAAGGAAAAGCTCGGCCGCTATCTCCCTGATGGGTGCTCCGTCCACCGTCAGGCGGAGTACCTCGCGTTCCCTGTCGCTGAGCGAGCACTGTGCGGGAGACGGCTGGCGAATCAGAGTCGGATCGGTGTCGGTGCGGTTGCCGACCAGGCCCTTGATGACGTGAACCAGATGGATCAGACCGGCATTGTCGGGGACGACGCTGAACGCCCCGTTCGCCGGGGCCCGTTTCATGCTGCCGCGGGCGGGGCCGGTGCCGATGACGGCGATTCCGCACCGGGGAGCCACGGCCCGCAGTGTGTCTGCGAGAGACAGTCCGTCGTCTCCCGTGGAGACCGAACCCAGAACCGTGACCGAGGGCCGTAAGCGCTCGACGGTCGGAACTATTTCCCTGCTGTCATTGACGATCTCTACGACATCGAAGTCGTTGACGTGCTTGAGAGTTTCAGCGATAGCTTCCGAAAAAAGACGTCTCTCGTCGCCGACAACGATACGAGTACTCATTTGTGAAGTCCCCCGTCGAGGCTCAGGTCAGTAGCCCAGCGCTCCCGCACGGTTTCATATTAAAACTGACGTGGTCAATCCCTGTGTCGACTTTCCGCTGCCCGACTGGGGGCGGATGAAGGTGTATGTCCGTTTCGAAGTGGCGACTTTTGATCCGGCTTGAACTTTCAGTTGTCAATACCAATCCGGACGCACTTGTGAAGATCGAGAAGCCGGAAAGGCCGGCCGGTATATCCCGTTTGCAGGTCGCTGCGGATAAGCGAGCAAAGCTGAATGGCAATGCATCTGCCCCGGCTCTCCGGGCGGGCACTCCCCGGCCCCGGTCCTGACGGCGGGCACTCCCCGGTCCCGGTCCTTCCGGCCCCTGCGCCGGCCGTCACCCCTGCCGGGCAGCGGTCTGCGTCTGCTCCCCGTCGCGACCGGCGGGAGGATTGCGGGGCGTCTGCCTCCGCAGGAAGAAGAAGAGCACGGGCACCACGTACAGCACCCACACCCAGACCTGTACGACGGTCGGGTCCGGCTGGAAGTTGACGGTGCCCTTGAGCAGGACGCCGTACCAACTGTCCACGGGAACCGCCGAGCTGACGTCGAAGGCCTTGTTCTGCAGGCCGCCCAGGAACTCCGCCTCCTGGAGGTCGTGCACGCCGTAGGCCAGGACTCCGGCCGCCACGACGATCAGCAGGCCGCCGGTCCACGTGAAGAACTTGGCGAGGTCGATCCTCAGCGCTCCGCGGTAGAACAGCCAGCCCATCACCACCGAGGTGGCGATGCCCAGCAGCGCACCCATCAGCGGCCGTGCCCCGTCGTCCGCCGCATCCACCGACCGCCACACGAACAGGGAGGTCTCGATCCCCTCCCGGCCCACGGCCAGGAACGCCGTCGCGACCAGCGCGCCCGTTCCCACGGCGAGGGCCGAGTCGAGCTTGCCCTCCAGCTCCGTCCTCAGATGCCGGGCAGTGCGCCGCATCCAGAAGACCATCCAGGTCACCAGACCCACGGCGGCGATCGAGAGCGAACCGCCGATCGCCTCCTGCGCGGTGAACGTCAGCTCCTTGGTGCCGAACTGCAGACCGGCCCCGAACGCGAGGCTCACGGTGACCGCGATCCCCACGCCGATCCAGATGGGCAGCAGCTTCTCGCGGTTCCCGGTCCTGACGAGATACGCGATGAGAATGCAGACGACCAGCGTCGCCTCAAGTCCCTCGCGCAGCCCGATCAGATAGTTGCCGAACACGTCGGTTCCCTTCTTTGAACGTCAGGAGAAGAGCTGCCGGGCCCACCAGTCGCCCGAGTCACGGACACCCGGAGGTATCGCGAAAACCGCTGAACCCACGTGCTGGATGTACTCGTTGAGCTCGGTGTCGTCGCGTGCGAGCCGTCGTTGCAGCGGAACGAAGCCCTCCCGCACATCCCGCTGATAGGCGAGGAAGAACAGCCCCGCCTCCAGGCGGCCCAGACCGTCGCTGCCGTCGGTGAAGGAGTAGCCGCGGCGCAGGAGGCGAATGCCGTCGTTGGTGTCCGGATGCGCCAGCCGTACGTGCGCCGCGGGCGGCTGTGCGGACATCCGCACCGCGTCGCGCTCGCGGCGGCGGCCTGCCGGTGCGCCTTCGCCCTTGCTGCGGCCGATGATCGTCTCCTGCTCCGCCAGCGGCGTACGGTCCCAGATCTCGATGTGCATCCGGATGCGGCGTGCGACGAGATACGAACCGCCGGCCATCCAGTCCGGGCCGTCCTTCTTCCCGGCCCACACGTGCTTGTCCAGGGCTGCGGAGTCACCGCCCGAGATGTTGCGGGTGCCGTCCTTGAAGCCGAAGAGGTTGCGCGGGGTCTGCGCTTCGGGAGTGGTCGAGGAGGTCTTGCCGAAGCCGAGCTGCGACCAGCGGACCGTCACCTTGCCGAAGCCGATGCGCGCCAGGTTGCGGATGGCGTGCACCGCTACCTGCGGGTCGTCCGCGCAGGCCTGTACGCACAGGTCGCCGTCGCTGCGCCGGGCGTCCAGGTTGTCGCCGGGGAAGGCGGGCAGATCCTCCAGAGCCGCGGGCCGGCGGGCGGCGATGCCGAAGCGGTCCTTGTTCCTGCCCTTGCCCTTGCTGCCGCCCTTGCCCTTGCCCGTACCGTCGAAGAGCGAGGGGCCGATGCCGAAGGTGAGGGTGAGCCGTGAGGGCTTGAGGCCCAGCGCCTCGCCGGTGTCGTCGGGCGGTGCCCAGTCCGGCCCGCCGACCGCGCCCTTGCCGACCGGCTCGCCCTGGGACATGCGGGCCGCGGCGCGCGTCCAGTCCTTGAGCAGCCCGATCAGTTCGGCACGGTCGTCCGTGATGACGTCGAAGGCCGCGAAGTGCAGCCGGTCCTGGACGGCCGTGGCGATGCCCGCCTGGTGCTCGCCGTGGAACGGGACGGGTGCGCCGGAGTCGACGGACACCGCCTCCGCGTCGTTGCCCGTGCGCAGCGCGGCAGCCGTGCCGCCGGCTGTGGCCGCCCCGAGCGCAAGCCCGGCGCCGCCCCAGCCCAGCAGCGAGCGCCGCGCGGGCTGTGCCTGACGGTCCGTCTGTCCCTGCTGGTCTGTCCGCGCCTGTTCCGCCTGTTCTGTCTTTTCCGCCTGCTCGGGCGCTGCGCCCCCGGCGTGCTCGGAGTGCTCGTCAGTCATGGCCCGGGCCCTTACGCGGCAACGGCGGCGGCGAGCCGGGAGAGCGGTTCGGCCAGCGAGTTCACACCGTCAGCGAGCTTCTTGCGTTCGCTCTTGCCGACGCTGTCGTACGACACGAAGGTCTCGCCGTCCCGGTGTTCGTCCAGCAGCTTGCCGATCGCGGTGAACTGCTTGTCCAGTTCCTTCGCGAGCTCGGGGTCCTTCTTGGCCGCCACCGGCTTCAGCAGGTCGTACGCCTTCTGCGCTCCCTGCACGTTCGCCTCGAAGTCGACCAGGTCGGTGTGGCTGTAGCGCTCCTCCTCGCCGGTGACCTTCCCGGTGGCCACCTCGTCGAGGAGTTCCTTGGCCCCGTTGGCCATGCTGGTCGGGGTGATCTCCGCCTTGCCGACGCGCTTCTGCCAGTCCTTCAGGTCGGTCATCAGCCGGTCGGCGACCTTCTTGTCCGCCGCGGAGATCTTCTTCTCCTCCCACAGGGACTTCTCCAACTTGTGCCAGCCGGTCCACTTCTGGCCTTCTTCGACGCCGTCCGCGCGCACGTCGACCTTGGGGTCGATGTCGCCGAAGGACTCCGCCACGGGCTCCGTGCGCTCCCAGCCGATACGGGAGACGGCGTAGTTCTTCTTCGCGCCCTCGACGTCGCCGTCCTTGACCGCGTCGGCGAACTTCTGCGCCGCGGGCACCGTTTCGTCGGCCTGCTGCTGTACGTACTTGCGGTACGAGGCGACGGCCGCGTCCAGCTTCGGGTCGCGCTTCTCGGTGCCGCCCTTGCCGCTGGCTGTGACCTTCTGGCGGATGCCGTCGCCCTTCATGCCGGGCTTGCAGGCGATCTCGTACGAACCGGCCTTGATCTCGGTGGTGATGTCCGCCTTGGTGCCGGGGCCGATGTTCTCCCGCTCGGTGACGATGCGGTCGCCGGGCGCGTACACGTAGACCTCGGTGACCTTGGAGCCCGTGTTCTCGACATGCAGCTCGACGTGGCCCGCGGGGAACGTGGTGTCCGAGACCTTGCAGGCGGTGTCGCCCGCGGCGACGTTCACGCCGCCGTCCTCCGCGCCGTCCTTCGACTTCTCCGCGCAGCCGGTCAGACAGGCGGCGGCCAGAAGGGGAACGGCTGCGCCGGCTATGAGAGTCCGGCTTTTGACGGAGGCGGGCATGCGGGTCTCCCGGTGGCTGGCTGAATGAGGGACGGATGAACCTCGGCCAAGTTAACCAAGGCTTACCTAACCTGCCAGGGGGAGCGCCGGACATGATTGGGCAACGAGTTGACCAAGCACGTGTAACACCGTGGCCCCGCGCAGCCGGTCGGTTGACCGGCTGCGCGGGGCGACGGCTGCGCGGAACGGATCAGAGGAGGTCCTCGATCGTGATGGGCATCTTGCGGACACGGCGGCCCGTCGCGTGGTGAACGGCGTTGGCGATGGCCGCATTCGCGCCCACCTGCCCGATCTCACCGACTCCCTTGACCCCCAGCGGATTGACGACCGTGTCCTCGACCTCGACGAGTTCGATCCCGACCTCGGGTGCGTCGGCGTTCACGGTGACCAGGTAGTCGCCCAGGCTCGAGTTGACCCAGCGCCCGGTGCCGGCGTCCATGTAGTTGGCTTCCAGGAGTGCTTGCCCGAGGCCCCAGAGCATGCCGCCCATGAGCTGGCTGCGCACCGTCCTGGGGTTGAGCACGCGGCCCGGCGCGAAGGCGCCGGTCATGCGCCGCACCCGTACCAGCCCCAGCTCCGGATCGACGGCGACCTCCGCGAACTGGGCGCCGAAGGTGAGGGTGGCGTACGGGATGTCCATGCCCGGGGGCTTCCAGGTGCCCGAAGCCTCGGCGTCCGGACGGTGGTTGCGACGCAGCATGTCCGTGTACGTCTCCGAAGCCGCCCCCGCGGTCATGGTGCCGTCCACCACCAGGACGTCCGCCGGGTTCACACCGTGCAGTGGTGAGCCGCTGTCCGCTACGGCCTCCGCGATGAGCTGCTCACGCAATTCCGTCGTGGCGGCGTGGACGGCGGCGCTGATCATCCCCGCGCCGGCCGATCCGACTGCTGCGGCGATGCCGGGGAAGTCGGTGTCGCCCTTCTCGAACCGGCAATGCTCCACGGGCACTCCGAGAGCGTCGGCGGCCACCTGCGTCATCACGGTGGCCACCCCGGTGCCGAACTCCGGGGTGGCTGCCTGCACGACGACACTGCCGTCCGCGTAGAGCCGCGCCCTGGCACGCTGCGGTGTGCCGGGAGGGGGCGCCGGATAGCCGGCGGCGGCCATGCCCGTGCCGATCAGCCAGTTGCCCTCCCGCCGGGCGCGGGGCTCGGGGTCGCGGTCGTACCAGCCGAACCGGGCGGCTCCGCGCTCGTAGCACTCCTTGAGGCCGTTGCTGGACCACGGATGTCCGGAAGCGGGGTCGACGTCGGCGAAGTTGCGCAGCCGCAGCTCGATCGGATCCACGCCGATACGTCCCGCAAGTTCGTCCATGGCGCATTCGAGGGCGAACATGCCGGTCGAGTCGCCGGGGCCGCGCATGAACGTGGGCGTCATGGTGTTGGCGCGGATGAGCCGGTAGACGCCCTCATAGTTGGGGCAGGTGTACATCTGTGCGGCCGAACTGAGCGAGGGTTCCGCCCAGTCGTCGAACGGCGAGGTGGGGGAGAGCTTGTGGTGGCGCAGAGCCGTGAGCCGGCCGTCGCTCGTGGCACCTAGGGTGAGCCGCTGCTCCTGCTCCTCGCGGTGACCGCTGGAGGTGAACATCTGGGCTCGTGTGAGGGCCAGTTTGACCGGCCTGCCGACCGCGCGTGCGGCCAGTGCCGCGAGCGCGGGATGGTGCCAGATCATGGCCTTCGAGCCGAAACTTCCGCCGACGAAGTGGCTGACGACGCGGATCTTCGACAGCGGGATCCCGAGGAGCGCGGCCACTGTGAGCTGGGTGGCGTTGACTCCCTGCGTGCCGTCGTACAGGAGCAGTTCGTCACCGTCCCACAGCGCCGTGGTCCCCGACGTCTCAAGTGAATTGTGGTTGTTCGCCGCGAAGTCGAACGTCCCGTCCACCAGTACGTCGGCCTGTGTGAGCCCCGCTTCGACGTCCCCGCGTGCGGTACGGCCCGGGAGGAAACCCGCGAAGATCGCCTCGGGCTCGTACGCCTGGTCGCGTCCCTGCTCGATGGTGGTGACCGAGTCCGACTCCTCGTAGTCGATCCGCAGCAGTGCGGCCGCGTGCTGCGCTCGCTCGTGGGTGTCGGCGACGACGACGGCGATGTTCTGCCCCCCGTAGTGCACGACGTCGTCCTGCATCGGGAAGAACGTCTCGCCGGGTGCGGGGCCGCCGAAGAGGGACGGGACGAGCGGGGGCTGCGCGGCGATCTTCGGCAGGTTCTCGTGGGTCAGCACCGCGAGCACACCGGGCTCTTCCCACACGTCCGACGCGTCGACGGCGGTGACGCGGCCGCTGGCGATGCGCGCGCCGACCACGCAGGCGTGTGCCATGCCGGGAGCCGGGATCTCGGTGGAGTAGCGCGCCGTGCCGGTGACCTTCTGCCGGCCGTCGACGCGTTCGAGCGGCTGTCCGATCGCCGTGGTCATGAGGAGCTCCCGTTCGCCGTGAGGGTTTCCAGGACGCGTACGATCACGCGCTGAGCGAGTTCGACCTTGAAGGCGTTGTGGGTGGTGGTCCGTGCGCCGGCCATCTCCACGTGGGCCGCCTCGGCGAAGCTGTCACGCCCGGCCGTCGCCCCGAGCAGTACGCCCTCGGCGCGGTCGGCCCGCCAGGGCTTGGTGCCCACGCCGCCCAGCGCCAGCCGTACGTCCGCGATCGTGCCGTCCACCAAGGACAGCGCGCCGGCGGCCGAGACCAGCGCGAACTCGTAGCTCTCGCGGTCGCGGACCTTCAGGTACACCGAACGCCGGGCGACCGGCGCCGAGGGCACTTCGATCGCGGTGATCAGCTCGCCGTGCTCCAAGGGATGCTCACGGTGCGGGGTGTGGCCCGGCGTCAGGAAGAAGTCGTCGATGCTGTACGCCTGTTCGCCGCGTCCGCTGCTGGTGTGGACGCGGGCGTCGAGAGCGGCGAGGGCGACGGCCACGTCGGAGGGGTGCGTCGCGATGCAGTGTTCGCTTGTGCCGAGCACCGCATGCCCACGGCTGAAGCCCTCCAGGGCGGAGCAACCGGTGCCGGGCTCCCGCCTGTTGCAGGGGGAGACGGCGTCGCGGTAGTAGGGGCAGCGCACCCGCTGGAGCAAGTTGCCGCCCATGGAAGCCATATGACGCAGCTGCGGCGACGCTCCCGCCTCCAGCGCCTGGGAGACGGCGGGGAACCGTTCGCGTACGAGCGGGGAGGCGGCCACCTCGCTCATCCGGGCCAGTGCGCCGATGCGCACGCCGCCGTCCGGTGCCTCGTCGACGCCGGTCAGCGGCAGGTCGTTGATGTCGACGAGCCGGCGGGGTGTGAGGACGTTCTGCCGGAGGAGGTCGATCTCGGTGGTGCCGCCGGCGAGGAAGTCGCTCGTCGGGTCGGCGCTGACGGTCGTGATCGCGCCGGCCGCGTCGGCGGCGCGCGAATAGGTGATGGGCCGCACGGGACGTACTCCCTTTTCTCAGGCTTCGTGTCTCAGGCTTCGTCGCGGACGGCACGGATGGCGGCCCGGATGTGCGGATAGGCGGCGCAGCGGCAGAGGTTGCCGCTCATCCATTCCTTGATCTCTGCGTCGTCGCCGGTGTGGCCCTCCGCCGTCAGGGCAACCGCGGACATGATCTGGCCGGGGGTGCAGTAGCCGCACTGGAAGGCGTCTTCGGCGATGAACGCCTTCTGCATGGCGTGCAGTTCACCGTCCTGGGCCAGTGCCTCGATCGTGGTGACCTCACGGTCTTCGCAGGACAGCGCCAGCGTGAGACAGGCCAGGACGCGACGTCCGTCGACGAACACCGTGCATGCTCCGCAGGCGCCCTGGTCGCAGCCCTTCTTCGGGCCGGTCACATCCAGGTGCTCGCGCAGTGCGTCGAGCAGGCTGACCCGGGGTTCGATCTCCACCGGTCGCTCGGCTCCGTTGACCGAGAGGGTGACGGTCACCGGCCCGGGGCCGCGTTCCTCAAGGCCTGGGCCGTGCTCGGTGAGCGCGGGGCCGCGTACAGACATGCACACCTCCGGAGATCATTACAGTGAGGGTTCATATTAGGGCAATGGCGAGCAAATCAGACAGTGTTACGACCCTCGGGGCCGGTCCCGACAGACGGTCCGAGGGGGACGTCCGGACGACGGCACGGACTGCACGGACTGCACGGACTGCACGGACTGCACGGACCACTCGGACCACGCGGACTACAGGGGAAGCCGATGGCAGAGACGAGCGACGGCGCACTTCAGGCACGTGAGGCGGTGACGGTCGTCTTCACCTGGCAGGTCACGCCGGGAAAGGAGGCGGAGTTCGAACAGTGGGCGCACGGCATCGAGCAGGCAGCCGCCGCCTCTCCCGGCCAGCGGGGAGTCACCTGGCTCCGGCCCGAGGAAGACAGCGGGCGCTACCACGCGGTCGTCCGGTTCGCGGACACCGCGAGCCTGCAGCAGTGGATGGCCTCCCCGGAGCGGGCCTTGTGGGAGGAGCGCGTGAAGGGCCTCGGCCGCAGTGTCAGTCCGCAGCCGGCCACCACCGGCCTGGAGGCCTGGTTCGACGTCCCGCATCTGGTGACGAAGCCGCCGGCCCGCTGGAAGATGTCGCTGGTCACCATCGTGGGCGTGTATCCGTTCGCGCTGCTGTACGACGGAGTGTTCGCCGAGTTCTTCCTCGCCTGGCCGCTGCCCGCACGTACGGCTGTCTTCCCGGTCTTCCTCGCTCCTCTGCTCACCTACGCCGTCATGCCCTGGCTCAGCAGGCTGCTGCGGCGCTGGCTCTATCCCGAGTCCCGCGGGTAGGGCCCGTCCGGCGAGGGTGGCTCCGCGGGGTGCCCGTTCCGAGGGCCTCAGTCCCTGGTCAGCCGCTGGTCAGTCGCTGCAGCCTCTGCGCCGTCGAGCGCAGGAGCGCGAGGTGCGCGCGGGCGCGTTCGTCGTCGCAGCGGAAGGCCGGCATCGATACGGACATCGCGGCGACGGCCGTGCCGCCGCGGCCGAGGACGGGCACCGCCACGCAGCGGCAGCCCTCGACGTACTCCTCGCGGTCCTCGGCGTGGCCGGCCTTCCGCACCGTCTCCAGCACGTCCATCAGCTCGTCCACGTCGGTCACCGTACGGTCCGTCAGGCGTGGCAGCTCCTGCGCGGACAGTCTGCGCCGGGCCTCCTCCGGGGCGAGACCGGCGAGCAGCATCTTGCCCACGCCCGTGGCGTGCGCGTGCAGGCGGGAGCCGACGTGGGAGACCAGCTTCATCGGCCGGGGTGAGTGGGCGATGGCGACGTAGACGTTGTGGATGCCTTCCAGGCGGGCCAGTTGTACGGTCTCGCCGCTCTCGGCGGCCAGCTCCTCCATGAGGGGGCGGGCGTGACGCTCCAGATCGCTGTGGCCCGAGTACGCCCGACTCAGCCGCCAGGCGCTCAGTCCGAGACCGTAGCGCTTCGTCTCCTCGTCGAACTCGAGATAGCCGCGCGCCGCCAGCGTCGCCAGGAGGCCGTGTGCGCTGGACCGCGGCAGGCCCAACTCCGCTGTCACGTCGGTGAATCGGACAGGGCCGCGGTCTGCGACGAGGTCGAGGATGGCGAGCACCCGGTCTGCGGATTTCACCGCACTCGTCTGCGGGTCGGCCATGGATTCCTCCCTCGGACCTTGACAGTGCCGGGCGCTGTCACGTCACATGAAAAGTGTTCTTGGACGAGAACGCTAGTTCATATAGAGGAACTCGTCGACCGCCGGGCGTGCCGCACCCGGACAGAGGGAGGACGTCCACGCCTCCGTGGCGAAGGCCGGAACACCGAACACGCAGCCAAGGAGACTCTCTGATGCGCGCGCTCGTGATGAAGGGCAACTGGCAGCTGGAGGTCGAGGACCTTCCCGAACCGCGTGCCGCACAGGGGGAGGTGGCGATATCGGTCATCGCCACCGGCATCTGCGGCTCGGACCTCCACGGCTTCACCGGCGAGAACGGCCGCCGCTTCCCCGGTCAGGTGATGGGGCACGAGACGGTCGGACGTATCACGCAGCTCGGCGAGGGAGCCGCCGAATCAGGCCTGGCGGAAGGCCGGTTGGTGACGGTCAATCCCGTCATCTCCTGCGGCGGCTGCGACGCCTGCCGCGCCGACGCCCAGCAGCGCTGCCCCTCCCGCCGCGTCATCGGCGTGGACCCCGCGATCCGTTCTGCCTTCGCCGAGACGATGACCGTTCCGGTCGCCAACGCCGTCGCCCTGCCGGAGAGCATGCCGGAGGAGTACGGCGCGCTCGTCGAACCCCTCGCTGTCGGCCACCACGCAGCCGTACGCGGCGACTGCGGCCCGGACGACCGTGTCCTGGTCATCGGCGGCGGTCCCATCGGGCAGGCCGCGGCCCTGGGCGCCCTGCGGCTCGGCGCGCAACGGGTGGTGGTCAGCGAGCCCCACCCCGCACGCCGTGCCCTGCTGGGCAGGCTCGGCCTGCGGGCGGTCGACCCCGGCGCCGGTGAACTCGACGCGCTCGTAGGGGAGTTGCTCGGCGGCCGTCCGACGCTGACCTTCGACGCGGTCGGCTCCGAGGGCACCGTGGGCGAGGCTCTGAACGTCACCGACCTGGGGGGCCGCGTGGTCCTCGTGGGCATGCACTCTCCTCGGCCGGTGCTGCCCGCATACGCGGTGAGCACCCAGGAACGCTCCCTCATCGGCAGCTTCTGCTACTCCGCCGGCGAGTTCACCCGGACCGCGCGGTGGGCCGCCGAGACGGACCTCGACCTTTCCGCCCTCATCGAGGGACGGGTCGACCTGTCGGGCGCGGCCGGCAGCTTCACCGGTCTGGCGCGGGGCGAGGACCAGGCCAGCAAGGTGCTTGTCCATCCCCACGGCGTCCCGGACTCCGCCGCCTCCACCGCAGCCACGCAGCCGTGCGCGCCCACCGCGACCCCCGGCACCTCCGCCACCCCCGGCACGCCCGACAGCAAGGAGGCCCCGAAGTGAGCACCCGCAACCCCCGTATCCGTCACCTGCGTGCCTTCACCGTCGACGCGCAGGGCGGTGCCGACTATCACGACCAGCCGTCCGGCCACTGGATCGACGACCACATCGCCACCCCGATGTCCGTCTACCCCGAGTACCGGCAGAGCCGTAAGAGCTTCGGCCTGGACGTACTCGGCTCGCTCGTGATCGAGGCCGAAGCCGACGACGGAACCGTCGGCTTCGCGGTCACCACCGGAGGTGAACCCGCGGCCTGGATCATCGAGAACCACCTCGCCCGCTTCGTCGAAGGCGCACACGCAGGCGACCTGGAGCGGATCTGGGACCAGATGTACCGGGCGACTCTCTTCTACGGACGCAAGGGCCTGGTCCTCAACGCCATCAGCGGTGTCGACCTCGCCCTGTGGGACCTCCTCGGGCGGCTGCGCCAACAGCCCGTGTACGCGCTGCTGGGCGGCCCCGTCCGCGACGAGCAGGTCTTCTACGCGACCACCGCACGCCCCGATCTGGCGGAGCCCATGGGTTTCATCGGCGGCAAACTGCCGCTTCGGCACGCGCCCGCGGAGGGACCGGAAGGGCTGCGGGCCAACGTGGAGGCGATTCGCGGCATGCGGGAGAAGGTCAGCGACGACTTCTTCCTGGCCTGCGACTGCTGGATGGCCTTCGACGTCCCCTACGCGACCCGGCTCGGACACGAGCTGGCCGGCCTGGGTGTGCGCTGGATCGAGGAGGCGCTGCCCCCGGACGACTACTGGGGTTACGCCGAGCTGCGCCGCAACCTCCCGCCGGGCATGCTCACTTCGACCGGGGAGCACGAGGCCGGGCGGCTCGGATTCAGGATGCTGCTGGAGATGGGCTGCGCCGACATCATCCAGCCCGACGTGGGGTGGTGCGGCGGGCTCACCGAGCTGCTGAAGATCTCGGCGCTCGCGGACGCGCACGGAAAGCTGGTCGTGCCGCACGGATCGAGCGTGTACTCGTACCACTTCGTGATCACGCGTCACAACAGCCCGTTCGCCGAGTTCCTGATGATGGCGCCACAGGCCGACGAGGTCGTGCCGATGTTCAGCCCGCTCCTTCTGGACGAGCCGGTGCCGGTGAACGGACGGCTGACGCTGCCCGAGACCCCCGGATTCGGGGTGAGCCTCAACCCGGAGTGCGCGCTGCAGCGGCCCTTCACGCACTGACTTGCCGCCCGGGACCGCCGCGCCTGCGCCCCGTTCATGCCTGCCGCACCTCCCGTGCGTACCAACCACCACCGCACTCAAGGAACTTCACGCCAGGGTGTCACCCCGTCGGGTCGCTGTCCCTGCCACGCTCCTGGAGATGTGATGGAGTTGGAGATCGACCAACTCGACCGTCAGCGGCAGCAGTTGGGGAACGGCTGAGGCGCATGCGGAGCGACCTCGGAGCCCGTCGCCCAGTGTGACCGGTGTGTGACACGCAGGCGTGCGGGGGAGGCATCCGGATGCGGAACACCCGCATCGGTGAAGAGAGAGGGCCGGCTGATGGCGGACGAGCGTGCGGCAGGTCCCCCGGGACAGCTCGACCTGAGGATCGACCAGCCGCACACCGCACGCGTCTACGACTACTTCCTGGGCGGGAAGACGCACTACGACGTGGACCGCAAGGCCGGCGACCAGGTGATCGCCATCTGGCCGGGCGTACTGGCCGCGGCCCGCGCCAACAGGACCTTCATGCGCCGCGCCGCACGGGTGCTGGCGGCGGAGTACGGAATCGGGCAGTTCCTCGACATCGGCACGGGCATACCCACCGAGCCGAACCTGCATCAGGTCGTCCAGGAGGAGAACCCCCGCGCCAGGGTCCTCTACGTCGACAACGACCCCATCGTGCTCGCACACGCCCGCGCCCTGATGAACAGCTCGCCCGAGGGCCGTACGGCCTATCTGCACGCCGACGTCACCGAGCCGGAATCCATTCTCCGGTCGGCGGAACTGGCGCGGACGTTGGACCTCTCACGTCCCGTCGCGCTGAGCGTGGTGGGGCTGCTGCACTTCGTGCCCGACGAGTCCGACGCGTACGGCCTCATGGAGCAGTTCACCGCCGAACTGCCCCCCGGGTCGGCGCTGGTCGTCTCCCACGCGACGGGTGACTTCGACGCGGAGGCGATGGAGAAGGTCGCCCAGGTCTACAAGAGCAGCATCACCAGAACGCAGTTGCGCAGCAAGGAGGAACTGACCCGGTTCTTCCGGGGGTTCGACGTCGTCGAGCCGGGCATCGAAGTGCCGCACCGCTGGCGCCCGGAGGCGAAGGACGGCGTACACATCGGCGGTGAGCTGGACGTCGTCGACGACGCCGCTGTGGGGGTGTGGGTGGGAGTGGCGGTCAAGCCCTGACGCGGTGAGCCCGCTGCGCCGCCACTCGTCCGGCGGCCGTCCAGCCGTCCGCCCAGCGCCGTGCGGCGTCCGGGCTGACGCCCGGGAGGCGGGCTGACCGGGCGATCGTGCAGGACTGCATGTGCGACAGGCAGCGGGGGTTCGGCCATACGCCGCAGTCGCGCGGGCCCGGCGTGCGCGAAGCCCGTATGTTCGCGGCAGGAGAGACCCGCCGGAGCAGGCCGGGAGGCACAGAACGATGCCGTTGCACCAGGGCCGTACCGGTCCCGACCAGGCCCGTACCGAGCGCCACGGACTGTCGGTGAACCCCTTCTACGGCGTGGCCGACCCCGTCGCCGGCATGACGACGGAACCACCCCGTCACCGGCTGCCACAGGGCCCGATGGCGCCCCGTACCGCCTGTCAGGTCGTGCACGACGAACTCATGCTGGACGGCAACTCCCGCCTGAACCTGGCGACTTTCGTCACCACGTGGATGGAGCCGCAGGCAGACGTGCTGATGGCCGAGTGCCGGGACAAGAACATGATCGACAAGGACGAGTACCCGCGCACCGCAGAGCTGGAGCGGCGCTGTGTGACGATGCTCGCCGACCTCTGGCACGCCCCGGACCCGGACGGGGTCGTCGGCTGCTCCACCACCGGCTCCAGCGAGGCATGCATGCTCGCGGGCCTGGCTCTCAAGCGCCGCTGGGCACGCCGCGCCGGCGACCGCTATCCGTCCAGTGCCAGGCCGAACATGGTGATGGGCGTCAACGTGCAGGTGTGCTGGGAGAAGTTCTGCAACTTCTGGGAGGTCGAGGCACGTCAGGTCCCCATGGAGGGGGAGCGTTTCCACATCGACCCGCAGGCCGCCGCCGAGCTGTGCGACGAGAACACGATCGGTGTCGTGGCGGTGCTCGGCTCCACCTTCGACGGGTCGTACGAGCCGGTGGCCGACATCTGCGAGGCGCTGGACGCACTCCAGGAGAGGACCGGTCTTGACGTGCCGGTGCATGTGGACGGCGCGTCGGGCGCGATGATCGCGCCCTTTCTCGACGACGACCTGGTCTGGGACTTCCGGCTGCCGCGCGTCGCCTCGGTCAACACCTCCGGCCACAAGTACGGCCTCGTCTACCCCGGGCTGGGCTGGGCGCTGTGGCGGTCCTCCGAGGCGCTCCCGGACGAACTGGTCAGCCGCGTGAACTACCTGGGCGGCGACATGCCCACCTTCGCGCTGAACTTCTCCCGGCCCGGCGCTCAGGTCGCCGCGCAGTACTACACCTTTCTGCGGCTGGGACGCAGCGGCTTCCGCGCCGTGCAGCAGAGCGCACGCGATGTGGCCCGGTCGCTGGCCCGGCACATCGAAGCCACAGGCGACTTCCGCATGCTCACGCGCGGCGCCGAGCTCCCGGTACTCGCCTTCACCACCGCGTCCCACATCACCGCCTACGACGTCTTCGACGTCTCCCGGCGGCTGCGCGAGCGCGGCTGGCTGGTGCCCGCCTACACCTTCCCGCCCCACCGTGAGGACCTGTCCGTGCTGCGCGTGGTGTGCCGCAACGGCTTCACCGCCGACCTCGCCGAGCTGTTCATGGAGGACCTGAAGGCTCTGCTGCCCGAACTGCGCGACCAGGAAGGCCCGTTGGGGCGTCCCGCCTCCGTGGCGACGGCCTTCCACCACTGAGGTCGCCGCTCTGCGCCCCGCCTGGGCACCTGGCGCTGTGCGGAAACCAGCAGGCGATTGATTGGAGGTATTCGCGGTTTGCCGCCGTTCCTTCCGGTTACCCCCCTCGAATCCCGCAAGGATCCGTCTCCCGGTTGGAGGACCGTTGTCAGATTCCCGGCGCGCACAGGACAGCAGGAACCGCCCGGCACTGGAATCGGAGATCCCGGGACGGCCCGGGCCCGAGTCCCCAGCATTCGAAGAGCCCACGCATCCGCGGGAGCCCCTGCCGCCCAAGCCCGACCAGGCCGGACCGGAGATGTACTCACCCACCGGTGAAACCGTGGATGCTGATCCCGCCGTACGCGCCCAGACCGGCGGCCGGCTGACGACCGCTCAGGGCCTGCGGCTTCCCGACAGCGATCACTCGCTCAAGGCGGGCGCCCGCGGGCCCGTTCTGCTGCAGGACCACCATCTGCGCGAGAAGATCACGCACTTCGACCACGAGCGGATCCCCGAACGGGTGGTCCATGCGCGGGGAGCCGGGGCCCACGGCGTCTTCCGCGGCTACGGGACGGCCTCCTCGGTGTGCAAGGCCGCATTTCTGGCGAAGGACGCCGAGACGCCGGTCTTCGTGCGCTTCTCCACCGTCCTCGGCTCACGGGGCTCCGCGGACACCGTGCGGGACACCCGCGGGTTCGCCACCAAGTTCTACACCTCAGAGGGCACCTTCGATCTCGTCGGAAACAACATCCCGGTGTTCTTCATCCAGGACGCGATCAAGTTCCCCGACGTCATCCACGCAGGCAAGCCGCACCCCGACCGGGAGATTCCGCAGGCCCAGAGCGCGCACGACACCTTCTGGGACTTCGTGTCGCTGCACACCGAGGCCACGCACCACACCATCTGGAACATGTCCGACCGCGGCATCCCGCGCTCGTTCAGGATGATGGAGGGCTTCGGCATCCACACCTTCCGCCTCGTGGACGCCGAAGGCGGCACCACGCTGGTGAAGTTCCACTGGAAACCGAAGGCCGGGGTGCACTCCCTTCTGTGGGAGGAGGCACAGCTGATCAACGGCGTGGACCCGGACTTCCACCGCCGGGACCTGGCCGACGCGATCGAGGCCGGTGCCTTCCCGGAGTGGGAACTGGGCGTGCAGGTCTTCGAGGACAACGAGGACCAGATGTTCGCCGGGATCGACCTGCTGGATCCCACCAAGATCGTGCCGGAGGAGCTGGCCCCGGTCGAGCC
>Ga0190265_10000352_pt1 | contig 35257 bp, 29 predicted proteins | sample Popmic124T_FD_133135 | JGI IMG/M metagenome (GOLD analysis project Ga0190265, IMG submission 133135) | Populus adjacent soil microbial communities from riparian zone of Indian Creek, Utah, USA - 124 T | ecosystem: Environmental > Terrestrial > Soil > Riparian zone | place: USA: Utah | collected... | reverse complement strand
CGACGGCGGCGTCTGCCTCGCTTATTTCGGCGACGGCGCCGCCAATCAGGGCCAGGTCTATGAGAGCTTCAACATGGCCGAGCTGTGGAAGCTGCCGATCATCTTCGTCATCGAGAACAACCAATATGCGATGGGCACCAGCGTCAACCGCTCGTCGGCCGAGGACCAGCTCTACAAGCGCGGCGAGAGCTTCCGCATTTCCGGCCTCCAGGTCGACGGCATGGACGTCCTCGCGGTCCGCGGCGCGGCCGAGACGGCGCTCGAATGGGTGCGCGGCGGCAAGGGCCCGATCCTGCTCGAATTGAAGACCTACCGCTATCGCGGCCATTCGATGTCCGATCCGGCCAAATATCGCTCCCGCGAGGAGGTACAGGCGGTGCGCGACAAATCCGATCCGATCGAGGCGGTGAAGCGCGAGCTGGAGAAAGCCGGCGCCGGCGAGGAGGAGCTCAAGGCGATCGACACCGAGATCAAGAAGATCGTCGTCGAGGCCGCCGACTTCGCCGAGCAGGCGCCCGAGCCCGAGGCGGCCGAGCTCTACACCGACGTGCTGGTGGGGAGCTACTGATGCCGATCGAGCTCAAGATGCCCGCTCTGTCCCCGACCATGGAGGAGGGGACGCTCGCCAAATGGCTGGTCAAGGAAGGCGACAGCGTCAAATCGGGCGACATCCTCGCCGAGATCGAGACCGACAAGGCGACGATGGAGTTCGAGGCGGTCGATGAGGGCGTGATCTCCAGGATCCTCGTCCCCGAGGGCACAGACGAGGTGAAGGTCGGCACCGTCATCGCGCTGATCGGCGGCGAAGGCGAGGCGGCGGCGGAAGCGCCCGCCCCGCCCGCCGAAGCGCCGGCCGAGGCGCAGAAGGCCGAGGAATCGGAAGCGCCGGCGCCGAAGAAGGCGGAAAGCGGCACCGCGCAGCTCGTCAAGCCCGCCGCGCGCGCCGACGTCGCCGATCCCGACGTGCCCGCCGGCACCGAAATGGTGAAGACGACGGTGCGCGAGGCGCTGCGCGACGCGATGGCCGAGGAGATGCGCAAGGATGAGCGGGTCTTCGTGATGGGCGAGGAGGTCGCCGAATATCAGGGCGCCTACAAGGTCACGCAGGGCCTGCTCGACGAGTTCGGCGCCAAGCGCGTGATCGACACGCCGATCACCGAATATGGCTTCGCCGGCGTCGGCACCGGCGCGGCGATGGGCGGTCTCAAGCCGGTCATCGAGTTCATGACTTTCAACTTCGCCATGCAAGCCATTGATCATATTATCAATAGCGCGGCGAAAACCAATTATATGTCGGGCGGGCAGATGCGCTGCCCGATCGTCTTCCGCGGCCCCAATGGCGCCGCCAGCCGGGTCGCCGCCCAGCATAGCCAGAATTACGCGCCCTGGTACGCCGCCGTGCCCGGCCTGGTGGTGATCGCGCCTTATTCGGCGGCCGACGCCAAGGGTCTGCTGAAAGCTGCGATCCAGTCTGAGGACCCGGTCGTATTCCTCGAAAATGAATTGCTTTATGGCCAGAGCTTCGACGTACCCAAGCTCGACGACTACACCTTGCCGATCGGCAAGGCACGGGTCGTGAAGGAGGGCGCGGACGTGACCCTGGTCAGCTATTCGATCGGCGTCGGCGTCTCGCTCGACGCGGCGGCGAAGCTGGCTGACGAGGGGATCGACGCCGAGGTGATCGACCTGCGCACGCTGCGCCCGCTCGACAAGGCGACCTTGCTCGCCAGCCTCGCCAAGACCAACCGCATGGTCTGCGTCGAGGAAGGCTGGCCGGCCTGCTCGATCTCGGCCGAGCTGATCGCGGTCGCGATGGAGGAGGGGTTCGACGATCTCGACGCGCCGGTGTTGCGCGTCACCGATCGGGACGTGCCCTTGCCCTATGCCGCCAATCTCGAAAAGCTCGCCCTGATCAAGGTCGACGACGTCGTCGCCGCGGCCAAGAAGGTGCTGTACCGCCCCTAGACGAAGTCGCCCGCGGCCCTGCTCCATTTGCGCGCCGCAAGCTTCGGGCTGGCCAGGATCTTGCTTCGCAGAGTCGCCTTGCGGCCGTTCCATTTCGCGGCGCCGATCGCGATCAGGCTGTCGAACGGATTGGCCGAATTCACCGCAGTCTTGATTTTCGTCCAGGCGGTCGTGCCGCCACGGCCGTGATGAAGGATGTCCGCGATCACGCAGCATTGCGCCGCCGGCCGGCCGTCGATCAGGCCGCGGGTATCGGCGGTGCGCATGAAGCCCTTGTAGGTTGCGATCATCTCGGCGATCTGGGCGAGGCGGGCCGGCCTGTGGTTGGCGGTCCAGTGGATCAGCCGGGCGGCCGCGAGCACCTCATCCTGCTCGACCGCGCTCAGCGTCGGATTCAGATATTTCATCAGCGCGGCGGTGCTCGTCGCGGTCTCGAGCGGGGCCGGCGCCGGGCCGTCGAACCTTTCGATCCGGCCGCTGCGGACCCGCAGTTCCGGGAAATAGCCGGCCGCCTCGGGACGCTGCAGCATCGCCCGGAAATACTTCACGAAATCGCCGTTCGCCACATGCGCGGCGAACTGACCGAAGCCGAAGGTGAAGGCGGCACGGTCGTAGCTGTTCAGTGTCAGGAAATTCCGGCCCTCGCATTCCGCGGTCGGATCGATGAAGTCCGCCCAGAAACCGAATTCGGTCTGATAATTGGCCGGGTCGAAATTGAGCTTCTGGAGGTTCGTTCCGCCGAATATGTTGTAGAGGCCCACGTTTCCTTCATAGGTAACGCTGCGGCCAACGAAGTATTTCGGGCCGTTGTCGGCCTCACATGAATAATCGCGGCCCGTCTTGGTGATCTTGAATTGGATCGCCATGGATTTCCTCCCGCCCCGGCATGGCGAGAATTATAAGCGAGTCATGCTTCGCTGGCCACGGCTTTTCGCTGTCGGCCTTGCCGGTCCGGCGTTAGAGCCGCGACATGCCGCTCGACCCGGATCGCCGCCTGGTCCTCGCTCATTCTCCCGCGCCCGTCCGTCCGGCGCTGGAGGCCCTGTGGCGTCTTGACGTCGCGTTCGGCGCGGTCCTCGCCACCGGCCGCGAGCCGATGATCACGCGAATCCGCCTCGCCTGGTGGCGCGAGGCGCTGGAGAAGCTGGACCGCGAAGCGCCGCCGCCGGAGCCGGTGCTTCAGGCGCTGGCGGCGCATGTCGTCCCGGCGGTGAGCGGGGCGGAGCTGGCCGCGATGGAGGAAGGGTGGAGCGTGCTGCTCTCCGATGATCCGCTCGCCGTCCACGGCGCGGCGCGCGGCGGCCTCCTGTTTCGCTACACGGCGCGGCTGCTCGGCGCGTCGGCCCCGGTCGAGCCGGCTGGCGCGCGCTGGGCGCTGATCGACCTCGCCCGCCGCACCGCCGATCCGGCCGAGGCTCGAGCGGCGCTCGAAGCGGCAGGCCGGATCGACGTGGCGGCGACGTGGCCCAGAGCATTGCGCCCGCTCGGCATGCTGACGATGCTCGCCGGCCGCGACAGCGAACGCGGCGCGGGGGCTTGGGAACGCCAGGGGTCGCCGGCCCGGATGCTGCGCCTGCTTCGCCACCGGCTCACCGGCTGCTGATCCGTTTCGGAGAATCATTTCATCCGATCTGGACTTTTTCTTACACTGGGCTAGCCTTGCGGCGAAGGGAGGGCGGCATGCTGCGATTCCTTGCCGGCGCCGGATCGGCCTTGCTGCTGATCGCGGCTGGTTTCTTCATCTGGACCGGCGTGGCGCGGGACGAGGCGGCGATCGTGCCCGCGCCGCCCCCCGCGACGGCCGCCATCCCGCTGACGCGCGGCCCGCCGGCGCGGCCGCCGTCGGCCGACGAACGGACCAAGGAGCAACGCCGCTTCGACCGCGCCGACCGCGACAATGACGGCCGGGTCACGCTCGAGGAATTGTTCTACCCGCGCCGGCGCGCCTTCCAGCGTCTCGACACCAACAGCGACGGCAGGCTCGCCTTCGAGGAATGGGCGGTCCGCACCGCCACCAAATTCGGCGAGGCCGACTCGAACCGCGACCGCGCCCTCACTCGGCCGGAATTCGGGACGACCGCGCCGCGTCGGCGTCCACCGCCGCGCCAGGCGAACTGCAATTGCTGATCCATGAGCGAAGGTCCGCCGCCGCCCGCGTCGTATAGAGCTGCTTGCGGTTCGCTTTCTTCATCCGGCCCTCGATCGGCGGGAACAGGCCGAAATTGACGTTCATCGGCTGGTAGCTCGCCGCGTCGGCGCCGCCGGTGATGTGGCCGAGCAGCGCGCCGAGCGCGGTGGTCGGGGGAGGGGGCGTCATCGCCTCGCCCCGAAGCTCCGCCGCGGCGAAGCGGCCGGCGAGGAGGCCGATCGCGGCCGATTCGACATAGCCTTCGCAGCCGGTGATCTGCCCGGCGAAGCGGATGTGCGGCGCCGCCTTCAGCCTGAGCGTGGCGTCGAGCAGCTGCGGCGAATTGATGAAGGTGTTGCGGTGCAGGCCGCCGAGCCGGGCGAACTCCGCATCCTCCAGCCCCGGGATGGTGCGGAACAGCCGAACCTGCTCGCCATGCTTCAGCTTGGTCTGGAAGCCGACCATGTTCCACAAAGTGCCGAGCGCATTGTCCTGGCGGAGCTGGACGACCGCATAGGGCCAGCGCCCCGTCTTGGGATCGTCGAGCCCGACCGGCTTCATCGGCCCGAAGCGCAGCGTGTCCTCGCCGCGCTCGGCCATCACCTCGATCGGCATGCAGCCCTCGAAATAGGGCGTGTCCTTCTCCCACTCCTTATACTCGGTCTTGTCGCCGTCGAGCAGCCCCTGGCGGAAGGCGAGATACTGCTCCTTCGTCATCGGGCAGTTGATGTAATCCTTCGTGTCGCCCTTGTCCCAGCGGCTCGCCATCCAGCACACGTCCATGTCGATCGAGTCGCGATGGACGATCGGAGCGATCGCGTCGAAGAAGGCGAGCGCGTCCGCGCCGGTCGCGGCGCCGATCGACTCCGCCAGGGCCATGGCGGTGAGCGGGCCGGTGGCGACGATGGCGAGGCCCGAGGCGGGGAGGGCGTCGATCCGCTCGCGGACGATCTCGACATTGGGGTGCGCGGCCAGCCGCGCGGTCACCGCCGCCGAAAAGCCGTCGCGGTCGACCGCCAGCGCCGATCCGGCCGGCACCTTGTGCGCGTCGGCCGCCGCCATGATCGCCGAGCCCAGCGCCCGCATCTCGGCGTGGAGCAGCCCGACCGCATTGTTGTCGGCGTCGTCGGAGCGGAAGCTGTTCGAGCAGACCAGCTCGGCGAGGGCGTCGGTGTGGTGCGCCGCCGTCGTCTCGCCGGCGCCGCGCATCTCGCTGAGCCGCACCCTGATTCCGGCCTCGGCGAGCTGCCAGGCGGCCTCGGAACCGGCCAGCCCGCCGCCGATGATATGGACCTTGGTCATCGCGCGGTGCGATAGTCGCAAAGACCGGAAGGAGGAAGGCCATGCTCGACCATGTCGGATTCGCCGTCGCGGACGCGGAGCGCTCGCGTGCGTTCTACGAGAAGGCGCTGGCGCCGCTCGGCATCAGCCTGATCATGACCGTGCCCGCCGACGAGAACCCGTCGGGCGGCGCCGCCCACGGCTTCGGCGCCGAAGGCAATCCCTTCTTCTGGGTCGGCGACAATGAGCGGGTAGGGGAGGGCACCCATGTCGCCTTCACGACCGCGACCCGCGAGCAGGTGGACGCTTTCCACGAGGCCGCGCTCGCCGCTGGCGGGCGCGATCATGGCGCGCCGGGCCTGCGCCCGCATTACGGGCCGAATTATTACGCCGCCTTCGTGCTCGATCCGGACGGCTTGAACATCGAGGCCGTGTGCCACAAGAGCATCGAGGATGACCGCGAAGCGCATCTTCACCATCGGCTATGAAGGCGCGATCCAGGCCGAGCTGATCGCCGCGCTCGCGGCGGCGGGCGTCGGACGCGTGATCGACGTCCGCGCGGTGCCGCTGTCGCGCAAGCCCGGCTTCTCCAAGAACATCCTCGCCGCCGGCCTCCGTGAGGCGGGGATCGACTATGTCCACCTCAAGGCGCTCGGCACACCGCCCGCGGGGCGCGAGGCGGCGCGCAAGGGCCGGATGGACGAAATGAAGCGCATCTATGCCGCGCAGCTCGAGACGCTTGAGGCCGGCGCCGAGGCGGCGCGGATGATCGCGCTCGCCCAGGAGAAGCCGTCCGCTTTGCTCTGCTTCGAGCGCGACCCGGCGCAATGCCACCGCACGCCGCTGCGCGAGGCGGTGATGCCGGACTGGGAGACGACCGACCTTTTCGCCTAGGCTTTCGTCGATCGGTCGAAGTGCTCATGACGCCGCCATGGGAAGGGTAGGAGAAATATTTCCGCCCGATTGCATGCGGTCGGGCTTAGTCATACGCTTCCATCTCCTTTAAGGGGAGAAGAACTCATGACCTACAGACAAATGCTTGCGGCCTATTGGCTGCCAAGCGTGGGCATCGGCGCCGCGACTCCCCCTCCGCCGGTGCTGCCCGGGCCGCAAACAGTGGTCGTGCCCGTCACCGACGTCCTGAACTACCAGAGGAGCGACGGCTCGCCGCAGATCGACGTCATCAACCTGATGGGCTGCTCCTTCACCATGCCCGACGTCTTCCCCGATCCCTGGCTCGACTTCGATCCCGCGCTTCTCGCTTTGCTCACCGACGGCAGCGTCCAGAGGCTGCAGGCGGCGGGCATCCAGGTCTGCCTGACCATAACGGGGGCGCAATACCAGTCGGTCGGCTGGTCCAACATTCCCGCCAATCTGATTCAGCCGTTCGTGGACTATCTCAACGCCGAGATCCTGGGCACGTACGGCCTCGACGGGATCGACATAGACGACGAATATAGCCGCAGCGGCGGCACGACGCTGGCACAGACCGTCCGCGCGATGCGCGAGACGTTCCCCTCGGCGAAGATCGTCTCCAAGGCTCTTTTCTCGGACGAGGGCGTCATCCCCGACATCCATGAATATCTGACCTTCGGCGGCATCATGTATTATGGGGACAATGCTCAGTGGCTGGAGCAGTCCTTCAATAATTATGTCTCGCTGGGCATGACGCCCGACCAGCTGACGATCGGTGTCAATGCCGGCCCTGTCGGCCATGGCAGCAGCTTCACCTCGATCGCCACCGCCCGGCAGCTCACCGTCTGGCAGCCGACGAGCGGCCTCAAGCTCGGCATGATGATCTGGAGCTTCTCCCAGGACATCCAGCAATTCACCGCCTGGCCGCAGAACCAGCAGTCGCTGGCCTTCCCCGATCCTGGCGACCATTCCTGGCAGCAGGCGATCATCCAGGCTATGGAGAATGCGCAGCCGGCGGAAGAATAAGGGCTTGCGCCGTTCCCGCGAGAACGGGAGTCCGGGCTCGGGGCCGCGCCTTTCGCCGCCGTCGCCCGGACGCCCGCTTTCGCGGCAGTGACGAACGGCTTATTCCTCGTCCTCCTGGCTGTCGGGCAGGGTTTGTGGGCCGGTGCCGTCGTCGAGCCGGACCTCGTCGCCGACGGCCGCCGGCGCGGCGCCGCCGAGCTCGCCGGCGACCAGCTGCTCGGCTTCGTTCTCGGGCTCCTCGTCCTCATCGATGCGGGCGGCCGAGACGACATGCTCGTCCTCGGCGACGTTGAACAGGCGGACGCCGGCGCTGTTGCGGCCGATGACGCGGGTGTCGCCGACGCTCATCCGGATCAGCTTGGCCTGGTCGGTGACCAGCATCAGCTGCTCGCCATTGTGGGCCGGGAAGGAGGCGACGACCGGACCGTTGCGCTCGAGATTGTCGATGTTGGTGATGCCCTGGCCGCCGCGGTTGGTGCGGCGATATTCGTAGGCCGAGCTCCTTTTGCCGTAGCCGTTGGCGCAGACGGTGAGGATGAACTCCTCGGCGTCGGCGAATTCGGCCATCCGCTCGGGCGACAGCGTCGGCTCGCGTTCGCCTTCCTTCCAGGGCGCGGCCCTGAGATAGGCTTCGCGCTCTTCGGTCGTCGCCTTGAAGCCCTTCAGGATCGACAGCGAGATGACCTCGTCGTCCCCCCTCAGCATGACGCCGCGGACGCCGGTCGAGGTGCGGCTTTGGAACTCGCGCACCGCGGTCGCTTCGAAGCGGATCGCCTTGCCCTGGCGGGTGGCGAGCAGCACGTCCTCCTCCTCGGTCAACAAGGCGACGCCGATCAGCCGGTCGCCATCGCCGTGCTTGGGGGTATCCTCGTCGAAGCGCATCGCGAACTTGCCGTTCGAGGGTACGTTGGCGAAGGCGTCCATCGAGTTGCGGCGGATGCCGCCATAAGCGGTGGCGAAGACGACGTGGAGGTTCTTCCACTCCGCCTCATTCTCCGGCAGCGGCAGCACGGTCGAGATCGTCTCGCCCTCGGCCAAAGGCAGCAGGTTCACCATCGGCCGGCCGCGCGCCTGGGGCGCGCCTTCGGGCAGGCGCCAGACCTTCAAGCGGTAGACCTTGCCGTGGGTGGAGAAGAACAGGACCGGGGTGTGGGTCGAGGTGACGAAGAGCTTGATCACCGCATCCTCGTCCTTGGTCGCCATGCCGGCCCGGCCCTTGCCGCCGCGCGCCTGGGTGCGGAAGGTTTCGAGCGGGGTGCGCTTGATGTAGCCGCCATGGGTGACGGTCACGACCATGTCCTCGCGCTCGATCAGGTCCTCGTCCTCGATGCCGTCCCAGGCCGGCGCGATCTCCGTGACCCGGGGCGTCGCATAGGCGGTTGCAATCTCGTCGAACTCTTCGCGCATCACCGCATAGAGCTTGACCCGGTCGCCGAGAATCTCGAGCAGCGCGCCGATCGAGGCGGCGAGCTGGCGCAGCTCGCCGGCGATCTCGTCGCGGCCGAGCGCGGTGAGGCGGTGAAGGCGCAGCTCGAGGATGGCGCGGACTTGGGCGTCGGACAGGCGATAGGATTCGCCTCCCCGGGCCGCCTCGACGGCTTCGACCAAGGCGATATAGGGCGCGATCTCGGCGATCGGCCAGTCGCGCGCGATCAGGGCTGCGCGCGCTTCGGCGGGCGAGGCCGACGCGCGGATCATCCGCACCACCTCGTCCAAATTGGTCACCGCGATGACCAGGCCGAGCAGCAAATGGGCGCGGTCGCGCGCCTTGGCGAGCTCATATTTGGCGCGCCGCGTGATCACCTCCTCGCGGAAGCGGACGAAGCTTTCGATAATATCCCGCAACGTCAGCGTCTCGGGCCGGCCGCCGCGGATCGCCAGCATGTTGGCCGGGAAGCTCGACTGGGCGGGGGTGTGCCGCCAGAGCTGGTTGAGGACGACGTCGGGCGTCGCGTCGCGCTTCAGGTCGATGACGACGCGGACGCCCTCGCGGTTCGATTCGTCGCGAATGTCGGAAATGCCTTCGACCCTTTTTTCCTTGGCCGCTTCGGCGATCTTCTCGACCAGGCCGTTCTTGCCGACCTGGTAGGGGATCGAGGTCAGCACGATCGAGCGCCGGTCGCCGCGCCCTTCCTCGATCTTGTAGCGGGCGCGCTGCAGGATCGAGCCGCGCCCGCTATGATAGGCGCTGCGCGCTCCGGCCTGGCCGAGGATGATCGGCGCGGTCGGGAAATCGGGGCCCGGGATGATCTCGATCAGCTGGTCGATGCTGATCGCCGGATCGTCCATATAGGCTTTGCAGGCGGCGATGACCTCGCCGAGATTGTGCGGCGGGATGTTGGTCGCCATGCCGACCGCGATGCCGCCGGCGCCGTTGACCAGCAAATTGGGGAAGCGCGCCGGCAGCACCTGCGGCTCCTCGCGCGAGCCGTCATAATTGGCGGTGAAGTCGACCGTGTCCTTGTCGAGATCGTCGAGCAGGGTCATCGCCACTTTGGCGAGCCGGGCCTCCGTATACCGCATCGAGGCGGGCGGATCGGGGTCCATCGAGCCGAAATTGCCCTGGCCGTCGATCAAGGGCACCCGCATCGACCAGTCCTGGGTCATCCGCGCCAACGCGTCGTAGATCGCGCTGTCGCCGTGCGGGTGATAATTGCCCATCACGTCGCCGACGATCTTGGCCGACTTGCGGTAGGGCCGGCCGGGGACGAAGCCGCCTTCCTGGCAGGCATAGAGGATGCGGCGGTGGACCGGCTTCAGCCCGTCGCGCACATCGGGCAGCGCGCGGGCGACGATCACGCTCATCGCGTAATCGAGATAGGACGTCTTCATCTCGTCGACGATGGAGACGGAGGAAATGTCGCTGGGCTCGATGGTCGGCGTTTCGCTGGCCAATTTCAATTCCTGGATTTGTGCGAATGGAGCGCCGGAGCGCTGGCGATGGGATGCGACTCTAGCCGACTATGACGGCCAAGGCCACCCGCGCGTACGCGCGCACGCGCGAGGCGCCATGCGGAGATAGGCACGATCCTGGGAAGCGCCAGCCCCCTTTTCCCGGGTCGGCGCAGTTCAACGGGCATTCAGCGCCCGGGCCCTAGAAAGCGCCTCGCCCTGGCGCTAAGGAGCCTCGGCCATGCCGCCCTCATCGGGCGGGATTCGCTTGCAGGAGGCGCCTTTCATGACGGTTTCGAAGGCCGCGTTGGCCGCAACCCTGGCGCTTGGCGGCCTGTGCGCCACAAGCCTCCAGGCCCAGCAGCCGCCGGCCCAGGCGCGCGCGCTTGCCCTGAGCCGCGACGAGCGCGCCGCGATCGCCGCCCTGCAGATGGCCGCGGGCGGGGTCGATCGGGCCGCCCAGGACAGCGCGCTGGCGGCGGCGAGGGCGGCGGCGCGCGGCGCCGACGCCCGCTACGCGGTCGCCCATTACCAGCTCGAGATCGCCCGCGCCCGCGGCGACCAGGCGCAGGTCGCCCAGGCGGTCGATGCGCTCGTCGACAGCGGCCTGGCCCAGCCCGACGAGCTGCCCGCCTTGCTCGCGCACCAGGCGGCGCGCGCCTTTTCGGCGAGCGACTTCCAGCGCGCCGACCGGCTGCTCGGCCGCATCGTCCAGCTCCAGCCCAACAATCCGGTCGCCCTCGCCGATCACGGCCAGCTCAAGGCGCGCATGGGGGACCGCGCCGCCGCCGTCGCGCTGATCCAGCGCGCCATCGCGGTCAACCAGGCCGCCGAGCGCCCGTCGCCGGAGAGCTGGCATTTGCGGGCGCTGGCGCTGGCCGCCGACAACCGCATGGCGCCGCAGGCGATCGCGCTCGCCCGCGGCCTGGTCGTCGCTTATCCGACCGCGCTCAACTGGCGCGACGCCTTGCTCTCCTATCGCGAGCTGGCGCCGGCCGATCCGTCGCTCGATATAGACGTCCGCCGGCTGCTGCGCGCCAGCCAGGCGCTGGCCGGGGAGCGCGACTATATCGACTATGCCCAGGCGGCGACCGACGCCGGGCTGCACGGCGAGGCCAAGGCGGTGCTCGACGAAGGCGTCGCGCGCGGGCTGCTCGAGCCGACCAAGCCCGCCGTCGCCGCCGCCATCACCGCGGCCAACCGCCGCGCCGCCCCGGACCGCGCCGGCCTCGCGCGGCTGCGCACCCAGGCCGCCGCCGCCGCCGCCGGCCAGCCCGCGCGCGTCGCCGGCGACGCCCATTTCGGCCATGGCCAATATGCCGAGGCCGCCGAGCTCTATCGCGCGGCGCTGCTGAAGGGCGGCGAGGACGCCAATCTGGTCAACAGCCGGCTCGGCGCGTCGCTCGCGCTCGCCCGCCGCCGGCCCGAGGCGGAAGCGGCGCTTCGCCTCGTCACCGGTCCGCGCGCCGATCTGGCCGGCTTCTGGCTGACTTGGCTGGCCCGCAACCCCGCATGACAGGATTTCAGCTAAAGGCGCCCGGCGCCGGACAGGGAGGTAGTAAGATGACCGTTTCGAAACTCGCTTTGGCTTCGCTGCTCGCCGTCGGCGGGCTTGCAACGATCGCGGTCTCGGCGGCCGAGGCCCAGCGCTCGGTCCGCGACAACCAGCGCGAGCAGGAGCGCCGCCGTGCGGCCGAGCAGGCGAAACAGGGCCAGACCGGCCAGACCGGCCAGACCGGCCAGATCGCCCAGCTCACCCGCGAGGAGAGCGCCGCGATCGCGCCTCTGTTCGAGGCGGTGCGCGCCGCGAACTGGCCGGCGGCGACGGCGGCGCTCCCCGCCGCCCAGGCCGGCGCGGTGAGTCCCTATGCCAAATATGTCGTCGGCCAGCTCCACTACGAGATCGGCCGCGGCACCGCGAGCGACCCGATCCAGCTGGAAGGGATCAATGCGATGGTCGCCAGCGGCGGCGCGCCGGCTGACCAGCTCCGGCCGCTGGTCGGCAACCAGATCGCGTTCGCGCTTCGCGCCAACAACATGGCCGGGGCCGAGACCGCCCTCAACCGCTTCCTCGAGATCGAGCCGAACAACGTCACCCGGCTGCAGCAGCTTGCTGAGGTCAAGATCCATCTCAACAAGCGCGGCGAAGCTGCCGCGCTCTTCCAGCGCGCCATCCAGCTCGGCGAGGCCGGCGGCCAGAAAGCCGCGGAGGACATTTACCGCCGCGCCTTCGCTTTGGCTTACGAGGCGCGCAACGCCGAGCAGACGCTGGCGCTCGGCCGGGCGCTGGTTCAGGCCTATCCGACCCCGGCCAATTGGCGCTCGGTGACGCTCGCCTTCCGGCAGCAGCATCAATCCGATGCCCCGCTCCAGCTCGACGCGCGCCGCTTCATGCGCGCCGCCGGGCTGCTCCGCGAGGCCGGGGAATATGTCGGCTTCGCCGACTCGCTGAACCGGACCGGGCAGGTCGGCGAGGTCAAGGCGGTGATCGACGAAGCCATTGCCCGCCGCGTCCTCCAGGCCGCCGACGGCGACGCGCGGACCCTGCTCGCCGCCGCCAATGCCCGCATTCGCGAGGACCAGGCGTCGCTGCCCGCCTCGCGCACCGCCGCGCTCGCCGCCGCTGCCGGCCGGCCGGCGCGCCAGATCGGCGACGCCTATTTCGGCTACGGCCAATATGCCGACGCCGCGGCGCTCTATCGGGCGGCGCTTGAGAAGGGCGGCGAGGACGCCAATCTCGTCAACATCCGGCTCGGCGCGTCGCTGGCGCTGGCCGGCCAGCGCGCCGAGGCGGAAACCGCGTTCCGCGCCGTCACCACGGGCCCGCGCGCCGAGCTCGCCCAATTGTGGCTGCTCTGGCTGGCCAGCCGGCCGGCTGCCTGATCGGAATGTCCCCTTGGCCCGTCGTCCCACTTTGCGACGGGCCCAATAAGCGGCTTCCGCCCCGCCTCGGCGGCCGGTAACCCGGTCGGCGATGCGTTTCGACGATATGATCGCGACCGTGCTCGCGCGGCCCGCCGACCGGCCCGACCGCCAGGCCGCGCAGTGGCGCCAGCTCGTCGATCTGCTCGCCCAGCGCCGGCCCGGGGCCGACGAGGTCGACGTCGCCGAGGCTTATCTGGTGCTGCGCGAGACCCGCGGGGAGATCGATCCCGCGGTCCGCCGCGAGGCCGCGCGCGCCTTGGCCGGCCGCGCGGTCGCGCCCGATCTGCTCGCCTTCTTCGCCGAGGACAGCCCGTCGATCGCGGCCCCGCTCATCGCCCAGGCGCGGCTCGAAGCGGGCGCCTGGCTCGGCCTTCTGCCGCGGCTCGGCCCCGCCGCCCGCGCCCTGCTGCGCCACCGGGAAGACCTCGATCCGATCGTCCGGCACGCGCTCGGCGCCTTCGGCCCGAGCGATTTCGTGCTCGAAAAGGCGGCCGGCGGCGCGGCCGGCGCCGCCCCGGTCGCGCCGCCGGCGGCGCCGGGCGAGGAAAACGAATCGCAGATCCGCGAGCTGGTGGCGCGGATCGAGGCTTTCCGCCGGCAGCGCGAGCAGGCGCCGCCGGTCGCGCCCGTCGCCGACAGCGGCCCGGCCGAGGGCTTCCGCTGGGAGACCGGCACCGACGGACTCATGCGCTGGGTGGAGGGGGCGCCGCGCGCGCCGCTGGTCGGCCAGAGCATCGCCGCCTTCGCCGGCCCCGGCCATTCTGGCGTCGACGGCCAGGCGGCGGGCGCGTTCGAGAAGCGCGCCCCGTTCCGCGACGCCCGCTTCCGCGTCGCCGGCGTCGGCCCGGCCGCCGGCGACTGGCGGATTTCGGGCGTGCCCTTCTTCGATGCCGCGCATGGCAGCTTCGAGGGCTATCGCGGCACCGCCCGCCGCCCGCGGCTCGACGAGGTCGCCCGCGATCCCGGGACCGGGGTGTTCGGGACCCAATTTCCGGCCGATTCGCTGCGCCAGCTGATCCACGAGCTGCGCACGCCATTGAACGCGATCATCGGCTTCGCCGAGATGATCGAGGGCCAGTATATGGGGCCGGCCGCCGCCGGCTATCGCGACGGCGCCGCCGACATCATGGCGCAGGCGCGCGGGCTGCTCGGCGCGGTCGACGATCTCGACACCGCCGCCCGCCTCGAGACGCGCCGCTACGAGCATGGCGACTCATCGGTCGACGCCGTCGCCTTGCTTTGCCGGCTGCACGATTCGTACGAGAAGGTGGCGCTGGAGCGCGGCGCGCGCATCGCGCTCGATGTCGCCACGGGCCTGCCCTCGGCGCGGGTCGAGGCGGGCGCGGCCGAGCGCATGTTCGCGCGGCTGCTGGCGGGGACGATCGGCCTCGCCGCCGCTGGCGAGGAGATACGCGCGATGCTTGATCTGGCGCCGCGGGGCGAGCGGGCGATGCTGCGCCTGTCGCTCGACCGGCCCGCGGCGATCGCCGGCATGGACGAGGCGGCGCTGCTCGATCCCGGCTACAGCCCCGATGGCGACTGGCCCGGCGCCCCGGCGCTCGGCCTCGGCTTCGCGCTGCGCCTCGTCCGCAACCTCGCCGAAGCGGTCGGCGGCGCCCTCGACGTCGGCGCTGCCGGCTTCGCGCTCTACCTGCCCGCGCTCGCCCCGGTCGAGCAACCGGCCGGGCAGGGGGAGAACACGGCCTGACCGCCGCCAACTCGGCCATTGCCGCGCGCCGCGCGAAGTGCCATTCCGCTCCCGGGCCTGTAGCTCAACGGTAGAGCCGGCCGCTCATAACGGCTAGGTTGTAGGTTCGAATCCTGCCGGGCCCACCATGAATTTCGATCAAAGTACTACTTTGATCGAGGAAGAAAGCGGAGCCTTTCCTCTTCCTTCCTGCCCCGGGCCAAAGTACCACTTTGGCCCGATGATCGGGGAGTAGCGCAGCCTGGTAGCGCATCTGCTTTGGGAGCAGAGGGTCGCAGGTTCGAATCCTGTCTCCCCGACCACATGGGGGACAGTCACTTTTCCGGACGTCCGTATCCGGTTTCGCTCGCGGGCGCGGAAAAGTGGCTGTCCCCCTTCCTAGTCTTTCAGCGCCTGGTCGATCGCCGCCGCCAGCGTCTCCAGCCGGTAGGGCTTGAGGATGATCGCGCGGCCGCCGGCGCCCGATTTGGCGATCTCGTCGCTATAGCCGGTGGTGAGGATGACGGGGAGCCGGGGCCGCTGCTCGGCCAGCCGCTCGGCGAGGTCGAGGCCGCTCATGCCCGGCATCACGACGTCGGTGAACACCGCGTCGAACGTCTCGTCGCGGGCGATCTCGATCGCTTCCTCGCCCGACCGGGCCCGCCGGACCGAATGGCCGAGCTCGACCAGCAGGTCCTCGGCGAACGCGCCGACCTCTTCATTGTCCTCGACGAGCAGGATGCGGCCGGCGCGGCGGCGTTCCGGTCCCGCCGCTTCCTCCTCGGGGCGGAGGTTCCCCGCCGCGCCGCTGCACGGCAGCAGCAGGGTGACGACGGTCCCTTCGCCGGGGCCGCTGGTGATGCGGACCTCGCCGCCGGACTGGCTGGCGAAGCCGTAGACCTGGCTGAGGCCGAGGCCGGTGCCCTTGCCGGTCATCTTGGTGGTGAAGAAGGGCTCGAACGCGCGGCTCAGCGTGTCCTCGTCCATGCCGACGCCGCTGTCGCTGACCGACAAGGCGATCATCCGGCCGTGGCTGCCCTCGATCGAGACCGCGGTCCGGATGGTGAGCAGGCCGCCGTCGGGCATCGCGTCGCGGGCGTTGACCGCGATGTTGAGCAAAGCCGATTCGAGCTGCGTGCGGTCGGCCTCGACCGTGCAGGCGTCGGTCGCGAGGATGGTGTGGACCTCGATCCGCTCGCCGATCGTGCGGTCGAGCAGGTCGGTCATGCCGCGGATGAGGTCGTTGATCTCGATCACCTCGGGCTGCAGCGGCTGGCGCCGGGCGAAGGCGAGCAGCTGGCCGGTCAGCGCCGCGGCGCGCGACGAGGCCTGGACCACCGCCTCGGCGAAGCGCATCCTCTTGTCCTCGGCGAGGCTCGGCCGGCGCAGCATGTCCGCCGAGCCCTGGATCACGGTCAAGAGGTTGTTGAAATCGTGCGCGATGCCGCCGGTCAGCTGGCCGAGCGCCTGCATCTTGTGCGCCTGGCGGAGCTGGTCCTCGGCCTTGGCCCGCTCGCCGATCTGGATCTTCAATTCCGCATTGGCGCGGATCAGGGCGTCGGCCCGTTCCTCGAGCTGGCGGTTGACCCGGCGCAACGCGTTCTGGGACATGCCGAGCACGACCACGACCAGCACCGCCATCAGGATCAAGAGGCCGATGATGATGTAGCGGGTGAGGCGGCGCGACAGCGGCTCGGGATCGGAGGCGAGGAAGACGGTGCCGATCCGCTCGCCGCGGCTGGTCACCGGCACCGCCGAGGTCACCGCATTGGCGGCGGCCGGCAGCGGCTCGGCGAAGCGGGGCGCCGGGCCGCTGCCGTCGCGGCCATAGCCGGCGACCAGCGCGCCGGACCGATCGTAGACGCCGACGGTCCGCACCTGGCGGTTGACCCGGATCGCCTCGACCGCTTCCTGCGCCGCCTGGGCGTCACCGAAATCGAGCGGCGCGGTCACGCTGGCGGACAGGATCTCGGCCTGGACCCGCGTTTCCTGCGCCTGGAGGTCGCGATAGGCGGCTTCGTTCTGCAGGATGATGCCGATCCCGGCGAGCAGCAGCAAAGCGGCCATCGCGACGACTGCGAGCGGCGCGCTGCGCCATTGCTCGGGGAGGCGGCTCAGCACCCGCATCAGCGCCGCTGCCTCACGCCGGCGGCCAGCGCCAGCAGCCGCGAGCTGATCGCGAGGCCGCGGTCGGACGCCGCCGCTTCGTCGATGAAGAAGCGGACCCGGCCGCCGACGATGGTGAAATGGATCATGCCGCGCTGCGGCCCGGCGCGCGCGTCGGTGACGGTGAGGACGGGGCGTTCGCGCAGCGCGAGCAGCAGCCGCGCGGTTTCCTGCGGCGAGCCGCCCTGGACGAAGGCGAGATGGCAGCCGCCGCTCTGCCCGGCCGAGGCGGCGCGGCGGACCGCGACCCGGCGGCCGTCGATCACCTCGCCGGCGGCGGCCTGATCGAGCATTCGGCCGAACGGGTCGCGGCCGATCACGCAGAGGTGGAAGGGCGCCACCGGCTCGGGCACCGCCGCCGCCGGCCAGACGACGTAGCGCGCGAAGCGGGGCAGGAAGGCGGCCTTGACCGCCTCCTCGCTCGGCTGGGCGCGCGCCAGGCCGGCCAGCGCCAGCCACATCGCAATTCCGAAGGCGAGGCGGCCGCCCGGCTTCAAAACCGCAGCCTCGTGCCGGCATGGACCGAGCGCTCGGCGAGCTGCGCGCGGTTGGTGTCGTTGCTCTCCGCGTGGGTGCGGTGGAGCAGGTTGCTGGCGGCGACGAACAGCTCGAGATGGTCGCTGACCCGCCAGCCGAGCCGGGCGTCGGCCTCGACATAGGCCGGAATCGCCGGCGTCTCGAGCCCGTCCACGGCGCGCAGGCCGGCGTCGAGCGTCACCGAATCGCCGAGGTTCATCGAGGAACGGAGCAGGGCCTGGTAGCTCGGATCGTCGCCGAGCGCCGCCGCGCCGGTGGTGTCGGTCGTGCCGGGTTCGAGCCGGAAGCTCTTGCCGAGCAGGCTGACCCCGGCGCTCAGCCGCCACCAGGGCAGCGCCTGCCAGTTCCCCCACGCCTCGACGCCGTAGCTATGGCCGGTGAGGCTGTTGCTCAGCCTGACCGGCAACGGGATGGCGATGAGCTCGGCGGTGCGGATGTCGTCGTAGAGGTTGAAGAAGACCGAAACCGAAACCGAGGTGGTGCCGCTCGGCTGGCCGCGATAGCCGGCCTCGAAGGCGATCAGCTTCTCGGAACGAAACTCGGTCGCCGCCACCAGGAACGGCGCTGCGACGAGGTTGCGGTCGATCCGCGACGGCGTCCGCACGGCGCGCGACACCGCCGCCCAGAGCAGGTGGCCCGGGTCGGGGTGCCAGGCGACGCGCAGGTTCGGCAGCAGCTCGACGCCGCTGAACGACGAGCGTTCCAGCTTCAGCCCTAGGGTCAGCGAAAGCTCGGGCGTCAACGCGAACCGGTCCTGCACGAAGCCGTTCAGGATCCAGAGCCGGCGGCTGGTCGGATCGAGCGCGAATGCGTTCGCATTGTTGACGAACTGGTCGCGGGTCGTGCGGACGCCGAAGCCGGCGACGATCTCATGCGCTCCCTGGGAGCGGTTGTACTGGGCTTCGAGATCCATCGTTTCCAGAGCGTCGGCGACGAGCTGGAAGCGGCGGCGGAAATGGTCGTAATAGGCCTGGACGTGCAGCGAGGATCTCGCGTCGATCTCGCGTCGCCAGCGCAGCGTGAAATTGCCGCCGCGGTCGCCGTCGCCGGCCAGGACGTCGGAATCGTTCTCGAACAGGTTCCCCTGTAGCGTCAGCACGTTCCCGCCGAACCCTGAATCGAGGCGGAAGCCGAGCTGATAGCCGGAATAGCCGTCGTCGATGTCGGGCCCGAGGCCGTCCCGCAGCCCGTCGCGGTCGAAGGCGTTGCCGTGGATCCGCAGCGCGCTGTTCGCGCCGATCGCGAAGCCGTAGCGCGCGCCGAGCGTATGCTCGTTGCTGCCGAGCGTGCCGCGCACCAGGCCGCCGAGCGTGTCGCGGGCGTCGTGGGTGGTGATGTTGATCACGCCGTTGACCGCGTTCGGGCCGTAGAGCGTGCCGCCCGAACCGCTGATCACCTCGATCTGCTCGATGTCCTCGAGCAGCGGCTGGCGCAATTCCCAGAACACGCCGGAATGAAGCGTGCTGTAGAGGCTGCGGCCGTCGAGCAGGACGAGCAGCTTGTTCGAGGTCTCGTAGCCGTTGAAGCCGCGCGCGCTGATCGCATAGTCGCGCGCATTGACCTGCTGGACCTGGAGGTTGGGCGCCAGCCGCAGCACCTCGGTTACCGAATTGGCCGGCGAGCGGGCGATCTCCTCGCCGGTGATGACGTAGAGCGCGGTCGGCGCGGCGCTGAGCGGCTCCTCGCGCTTGGAGGCCGAGCGCACCGGGAGCTGGGCCAGCTCCTCGATCGACAGCTGGGAGAGATCGGGGACGCCCTGCAGGCTCGCCAGCTCGGCCGGCTCCTGCGCGGCCACGCGGCCGGCGGAAAGGAAGGCGAGAGCGGTGCAGCCGAGGAACAGGCTCGATAGCCGACGATGATTCACGACCAAGGCCTCATGGATCGCCCCCCGGCGTCGGCAGCTTGTCGAGTGAGCGCTCCCAAAGGTCAAGATGGGGGAAGCGTCAGCGCGCCGGCGCCGCCGCCTCGATCCGCTCGGGCGCGTTGGCGGCGGCGGCGAGCATCGCGGTCCAGGCGGCGACGTTCTGGCGGAGCTGCGCCGGATCGACCTTGTCGAGCGTGTCGTCGGGGGTGTGGTGGTAGTCGAAATAGCGGCTGCCGTCCTGGTTGAGGTCGACCGCGGCGACGCCGGCCGTCGCCCAGGCGCCGAAATCGGCGCCGGCATTGGCGCGGTCCCGGCCGCGCACGATGCCGAGCGGCGCGAGCAGGGCGGTGATGCGGTCGGCGAGCGCCGCATTGCCGGGTGCGAAGTTGAAATTGACCCGCCAGACGCGGTCGGCGCCGAAATCGGATTCGCCCACCAGCACGACATTGCCGTCGGCGCGGTGGCGGTTGAAATGGCTCTCGCCGCCGAACACGCCGACCTCCTCGGCGCCGAACAGGACGATTCGGATCGTCCGCCGCGGCGGCCCGGCCTGCATGATCCGGTGCGCGGCGGCGACGGTGATCGCGACGCCCGCGGCATTGTCGACGGCGCCGGTGCCGAGGTCCCAGCTGTCGAGATGGCCGCCGATCGCGACGACGCCTGCGCTCGGGTCGCTGCCGGGCACCTCGGCGATGACGTTGCCCGACTGGCGGCGGCCGATGTCGCGCGGAGTCAGAGTCAGCCGCATCCGCACCGGGCGGTCGCCGGCGCGGGCGAGGATGCGCTGCAGCTGCTCGGCATCGGGGATGGAAAGCGCGCCGGCCGGGATCGGCCGCACGCCCTCGGCGAAATTCTGCACGCCGGTATGCGGGTTGCGGTGATGGTCGGTGCCGATCGAGCGGACGACGATCGCCGCCGCGCCCTTGCGGCTGGCGATGGTCGGCCCGGTCCGCCGCGGCGCCCCGAACGGGCCGTAGCCGGAGCCGTCCTGGTTCGGCTGCATGTTGTGGGTGACGAAGACGATCTTGCCGCGCACCGCCGCGTCGGGGGCGGCCTCAAGCGCCTCGACGCTGTCGAAGCCGATCACCTCGGCCTCGATGCCGCGCGCCGGGGTGGCGCCGCTATTGCCGAGCGCGGTGACGACGAGCGCCTGCGGAAAGGGCGAGACGATCTCGGCCCGCTCCTCGCCGCGCACCCAGACCGGCATGTCGAACGGCTCGACGCGGACGTTGCTGAAGCCCAATTCGGTGAGTTTGCGCACCGTCCACTCCCGACCGCGCGCCTCGGCCTCGGTCCCGGCCAGCCGCTGGCCGACCTCCGTGGTCAGGCCTTCGAGAATGTTCCAGGCGACCGTGTCTTCGCGGAGCGCGGCGTCGCGGAGCGCGGCCGGATCGGCGGCGGCGGGCTGGGCGAAAGCGAGGGAGGGGAGGGCGAAGGCGAGCAGCAACAGCTTTTTCATGGTTCCGCCGCTTAGGGGCGGGCGCGCAGCTTGCCAATCCGCTTCCGACGAAATGCGTCGGCATCCGATTGAGCGCGTGACGGCGGTCACGCGCGGATTGCCTCTTGGCTTGCAAAAGTCCGCCACGGTGATTCGCCAGACGCAGGCACGGGTGGCGCGAACGGGAGGCAGAGATGGCAACAGGGAAAATCGGGATTCTCAGTGCGACGGCGATGCTGTTCGTCGCCGCTTGCGCCGGCACGGGGCGGGCGCCGCTGGTCACGAAGCAATCCGGGGTGGAAAGCTTGGACGGCCCATCGAACCAGGTCGCGGTCGACCTGCTGCCGCTGCTCGACGTCGTCCGGCCGGCGGTGGCTGCCAGCCCGTCCACCCCCGTTGGCGGCTATGTCCGCTTCTTCGTCGAAGGCGACCCGCCCACCCAGGAGAGCGGATTCGTCCGCCGGCACTACCGCGACGAAGCCAGGGACCCGCTCTCGAGATGGTTGGTGGGACGCACCAATTCGCGGGTGCTGACGGTGAAAGTCGCGGTCCAGCGGCCGAACGTCACCGGGACCGCGACGCTTGCCTCGTCGTCGCACGAAAGCAGCAATCGGGCGGGCGAGCTCTGGGACACCGAGGTCAATGGCCGCCGTTACCTCACCCCCTATTTCCGGGTCGACCCCGGGACCGTGGTTGGCGTGGAAGCGAGCCTCAACGCGTCCAGGCAGATCCAAAGCGACGTGAGTCGCCGCATCCTCGATGTGGTGACGCGCGCGGCGACGCTGGTGAATCCCGCCGGCTCGCTGGTCACCACGCTCAATTCCGAGCGCCTGCAGGATTCGGCGGAATTCGTCGACGAATCGATCTCGAGCCTGTTCGGCGAGGCGCTCGGAGAGAGCAGCCTCAACGATTATGCGCCCGGCCAATGGAGTGACGGGGAAATGGCGACCATCACCGCGTCCTTTCCGATGGGCGGGCGGGTGACCAACGAGAACCGGACCAGACGGATCGGGCAATGGAAAGTGTTCGCCTCGCCTGCTTTGGTCTCGATCTTCTCGACCGTGCCGCTGCAGGAGACGGCAGAGGCCGCGCCGGCGGGCTGTCCGGCGGCGGGCAGCGAGCTGCAGGCCTGTCGCGCCTTCCAGGGGCTCGCGGCGCACAACGTGCTCGGCTTGCAGGTGGGCGAGAATCTGACGCTCGGCCAGGCCCTGCTCGCCGACGCCACGGTCGACGCCGCCCTCACCCGGATTCGCGGTGCGCAGGCGAATCAGCTCGCCGATCCCGCCCGCGTCCTGTGCAGTGCGATCGCGGCGAAGGCCGAAGGGCTCGGCCTCAACCGTTTCGACGCGGCCGCGACCGTCTGGGCGATGGCGCGCAGCGCGCTCGACGGCGATGAGGCGGAGGCGATGCTGGATCCCGGCGTCTGCGGCGCGGTCGCGCTCGCGCGGGCGGTCGGGCTGAGCTGAGCCGGATCGGCTCAGGCGGCCGGCGTTTGCGATTCCGGGCCGGGGCGACTAGGTGAGGCGCCGAACCTCGCCACGCCCCTCCCGGAGTCCCGCGCCTCATGGCCGCCCAGTACAGCTTCGTCATGAAGGGTCTTTCCAAGACCTTTCCCGGCGCCCCCAAGCCGATCCTTTCGAACGTCCACCTGCAATTCTATCCCGACGCCAAGATCGGCATCGTCGGCCCGAACGGGTCGGGCAAGTCGACCTTGATGAAGATCATGGCCGGCCGCGACACCGAATATGTCGGCGAGGCGTGGCCGGGCGAGCATATCCGCGTCGGCTATCTCGAGCAGGAGCCGCAGCTCGATCCTTCGAAGACGGTCAAGGAGAACGTCATGGACGGCGTCCGTCCGGTCGCCGACATGATGGACCGGTTCAACGCAATCGGCGCGCTGATGGCCGATCCGCCCGAGGACGCCGATTTCGACGCCTTGATGGCGGAGATGGGCGAATTGCAGGAGAAGATCGACGCGGTCGACGGCTGGACGCTCGACAACCAGCTCGAGATCGCGATGGACGCGTTGCGCTGCCCGCCCGGCGAGGCGAAAGTCGACAGCCTCTCGGGCGGCGAGAAAAGGCGCGTCGCTTTGACCCGGCTGCTGCTCGAAAGGCCCGACATATTGCTGCTCGACGAGCCGACCAACCATCTCGACGCCGAAAGCGTCCAGTGGCTCGAAAAGCATCTCATCGACTATCCGGGCAATGTCATCCTGGTCACCCACGACCGCTATTTCCTCGACAATGTCGTCAACTGGGTGCTGGAGCTCGATCGCGGCCGCTATTACATCTATCAATCCAATTATTCCGGCTACTTGGAAAAGAAAGCTAAGAGGCTGGAGCAGGAGGAGCGCGAGGAGCAGGGCAAGCAGAAGGCGATCAACGACGAGCTCGAATGGATCCGCCGCTCGCCCAAGGCGCGCCAGGCCAAGTCCAAGGCGCGGATCCGGGCGTTCGACGAATTGGTCGAGGCGCAGGAGAACCGCACCCCGGGCAAGGCGCAGATCCTGATCCAGGTGCCCGAGCGGCTCGGCGGCAACGTCATCGATGTCGAAGGCGTTTCAAAGGCTTATGGCGACAAGCTGCTGTTCGATGAGCTGAGCTTCTCGCTGCCGCCGGGCGGCATCGTCGGCGTCATCGGCCCCAACGGCGCCGGCAAGACCACCCTGTTCCGGCTGATCACCGGCCAGGAGCAGCCCGACGGCGGCGAGATCAGGATCGGCCCGACCGTCCATCTCGGCTATGTCGATCAGTCGCGCGACGCGCTCGCCCCGAACAAGAATGTCTGGGAAGAGATTTCCGACGGCCTCGACGTCTTTCGCTTCGGAAAGCATGAGCTTGGCACCCGCGCTTATGTCGGCGCGTTCAATTTCAAGGGCCAGGACCAGCAGAAGAAGGTGGGGCAGCTGTCGGGCGGCGAACGCAACCGCGTCCATCTCGCCAAGATGCTCAAGGAGGGCGGCAACGTCCTGCTCCTCGACGAGCCGACCAACGATCTCGACGTCGAGACTTTGCGCGCGCTCGAGGAGGCGCTGGAGAATTTCGCCGGCTGCGCGGTGATCATCAGCCACGACCGCTTCTTCCTCGACCGCCTCGCTACTCATATCCTCGCCTTCGAAGGCGACAGCCACGTCGAATGGTTCGAAGGCAATTTCGAAGCCTATGAGGAAGACAAAAGGCGACGTTTAGGCCCCGAGGCGGACCGCCCGCACCGGGTGACCTACCGGAAGCTGACGCGCTGATCCTGCGGATGTCGAGCCCGTTCATGGCTCGTGACTCGACTTGTCGGCCTTGTTAACCAGGCGGGATGGGCAGGGGGGACAGGAAAAAGGGCGGGCCGGCCGCTGAAATCGAGACGGCGGGCCGGGCGACGCCTCCGGCGCCCGCGGTTGAACGTGAAGTCAGCGGAAATGCCGGGTTCGCCAGCCCGAGGCCGCCGACCGGCGTCAGGCATCGACTGAGGGAGATTATCAGCGGCGAAGCCGAATCGAGCGTCCAGCTCAAGTTTGTCGAGATCGTCATAGCTCTCTTCATTCTCATTGGGACGATATTCGTCGGCATCACCGCGAACAGCATATTGTCGAGGCAGAACAGGATCGTCAGCGAGCAATTGAAGACCTCGGACCGCCTCGGCCGACAGCAGAACCAGGCCGCGCTGCTGCAAGCCTATATTTCGTCGATTCAGGAAGCGGGTTTCGAAACCGAGCAGCAACGGCGCATGCTTCATCTTTCGCTGGATCTTTACGGCCTGCTGACGCGGGACGATCGGATGTTCCGGATGCTGTACACATCCATGCCGTCGATCAGCGATGCGCAGCTCGCGGAGCTGGTCGCCGCGCGGCCCAACGACAGCGACGCCATCAGGCAGCTCTTCGCGAGGCGGAACGACGTCTCGAGATTGCCCGCGCGGGAATCTCCCTATCGGGTCGAGCCGTCCGGCCCCTATCATATCGTGATCGGGACCTTCCGGGATCTCGACAATGCGCAGGCAAGCCTCGTCGCGGCCGTCGAGTTCCTGACGCCGACCACGTTCCGCCCGAACATGAACATCATGTACAATGAGGACAATTTGTTTCTTGCGACCCTCTCAGGTTTCGAAACGCGCGAGGAAGCGCAAAATGCGGTCGGTCAGCAGCGCATCGCCACCCGCTTCGAGAGCGTCTACGTCTCCCTCCGCAACGGGTGGGATTCGCTGTGCACGGCGCAATTCCAGCCTTGCCGGGCCAGCCGCCCCGCGCGCGCGCAGCGGCGGCCGCCGCCGCCGACCGGTCGGATTATCCCGCCGGATGTACGCGCGGGCGTCGTCCCGCCCGATACCATGGGCAATTTTGCGCGATAAGGCGTGAAAGCCGGGGCCCATAATTCCCTCGCTTTGCGAAAAAATGTGCGTTGCAGTTGGCACCGGAAAAAGGACTTGACATGGCGGAACAGATAAGGAACAGATAGGGGGCCGAGTCGCTTCGATTCGCGAGGATGCGGTTCGGTGGAATGCCTGCTTTGGCTTCGGCCCGGGCAGGGCGGTCGGCGCGGAGAGTTACATCCGGGAACGAATGAACGCGCGCGTCACACCGAAGAGCCGGTTTCATTAGCAGGTCTTCCGGGATGCGCGGTGAGGCGCAGACCGGTCTCGCCCGAACCGTAAGGGGAGGGCGCGACGCCACAGCCTTCCCGAGGCGGAAGGCCGGGACCCGTACGGTTCTTCACATCAAGTCTGGACGCTTTCGACTCTCTCGAAGGCAGAAAAGTCGTCCAGCCCCGGGTGCCCGTGGCAAGGACGCGCCGGCCGTTTTCCTTCCCTGTCCGCGCGGGACGCTTCCGCGCGCCCGCATCGCTTGCTCGGGAAAACCGGGGACAGTCCCTAAACATTCGCACACCGCCGCCGCCCCGCATATGTGCAAACGGCCGGCGTTTCGGCCGGCCGCTGCACATGGTTGTCGCCGAAGCGCGCTTACGGCCGCCCTTCGCCCTGCTTGCGGATCAGATAGAGCTCCTCGCGGATTTTGAACATGACGAGCAGCAGCTCCATATAGACCCGCCAGATGATCGGGCCGAGCAGAATCAGGAACAGCCCCTGGACCGCGCCGCCGTTGACGATCGCCAGCAGGCCGAGGATCACGACGGTGGCGAGGCCGAGCCAGAACAGGATCTGGATGATCACCGGCGTGATGAATTTGTCGAAGGTCAGATAGTCGTTCATTGCACTTCCCCCTCTAGTGGCGCGGGGGAAGCTAGCCGCCGCGGGCGCGCTTATCAAGCGAAGCGTCGGGGGCGGGGAAAGCGCCGCGGCCGGCCTTGCCGGGAGAGCTCAGCGTGCCGCCGCCATCCCCTTGAGGGCGCCGGCTTTCTCGTCATATTCGGACGCCATCAGCAGCAGCGTATCGACCGCCTGCTGGTCGGTCACGGACTGGGCGAGGCGGCGGCAGCGTGCCGCCTGCGCCTTGAGCGCGGCCGCCTGGCGATGGTCGGTGACGTCGATCAGGATGTTGACCGCGCCGGCCATTTCGCCGGCCTCGTCGAGCAGCGGCGTCGGATAGGGGGTGAACATCACCCGGGTGCCGTCCGGCCGCTCGGCGAAGGCGACCGCGCCGCGCACCGCGCGCTTCTCGAGGATCGCCACCGCCATCGGGCAGCGTTCGTGGGGGAGGGGGCGGCCGTCCTCGCCATGGAGCCGCCAGGTCACGCACCAGCGGTCCTCGCCGACCACCGGCGTCCGCCCGGCGAAGTCGATGCAGGCGCGGTTGTAGAAGGTCACCCAGCCGTCGGCGTCGGTGGTGTAGATCGGCGCCGGCTGCGTCTCGAGCGCGGCATGGAGCGCGCCTTCGCCCCGGCGCGCCGCCGATATCGCCAGCCCGACCATCTCTTCCGGCGTCGCGGCGGCGGGATTCATGCGGGCATGCTCTCGCTTGATGACGGTAAAATGACGATTGCCCCCATAGCGGCCATGTTAACCAGGATCAAAGGCCTAAGTTCCGGCGCGGCCCGGAAGAATCCACCAAAATGGTTGCCGTGCCCGCGACCGTGGCCGAACGGCCACGCTTGCCGCCGCCGCCAAGCCGGACCAAGATGCCGCTGCAACCAAGGGAAGGGGAAGCCGTGGCGAGCTGGAACGCGAGGAAGACGATCGTCGCCGCCGAGGACATGGCGCCCGAGCACCGGCTGAAACCGACTTTGGGCTGGCCGCATCTGATCGCGCTCGGCGTCGGCGCGATCGTCGGCACCGGCATCCTCACCCTGACCGGCGTCGGCGCGGCCAAGGCGGGGCCGGCGGTGATCCTCTCCTTCGCCATCGCCGGGCTGATCTGCGCCGCCGCCGCCCTCGCTTATGCCGAAATGGCGACGATGATCCCGGCCTCGGGCAGCGCTTACACCTACACCTATGTGGTGATCGGCGAATTGCTCGCCTGGGTGGTGGGGTGGAGCCTGATCCTCGAATATTCGCTGGTGGTGAGCGCGGTCGCGGTGGGGTGGTCGGGCTATGCGTCGGGCTTCATGGAGGGGATCGGCGCGGGCCTGCCGGCCGCTTTGGTGGCCGGACCGGAGCTCGGCGGCGTCGTCAACCTGCCCGCCATCTTCATCATCATCGTCGTCGCCGGCCTGCTCATTCTCGGCACGCGCGAAAGCGCGACGCTCAACGCGGTGCTGGTGCTGGTCAAGGTGGTCGCCCTGATCGTCTTCGTCATCGTCGCCATGCCCTATTTCGACCCGGCCAATTTCGAGCCGTTCATGCCCTACGGCTTCCCGAAATCGGGCCCGCCCGGCGCCGAGGTCGGCGTCATGGCGGCGGCGGCGATCATCTTCTTCGCTTTCTACGGCTTCGACGCGATCGCCACCGCGGCGGAGGAGACGCGCAATCCCGGCCGCGATCTCGCCATCGGCATCGTCGGATCGATGGTCGCCTGCGTGATCATCTACATGGCGGTGGCGGCGGCGGCGATCGGCGCGATCTCCTATACGCGCTTCGCCGACAGCCCGGAGCCGCTGGCGCTGATCCTGCGCGAGCTCGGCCAGCCCGAGGCGGCGAGCTATCTCGCCGCCTCGGCGGTGATCGCGCTGCCGACCGTGATCCTCGCCTTCTTCTACGGCCAGAGCCGGATCTTCTTCGTCATGGCGCGCGACGGCCTGCTGCCGCCGGTGCTGGCGCGGGTCTCCGGCCGCGGCTCGCCGGTCCGGATCACGATCTTCACCGCGGTGGTGGTCGCGGTGCTCGCCGGCCTGATCCCGCTCGCCGAGCTGGCGGCGCTCGCCAATGCCGGCACGCTGACCGCGTTCATCGCGGTCGCGGTGTGCATGCTGATCATGCGCCATCGCGCGCCCGATGCGCCGCGCCGCTTCCGCACGCCCTGGGCCTGGCCGGTCGGCCTGGTCGCGATCCTCGGCTGCCTCTATCTGATCTACAGCCTGCCGCAGCGCACCCAGATCTGGTTCGTCGCCGCGCACGTCGTCGGCCTGATCATCTATCTGCTCTACGGCGCGCGGCGCAGCGTCGCGGGGCGGGAGGCGGTCTGATGCTGCGCCGCCTCATCCTTGCCCTCCTGCTCTGCCTCGCCGTTCCGGCGCTCGCCCAGCAAGCGCCGGTCCGGGTCGCGCTGGCGACCAGCGAAGGCGAGATCCTGCTCGAGGTCGACGTCGCGCGCGCCCCGGTCACCGCCGCCAATTTCCTTCGCTATGTCGATCAGCGCCGCTTCGACGGCGCGACCTTCTACCGGGCGATGCGGGGCGGGCCCGACCGCGGCCTGATCCAGGCCGGCGCCGGCCATCCAAGGCTGCCGCCGATCGCCCACGAGCCGACCAGCCAAACCGGCCTTTCCCATGTCGACGGCGTGCTCTCGATCGCGCGTGACGCGCCCGGCAGCGCGACCGCGGACATCACCATCATGCTCGGCGACATGACCTATCTCGACGCCGGCGGCGCCGATCCGCTGGGCTATGCGGTGTTCGGCCGGGTCGTCGGCGGCATGGACGCGGTGCGCCGCATCCACGCCGCGCCGACCTCGCCGACCGAAGGGGAGGGGGCGATGCGCGGCCAGATGCTCAGCCCCCGCATCCGCATCCTCACCGCCCGCCGCGCGCAATAAATAGTGCCTGTCACAATTTACGCGGGTGCGAACTCGCCGCTCGTCTCGTTGCAGATGTGGAGGATGCCGTCGGCGATGGCGAAATAGGCGCCGTGCAGCTTGAGCCGGCCGTCCGCCTCGCGCTCGCGCACCCACGGGAAGGTGCGCAGGTTCCTGAGCGAGATGCGCACCCCCTCCAGCTCCATCTCCAGGAAGGCCTGGCGGCCGAGCTCGGGATGGCGCGCGCGGATTGCCTCGCGCGCGTCTTTGAGCATGTCGATCCAGTGGGCGATGAAATGGCCGGCGCCGTGCGCGGCGTGGTCGAACTCGCCGGTCAAGGCGGCTGCGCAACCCCCGCAGAAACCGTGGCCCATCACCACCAGCTCCTCGACCTCGAGCTGGGTGACCGCGAATTCGAGCGCCGCCGAGACGCCGTGATAGGCGCTGTCGGGCTCGAACGGCGGGACGAGGTTGGCCACGTTGCGGACGACGAACATCTCGCCCGGCCGCGCGTCGAAAATCTGGGCCGGATCGACCCGGCTGTCCGAGCAGGCGATCACCATCACCTTCGGGCTCTGCCCCTCGGCGAGCCCCGACCAGCGCTCGCGCTGCATGCTCCAGCCCTCCTCGCGGAAGCGGCGATATCCTTCGATCAGCGCGTTGAAATCGGCCATGACGTGCCCGTTACGAGGGGAGGGAGGGGGTGGCAAGTCACACCGAGGATCGCTATCTGCGCGCCATGAGCGAAGCCGATCCGATCATGCAGCCGCGCCAGCGCAAGCCCGACTGGATCCGGGTCAAGGCGCCGGTCAGCGCCGGCTATATGCAGACCAAGGCGCTGATGCGCTCGCTCAATCTCGCCACCGTCTGCGAGGAGGCGGCCTGCCCCAATATCGGCGAGTGCTGGACCAAGAAACACGCGACGGTGATGATCCTCGGCGACACCTGCACCCGCGCCTGCGCCTTCTGCAACGTCAAGACCGGAATGCCGCGCGCCGTCGATCCGCTCGAGCCCGAGCATGTCGCGGTCGCCGCCGCGGAGCTCGGCCTCACCCATATCGTCGTCACCTCGGTCGACCGCGACGACCTGCCCGACGGCGGCGCGTCCCAGTTCGTCAGGGTGATCGAGGCGCTCAGGCGCAACACGCCGGCGACCACGATCGAGATCCTGACGCCCGATTTCCGCAACAAATCGCAAGCCGCGGTCGAGGCGATCATCGAGGCGCGCCCCGACGTCTACAACCACAATCTCGAAACCGTGCCCCGCCTCTATCCAACCATCCGCCCCGGCGCGCGCTATTACGCTTCGCTGCGCCTGCTGGAGAGCGTCAAGCGGCACGATCCGTCGATCTTCACCAAGTCGGGAGTGATGGTCGGCCTCGGCGAGCAGCGCCTCGAAGTCCATCAGGTGATGGACGACATGCGCTCGGCCGACGTCGATTTCCTGACCATGGGCCAGTATCTCCAGCCCAACCCGCGCCACGCGAAGGTCGAGGCGTTCGTCACGCCCGACGCGTTCAAGGCCTATGGCGCGATCGCCCGCGCCAAGGGCTTCCTCCTCGTCGCCGCCTCGCCGCTGACCCGGTCGAGCTACCATGCCGGCGACGATTTCGAGAAGATGCGCGCGGCGCGCGCGGCGAAGCTGGCGAGCGCGCGGACGTGACCGCTTCTCCCGTCACCCCGGCGCAGGCCGGGGTCTCGTGGAGCAGGGCCGTGACCTCTTGTCCCGAGGTCCCGGCCTGCGCCGGGACGACGAGGTAACATGCCCCGCCACACCGAAAAGCGGCACCTCCCTTTCACCCCCGACCAATTGTTCGATCTGGTCGCGGACGTGAAGCTTTATCCCGAATTCCTGCCCTGGGTGGCGGCGGTGCGGGTGCGGTCCGACGGCGAGACCGCGATGGTCGCCGATCTCGTGGTCGGCTTCCGCGCGCTCAAGGAGACCTTCACCTCCAAGGTGTTCAAGCACCGGCCCGACCGGATCGAGATCGACTATGTCGAAGGCCCGCTCAAATATCTTCACAACAGCTGGAAATTCGCGCCCGACGGGGAGGGCGGCACCGAGGTCGATTTCTGCGTCGATTTCGCTTTCAAGAGCCGGATCTTCGAGGCGCTGGCCGGGCAGATGTTCGATCGCGCGCTCAGGCGGATGATCGGCGCCTTCGAGGAGCGCGCCCACGCGCTCTACGGCACGTCCGCATCCGGCAGCAGCAGTTCGAGCGCGCAGAGCGCTGCCTGAAGGCGGACGCCGCCGCGGCCAGTGTCGTCGAACATCTGGGTGTCGGCGGTGATCTCGTGCGGGTCCGCCTCCCTGTCGGCGCGGGCGAAGACCACGGTCCCGACCGGCTTGCGGGCGGACCCGCCGCCGGGCCCGGCGATCCCGGTCAGCGCCACCGCGACGTCCGCGTCCGACGCGGCGAGGGCGCCCTGCGCCATCGCCCAGGCGACCGCGACCGAGACCGAGCCGAACGTCTCGATCAGCTCCTCGCTGACCTTGAGCAGCTTGGTCTTGGCCTCGTTCGAATAAGTGACGAAGCCGGCCTCGAACACGTCCGAGCTGCCGGCGATCTCGGTCAGCGCGGCGGCGACCAGGCCGCCGGTGCAGCTCTCCGCCACCGCGACCCTCCGCCCGGCGGCGCGGTTCGCCTCGATCACCTCCCTTGCCTTGTCGACCAGCTCGGGCGGCAGGACATAGTCGCGGGTGTCGGTCATTCGTCCTCCGGGAGCCGCACGGTGGCGACGGCCTGCGCCGCGATCCCCTCGCCGCGGCCGGTGAAGCCCAGCCGCTCGGTCGTCGTCGCCTTCACGCTAACCCTCGATTGCGGCAGCTGCAACAGCTCGGCGATCCGGTTGCGCATGGCGTCCCGATGCGGGCCGATCCGCGGCGCTTCGCAGATTATGGTGACGTCGACATGATCAATCCGGCCGCCGGCCTGCTCGACCAGGGCGCGGGCAAAGCCGAGGAACAGCGACGAGGCCGCGCCGCGCCATTGCGGGTCGGAGGGCGGGAAATGGTCGCCGATGTCGCCGGCGCCGAGCGCGCCGAGGATCGCGTCGGTCAGCGCGTGGAGCACGACGTCGGCGTCGCTGTGGCCCCTGAGTCCCTTGTCGTGCGGCACGCGAATCCCGCCGAGCCACAATTCCTCGCCGGCGGCCAAAGCGTGGACGTCGAAGCCGAAGCCGACCCGCGGGCTCAGCAAGGCGGCTTCGGCGCGGCGGAAGTCGGCGTCGTAGGTCAATTTCTCGAGCCGGGCGTCGCCTTCGACGAGCGCGATGTCGAGGCCCGCGGCGCGGGCGATCTGGGCGTCGTCGGTCGCCTCGCCACCGCGCCAGGCGGCATGGGCGCCGAGAATGGCATCGTAGCGGAAGGCCTGCGGCGTCTGCACCCGCACCAGCTCCTCGCGCGATACGGCCGCGCCGTCGCGCCGGGCGAGGGTGTCGACGACCGGCAAAGCGGGAACCGCTCCGTCATGGCCGTCGAGCGCGCCGAGCAGCCGGTCGATGACGGCGCCGGGCAGGAAGGGGCGGGCGGCATCGTGGATCAGCACCCGCTCGGCACCCTCCAGCGCGGCGAGGCCGTTGCTGACCGAACGCCGCCGCGTCGCGCCGCCGATCACCGGAGGAAGGAGGGGACAGTCCCCTCGGGGACTGTCCCCGCGCGCGTGCTCGAGCGCGTTGCGATAGGCCGCCTCCTGGCCGGCGCCGATCACCACCTGGACGGCGTCGATCCGCGGGTGCCGCAGCCGATCGACCGCATAAGCGAGCAGCGGCTTGCCGGCGATGCTGCGATATTGCTTGGGCACGCCGCCGCCGCTGCGGCTGCCGCTCCCGGCCGCGACCAGCAATGCGATTGTGCGTCCCATGCGCATTTTGCCTAGCCGAGCCCAAACTTGCCCGCCAGCGCATTCCACCCTATCTCGCGCCTCCCATGAGCCGCCTCGCGCCCATCCATATCGGCCCGGTCCGCATCGAATCGCCGGTCATCCTGGCGCCGATGACGGGCGTCACCGACATGCCGTTCCGGCGCGTCGTCAAACGCTACGGCGCCGGCCTCACCGTCACCGAGATGATCGCCAGCCAGGCCGCGATCCGCGAGACCCGCCAGTCGCTGCAGAAGATGGTCTGGGACCCGATCGAGGAGCCGGTGTCGATGCAGCTCGCCGGCTGCTCGCCTAGGGAGATGGCGGAGGCCGCCAAGCTCAACGAGGACCGCGGCGCCGCGATCATCGACATCAACATGGGCTGTCCGGTCAAGAAAGTGGTCAACGGTGAAGCGGGGTCCGCGCTGATGCGCGACCTGAAGCTTGCGTCGCAAATCATCGACTCGACCGTCAAGGCGGTCAGCGTGCCGGTGACTTTGAAGATGCGGATGGGCTGGGACCATGCCAGCCTCAACGCGCCGGAGCTGGCGCGGATCGCCGAGGATCTCGGCGTCCGCATGATCACCGTCCACGGCCGCACCCGCTGCCAGCTCTACAAGGGCGAGGCCGATTGGGCCTTCATCCGCGCCGTCAAGCAGGCGGTCCGCCTGCCGGTCATCGCCAATGGCGACATCGAAAGCATCGATGATGCCGACGCGGCTTTGGCCCTGTCGGGCGCCGACGGGGTGATGATCGGCCGCGGCGCTTATGGCCGGCCCTGGCTGCTCCGCCAGGTCATGCACTGGCTGAAGACCGGCGAGCGCCTGCCCGATCCGAGCCTCGACGAGCAATATCGCGCGGTCGCCGAACAATATGACGCCATGCTGTCCCTCTACGGGACCCAGATCGGCGTCAATTGCGCGCGCAAGCATATCGGCTGGTACACCAAGGGCCTGCACGGCTCGGCCGAGTTCCGCAACGCCTTCAACCAGGAGCCTGACCCCCATCGCGCCAAGGCGATGCTCCGCGCCTTTTACGAGCCCTGGCTGGTCAAGGCCGCCGCCTGATCGCCGGGTCGTGCCCCGGAAAAGGGGGACTGTCCCCTCTTTGGGGACTGTCCCCCTCTCCGCCAGAGGAAAAGGGGACTGTCCCTCGTTTCACGACGCGCCGTGGCCTTCGCCGGGATGAGGGCTAAATCCGTTTAACTGTGTTTTTTGTGCCACATTGTTGTGCTAGGGCCGCAATGTGAACGCCGAAGTCGCGATCCCTGTCGAGTCCTCCCGGCCGCGCTGGCGGCGGCGCCTCTCGATCTTGTTCCGCCGCAACCTCTGGGTGCGGCCGGTCGAGCTCGCGATCGTCGCCGCCTTGCTCGCGGTGGTCGCGATCTCCTATCTGATCGTCACCCGCACCGGCCGGCCGGAGGCGCCGCTGACCCCGGAGACCGTCGCCGCCTTGCTGGTCGCCAACCTGGTTCCGGCGATCGCGCTGATGGTGATGGTGGCGCGCCGCCTCGCCATCCGCCGCACCGTCCGCTCGGACATCGGCGGCAAGGCGCGGCTCCACGTCCGCCTGGTCGCCTTGTTCTCGATCATCGCCGCCGTGCCCACCCTTTTGGTCGTGATCTTCGCCTCGATGCTGTTCCAGAGCGGCGTCAAATTCTGGTTCTCGGACCAGGCCCAGACCGTGCTCAGGAGCGCCGAGAACGTCTCGCAAATCTACCAGAGCGAGCATAGCGACCGGCTGCGCCTCGACGTCCAGGTGATGGGCGCCGACGTGGTCGACCGGATCAACCGGTTCGGCAGCGAGAGCCAGGCCTTTCGCGACGACTTCCTCTACCAGACCGCCGCCCGCCAGCTCACCGAGACCGCTGTGCTGACCGTCGGTTCGGACGGGCAGGCGCGCAGCGAGATCGAGGTCAATTTCGACAACCGCCCGCTCGCCCGGCGCTTCAGCCCTGAGGTGCTGCGCGCGCTCCGCGCCGGCGAAGTGCGGGTGATCCTCGGCCGGGACCGGGTCGAGGCGGTGGTCAGGCTCGATCCGCAGGCGGCGATCTATTTTTACGGCTCGCGCTTCGTCAACGCCGACGCCATCGCCCGCATCCGCCAGGCGCAGAGCGCGGCCAGCGACTATCAATCGACGCTGGAAAGCACGCGCAACCTCCAGATCCGGTTCAACGCGGTGCTGCTCCTCGTCTCGCTGCTGCTGATCGGCCTCGCCATCTGGATCGCGCTCAACCTCGCCGACCGGCTGGTCCGCCCGGTCGGCCAGCTGGTCGACGCCGCGCGGCGGATCACCGCCGGCGACCTCACGGCGCGGGTGCCGCCGTCGCAGACCGGCGACGAGGTTGCGACGCTCGGCAACGCCTTCAACCGGATGACCGGCCGGCTCGAGGAGCAGACCCGCGAGCTGGTCACCGCCAACGCCCAGCTCGACAGCCGCCGCGCCGTCATCGAGGCGGTGCTCGCCGGAGTCACGGCCGGCATCATCTCGCTCGACCAGGAGCGCAACGTACGCCTG
>Ga0190265_10000351_pt1 | contig 35414 bp, 36 predicted proteins | sample Popmic124T_FD_133135 | JGI IMG/M metagenome (GOLD analysis project Ga0190265, IMG submission 133135) | Populus adjacent soil microbial communities from riparian zone of Indian Creek, Utah, USA - 124 T | ecosystem: Environmental > Terrestrial > Soil > Riparian zone | place: USA: Utah | collected... | reverse complement strand
GGCTCGCAGACTTCGGCGAGCGCGTTGATGTCGTTGAGCGGATCGCCGCTCTCCGACAGGTCGACGAACAGGATGGACGGGCTGGCGGCGACCGAAAGGGTCTGAACCGCGTTGCGCAGGCCGCCCTTGTTGACCTTTTCCGGCGACCAGCCGTGCTCGACCGCGATCGGGCGAATGAGCTCGGCCGTCGCTTCGTCGGCGACGAAGGCGGTGAATGGATCGCGAAGGCCGGAGCCGCGGGCGTGGAAGGGGGCGTTCATTGTCCGCTCCTCGTGCTGACGTTCGGGAGCGGCTGGGTGCCGGTGGGCTGCCGCTCGCGATAGACTCGGATGGCCCGCCCAGCGGTCGCCGCATTGCCCATGCCGTTGCCGACCCGGCCCTGGACCAGGTCGTCGGGATTGGCGATCATGGCGGCGAGGTTCGAATTGACCGAGCAGCCGTAATTGACGCCGGTGCGGACCGGCGATTCGACGCCCGGATCGTTCCAGTTCGGGCAGCCGGCGACTCGGGCCGCCGAGCGGCTGGCGACGACCCGGATCGTGCCGGGCTCGATCTCGCCTTCGATCACTGGTGCCGCCTCGTCGGAGAGCAGCATGCCGTAGCGGGCAACGAGGGCGGCGACGTCCTGGCGGGCGGCCGCCGATTCGTAGCCGCGCGGCTCGTCGATGGTGAGGCGGTCGCCATAATCGAGGTCGATCGAGTCGAACCAGGCGGCGAGCCGGTCGAGGTCCGGCCTCGAGATGCCTTGGCCGCCGACCGGGACGTCGAACACGAAATTAATGTGCTCGACCACCGGCTGGTGGAGCGAATAGAGGCTGTAATTCACCGCTGGCGTAAGCGCGCCCTGGGGTTGCGCCGAGCAGCCGGCCACGGCGAGGCCGAGAACGGAGACCGCGGCGAGGGTGTTGAAACGAGACATGGTTGAAGCGTCCTTTCGATCTCGGGCGGTCATCAGAAGTTGAACCCGGGCTGGGCCGCGGCCGAGCGGTCCTGCCGCCGGGCCGGGGCGGGCACGGCCGCTTCGCCGACCGCGCCGATGCCCGGAGCGACCGTGCGCGGCTGCGCCGCGGTCGGGCCGGGACGCTCCTCGCCGGTGCGGCTGGCATTGTCGTGCCCCATCAGCACGCGCTGGGCTTCGTCGGGATTGCGGTAGCCGTCGGTCGGAAGCACCACCTGGTTGGCCGAAACCGGCCGCACCAGATAGGGCGTGACGACGATCACCAGCTCGGTTTCCTCGCGTCGGTAGTGGGTCGAGCGGAACAGCGCGCCAAGGATCGGAATGTTGCCGAGGAAGGGCGCGCGGTCGATCGAGTTGGTGTTGTGGTTGCGAAGCAGGCCGCCGATCATGAAGCTCTGGCCCGAGCCCAGCTCGACCGTCGTCTCGGCGCGCCGCGTGGTGAGCGCGGGCACTTCGAAGCCGTTGAGTCGGATGCTGCCGATCGTCGACAATTCGGAGACTTCCGGGCGGACCCGCATCGAGATTCGGCCGTCCTCGAGCACGATCGGCGTGAAGGCGAGGCCGACGCCATATTGCTTATATTCGACGGTGACCGAGCCAAGCGACTGCGAGATCGGGATCGGGAACTCGCCGCCCGCGAGGAAGCTCGCGGTCTCGCCCGACAAAGCGGTGAGGCTCGGCTCGGCGAGCGTCGTCACCAGGCCGGTCGTCTCGCCCAGGTTCAGCGTCGAGAGGATGTCGAGCCCGAGCAGACGCCCCGCCGCGGCGATGGTCGTCGAGCCCGCGGGCGTGTTGAAGGAATAGCTCGTGCCGGCCGGGCCCGGGGTGATCGTTCCGGGATCGCCGCGGCCAATGCCGAACAGGAAGCCGCTGGTCGAATCGCGGCTCAGGAGATTGGTGCCGATGTCGCGCGCCAGCGAACGGCTGACCTCGACGATCCGGACCTGGAGCATGACCTGCTGCGGAGTCGCCGTGCGCAGGCGGCTGACCACCTGGACCGCGTCGCCCACGAAGGCCTGGACCAGCCGCTCGGCTTCCGCCGCGTCGGCGGGCTGGGCGACCGTGCCGGTCAGCAGGACCATCCCGTTCATCGGGGTGGCGACGATGTTGGCCTCGGGCATCGCCAAGTCGAGCATCTGGCTGACCGAGCCGAGATTCTGGCCGACCCGGACGTTGGCCGAATAGATGACCCGGCCGGAGCGGTCGGTCGCGTAGACCGTGGTGTTGCCCGCGGCCTTGCCGAAGATGTAGATCTGGTTGGCCGAGTTGACGTTGACGTCGGCGACCGCGTCATTGGCCACGAACACCGCATTCGCCGTCCCGCTGAGGCGGACCATCCGGCCCGCGCCCACCGACAGGGTCACGTCGTTGGCCGGGGACACCGTGCCCGAAGGCTGGGCGAGCGCCGGGGCGGGCGCGGCCACCGCCAGCCCCGCCGCGAGGGCGGCCGCGATCGCGGTTCCGAGCGTAGCCCGCCTGATTTTGCTTACTTTGGTCATTACCTGGCTCCCACCGGAACGTACGTGACATTGTTGCCGCGGGCGACGCGGACGGCCGGGCCGTCGGGCCGCTCCGCCGAAGCGCCGCTCGGGACGGTACCCGCTGCGCCGGATCCGGCGGTGCTTTGCTCCCGGCTCCTGCCGGGGACGCTGCTGCGCTGGAAGCGGGACACGTCGGCCCCGACCGTGACGGTCGAACCGCTGTCGATCGGCCGGCTGGCGATCGCCAGAAGCATCTGCCGCTCGGCGCGCGGATCGGCGCCTTCGGGGACCTGCACCTCGCCGGCCGCGATCGCGCGCTCCAGCTCGGCATTGTTGTCGGCGAGCGAACGAAGCGACAGCGAGAGCTGGCCGATCGTCTGCGCGACCGCGATCTTCTCGGCGATCCTGGGGGTGGCCTCGAAGGTCACGGTCGAGACGGTCTGGGCAACCTGGTTGCCGGCCTCGTCGCGCGCGTTGAGGCGCTGATCGACCGCGAGCACGCGGATGTTGCGGATGATCGTTTCGGAGGCGCGCAGCGGGGCGCCGTCGCCGCCGCCCTCGACCTCCTGGGTCAGGACCAGATCGACCCGGTCGCCCGGGAAGACGAAGCCGGCAACGCCCGAGGTCGCGGACACGGCCACCGTCACGGCGCGCATGCCCGGGCCCAAGGCGGCGGCGAGGAAGCCGCGCTCGCCGGGCCGGACGATGGCGCCCGAGGTGAGCGGCTGGCCGGCGGTGATCTCGCTGCGGACGACCGTTCCCATCAGGGTCTGCGGATCGACTCCGCCTTCGCCGCGGATGAAGTAAGCGGGCTGGACCAGGCCTTGCGGCCAGGGCTGGTAGCGGAAGGCCTCGGCATCGATGATGGTGCCGACCGGCAAGGTGCGGGTCGCGATCAGCACCTCGGGTCCCGCCGGAACCGAGGCCGCCTGGGCCTGCGGCGAGGACGCCCCGGAAAACATGTTCTTGGCCATCACCGCGGTCACCGCAGCGATGAGGAGCGCTCCTACGAGCAGCACGATTTTCTTGACGTCCATGGCGACAGTCGCCTCCCCATCCGGGCTGAGAGAATTTCAGACCCTATTCATCATCCAAACTGGTTAAGAAAACGTTCGCTAATCACCCACAAACCGCCAAATGCGATCGCGACCCCATAAGGAATTTCGAGCCGGCCCTCGGCGCGGGCGAGCCTGTGGCGCGCGAACATGGCCAGCGTGAGCAGGCCGCCCGCGACCGACATGACGAACAAAAGCACGATCACGGCCTGAAACGGCAGCCAGAGCGCGAGCGCGCCGATGAGCTTCACGTCGCCGCCGCCCATCGCGCCCAGCGCGAAGGCGCCGGCGAACAAGCCGAAGACGAGAAGAGCGACGCCGATTTGGATCGCGGCGTCGGGCCAGAGCGCCAGGCCGATCGACCACCAGAAGGGGATGGCGAGCAAGGCAATGGCGAGGTTGAGCGTGTTGGGAATGGTGCGCGACTTCAAATCGCACCAGCTCGCCACGAGCAGCATCAGCGCCAGAAGGCCGAGCAAAATCCAGGAGAGCGTCATTCCCATGGACGCCGCGTCTAGACGCCGTTGCTTTCTAAACCGTAACCGGGGGCCATGGTAAATGAACCGATAAGCTGGCGGTCGCATCCGAAAGAGGCCCTGTTCAGCGACTGGACGGCGCCGGACGGGATGGTGCTGCGCCGGCTGAACTGGCCGGCCGAAGCGGGGAAGGAGGCGCGCGGCGCCCTGCTCTTCGCCGGCGGGCGCGGCGATTTCATCGAGAAATATCTGGAGGCGTTCGCTCACTGGCGCGGGGCCGGCTGGACCGTGACCGCCTTCGACTGGCGCGGCCAGGGGCGCTCGCGCGGCGATATCGCCGGCGGCAATCTCGAAAGCTTCGATCCGCTGGTCGACGATCTCGCCGCGCTGATCGGGGACTGGCGCGGCGCCGCCGCCGGCCCTCATGTCGCGATCGGCCATTCGATGGGCGGCCATTTGCTTCTCCGCACGCTCGTCGAGCGGCGGGCGGCGATCGACGCGGCAATCCTCGTCGCACCGATGATCGGGGTGAACAGCGGGCCGATCCCGGCCTGGCTCGCGCCAGGTGTCGCCGACGCGATGTGCGCGCTGGGCTTCTCCGGACTGTCGATGTGGAAGACGCCCAAGGCGCTCACCCGGCCCGGATCGAAGCGCCAGCATCTGCTCACCGCCTCGCGCGAGCGCTACCAGGACGAGCTATATTGGTGGGAGAAGGAGCCGGAATTCAACCTCGGGCCGCCGAGCTGGGGCTGGATGCGCGCCGCCTTCCGCTCGGCCGCTCGGGCGTTCACGAAGGAGCGCCTTGCCGGCGTCGATCTTCCGATCCTGATCCTTGGAACCGAGCGCGACCGCCTGGTCAGCCCTGCCGAAATCCGCCGCGCCGCCGCCGCTCTCCCCCGCGCCGAGCTCAAAATCTATCCCGATGCGGCGCATGAGATCTTGCGCGAGGCCGATCCCGTCCGCGGCGACGCGCTCGCCCGGATCGACGCCTTCCTCGCCGCGAACGCGCGGTGAGCGCCGGGATGCCGGCCTTATTCGGCGCTGCGCTTCGGCATCTGAGCCATTGCGGCGTTGCTGGCTAGGACGTCGGCGCGGTCGTTCTCGACATGGCCGCTATGGCCCTTCACCCAATGCCATTCGACCCGGTGCGGCGCCGCCGCCTCGACCAGCTCCTGCCAGAGCTCGGCATTCTTGACCGGCTTCCTGTCCGCGGTCCGCCAGCCGTTCTTGCGCCAGCCGTGGATCCACTTGGTGATGCCGTCGCGGACGTAGACGGAATCGGTGTAGAGCCGCACCCGGCAGGGGCGGGTCAGCGCCTCCAGGCCGCGGATCGCGGCGAGCAGCTCCATTCGGTTGTTGGTGGTCAAGGGCTCGCCGCCCGACATGTTCTTTTCGCGCGTCCCTGAGCGAATCACGACGCCCCAGCCGCCCGGGCCGGGATTGCCCTTGCAGGCCCCGTCGGTGAACATCTCGACTTGAGCGAGCTCGGCGGTCACGCGGCCTCGAGACCGGAGGGGAGCTTGAACGTCATCCTCTCCTCGACGCCTTCGACCGGCTCCTCGGTAACCGCGAAGCGGGCGGCGAGCGCCTCGACCACCTCGCGCACCAGCAGCTCGGGCGCCGAGGCGCCGGCGGTGATGCCGAGCGTGGCGATTCCGGCGAGCCATTCGAAATCGAGGTCGGCGCCGCGCCCGACCAGCCGCGCCGGAGTCCCCTCCCGCTCGGCGACCTCGACGAGCCGCACCGAATTGGAACTGTTCGGCGATCCGATCACCAGCATCGCGTCGCAGCGCCGAGCGATCGCCTTCACCGCGGCCTGCCGGTTCGAGGTCGCGTAGCAGATGTCCTCGCTTCGCGGCCCCTGGATCGAGGGGAAGCGGCGCTTGAGGATGGCGACGATCTCGGCCGTATCGTCGACCGAGAGCGTGGTCTGGGTCAGGAAGGCGAGGGCGCCCGGGTCCGCGGGGAGGATCGTCTCGGCGTCCTGAGCGGTCTCGATCAGGGTCATCCGCCCCTCAGGCACCTGGCCGATCGTTCCGATCACCTCGGGATGGCCGGCATGGCCGACGAAGAGGATGTGGCGGCCGCGCTCGATCAGCCGCTCGGCCTGGCGGTGGACCTTGGAGACGAGCGGGCAGGTCGCGTCGAGATAGTTGAGGCCGCGCGCCTGCGCGCGCTCGGGCACCGCCTTGGGCACGCCATGGGCGGAGAAGACCACCGGCGCCCCGTCCGGAACCGAGTCGAGCTCGGGGACGAAGATCGCGCCCTTGGCCTTGAGGCCGTCGACGACGAACTTGTTGTGGACGATTTCGTGGCGGACATAGACCGGCGCGCCGAAGCGCTCGAGCGCGAGCTCGACGATTCGGATGGCGCGGTCGACGCCGGCGCAGAAGCCGCGCGGGGCGGCGATCAGGAGGGTGAGGGGCGGTTTGCTCATCGATCATTCACGTGGGGTGGGCTCTAGTCGATTGCTAGTTTGCACGAAAGTCTTACGGCGCTAGGAAGCGTCACCAGCTTCTTCGAGGATTTCGCCTTGCGCCTGTACATGTCCAAAGCGGCCGCCGCCGCGCTTCTCAGCCTCGCCCTCCTGGCCTGCGCCCGCGAGGGCGATATCCAACAAACCGGGATCGTGACCACCTATACCGCCTGCCCGCCGGTCGCGGTCGTGGCGCCGGCGGGCGATCTCACCCTGTTCAACCCGGCGACCAGCCGCGATTCGAGCGCGATCGACGTGGTCGCGAACATCACCAATGTGCGAAGCAGCTGCGACGACAGCGGCGAGCATATCGTCACCCAGGCCAATTTCGAGGTCCATGCGCTCAGGCGCGACAATCGCGGCGCCCGCGACGTCGCCATCCCCTATTTCGCGACCGTGGTGCAGGGGACCGGCAATGTCGTCGCCAAGCGCGTCCGCCAGCTTGGCCTGCGCTTCGAGGACGGCCAGTATCGCGCGAGCACGACCGGCGCGGCGACCTCGCATTTGCTGCGCTCGGCGGCGACTCTGCCCGAGGACATCCGCCGCCAAATCACCCGCGAGCGCCGTCCCGGCGCTCCCGACGCGGCGATCGACCCGATGACCGATCCGGCGGTCCGCGCGGCGGTCGAACGCGCCCGGTTCGAGCTGCTGATCGGCTTCGAGCTCACCCCGGACCAGCTCCGCTACAACGCCACCCGTTGACTCAGGGCAACTGACTCTTCAGAGCGTGGGCCGTCTCGGCGGCTCGCCGCCGTGGACGCGCGGGAGAGTGCGGAAGGCTTCGGCCCGATGCCGCCGAAGGAGCAACCGCCCCGGAATCTCTCAGGCACAAGGGACCGCGCGTTCAGGACACTCTGGAAAGCGGGCCGTCTTAAGCGGTCCCACCGAAGGGGTAACCCCGGATCGATCCGGGGGAAAACTCTCAGGTCCCGGTGACAGAGGGGGTGCTGGATCGTTTCGATCGCTCGCGCGGTCGGGCGTCGACACGCACCGGAGCCGGCCATGAGTGACTCTGAAAAGACTCTTCCCCTCGACGGCTGGCACCGCGGCCGGGGCGCCCGGATGGTTCCGTTCGCGGACTATCAGATGCCGATCCAATATGAGGGCATTATCGCCGAGCATAAGTGGACTCGGGCGAGCGCCGGCCTGTTCGACGTCAGCCATATGGGCCAGCTCATCGTCGCCGGCGCGGAGGCCGAGAAAGGCCTCGAAGGCCTGCTTCCGGCCGACCTCGCTATCCTGAAGGAGGGCCGGCTCAAATATTCGCTGCTGCTCGACCTTGAAGGCGGGATCATCGACGATCTGATGGTCACCCGGCGCGGCGATCATTTCTACCTGGTCGTCAACGGCGCCACCAAGGAGGGCGACATCGCCCATCTGGAGGAGCGGCTTCCGCGCGGCGCAGTGCTCGATCATATGAAGGAGCAGGCCCTGCTCGCGCTGCAGGGGCCCAAGGCGGTGGACGCGCTGGCGCGGCTCGTGCCCGGCGTCGAGGCGCTGACCTTCATGCAGGGCGCGCTGTTCGAGCTCGGCGGCGCCAAGGCCTGGATCAGCCGGTCGGGCTATACCGGGGAGGACGGCTTCGAAATCTCGATCCAGGCGCGCGACGCCGAGGCGGCCGCCGACCTCCTCGCCGCCCAGCCCGAAATCAGGCCGATCGGGCTTGGCGCGCGCGATTCGCTTCGGCTGGAGGCGGGGTTGCCGCTCTACGGCCACGACCTCGATCGTTCGACCACGCCCGTTGAGGCGGGCCTCACCTTCGCTCTGTCGAAGCGGCGGCGCGCGGAGGGCGGCTTTCCCGGCTGGCACCGGATCGCCAGGGAATTGGCCGAAGGGCCGACCCGAAAGCGGGTGGGCCTCGCGATCGAAGGCCGCCAGCCGGTCCGCGAGGGCGCGGCGATGGTCGACGCCGCGGGCAAGGAGGTCGGCAAGGTCACCTCCGGCGGCTTCTCGCCGTGCCTCGAAGCGCCGATCGCCATGGCCTATGTGCCGCTCGCTTACGCCGTGGAGGGGACGCGCATCTCGCTCGCCTCGCGCGGGAAGATTTTTACCGGGATCGTCTCGCCGATGCCCTTTGTTCCACATCGCTACCAGCGCAAGGGAGCCGCCGAATGAGCGTCTATTACACCAAAGAGCATGAATGGGTCGCTGTCGAGGGCGATGGCGCCACGGTCGGAGTCAGCGATTTCGCTCAGGGGCAATTGGGCGACGTCGTCTTCGTCGAAGTGCCCGAAGCGGGCCGCGCGGTGACCAAGGGTGGCGAAGCCGCCGTGGTCGAATCGGTCAAGGCCGCGTCCGACGTCTATTCGCCGGTCTCCGGAACGGTGACCGAGGGCAATCAGGCGGTGGTGGACGAGCCCTCGCTGGTCAACACCGACCCCGAAGGCGAGGGCTGGTTCTTCAAGCTGATTTTGAGCGACGAGGGCGAGCTGGCCGGGCTGATGAACGCCGACCAGTACAAAGCCTATTGCGAGAGCCTGTGAGGGCGACTGCTCTCTCCCTCCCGCTCACCCTGAGTAGGGACCGAGCGAAGCCGAGGGCCCGTATCGAAGGACCGCGCGAATATGCACAGCGTCCTTCGATACGCCGCTTCGCCATGCTCAGCGGCTACTCAGGATGAGCGGGTGGGTGGATTTCGGAGAGCGATCTCCATGGTGAACACCGCCTCCCGCTGGTCGCCGGCCGATTATGCGCAGAATGCGGGCTTCGTGCCGGCGCTCGGCGATGCGGTGCTTCGGCTGCTCGATCCCCGGCCGGGGGAGCTTATCCTCGACGTCGGCTGCGGCGACGGCGCGCTGACCGCCCGGATCGCCGCCGCGGGGGCGAACGTGATCGGGCTCGACGCGTCGCCGGAGATGGTCGAGGCCGCGCGCGCGCTCGGGATCGACGCCTTCGTCGCCGACGCCGAGGCGATGGACCTGGCGCGGTTCGGCCAGTTCGACGCGGTCTTTTCGAACGCCGCCCTCCACTGGATGCTCGATCCCGAATCGGTGGCGGGCGGGATCTTCGGCGCCTTGCGCCCCGGCGGGCGATTCGTCGGCGAGATGGGGGGCGAGGGCAATCTCGCGGCGCTTCGGCGCGCGCTGAGGGACGAGCTGGTCGGGCGCGGCTACCAGATGCCCGACAAGGACCCGGCCTGGTATGCGAGCGCGGAGGACTTCACCCGCCGCTACCGCGTCGCCGGCTTCGAGGCCATCAAGGCCGAGCTGATCGAGCGGTCGACGCCGCTGCCGGGCGGGGTCGCCGATTGGGTCAGGACCTTCCGGGCCGGGCTGATGGACGTGGCGATGGTGCCCGCATGGGAGCGCGGCGACGTCGCCGCCGCGGTCGAGGCGCGGCTTGCGGGCGCGCTTTTGCAGAGCGACGGCAGCTGGTGCGCGGATTATGTGCGGCTTCGCTTTTCGATGGAGAAGCCGGGGTAGGTTTTCTCCCCTCCCCTTGATGGGGAGGGGTTGGGGGGTGGGGTGGCTTTCGAGGCCCGCTCCGAGTGGGTGGCAAGTCCACCCCCACCTAACCCTCCCCCATCAAGGGGGAGGGCATTGAAGGAAGTGATCTGAATGCGTTATTTGCCACTCTCCGAAGCCGACCGGACCGACATGCTCGCCGTGATCGGCGCCGCCTCGGTCGACGATCTGTTCGCCGACGTGCCCGAGGCGGCGCGGCTTGCGGGCAAGATCGAGGGGCTGCCCGACCATGCCTCCGAGCTGAGCGTCGAGCGGCAGCTGGGCGCCCTGGCGCGGGCCAATGTCGCGGCGGGCGACGTGCCCTTCTTCCTCGGCTGCGGCGCCTATCGCCACCATATTCCGGCCAGCGTCGATCATTTGATCCAGCGCGGCGAGTTCCTCACCAGCTACACGCCCTACCAGCCCGAAATCGCCCAGGGCACGCTCCAGCTTCTGTTCGAGTTCCAGACCCAGGTCGCCCGCCTCTACGGCTGCGACGTCGCCAATGCCTCGATGTACGATGGCTCGACCGCCTGCTGGGAGGCGATCGCGATGGCGCGGCGGATCACCCGGCGGGGCAAGGCAATCCTGTCGAGCGGGCTCCATCCCCATTATGTCTCGGTCGCCAAGACGATGGCGAAGTTCACCGGCGATCTGCTCGAGGTCGCGCCGCCGACGCTCGATCCCGACACCGACGCCGCCGCCCTGCTCGACAGGATCGACGCGGAGACGAGCTGCGTCGTCTTCCAATATCCCGACATATTGGGCCGGGCCGGCGACATGGCGGAACTCGCCGCGCGCGCTCACGAAAAAGGCGCGCTGCTGATCGCGGTGGTGACCGAGCCGGTCGCGCTCGGCCTGCTCAAGAGTCCGGGTGAGATGGGCGCCGACATCGTCGTCGGCGAGGGCCAGTCGATCGGCGTCGGCCTGCAGTTCGGCGGCCCCTATGTGGGCCTGTTCGCGACGCGGGAGAAATATGTCCGCCAGATGCCCGGACGGCTCGCGGGCATGACTCTCGACGCCGAAGGCAAGCGCGGCTTCGTCCTCACCCTTTCGACCCGCGAGCAGCATATAAGGCGCGAGAAGGCGACCTCGAACATCTGCACCAGCTCGGTGCTCTGCGCGCTGGCCTGGACGATGCACATGACCCTGCTCGGCGAGGCGGGCCTCAGGCGGCTGGGGGAGATCAATCACGATCGCGCGCTCTACGCCGCGGACCGATTGGCCCGGCTTTATCCGCGCGTGCGGCTGCTCAACCGGACGATGTTCAACGAATTCACCCTGGTCCTCGACCGCGAGGCGCGTCCGATCGTTCGCGACCTCGCCGCGCGCGGCATATTGGGCGGAGTCTCGCTCGGGCGGCTCTATCCGGACGTGGAAGCGCTCGCGAACGGCCTCGTCGTTGCGGTGACCGAGACCGCGACCAAAGAGGATATCGACGCCTTCGTCGCGGCCCTGGGGGAGGCGCTGGCATGAGCATGAACCCGATCGGCCGGGAGACCCGCCCCCAAGACGCCTCGGCGAGCGCGCCGCCGACCCACACCGGCAACCGCGCGCTGATGCTGGAGCAGCCGCTCATCTTCGAGATCGGCGCGTTCGACCGCACCGGCGTCGATTTCGAGCCCGGCGATATCGGGCCCGCAATCGTTCCCCGGCCGATCGAGGGCGCGATGGACGGGGTCATCTACGAGACCGGCAAGCTCGCGCGCCGGGTGCCGATCGGCCTGCCGGGCCTCAGCGAACCGGAAATGGTGCGCCACTACACCCGCCTCAGCCGCCAGAATTACGCGATCGACCTTGGGCTTTTCCCGCTCGGCAGCTGCACGATGAAGCACAATCCGAGGCTCAATGAGAAAGTGGCGCGGATGCCGGGCTTCGCGGACATCCACCCGCTCCAGCCGGCCGATACGGTGCAGGGGGCGCTGAAGCTGATCGACGAGCTCGCCACCTGGCTGGTCAAGCTGACCGGCATGCACTCGGTGGCGATGAGCCCCAAGGCCGGCGCGCATGGCGAGCTTTGCGGCCTGCTCGCGATCCGCTCGGCATTGGAGGCGCGGGGCGACGCGCGCGAAGTGATCCTCGTTCCCGAAAGCGCGCACGGCACCAATCCGGCGACCGCGGCCTTCGCCGGCTATCGGGTCGAGAACATCCCCGCGACCGCGGCCGGGCGGGTCGACCTCGATGCCCTGAAGGCGCGGCTCGGCCCGGACGTCGCGGGGGTGATGATCACCAATCCCAATACCTGCGGCCTGTTCGAGCCGGAGATGATCTCGATCTCGCAGGCGGTCCATGACGCCGGCGGCCTGGTCTATTGCGACGGCGCCAATTTCAACGCGATCGTCGGCCGGGTGCGGCCGGGCGACCTCGGCATCGACGCGATGCACATCAACCTGCACAAGACCTTCTCCACCCCGCATGGCGGCGGCGGGCCGGGTTCGGGCCCGGTGGTCTTTTCGGCGGCGCTGACGCCGTTTGCGCCGTTGCCGTTCGTCGAGAAGCAGGACGGCACCTACCTCTTGGTCGAGGAGGAGACGGCCGGCGAGCATCATGGCAAGAGCTTCGGGCGGATGACCGCCTTTCACGGCCAGATGGGGATGTTCACCCGGGCGCTGGCTTATATCCTCAGCCACGGCGCGGACGGGCTGAGGCAGGTGGCCGAGGACGCGGTGCTCAACGCCAATTACCTGCTGAGGAGCCTGGAGGACGTGCTCGACGCGCCGTTCGGGGCGTCCGGGCCGTGCATGCACGAGGCCCTGTTCAGCGACAAGGGCTTCGCCGGCGGCCTCTCGACGCTCGATCTCGCCAAGGCGCTGATCGACGAGGGCTATCATCCGATGACGATGTATTTCCCTCTGGTCGTGCACGGGGCGATGCTGGTCGAGCCGACCGAGACCGAGAGCAAGGCGGCGCTCGACCAGTTCATCGGCGCGCTGAGGAGCGTTGCGGCACGAGCCAAAGCGGGCGATCAATCGCTGAAGGCCGCGCCGGTCTTCGCGCCGAGGCGGCGGCTGGACGAGACGCTGGCGGCAAGGAAGCCGGTTTTGGTCTATAAGGAGCCGGGGGTCGCAGAGGCGGCGGAATAAGGCCCCTCCCCTTGATGGAGTATGGCAGCTCTTGGGTCTGTCCGGGGGACAGACCTGCTGCCATACTCCATCAAGGGGGAGGGCTTTCTTTGGGGAGTGCCTATGACGAGCCGGCTGGACAATTTCACCGATGCGGCCTTCGCTTTTGCGGTGTCGCTGCTGGTGATCGGCGGCGCCGGCGCGCCGGCCGATTTCGAGCAGCTGACTCGCGCGCTCGGCGACATCCCCGCCTTCGCCTTCGGCTTCGCGGTGGTCGCGATGTTCTGGGCCGGCCATGTGCGCTGGCGCCGGCTGCGCGGCGACGGCGACGGGCTTTCGACCCTTCTGACGCTGCTGCTCATCTTCCTGACCTTGATCTACATCCAGCCCCTGCGCGGCATGGCGGCGGCGGTCGGCATCTGGTTCAGCGGCCAGGGCGGCGGCTTCGAGGGCAATGTCGCCGGCCGGTTCGCGGTCTACGGCACCGGCTTCGTGGCGATGGCGCTGACCATGGTCGCGCTGTTTTCGGATGTGCTGCGCAAGCCCGACATCGACGGCGAGGAGCGGATCATCGCGCGCGGGGAGATGTCCATCTGGCTCATCCTGGCGACGACCGGCATCGCCTCGATCCTGGTGTCGATGACCCGCTACGGGGTCTGGGCGGCGACGCTCTACGCGACCCTTCCGGTCTCGATCGGGCTGTTCCTGTGGCGCTACAATTGGGCCCAGGCCCCAAGCGAGGCGGCGAGCGAGGCGGCGGCGGGCGAATGACCGGCCCGGCCCCGTTCGAGATCGAAAGCGGCGGCGAGGCGCGGCGTTCGGCGCCGCATGTCGAGCGCAACGCTCAGCCGATCGCCGACGTGCTGCGTAGCGCGCTGCCGGCGCGAGGGCTCGTCCTCGAAGTCGCGAGCGGGACCGGCGAGCATGTCGTGCATTTCGCGCGCGAATTTCCCAAATTGCTGTGGCAGCCGAGCGACCCCGAGCCGGCGGCGTTGAGGTCGATCGAGGCGTGGCGGGCCGAAGCGGGCCTGTTCAACCTGCTTCCGGCCATCTCGCTCGACGCTCGGGCGGCGGAGTGGCCGGTACCGACGGCCGATGCTCTGCTTGCCATCAACATGGTCCATATCAGCCCCTGGGCGGCGACTTCGGGACTGATGCGCGGCGCCGGGCGGCTGCTCGAGGCGGGCGCTCCGCTTTATCTCTACGGCGCCTACCGCCAGGCGGGGGTCGAGACCGCGCCGAGCAACGAGGCGTTCGACGAGAGCCTGCGCGCGCGCAACCCCGACTGGGGGCTGCGCGACCTGGAAGAGGTCGCCGCCGAAGCCGTGCGGAACGGGTTCAACCTCGAGGGCGTGACCCCGATGCCGGCGAACAATCTGTCGCTGGTCTTCCGAAAAGCCTGAGCGGCAGCAGCGTCCAGGCGGACCGCCGGCGGCCGAGGCCGGGATCAGCGCGCGCGTTCGACCCGCCAGCCGGCATTGGGCGAATCGGGGAGGATGGTGTCGCCCGCCACTCGCCCTTCGAAGGTCCGCCGTCCACTGCCCAGATCGGCGATGAAGCGGACGCTTTCGCCGTTGAGGCGGCCCTGCTCGATCCTGGCGTCGCCGGCGGTGCCGATAAAGGTCTGGTTGGTCTGCCGGATCGTCAGCGCGATGGCGCGGCCGTCGGCATAGAGGGTCCAAGCGCCGTCGATTCGAGCGGGGACGATCCACAGATAAACGGTCGCATCGCCGACCCGGCTGCGCTGATCCCAGCGCCACTCGCCCATGTGGAATTCGTGGCTGACCACTCGAGCCCCTGCGCGCATCTGGGAGAGAATTCGCGGGCGCAGGCGCAGGTTCACCGCCTGGGTCAGATAGAGGGTGAGGACGTCGGCCTCGGCGATCGGGGTTTGGAACAGGTCCTCGCGGCGGAAGACCACCCGGCCGGCGACCCCGGCGGCGCGGGCATTTTCATTGGCCAGAGCGATCTGGGCGGGATCGATGTCGACGCCGAGGCCTCGGGCGCCGAAGCTGCGCGCGGCGGCGATCAGGATTCGGCCGTCGCCCGAGCCGAGGTCGACGACTTGCTCGTCCGCGCGGACCTCGGCCAGCCCGAGCATGGCGTCGACCACCTGGAGATCGCTCGCGACGTCGGGCGCGTCGAGCTTCGGGCGGGCGCCGGCGAAGCCGGCCGGATCGAAGGAGGGGCGCGGCGCCGGCGCCTCGTCGGCGCGGAACAGGAAGGAATAAGCAAGAAAGAGGAGCAGGATCACGCCCGCGCCCCCCAGGAGGGCGCGAACCAACGGACGTGACGACATCATATACTCCCTGTTTGCCGAACCCCCCTTTCCCTCTTCGCCAAGGAATGTCACCACCCTGGCGATACCAAATCGGGAGACGGGGCGTGCAGCCGGACGAATATCAGGACGAACCGAGCGCGATGACTCCGCTCAACCCGAGCCAGATCAAGGTGTTGAGGATCCGGATCGCCCTGCCGGCGATGGTGGCGACGCTCGCGGCCTTCCTGCTCGACCTCGGCCCGCTGCGCGAGACGATCCTGCCCCAGCTCGCCGTGCCGGGCGCAGTGCTTCTGCTCGGCCTGCTCGCGGCTTTGGCCTATCCGCCGCGGCGCTATCGCAGCTGGGGCTATAAGGAAAGCGAGGAGGAGATCGAGATCAGGCGCGGCCGCTGGTTCCGGACGCGAACGATCGTTCCGTTCGGCCGGGTCCAGCATATCGACGTCGCGCAGGGGCCGATCCAGCGGCCGTTCGGCCTCGCCACGCTCATCCTTCACACCGCCGGCACTCACGGCGCCTCGGTGCCGCTGCCCGGCCTCCTTCACGGCGAGGCGGAGGCGATGCGCGACCGGATCCGGGCCAAGATCAGGCAGGATCTCGTGTGAGCGACGGCGCGCCCGAACCGAGGCGGCTTCACCCGGCGACTTTGATCGCCCGCTGGCTCAAAGTCGTGCCTCAGATGCTCGCCGGCGGCATCGGCATCGCCGCCGCGGCTCGGGACCAGGGCGCGGGCCGGTTCCTGCTGTTCGCGCTGGTCATGCTCGTCCTGGGCGGAGTCTTCGCCTTGGTCTACTGGTGGCGGTTCCGCTACACGGTCGGGGCAAGCGAGATCGTCATCGAAAAGGGGCTGTTGCAGCGCCAGCGCCGGGTGATCCCGTTCGATCGGGTTCAGGATATCGCCATCGAGCAAAGGCTTCTGGCCCGGCTGTTCGGCACCGCCAAGGTCAGGATCGAGACCGGCGGCGCGGCCAAGGACGAGGGCAATCTCGACATGATCGCGCTCGCCGACGCCCATGCGCTGCGCGACCATGTCCGGCGCGGGACAAGGCCGGCGCAGGCGGCGGCGGACGAGGCCGAGGCCCCGGAAGCGGCGGCCGAAGAGCCGGTCCTGTTCGAGATGGACCTGCCGCGGCTGCTCTTTTCGGGCCTGTTCGGCTTCTCGCTGATCTTCCTCGCGGTGATTTCCGGCCTCGTCCAGCAGCTCGACCAGTTCGGCTTCGTCGAATGGGACGATCTGTTCACCGAGGAGCGGGCGGACGCGGCCGCCAATATGGTGTCGTTCCGGCTGGTCTTCGGCCTCGCCGCTTTGGTAATCATGCTCGGCGTGATCGCCGGGATCGTTCGGACGGTGACAAGGGATTTCGGCTTCAAGCTGACCCGAAGCGAAGCGGGGTTCAGGCGCCGCCGCGGCCTGGTCACTTTGTCCGAGGTGGTGATCCCGCTTCGCCGCACCCAGGTCGCCGTCGTCGAAAGCGGCCTCGTCAGCCGGATGCTCGGCTGGCACCGGCTTTCGTTCCAGACGCTCGGTGCCGACCGCAAGGAGGGCGGAGTCCAGGTCGCGGCGCCGTTCGCCCGGATGGAGGAATTGCTTCCGATCCTCGCCGAAGCGGGCTTTCCGGCGCCGCCGCCGGCTTGCGAATTCCGCTCCTCGCCCCGGCGCGCTTTGATCCGGCGGCTGGCGCCCTGGCTGCTGCTCGCCGGCGCGCTCACCGCGGGCGCTTTCCTGTTCGACCTTCGAGCGGGGATCGGAGCGCTCCTCGCGGCCCTGCTCGCGCTCGGGGCGGCGCTGCGCTGGCGCCTCCATGCCCATGCCGAGGACGGGCGCGCCGTCTACGTGACCGAGGGCCTGCTGACCCGGCGGCTCAGGATCATGCCTTATGAAAAGACTCAGCTGATCAGCGTCTCGCGCGGGCCGCTGCAGCGCCGGCTTCGCCTCGCCACCCTGCTGGTCGACAGCGCCGGCGCCTCGGCGACCAGGCCCTTCCACATGGTCGATCTCGACACTCGGGACGCGGACGCCAAAGCGGACCGGCTCTACCGGGCCTTCTTGAGCGCCCGGGCCCTTTCAAGGTCCGGTCCGCGCCATGCCTGAGCCGAAACCGAGCAGCGGGGGCTTCACCCTCGTCGAGCTGATGGTGGTCCTCGTCATCATCGGGCTGGCGGCGACCGCGGTGGTGCTGGCCATGCCCGAGCGGGGCGGCAGCCTGAGGAGCGAGGCGGTACGGCTGGCGGCGCGGGCCGGGGCGGCGCGCGACCAGGCGATCCTCGAATCGCGAACGACGGCGCTCAACATCGGGCCGGGCGGCTATGAGATCGCCCGGCGCGAGAGCGGCCAATGGCGGATCGAGGCTCGCCACGACTGGGCGGAGTCCACCGCCCCCGAAATCGGCGGCTCGGGGAGCGGCAGCGTCCGCTTCGATTCGACCGGGCTCGCCGAGCCGGCGGTCATAATCCTTAGGCGCGGCGGTCGGCGCGCCGCGATCGCGATCAGTGCCGACGGCAATGTCCATGTCGAATAAGCAAGCCGGCTTCACGCTCATCGAGATGCTGGTGGCGCTCGCCATTTTTAGCCTGGCGGCTTTGGCGCTGCTCCGGCTCGGCGGGGCGACCGCGGCGAACAGCGCCCGGCTCGGCGACCAGGCGCTGGCCCAGATGGTCGCGAAGAACATCGCGGTCGAGACGCTGAGCGATCCCGAGCCCCCGGCTTTTGGAGTCACTCAGGGCGAGGCGGTCAATGGGGGCCGCCGCTGGCGCTGGACCCGGACCGCGATTCGCTCGCCCGAAGCGCGAATCCAGCAGATCCAGATCGAGGTCTCGCCCGAAGCAAGCGGGCCGGGGCGGGCGAGGCTCATCGTCTTCCGGCGGGGCCCGCTATGAAACGGAACGGCTTCACGCTCATTGAAATGCTGATCGCGCTCGGCATTTTCGGAATGATCACCGCGGCCGGCGTGGCGCTTCTGACCCTGACCGTTCGGACCCAGGAGACCTCGGCGCGGCTGCTCGACGAGGTCGGGGCAGTCCGGCGGACCGGCGCGCTTCTGACCGCCGACCTCGGCCAGGCCGCGCCGAGGATCCGGCGCGACGGCGAGGGCCGGCGGCGGCCGGCCTTCGAAGGCGGCGACGGCGGCGGCGCCCTGCTGATCGCCCTGGTCCGGCGCGGCTGGGACGACGAGGAGGCCGCGCACGGATCGCTTCAGCGGGTCGAATATCGGCTGCGCGAGGGCCGGCTCGAGCGCTGGAGCTTCGCCGCGGTGGACGGCGAGGCCGGGGCCGTGGCGGTGCCGCTGATCGAGGGGGTGCGCCGCGCCCGGCTGCGCTACCGCGACCGCCAGGGCCTGTGGCGCGCGCGTTGGGATCCGACCGACGCCGCCTCGCTCCCGATCGCGGTGGAGCTCGTCACCGACAGCGCCGGACAAGGCGTGCTTCGCCAGCTCTTCCTGGTCGGGAGCCGGCGGTGAAGCGGGTGCCCGACCGGGAGAAAGGCGCGGCCCTGCTCGCCGTGCTTCTGCTCGTCGCGGTGACCGGCGCGATCGCCGCTGCGGCGATGGAGGGGCTGAGGCTGTCGCGCGCCGCCTCGGCCAACGCTACCGCGCTCGATCAGGGCCGGGCCTATGCCGACGGGGTCGAGCAGCTCGCCATCCTGGCCATCGACGACCTGCTCGCGGCGAATCCGGAGCGGACGCCTGCCGACGGCGGCTGGAACGGCGCGGTCCGCCATGTCGCTCTGCCGGGCGGGGCTGCGGCCGAGGTCCGGGTGAGCGACGGAGGCAATTGCTTCAACGTCAACTCGGTCGCCGAAGGGGACGCGGGGACCGGCCTCGTCCGGCGCCCGTCGGGCCTGCTCCAGTTCGTCGGCCTGATGATTGCGCTGGACGTGCCCGAGGCCGATGCGCGGCGGATCGCCGAGGCGGCGGCGGACTGGGTCGACAGCGATTCGCTGCCCGGGCCCGGCGGCGCGGAGGACGAAACCTATCTGGCCGCGGCCGCGCCCTACCGGACGGGCAACACCTTGTTCGCCGATCCGGGCGAGACTCGCGCGCTCGCCGGAATGAACGCGGAGATCTACCGGCGGGTGAGGCCCTGGCTGTGCGCTCTGCCGGTCAGCGATCTGTCGCCGATCAACATCAACACCCTCTCGGCCGGGCAGGCGCCTTTGCTGGCGATGCTGGCGCCGGGGCAGATCGACGTGGAGCGGGCGCGCCGGGTGCTGGCGGCGCGGCCGGCGGGCGGCTGGTCGAACCAGATCGAATTCTGGCGGACCGAGGCGATGAGCGAGCTGAACGTGCCTCTCGACGTCCAGCTCCAGCCGCAGCTGAGGACCGGCTGGTTCGCGCTCGACGTGCGAGTCGCGGTCGGGGAATCGCGCTTCGAGGAGGCGGTGCTGGTCGACGCCCGCCTCCAGCCCTCGCGCGTGGTGGCGCGGCGTTGGGGCGGATGACGTCTTTCGCGGCCGCCGCCGACCCGCTCGGCATTGCGGAGATTGAAGCCGCGCTTATGCTGGCGAGCCTATGAATCGGCTCCCGACCCGAGCGGCGATTGGCCGAATTGCCTGTGTGACGCCTTCGTGGCCACGGTCGTGAAACCGGATCCGATGAACCCCTTCCAGCTGCGCGGCGGGAGACTCCACTGCGAAGCCGTACCGCTCGAACGGATTGCGGAGGCGGTCGGCACGCCGGTCTACGTCTATTCGACGGCTGGAATGCAAAGACGGGCCCGGGCCCTGAAAGCGGCGCTCTCGCCGCTGGCCGATCCGCTGATCGCTTATGCGGTCAAGGCCAATCCGAACGCCGCCGTTCTGGCGACGCTTGCGGCGGAAGGGCTCGGCGCGGACGTCGTCTCGGGGGGCGAATATCGAAGGGCGCGCGCGGCCGGCATCGCGGCGGAGAAGATCGTCTTTTCCGGGGTCGGCAAGACTCAGGCGGAGATGGCGCTCGCCCTTGAAGAGGGGCTTTGCCAGTTCAACCTGGAATCGGTCGCCGAAGCCGAGATGCTGTCGCGGATCGCGCTGTCGATGGGAAGGACGGCGCCGGTCGGCTTTCGAGTCAATCCGGACGTCGCCGCGGGCTCGCATGCGAAAATCTCGACCGGCGCCGCGCACAACAAGTTCGGCATAGCGATCGGCGAGACCCTCCAGGCTTATGCCCGGGCGCGCGACCTGCCGGGCCTCGAAGTCCGGGGCGTGGCGGTCCATATCGGCAGCCAGCTGACCAGCCTCGAACCGCTCGAAGCGGCGTTCGGGAAGGTCGGCGAGCTGATCCGCAGTTTGCGGGCGGACGGGCACGAAATCCGAACCGCGGATCTCGGCGGCGGGCTCGGAATCGCCTACGATCCCTCAGCGCCGCCGCCTCCGACCCTGTCTGACTATGGAGATATGGCGAGCCGTATCGCGGGGGATTGGGGCGCGAGGCTGATCTTCGAGCCGGGCCGGATCATCGTCGGCGATGCGGGCGTTCTCCTGACCCGGGTGATCCGGGTGAAGCCCGGGCCGGCCCGTCCCTTCGTGATCCTCGACGCGGCGATGAACGATCTGCTTCGGCCGAGCCTCTACGATGCCTGGCACGCGATCGACGCGGTGGTCCCGACCGGCGAGCGGACGATCGCTGACGTCGTCGGGCCGATCTGCGAGACCGGCGACACCTTCGCCTTGGCGCGGGACATGGACCGGGTCGAGGCCGGCGCGCTGATGGCCATCCGCGGCGCCGGCGCTTATGCCGCGACCATGGCCAGCACCTATAATTCGCGCCCCTTGCCGCCGGAGGTGCTGGTGAACGGCGGCGAATGGGCGGTGATCCGGGAGCGGCAGGACATCGAGGCGCTGATCCGCGCCGACACGCTGCCGGCGTGGCTCGCCCGATGAGGGGCCTGGCGACCGCGTTGCGCGCGGCGGCGCTGGTCCTGGCGCTCGGCCCCGTTCCGCCGGCCGCCGCCCAGCAGCAGGCGCTCCAGCAACGAGTCGAGGCGCGGCTGAGCGAGGCCGGCCCCGGCATCCGCTTCGGCCTCGTCGTCGCAGCCGAGGACGGCCGCGAGCTGATCGCGATCGCGCCCGATTCGCGCTTCATCCCGGCGTCCAACACCAAGATGTTCACCACCGCCGCCGCCTTCGCCACGCTGCGCGATCTCGAGCGGCCCGACTCGGCCGGCGGCGCCGCCGTCCGCCTGGAAGGCGAGGGGAGGACCGGCTGGGACGCGGTCCTCGAGGGGCATGGCGACGCGCGCCTCTCCAGCGCTCCCGACTGCGCGGTCAACTGCCTCGCGACCCTGGCCGACGCCGTCGCGGCGAGAACGCGGCGGGTCCGCGACGTCGTCGGCGACGACAGCTTCTTTCCCGATCAGCGCTGGAGCCCGGGGATGAGCTGGAACAATATCCATACGCGCTCCGGCACCGGCATTTCGGCCCTCAGCCTCGACGACAACGAGCTTCACCTGCGAGTCTCGCCGACGACCGCCGGCCGCCCGCCAAGGCTCGAATTCCTGCCTTATTATGTCATCGACAATCGCGCGGTGACGGTCGCGGCCGGGGGCGCCACCAGCCTCGATTTCGACCGCCTCCCGGGCAGCAACGTGCTTCGCCTGACCGGAACCATCGCGATGGGCGCCGGGCCGGAGCTTCTTCGCCTGGGCATCGACGATCCGGCCCATTATGCGGCGTGGCGCTTCAGGGCCCTGCTCGAGGCGCGGGGCGTGCGAGTCACCGGCGCCGTCGCGGTCCGCCACCGCCCGCTCGGGCCCGCCGCCGACCCCGCGGCGCCGCGGCCGGAGCCGCTCGCTCGGCTCGCCCCGCCCCCGCTCGCCGAGGACCTCGCGCAGATCAACAAGGCGAGCCAGAACCTTCACGCGGAGTTGATGCTCCGGCGCCTGGGCCGGCAAAGCGGCACGGGCTCCATCGCCGACGGGGTCGCGGTGGTGCGCGCGATGCTGGATGAAGCCGGCCTGCGCCGTACGGACTACGATTTTTCCGACGGTTCGGGCATGTCGACCTACAACCGCCTCGCCCCGCGGGGAGTCGTCCGCTTCCTGCGCTGGGCGGCGGCCCGGCCCTGGGGCGCCGCCTGGCGCGCCACCCTCCCGATCGCCGGGGTCGACGGCACGCTCGCCCGCCGTTTTCGAGGCACGGCGCTCGAATCGCGCCTGTTCGCCAAGACCGGCACGCTCAACGCCACCGCGGCGCTTTCCGGCTACATGATCGCGCGGAGCGGCCGCACCCTCATATTCTCGAGCTACGCGAACGACATCCCCGACGGCGCCGCCGCCGCCGAGGCGATGGACGCAGCCTTGATATTGATCGCGGAGCAGAACTGAGGAGGCCCGGCCGGCCGTCGCTCGGGGGCGGTCCGACGCGATGAACGGGCGGGGGTGACAGGCCTGTTATTTGCTGGCACGTAGTGCGCGGGGCTTTCCGGGGGGAAATCGAAATGCTTGTCACGACCTCGCTCAAATCGATGCTGATTTCGGGAACCGCTTTTGCAGGGCTCGCCTGCGCCTTGGCGGGTCCTGCGTCCGCGCAGGGCACGGAGCCGGAGACGACTCCGCCGGCGGCGACAGCGACCGGCGCGGCGACGCCCGCCCAAGGCGAGGATGAAGATGAGCTGATCCTGGTCACCGGCTCGCGGCTCCGGCAGGACCCGAACAACAGCGCGCTTCCGCTGCAGATCATCAACAATCAGGAGTTGCAGCGCAACTCGATCAGCAGCCCCGAGCAATTGCTGATGTTCCTCCCCTCGAACGCCAGCGGCGCCGACAATCTCGCTTCCAACGCCGACGTCGTTTCCGGCGCCCAGCGCGGCACCAACGGGCTGTCCTCGGCCAACCTTCGCGGCCAGGGCAATTCGTCGACGCTCGTGCTGCTCAACAACCGCCGGGTCGCCGCGCACGGCCTCCAGGGCTCGGCCATCGACGTCAACCAAATCCCGTTTTCGGCGATCGAGCGGATCGAGGTGCTGAAGGACGGCGCCTCGGCGATTTACGGCACCGACGCGATCGGTGGCGTGATCAATTTCATCACCCGCACCGATTATGAGGGGGTAGGCGTCCAGGGCTTCACCGACGTTACCGAGCAAGGCGGCGGCAACATCTACCGGGTCTCGGCCATCGCCGGCTATGGCGACCTCGACGAGCAGGGCTTCAACATCATGGGAGCGGTCTCCTATAGCTGGAACCAGATCCTGCGCGGCTCGGACCGCGATTTCGTCAACGGCAACCAGCCCAATCGCGGCCTCTCGATCGACACGCGCGGCACCCCGGTCGCGACAGCGTTCAACATCGGCGCGAACGTCAACCAGACGCCGACCGGGACTTTGCTCACCGGCCTGACGCTCACTCTGCCCAACGGGGCGAACGGCGCCGCGGGCGGCATCAACCCCCTCGATCTCCCCGGCGGCGCCGGCTGCGAGTCGATGGACGGCGGCATGGCCTATGACGAAGTCCTTTGGGCGGTGCCGACGGCGCAATATGCCTGCGCATGGGATACCGGCCGAGCGGCGGTGATCCAGCAGCCGATCCGGACGCTCACTTATTACGGCCGCGGCGTCGTCCGGATCGGCCCCGATCATATGCTCTCGCTCGAGATCACCGGGTCGAATGCGGATTCGTCCAAGCAATTCTCCGCCAACCAATATACGGCCAACGCCACCAACCTGCCCTGGGCCTACCCGCTCAACGCGCTTACGGCGGCGACGTACAACCAGGTATTCAATGCGATCCGGGCGGCGTTCCCCAATCCCGCGCAGCAGGCGGCACTCGACTTGCGCTACGGCCAGCCGATCGCCGGCCGCTGGCGCTGCATCGCCTGCGGGCCGCGCGAATACGAAACCAACACCCAGACCTTCCGCGCCGCGCTCGGCCTCGAGGGACCGGTTTGGGAAGGCTGGAACTATCGTACCGGCGCGTCCTACGCGCGCAGCGAAGCCTCATCGGTGCTTGGCACCGGCTATCATTTCCGCGGCGTACAGACGACCAACGATCCTGCCACCGCCATCAACGACATCGGCGCTTATGACCCGCGCGCGCCCACCGCGCCGGGCGCCGCCGGCCCGGGCATTATCGGCCTGATCAACTCGGGCCTCCTCAACCCGTTCACCCTCACCCAGACCGCGCAGGCGATGGCGGCCCTCGATGCCGTGTCGGCCGAGGGGACCACGCTTTATGGCGGCCGCTACGAGGTGCGCCAGTTCGATGCATCGCTTTCCGGCGCGCTGTTCCCCATCGGGGGCCGCGACGTGCAGCTCGCCGTGGGCGTCGATTATCGCCGGGAGAGCTATGAGTTCAACGGTTCGGCCGCGGCCGCGGCCAACATGCCCGACATCTTCAACGTAGCGTTCGACAACATCAACGCCCTGACGCCCAAGCACCGCACCGTGAAGGCGGCCTATGCCGAGGCTCTGTTCCCGATCCTGTCCGAGCTCGACATAATCCTCGCTGGCCGGATCGACGATTATACCGGCTTCGGCAGCACCACCAATCCGAAGATCTCGTTCCGTTTCCGCCCGTGGGAGCCAATCATGTTCCGCGGCTCCTACGGGACTGGTTTCCGTGTCCCGACGTTCAATCAGATATTCAACGGGACTACGATCTCGCCCAATCCGGGCAACACGCTGGTCGATCCGACCTTGTGCCCAACCGGCAACACCACGGGTCCGCAACCTCAGTGCGCTCCAATCACCCCCGAATCGTTGAGCGGCGGCAATTTGAACCTGGAGCCGGAAACCTCCGAGCAATATAGCGTCGGCGTGGTGATCCGGCCTTCGAGCCGGTTCAGCCTCTCGTTCGACTATTGGAACATCGCGGTCGACAATACGATCGGGACGATCACCATTCCGCAGCTGCTCGCGAATATCGCCGCTTTCCCGACGCGGATCACGCGCACCAATGGCATCATCACCCTGGTCGATCTGCGGACGGGCAATTTCGGTTCGCGGCGGACCGAGGGGATCGACGTCGCACTGCGCGGTCAGATGGATGGCTTGGGCGGCATCTTCAGCGCCGGCCTCGACGGAACCTATCTGCTCGACAAGCGCGAGAAGCTGTTGCCCAATCTGGCCTATGCGGATCTGACCGGCCTGTTCACATTCACCGGCGACCTCGGTCTGCGCTGGAAGCACAATGCTTTCATCAGCTACCGGAACGAGGATTGGAACGTCACGTTCACGCAGATTTTCCGGGACGGCTACAGGAACTTCGCCTTGCCGGCCTCGGCCACGCGTCCCGATTATAACGCGCGGGTGAGCGACTATATCGTCTACAATCTGTCGGTCGGCTACACCGGCCTCGCACCCCATGTCAGGCTGACCGCAGGCGTCCGGAACCTCTTCGACCGGGATCCGCCCTTCGCGATCACCTATGACAGCAACACCGGCGCCGGCAGCTCCTGGGAGCCGCGGGTCGCCGATCCGCGGGGCCGGTCGTTCACGATGTCGGCCGAGGTCGCCTTCTAGCGGCTGTTCGCGGACCGGGGCCGCAACGGGGACCGGTCCATTCGCCGAGCGGGGACGGGCGTTCGACACGCCCCCCCCGGCAGCCGTCGCGCGTCGCCGACCGCATTCCTTTCCGAATTGATCGGCGACGATAAACGCATCGACGATTGAACCGCTTTGCGCTTGCCGGGCACCTTCATTGCGTGGACGCTCGATCGGGGAGGGTGCGATGGCAAGGGACAAGGAGCGCATCCTCGATGCCTTTCTCGTCGCTTCCGCCCGGCTCGGAGACCGCGAGGCTTTCGACCTTCTCGTGCGGCGCTGGAACGGCAAGCTCCTCGCCCATGCGTGGCGGCTGCTCCGGGACCGGGAGGGTGCAAGGGACTCGGTGCAGGAGGCCTGGGCCGAAATGGTGCGCGGCCTGCGGCGGCTCCGCGACGACGGGGCTTTTGCGGCCTGGGCCTTCCGGATCACCTCGCGGCGCTGCGCCCGGCACATCGGGCGGCTGCGCGGCGAGCGGCAACTGGCCGAGGAGATGGCCGCGGCCCCCGTCGAAGACAGTTTCGCGGAGCCGTCGTCGCTCGATGTCGAGGCCCTGCGCAAAGCGATCAGGATTCTGCCGCCGGAGCAGCAGGTGGCGATCGCCCTCTTCTATCTCGAGGACATGAGCGTCGCCGAAGTGGCGGTCGCTCTCGACGTGCCGGCGGGCACGGTAAAGACCCGCCTGATGCACGCGCGGCACAAGCTGCGCGACGCTTTGGAAGGAGACGCGTGATGCGGAACGTGGACAAGCTGATCGAGGAAGCGCTCGGCGAGGAGGAGGCCGAGCTGCTGCGCGCCATCGGCGAGGAGCCGGGGTTCGTCGAGCGGGCGATGGGCATGTTCGGCGCGGGTGTGCGCTGGATGGTCGTCTTCATGATGGTGGGCCAGACTTTCCTCTTCCTGGCCGGAATCTGGGCGGCTTGGGGCTTCTTCGACGCCACCGATCCGGTCATACAGCTTCGCTGGGGCCTGCCAGCGGCCGTGCTGCTGCTCGGGTCGCTCGCGGTCAAGCTCGCGGTCGCGCCGGCGATCCATGCCAACCAGATCATGCGCGAGCTGAAGCGGATCGAGCTCCGGATCGTGCGTACGAGGCAAAGCGAGAGCGGCTGATCGGCCGATTCCGCAAGAGGCTAAGGAAGGTCCCCCAGTCGACGTTCGGATCAGGCGTAGGCCAGGCTGAGGACGAAGGCCGAGGTCAGCACGACGATGAGCGACATCGGCGCCCCGACCTTTGGATAATCCATGAACCGGTAATTGCCCGGGCGCATGACGATCATGTTGTTCTGGTGGCCGATCGGGGTGAGGAAATCGCAGGATGCGCCGATAAGCACAGCGAGCAAAGCGGCGTCGGGATTGATTCCGAGCGCCCCTGCGGCCTCGATCCCGACCTGGGCCATGACGAGCGCGGTCGCGACATTGTTGAGGAAGACCGAGAGCAGCATGGTCGCGGTCAGGATGACGAGCAACACGAGGAACAAGGGAGAGCCCGAAAGCGCCCAGCCCATGGCGCCGGCGATCGCGTCGCTGCCGCCTGCTTCGTTGAAGGCGCGCCCGACCGGGATCATGCCCGCGAGAAGGACGAGGACGGGGATGTCGATCGCCCGATAGGCTTCGTCCGCCGGCAACAGCCGGAACAGGCAGATGGCGAGCGCCGCCGCGATGAACGCCGCCGTCGTCGCGACTCCGAGCACCGCGGACAGAAGCACCGCCGCGCCATAGATGGCGATCACCATCGCCGCCGCCTTGCCGGCGCGGACGGGCGCCGCCCGCCGGCCGATTTCGAGCAGCCGCGCCTGGCGGATCAGGCGTCCGACCGCGTCGGCATCGCCGCGCAGATAGAGCTGATCGCCGGCCTGGATGAGATTGGTGTCGAGCGGGCGCTTCAGCCGGGCCGGGCGGGGCCCGGCGGCGATGAATTCCACCGTGCCGTCCGTGCGGGCCTCGATCGCCCCATAATCCTGGCCGATGAGGGAGGAGCCATGGACCACCGAGACGTGAGCGGTCACGCTGTCGGCCCGTTCGGCGGCCATGGCGGCGAACAATCCGGCGCGCTTGGCGACTTCCCAAGGATAATCCCGGCTCATCACCAGCAGGCGATCGTTGGGAGAGAGAAGCGCATCCTTGTCGAGGCTCGCTCGCTCGCCCTGGCGGATCACCGCGAGCAGCGCCGCGCCCGCTTCGCGCAGGTCTCGGCGAATCCCGGAAAGGCGAATCCGGCCCTGGGAGGCGGCCATCGGCAGGCCGAGCTCGAAGACGACGACGCTGGGCGCGACCTTGGCCTCCGCGCCTTCGGTCCGGCGCGGGGCGAGCCGCCAGCCGACGACCATCAGATAGACGAGCCCGATGGCCGCGGCGACGCCTGCGGTCGGAGTCATGTCGAACATGCCGAAGGGAGCGCCGATCCGGTCCTCGCGGACCGACGAGATGATCAGATTGGCCGGAGTTCCGATGAGCGTCGTGATCCCGCCCAGGATCGTCGCGAAGGCGAGCGGCATCAGCACCGCGCCCGGCGGCAGCTTGTGGTCGCGGGCGACGCTGAGCGCGATCGGCATGGTGATGGCGAGCGCGGCGATATTGTTCATGAAGGCGGAAAGGATCGCGCCCATCAGCAGAACCCCGCCGATCCGAACGGTGACGAAGCGCGACTTGGGCACGAACAGGCCGGTCATGGCCTGGGCGGCGCCGGTATATTCCACCGCCCGTCCGACGACGAGCACCGCGGCAACGATCAGAACGGCCGGCGAACCGAAGCCGGCCAGCGCCTCCTCGAGCGAAACCAGCCCGGTCAGCCAGGCCAGGAGAAGGACGATGAGCGCGACCGCATCGGGCCGGATCCGGTCTCTGACGAACATCGCCAGCGCGAGCAGCATGATCGCGGTGCTCAGAAACGCATCACTCATCGAATCGTCCTGGCGAAAAAAACCTGCCCACTTCCCGCGGCGGCGAACCGCTAGACATGACGAACGTCGCCGGCCGAGGAAATCTCCTCGTCCTGCGCTTCTTCTTCCTCCTGGTGCAGCGCCGCGAGCGGCGCGAGGCGGAGGATGAGGAAGCCGGCGATGGCCGAGACGAACGAGCCGATCAGAACGCCGATCTTGGCTTCCTCGATCAGCTCCGGCGAGGCAGGAAAGGCGAGCGCTCCGATGAACAGGCTCATCGTGAAGCCGATCCCGCAGAGCAGGGAGACGCCGTAGATCTGAAGCCAGGTTGCGCCGCGCAGGCGGCTGGCGATGCCGAATTTCACGGCGAGCCAAACCGCGAGGAATATGCCCAGCTGCTTGCCGAGGAACAGCCCCGCCGTGATCCCGGCCGGCAGCGGCGCGAAAATCTGGTTCAGCCCCAATTCGGCAAGCGACACGCCCGCATTGGCGAAGCCGAACAGAGGCACGATGAAGAAGGCCACGAGCGGGGCGATCGCATGTTCGAGCCGGTGCAGCGGGGAATTGGCCGAATCGGGAGCGCCGGGCGTCTTGATGATCGGGATGACGGCGGCCGCGAGGACGCCCGCGATGGTCGCATGGACGCCCGACAGCAGCACCGCATACCAGAGGCCGAGCGCAAGCGGCATGTAGAGCCACAGCGTCCTGACGCCCGTTTTGTTGAGGGCGTACATGACCGCCAGGATCGCGCCTGCGGCGGCGAGCGCCGCAAGGTCTATGGCGTCGGTATAGGCGAGGGCGATGATGGCGACCGCGCCCATGTCGTCGACGATCGCGACCGTGGTCAGGAAGAGCTTGAGCGAGGTCGGGGCGCGGCGGCCGAGCAGGGCCAGAACCCCGATCGCGAAGGCGATGTCGGTCGCGGCGGGGATCGCCCAGCCATTGGCGAGGCCCGGCTCGCCGGACGTGACCGCCAAATAGATGGCGGCCGGGACGATCATGCCCGAGGCGGCGGCGATGAAGGGAAGGCGGCGCTGGCTCCATGTCGCCAGCCGGCCGTCGACGAACTCGCGCTTGATCTCGAGACCGACGAGCAGGAAGAAGACTGCCATCAGCCCGTCGTTGATCCACAAATGGGCGGTCATCGGCCCGAGCTTGGGCGTCAGAACGGGGCCGATCGGCTCGTGCAGCGCATGGTGGTAAAGGTCGTAGAGCGGGCTGTTGGCGACGATCAGTGCAAGCGCGGCGGCCCCCATCAAGAGGATGCCGCCGGCCGCCTCGCTGCGCAGAAACTCGCGCAGGGCCGAGGTTCCCCCCAGACGCCTTGATGGATTCGGCATGCTCGCTCCCGACTGGACCGGTTTGACCGTCCTTGCCCGAACGGCCCGCTAATGGGAAATTTCCGGTGCTTTTAGGCCGCCGAGCCCGACCGCGTAAGCCGCGATCGCGCGTGAGGCACCCGATATCGGGGGTGGGGAGCGGTGGAACCCGCGCGATCGTTCGGGCGCTTCTTCTGTCTGTCGAACGAGCGGAAGGCCGTAAATCTTGAAGTGCAACCTTGGACGATAAAGCATTTTTCGGGTTCGACAGCTACCATGTGGCCATGGCTGCCATCGGGGCGGCCATCATCCTGGCCTATTGGATCCCGCGCTTCCTGTCGGGGCGCGAGCCCGCCGCTTCGGCCCTGCTCATCCTGTTGGGCGGCCTCGCCTTTGCATGCGTGCCCGGGATGCCGGCCGCCTTCGATCCGCGATCACAACCCAAAATCTGGGAGCTCGTCAGCGAATTCGCGGTGATCGTTGCTTTGTTCGGCACCGGGCTCAGGATCGACAATCTGCGCAACTACAAGCACTGGCGGCCCACAATTCGCCTGCTCGCGATCGTCATGCCGCTGACGATCGCCGCCGTCGCCTTGCTCGGCTGGGCGTTGGCGGGGATGACGCTCGCGGGCGCTCTGCTTCTGGGCGCGGTGCTCGCTCCGACCGACCCGGTCCTGGCCGGCGACGTCCAGGTCGGCCCGCCGACGGAAGGGGGCGAGCATCCCGTCCGCTTCTCGCTGACCGCCGAAGCGGGGCTGAACGACGGGCTGACCTTCCCGTTCGTCTATCTCGGCCTGATCGTCGCCGCCGAGGGCTTCGCGCCCGGCAGCTGGGCGTTGGAGTGGCTCGCGCGCGACGTCGTCTACCGGATCGCCGTCGGGGCGGCGGCGGGGGCCGCGATCGGATGGCTGCTCGGCCGCATTCTGTTCCTCATTCCGGTCCGCAACGTCCTTGCCGATACGGGCTCGGGCGTGCTGGCTTTGGCCGGCGTGCTCATCTGCTACGGCGCGACCGAGCTGATCGAGGGCTACGGCTTCATCGCCGCGTTCGTCGCCGGCCTGGCGCTTCGCCGGGTGGAGGAGAAGCATGTTTTCCACGGCGATCTCCACAGCTTCAACGAAGCGATCGAACATGCGCTGACGGCGGTCCTGCTCGTCTCCATCGGGGGCGTGCTCCCGATGCTGTGGCCGGAGCTCGACTGGCGGCATCTGGCGATCGGACTGGCGCTGGTCTTCGTCATTCGGCCCGTCTCCGGCTGGTGGAGCTTGAGCGGAACGCAGCTCAAGCCGAGGGAACGCTTCGTCGTCGCGACCTACGGCGTGCGCGGAATCGGCTCGATCTATTATCTCGCCTATGCCACCAGCCACCTTGAATTCGTCAACGAAGGTCAGCTTTGGGCAACCATCGCCTTCACGATCGCCCTCTCGACGGTCGTCCATGGCCTGACCGCGGGCGCGGCGGTGGAGCGGGTGACTCAGGCAGAGCGACGAAAGCCGGCATGACCTGATTTGCTGGCGGCCCCTACGGGACTCGAAGCGGGCCGTCGGTGACGATCGGAGCTTTCGGGCTCCTGGCGAAGGCCGGGTGCCGCTAGGCGGCTACCCGAACAACCGCCATTCCCAAGAACAGCCCGGCGATCGAAAGCAGCACCGATGCCGCGACATAGGCGCCGAGCGTGGCATAATCGCCGCGTTGCCACATGAGCGCTGAGTCGAGGCTGAACGCCGAGAAGGTCGTGAAGCCGCCGAGCACACCGGTGGTGAGGAACAAGCGCAGCTCCTGGCTGCCGCCGCCTCTCACCAGAAAAAGCTCTGCCAGCACGCCCATGAGGACGCCGCCGACTATGTTCACGAACAGCGTTCCATAGGGAAAGCTCGCGCCGAAATAGGTCATGCCCGCCCGGCCGACGCCATGTCGCAGACCGGCGCCAATGCCGCCTCCGATAAAAACCAGAACATAGCCCATCGGACGCTCATAGCTTCCGCGACGCCGCTTACAAAGCGGGGCTTCGCAGCGGTGCGGAACGGGCCCGAACCCACTATCGCTGGTGACCCCCACGGGACTCGAACCCGTGTTTTCGCCGTGATAGCGACCGCCATATCCAGAACGCGCGCGGCGCGGTAGGATAGCGCCGTCCCATGCCAGGTCTTGCCGCGCTCTTCTTTCTCACCGCCTTGCTCTATGGGGCGGCCGGCTTTGGCGGCGGATCGACCTATAATGCGCTGCTGGTGCTCGCCGGGACCGATTATCGCTCGGTGCCGGTGATCGCGCTCGCCTGCAACATCCTGGTGGTGACGGTCGGGAGCTGGCGGTTCGCCCGTTCGGGCCATGTCGACTGGCGGCGAATCTGGCCGTTGTTCGTCCTCTCCATCCCCTTCGCCTGGCTGGGCGGCCGGCTGGTGGTCGCGGAAACGGTCTTCGTCGGCCTGCTCGCGGCATCTTTGCTCCTCGCCGGGCTGCTGATGCTTTGGCAGCCTTTGTGGGAGAAAGAGGCGCAGGGCGCGGTCCGCTCGCGCTGGCTCGAGCCGGTGGCGGGCGGCGCGCTCGGCTTCCTCGCCGGTTTGGTCGGGATCGGGGGCGGGATTTTCCTCGCGCCTTTGCTCTACATGCTGCGCTGGGGGCCGCCCAAGGCGATCGCGGGGACCTGCGCGATCTTCATCCTCGCCAATTCGCTGTCGGGCCTCGCGGGGCAGCTCGCCAAGGGCAGCGGCGCCGCGGGCGGCGAGGCGCTCGCCACTTATTGGCCGCTCTTTCCGGCGGTGTTGGTCGGCGGCCTGATCGGATCGACGCTGGGCAGCGGCCGGCTCGACCCGAAATATGTCCGCATCCTCACCGCTTTGCTCATTTTATATGTGGCGGCGAGGCTTGCGATCCGCTTCTATGGCGAGACAATTGGAGCCAGCGGATGATCGACCCATTCGGGCGGACGATTTCCTACCTGCGGCTGTCGGTGACCGACCGCTGCGACCTTCGCTGCACCTATTGCATGCCGGAGCGCATGACCTTCCTGCCGCGCGCTGAAATGCTCGGCCTCGACGAGCTCGACCGGCTCGCGGCGGCGTTCATTCGCAAGGGGGTGCGCAAGCTCCGGCTGACCGGCGGTGAGCCGTTGGTGCGCAAGAACATCGTCGATCTGATCGAGGGGCTGTCGCGCTTCCTTCGGTCGGGCGATCTCGATGAGCTGACGCTGACCACCAACGGCACTCGGCTGGCCGAGCATGCCGGCGAGCTGGCCCGCTGCGGGGTCAGGCGGGTCAACGTCTCGCTCGACAGCCTCGACCCCGGAACCTACGCCCGGATCACCCGCGGCGGACGGCTCCACCAAGTCATCGAGGGGATCGACGCCGCCATCGCCGCCGGCCTCGAGGTCAAGGTCAATGCGGTCGCGCTCCTTCAGGACAATCTGCACTCGCTCGTCGGCCTCGCCGAATGGGCGCATGCGCGGGGCGCGGCGCTGACCGTGATCGAGGTGATGCCGATCGGGTCGGTCGAGGCGGAGCGCATCGACCAGCATGTGCCGATGAGCGAGGTCCGGAGGATCTTCGAGCTACGCTGGACGCTGACCGATCTGGCGCGACGCACCGGCGGGCCCGCCCGCTACGTGCGCACCGACGAGGGCGGGACGATCGGCTTCATCACCCCTTTGAGCCGCAATTTCTGCGACGGCTGCAACCGGGTGCGGGTGACCTGCAGCGGCGAAATGTACATGTGCCTGGGCCAAGCCGCGCGAGCCGACCTGCGCGCGCCGCTCCGCGCCCGCACCGAGGACGACACGCTGCTCGATGCGGCGATCGACGAGGCGATCGGGCGCAAGCCGAAGGGGCATGATTTCGTCATCCGTGCCGGCGCCGCGCCCGCGGTGGAGCGGCATATGTCGGTGACGGGGGGATGAAGATCCTCTTCTTCGGCCGTCTCAAGGACGGTGCGCCTCACTCGGTGCCTCCCGAAATCCGCGATACCGACGCGTTGCGGGCATGGCTTGGCCACGACCGCCCGGAACTGCTCGACACCTCGATCCGCATCGCCGTCAACGACGAGATGATCCTCGGCAATCGCGCCCTCGACGAAGGCGACGAGATCGCCTTCCTGCCGCCGGTGAGCGGCGGATGATCGCGGTCCAAGCCGATCCGTTCGATGCCGCCCTCCTGCTCGCGGACTTTTCGGTTCGCGCCGCCGGGGCGGGCGCCATCGCCTCGTTTACGGGGATGGTGCGCCGCGAGAATGACGGCGCGGCCGTCTCGAGCCTGGCGCTGGAACATCATCCCAGCCTCACCGAACAGGCGATTGCCGGCATCGGCGCGGATGCCGCCCTGCGCTTCGAGCTGCAAGATGTCGCCATCGTCCACCGCCATGGCGTGCTGATGCCGGGCGAGGCGATCGTATTCGTCGCCGCCGCGGCGGCGCACCGCCGCGCCGCATTCGAGGCGGTCGATTATGTGATGGACCGGCTGAAGACCGAAGCGCCCTTCTGGAAGCGCGAACAGCGCAGCGACGGCGCCCATTGGCTGGAAGCGCGCGACTCGGATCGGAAAGCGAGGGCGCGATGGGGCTGACCGGCGGCTTTGTACCGGTGCGCATCGCATTGCTCACCGTATCCGACACGCGCACGCTGGAAAGTGACAGCTCGGGCGGCTATCTCGCGGGCGCGATCGAGGCGGCGGGCCATGTCGTCGCCGCGCGGGCGATCGTCCCCGACGATGCGGCCAGGATTCGCGCCGCGGTTCAGGCTTGGGCCGACGATCCGGACGTGGACGTGGTGATCTCGACCGGCGGCACCGGCCTTACCGGACGAGACGTCACGCCCGAGGCTGTCGCGCCCCTGTTCGACAAGGTCATCGAGGGGTTCGCGGTCATCTTCCACACCATCAGCTTTCAGTCGGTCGGCCTCTCGACGATCCAATCGCGCGCCTGCGCGGGCGTGGCGAACGGGACCTTCATCTTCTGCCTGCCGGGGTCGGGCGGCGCGGTCCGCGACGGCTGGGAGAAGGTGATTTCTCCCCAGCTCGACGCGCGCACGCGGCCCTGCAATCTGGTCGAGATCATGCCCCGGCTTGGAGAGCGATGATGGCAGACCTCACCCATTTCGACGAGAGCGGCCGCCCGCGCATGATCGACGTTTCAGCCAAGCCGGAGAGCGATCGCTTCGCGGCCGCGCGCGGCCTGGTGCGGATGGATGAAGCGACCCTGGCCCTCGTCCAATCGGGGCGCGCCGCGAAGGGCGACGTGGCCCGCATTGCCGAGCTGGCGGGCACGATGGCGGCGAAAAAGACCGGCGACCTCATTCCGCTCTGCCATCCGCTGCCGCTGACCGCCGTGGCGGTCAGGGTCGAGCCGGACGAGTCCCTGCCGGGCCTCGCCGTCACCGCCGAGGCGCGAACCTGGGGTCGGACCGGCGTCGAGATGGAGGCGCTAACCGCCGTCTCGGTCGCCTGCCTCACCATTTACGACATGCTCAAATCCAAGGGCCGCGACATGACGATCGAGCGGATCGAGCTGGTCGAGAAGACCGGCGGCGCGTCGGGCGACTGGCGGCGGG
>Ga0190265_10000350_pt1 | contig 35418 bp, 31 predicted proteins | sample Popmic124T_FD_133135 | JGI IMG/M metagenome (GOLD analysis project Ga0190265, IMG submission 133135) | Populus adjacent soil microbial communities from riparian zone of Indian Creek, Utah, USA - 124 T | ecosystem: Environmental > Terrestrial > Soil > Riparian zone | place: USA: Utah | collected... | reverse complement strand
TACATCCACTGGAAGAAGCTCTCGAAGAAGAAGATGGCGACCGAGAGGCCGGACAGCACGACCGCCATGCTCCACGGGTCTGAAGTGCCGGCCAACCCCGAGATCCAGCCCGGCGGCTGCCCGCGGAGCGAGTCGATCACCCAGCCCACCAGGAGCGGCGGCATGAGGTCCAACACCTTGTTGAGCACGCTCGCCGTCGTCGCCCAAGCCAGGCGCCCCCGGTAGGCGCCCAGGTAGGCGAAGAGCCGCCCCATGGGGCGAGGGCTCTCTTCCAGGAGGCGTGGCGATGGCGCTGTCATGGGATGAAAACTACCTCGACAGCTCCAGACTTGCCTAGGGGACGATGGAAATGAAGGAGGAGCCGCGGGAGCGAATCAAGCCGCCAGCATGAAGTTTACGTGGACGGCGTCAAACGGGAACACGAGCCGGTTTTCCTCAGTCTTCTGAAGGATGCCGGCCTTGAGCAATGCGTGAGCATCAGCGTGCACCGCTTTGACATCCCGTCCGACCCGGCGGGCGGCCTCGCGCAACGTTATGGGGCCTGCGCCGGTCAGCGTGGAGAGCAGCTCCCAGCGCTTTTGCGTCAGCGTCTTGAACAACAGAGCCGGTGTTTCGAAGCTGATGATCTCCCCTTGCGGCTCGCCCTCGAAGGCGCGCAGAAAGCGGCGATTCGTCTCCTCGCGCGACGAAACTTCCAAAGTCACAGTACGCATATCAGGACCTCCAGTGGTCTACCTCGTTCCAAAAGTCGTCGAGTAGCCGTGCCGGCGTGGTGAAGACGTAAGGACTCTGCTCTTCGCCGAGGTGCTTGTGATCACCCTTCCCTGCTTCGTTGTCGTAGCGCAGCACGCACACGCTGTCAACTACGAAGGCCAAGCGATACTTGAAGTTATGAGCGCTGCCGGGCACGGGGGCCGGTACCTTCCAGACGACCAACTCCACAAATGCGTCTTCGGCAACGATGCGGCGCTCGCGGAGCAGCAGGGTTGCCTTCACGTTGGAGAGGATAACAACACCCTATGTTGTTGTCAAGTGCTCCAACGATTATCGCGGGAGCTTCTTTGATCCCGGCACGGCAGCCCTATATGCTGCGAGGGCACGCCCGCTCTAAGCTGAGGGATTCCCCGCCTGGGCACCGGAGCCGGCACGGCAGCGAGGCGGCGGGCCCGCGTCGTCCCTTACGGCTTCCGCCGGCGCACCACTATGGCCAGCCGGCGCTCTGGGGCTTCCCGCCTCGCGGCCGAGGTTTTCACTGTGGGAACAGTAGCCGGCACTTTACCCTCTGGGGAGTTTCGCCTCGCGAGGCGAGCCGCCGCTGAGGTCTCGGCTTCCTTCTGCCTCACGAGGCAGGCCTTCTGGCGGGTGAGGGGGGCCATCCATTGAGCGGGGCGAGCCGTCAAAGGCCTCCCGGACAGGCTTCTGGCGGGTAGTGGACGGCTCGCCTCGCGAGGGGAGCGGACGCGGTCGCGAGGTGGGAGGGGCCTGCCGGTACCGGGGAAGCTTCTGCGCCGAGGGGAGCCTCTCGCCGGGTGGGGCGAACGCCTCGGAGGGTAGGTAGGTACCCCTCTTGCCGAGGCGAGAGGCTCCCTTCGCGAGGCGGAGGGCTCGCCTTACTCCCGGACCGGCTCGCCTCACTCCCGTGGACTCCCCCCTCGCTAGGCGAACGGCGGCTTTTCGTGGGTATTTTCCGCCTGGCGGCGCCGCGATCCCCTGCAATCCTCTGCAATCGTCTGCGGCGATGTCACCTCGCCACCAGAATCGTCTCCGGAGAGGCGTGCTTCTCCCAGGGGCGGCCGTCCCAACCTCCGAAGACCTCCCGCTTCTCGAAGCGGGCCACCTCCAGGGCTCCGTGGAGCTCCCACTCGCGCCAGCCGCGCAGTTGCATGCTCTTGCCCGAGAGAATTTCCAGGGGCCGCTCTTCGCCGGGACGGTGGCGCAGCCGGTAGGTCGAGAAGAGGAGGATACCGTCTTCCTGGGCTTCCAGTAAGGGGAGGGAGACGAGGTCGCCCTCCTCTTCGCGCCTCGTCTCCAGGGGGAGGTGGCGCAGCTTCAGGTCGAAGATGCGGTCGTAGTTGAAGGTGTGGATCACCAGCGGGGCATCGGGGAGGAGGCGGCGGCGCAGGCCGATCATCATGCGGCCGAGCGATTCGGTCCCCACGATGTGGGCGAGGCTGTTGCCCAGGCAGGTGGCGCCGCCGAACTGGCCGCGCACCAGCGCCTCGACGGCCCCCATGTCTCCCCCCTCCAGCTTGAGCCGGGGGGGCATGGGCTCGCGCCCGGCGGCCTCCAGCATCTCCTGGCTGGCGTCGACCGCCACCACGTCGAAGCCCCGCTCGGCGAGCCAGCGGGCGTGCTCGCCGGTGCCGCAGCCGAGGTCGAGCACCCGTGCGGTGGGGCCTGTCGCGAGCACCCGCTCCAGGAACGGGCCCTCCGCTTCCAGCCTCTCCGGCCAGGGGGTGAGCGGCCCGTAGTCGAGCCGATAGGACGCCTCGGTCATCGGGAGGGCGGGGAGGGCGGCCGGCCGAACTTCTCGGCGTTGAAATCGCGGGTGCCGCCGCGCGGCACCGAGAGGCTCTGCCAGTGGTCGGAGGCGAGGTGCTTGGCGAGGAAGACGACCTGGCCGGTGTGGTAGCCGTGGTGGACGAGCTGGCGGTCGATCGCCTTGACCACGCTGTGCGGCTCGGCCCGGATGAGGACGGTCATGGTGAGGTCCTCCTCCGAGAGGGCGGCCAGGGCCTGGAAGAGGCAGCGCCACCCCTCCTCCCAGCGCCCGTGGAGCTGCTCGCGCGTGGTCCCGGGGGCGATCACGAACTCGGCGTCGCGGTCGCGGTCGGGCTTCTCGCCGTCCGAGTGGAGGAAGTCGGTCCAGCGGGAGAGCAGGTTGCCCGCCATGTGCTGCATGAGCATGGCGAGGCTGTTGGACTCCGGATCGAGGGTCGCGAAGAGGTCCTCGTCGCGCACCTGGGCCAGGGCCCGATCGGCCAGGTCCTTCAGCTTCTTGAACTGGGAGACGATGTCCGTCAGGTAGAGGGCCGCCGCGTCGGTCACGATGCAGTCTCCATGAATGCGGGCGCGCCGGAGGCGCTCCGGCGCGCCCGTCAGGCACCACATTATCACCGCCCGCAATCAAGCCGGAGAGGTGGCCGGCGAGGCGGCTTACATGCAGAAGGGAGGAACCGGGTATAATTTGGGCTCAGCGTCAAGATGCGAAAAGCCGTGCGAGGAGCGGGCATCTGCCGGCCGAGAGCCGCTGCCCGGAGTTGCAGTCAGCCGATGCCCCCAAGAAACCATACCCCGCAGCCCTTCAAGCCGATGGTCGAAGAGGGCGAAGAGACCCTGCACCTCATCGCCGGCACGATGAAGGACGCCCTGCGCGAGTCGGAGGAGCGCTACCGTAGCCTCTTCGACGGCGTCCCGGTGGGCCTCTACCGCACCACCCCCGCCGGCCAGATGCTCGACGCCAACCCCGCCCTGGCCGAGATCCTCGCCTGGCCCAGCCGCGAGGAGCTCCTCGCAACCAACGTCGCCGACATCTACGTCGATCCCGAGGACCGCCGCCTCTGGCAGAAGGCCATGGAGGAGAAGGGGGCGGTGCAGAGCTTCGAGGCGCGGGTGCGCCGCTTCGACGGAAAGGTCATCTGGGTGCGCTTCCGGGTGCAGGCCTTCCGCGATACGGACGGGAAGATCCTGCGCTACGAGGGGGCGCTCGAGGACGTGACCGACCGCCGCCGCGCCGAGGATGCCCTGCGCGCCAGCGAAGAGCGCTTCCGCGCCCTGGTGCAGAACGCCTCAGACATGATCGCCGTGCTGGATCCCGACGGCACCGTGCGCTACGAGAGCCCTTCGCACCTGCGGATCCTCGGCGTGGAACCGGATGAGCACCTGGGCAAGAACATCCTCGAGATCATCCACCCCGACGACTGCCCGATCACCGAGGAGTCGCTGCGCCAGCTCGTGGAGGCGCCGGGGGAGATCGTCGGCATCGAGTACAGGATGCGCGACTGCAACGGCTCCTGGCGGGTCATCGAGTCGACGGCCGCCAACCTGATCGACCACCCGGCGGTGACCGGCGTCGTACTCAACTCCCACGACATCACCGACCGCAAGCGGGCCGAGCAGCGGCTGCTCCACGAGGCGCTGCACGACGAGCTCACCGGCCTGCCCAACCGCGCCCTTTTCATGGACCGGCTGCGGCACGCGATGGACCGCGCCAAGCGCGAGCCCGAACGCCTGACCGCCGTCCTCTTCCTCGACCTCGACCGCTTCAAGATCGTCAACGACAGCCTGGGCCACCTGGTCGGCGACGAGCTGCTGATCCAGATCTCCGGTTCGCTCTCCGCGGCCCTGCGCCCCACGGACACCATCGCGCGGGCCGGCGGCGACGAGTTCTCCATCCTGCTCGAAGGCGGGCGCGACGCGAGCGACGCCGTGCGGGTGGCCGAGCGCATCCACGAACGCCTCACGGCGCCGATCAACCTAGGGGGGCACGAGGTCTTCGTCACCGCGAGCATCGGCATCGCCGTCCTCACCCCCGAGTACGAGCGGCCCGAAGACCTGCTGCGCGACGCCGACACGGCCATGTACCGCGCCAAGAGCTCGGGCCGGGCCTGCCATGCCGTCTTCAACCGCGACATGCACCGCTACGTGATGGCCCGCCTCCAGCTCGAGACCGACCTGCGGCGCGCCGTCGAACGCCGGCAGTTCAGGGTGTACTACCAGCCCTTCGTCGCCCTGGACACGGGCGAGGTGGCAGGTTTCGAGGCGCTCGTCCGCTGGCACCATCCGCGCCGCGGCCTGCTGCCGCCGGACGAGTTCCTCGCCGTGGCCGAGGAGACGGGGCTCATCGTGCCCATCGGTCACTATGTGCTGGAGGAGTCCTGCCGGCAGATCCGTGAGTTCCAGCGCAAGCACCCCCACGTGCCGAAGCTCTCGGTGAGCGTCAACATCTCCAACAAGCAGTTCTTCCAGGCCGACCTCTTCGAGCAGGTCGAGGCCGCCCTCGCCGCCTCGGGCCTCGACCCGGCCTGCCTGGGCTTGGAGATCACCGAGGGGGTCATCATCCCCCACGCCAAGACCGCCAGCGCCCGCTTCTCCCGCCTGAAAAACCTGGGGGTGCACCTCTTGCTGGACGACTTCGGCAAGGGCTACTCCTCCCTGAACTACCTCCACCGCTTCCCCATGGACATCCTGAAGATCGACCGCTCCTTCATCACCAGGATCGACGACACCGGTGGCAACCTGGCGATCGTCCGGGCGATCGTCACCCTGGCTCACGAGCTGGGCATGAAGGTGGTCGCCGAAGGCATCCAGACCCCCGAGCAGGCGCAGACGGTGCGCTCCCTGGGCTGCGAGTACGGCCAGGGGTTCCTCTTCTCCCACGCGGTGCCCAGCGATCAGGCCGAGACGCTGCTCCTGCGCAAGCGGCTTTAAAGGAGACAAAAGAGGGCGGGAATGCGCGACGCCCGGCCGCGGGTTGCTTCCGTTTGTATGGAAGTCGAGAACCTGGAGCCCCGTGTCTTCCTCCTCTCCCCGGCCAGCCTCCTGGGGCTCCGGGCGCAACAGCTCACCTCGCCGCGCGCCCGGTTCGGCGCGGCGGAGCGCTACCGCAGCCCGGAGGGGGTCACGGTCGAGGAGGCGTTCTCTTTCATGAGCTCCCTCTACTTCCGCGGCAAGATCACCTACGCGCGCCGCTTCGCCTCGCCGCCGGCCGGGCTCGCCGAAGTGGGCTCGGCGGGCGTCCTCGTCATCGCTCCGGGCTTCGGCCTGGTCCCCCCGGACTGGCGCATCACACCGGAGCGCATGCGCAAGCTGCGCCGCACCCCGGTCGACCTGAAGAGCCGCGCCTACTGCGCGCCGCTGCGCGGCCATGCGCTCGAGCTGCAGAGCGTTCTCGCTCCCCTCGCTCCCGAGACGAAGGTCGTGCTGCTGGGGAGCATTGCCACCGGCAAGTACGTGGACGTGCTGCTGCCCGTCTTCGGCGACCGTCTGATCTTTCCCCGCGACTTCGTGGGGGCGGGCGACATGCGGCGCGGCGCCCTGCTGCTGCGGGCGGCGCGCGCCGGCGAGGAGCTGGAGTACGCCACCCTCGACATCCCCCGGAGCCTCGCCGCTCGCCGGGTCAAGGGGTGAGCGGCCGCTCCGGCAGGGCTCCGCTTTGCAGGAACTTCTCCCAGAGGGCGGTCCAGGCCTTCCAGCCGTGACCGCCCTCCGCGGTGTATACCCGGTCGGCAGGGAGCAGGCCTCCCAGCACGGCGTTGGCCGGGGCGAAATCGTCGCGCACGCCCCAGCCGAGGTAGAGCGGGATCTGCCCCTCGGAGCCCTCCTGGTATCTTTTGAGCCAGGCCCAGAGCCGGCGTTGAAAATCTTCCCCGGGCAGGGGGTCCGGCGGAGCCCACCGGCGCGGACCGCCCGCGGCGACGATCTCGTCGACCACCGCCTCCTCCCCCAGGAACGGCGCCAGCAGCAGGATGCCGCTCACATCCTCGGGGTGCTCGACCGTATAGAGCAGCGCCCCGGTGCCGCCCAGCGAGATGCCGGCCAGCCAGATCTGGTCGTACCTCCCGCGGGCGGGCGCGATCACGTCCTCCCGCAGCCGGTCGACGACGGTCCGGTTCCTGTAGTAGCCCAGGTGGGCGTCCACCGCCACGAGGTCGACCGCGGCGCCCGCCCGGGCGGCCAGCTCGGCAAAGCCGGCACGCGAGAAGTCCTCGGGGCTGTCGAACCGCCCCGGCAGGAGCACCACCAGGGTGCGGGCCGGCCGGCCGCTCCCCACCCGCAGGTCGAGGGTGCGCAGGGGCGCCGGCGTCGGCCGCAGAAAGGCACAGCCGCCGAGCAGGATCGCGGCGGCCAGTGCGGCGGCGGCGAAACCGCTGTACCTCCTCGCGTGGAATGGTCTTTGCATCTTCAATCCTCCCAGGATCACTCAACGAATCGAGACCGCAGCTTACCGATAAAGGAGAAACATCATGCTGACCCAATTTGCAACGTGGCGTAAGAGCTCGGCCTGGAAGGCCCTGTTCATGGTCGTAGCCCTGCTGGCGACGCTCTCGGCCGGCTGCCGCGTGCGGCAGACCGAGGAGGGCAAGATGCCTGATGTCGACGTCGAAGTGAAGGGCGGCAACGTGCCGGAGTACGACGTCGACGCCGCAGAGGTGGACGTCAACACCAAGGAGAAGAAGGTCGACGTTCCGACCGACGTGGACGTCAAGACCGAGGAGCGGACGATCAAGGTCCCGGACGTCGACGTGAAGATGCCGCCGCCGGCGCCGTAAGCAGCTGGGTCCAGGGTTTTGGAAGAAAGGGCGGGAGCTGACTCCCGCCCTTTCCCTTATGGCGTGAGGGTGAACGGCGAGACCTACCCGTAGCTCTCTCGGTGGATCCGCTCGTCCGGCACCCCGATCGTCTGCAGGGCCTCCAGCACCGTCTCCAGGAAGCGGGGCGGCGGCTCTTCTCCCTTCTCCCTGGCGGCCAGGCGCTCGAACTTGCCGACGCCGGGTCCGCAGGTGAAGACCTCGACGCTCGTGGGGTCGGGGATGAGCTCGCGGATCAGGGGCTCGCAGACCCGGCCCGGGCGGCAGTCGGCCTTGAAGGCGGAGAGGTCGCTCTCGCGGGAGAGGGCGTGGACGATCCGCAGCTTGTCGGGATAGCGCCGGGCGAGGTCTTCGAGCTGCGGGCCGAAGATGACGTCGTCCCACATCTTGTTGCCGTAGAGCAGGGTGTGGCGGATGGGCAGGCCGGTCTCCAGGCAGTGCCTGAGGATGCTGTAGTTGGGCACGATGCCGGAGCCGGCGCAGATGTGGACGATCTGGTCGGTGCGGTCCTCGATGTCCGGCGGCAGGGTGTAGGGGCCGCCAAAACCGGTGACCACCATGCGGGTGCCCGGCTGGGTGCGCCAGACCAGGAGCGGCGAGAGGAGGGGCGGGTACTTGGTGACCTCCGAGACGTAGCGCTCCTCCTTGATGGTGATGGCGAGCTGCCGCTCGTGTGGAGCCGAGGCCAGCGAGTAGGCGCGCGCCGGTTCCTTCCTCCCCTTCAGGTCCTCGAAATATTTGCAGAAGCGGTCGAGCGCCGGGAACTGCTGCGGCCGGATGGTGAGGAAGTGGCCTGGCAGGTACTCCAGGCGGTCGTTGCCGGTGAAGAGGACGAGCGTCGCGGTGTCCGGCGTCTCGCGGATCACCTCGGCCACCATGACCTCCAGCTCCTTGATCCGCGGCCGGGGAGCCGTCTCGGGATCGACCAGCCTGGGGTGTGCCCCCTTCACGGCTTCGGGGCCAGCGGCGGGAGACGCGTTCGGTTCGGCCATGAGGTCGGTTCCCTCCAGAGAGCGCAACTGTAACAGTATCGGCTTGCCTTCAGGTCTCCAGCCAACCGACCCGGTAGACCGGCACCGGCTGGGTCTTGCCCTTGAGAGACAGGGGGGCGAGGAGCGTCGTCGGCGGCGGGTCGGCGAGGGCGGCGTGGAGCGATTCGCCGATCAGGATCTCGCCGGGGCCGGCCTCGGAGCAGAGGCGGGAGGCGACGTTCACGGCGTCGCCGATCACCGTGTACTCCAGGCGGCGGTCGCTGCCGATGTTGCCGGCGAAGACCTCGCCGGCGTTGATGCCGATGCCCACGGAGAGCGTCTGGCGCCCCTGCCCGCTCCAGGTCTCGTTCAGCCGCGCCAGGGCGCGCTGCATGGCGATGGCCGCGCTGGTCGCCCGGTCGACGTCGTCGGCGTGCTCGATGGGGGCTCCCCAGAGGGCCATCAGGGCGTCGCCCATGAACTTGTCGAGCGTGCCACCGTGCTCGAAGACGATCTCCACCATCTCGGTGAAGTACTCGGTGAGCAGGCTCGCGATCTCGTCCGGGCTCATCCGCTCGGAGATGGAGGTGAAGCCGCGGATGTCGGAGAAGAGAACGACGGCCCGGCATTTGGCGCCGCCGAGCTGGATCTCCCCTTCCTGACCGGCGATCTGGCGGGCGAGCTCGGGGGCGAAGTAGCGCTGGAAGTTGGAGAGCACCACGGCCTCGCGCCGGGCGCGTTCGACGAGCCGGCTGTTCTCGAGGGCCACCGCCGCCATGCCGGCGAACGCGGTGAGGAACTCGAGGTCCTCCTCGGTGAAGGAGTGGGTGGCCTCCAGGTTGTCCAGGTAGATGATGCCGAGAGCCGCCCCCTGGCTGCCCATCAGGGGTGCGCAGAGGGCGCTCTGTACGCTGTGCACCACGCCTGTCCCCCCCGGGGCGAAGCGGGTGTCGGCCGGCAGGTTCTCGATCAGCACCGCCACCCGCTCGGAGACCGTCTTGCGGGCGATCGAGCGCGGCACCCGCCAGCTCCCGGCCGGGTTCTCGACCCGGCTGCGCCAGACCCTCGGCACCAGCTCCTCGCCCTCGACCATCATGATGGTGACGCGGTCGACGCTCATCACCTGGAAGGTGAGCCCGACGACCTTGTCGAGCAGCTTGTCGACGTCCGGCTGCTGCGCCAGCTCCTTGGCGACGTCCAGGAGGAGCTGGAGCTTGCGCGCCTGGCGCTCCTCGGCGGATTCGCCGGGGATCCTCAGCAGGGATGCGCCCGGGGGGCTCTCGGCCAGGCGGGCGGCGATGTCGGCCGGCCCGCGCACCGGCACCTGGCGAAGGATGGTGGCGTCGAGCCCATCGTCCGAGATCTCCTCGGGTTTGGGCGGCAGCTCGTCCAGCACCTCGAAGACGACCTTGCCGAAGGCGACCCGCGAGCCGGGCGTGGCCAAGGCGTCGACCACCCGCTGGCCGTCCAGGTAGGTGCCGTTGGTCGACCCGAGGTCGCGCATGCGAACCCCGGCCCCGCTCAGCTCCAACTCTGCATGGCGGCGGGATACGGTCGGGTCCTGGACGGGAAGGTCGCACGCCAGAGCCCGCCCCACCACGAACGTCCGCCCGCCGGTGACCCGGATGGAGGGGCTTCCCGTAACGGCGACCAGCTTCACAGTCAAGGCACTCTCTCTCCGGGGCTCCCTCGAAGGACGGAGCCTTCAACTCGGACGTAACCCTACTACAACCCATCCGCCGCACGGGTTGAACGCGGCTTCAGGTCTGTGGTACCCTTCGCGACGTCTGATGGATGGTTCATTGGACATGTGGCGCATTCGTCTAGGGGTCCAGGACGCCGGCCTCTCACGCCGGTAACACGGGTTCGAATCCCGTATGCGCTACCAACCCTGATTCGCCTTCAGAGCCCGGTCCAGCCGGGCTTTTCAATTCCGGCCGCCTTCTCCCGTCCCCGTCCCGATGCCTCGCCGCCTCACCCTCGCGCTCGTCCTTGCCGCCCTGGCCCTCCTGGCCGTGGCGCTCTGGTTCTACCTGCGCCGCCCTCCGAAGACTACCGAAGACCGTCTGGTCCTGGAACCGGCCCGGTTCGCCGACCTCCCCGGCTGGCGGGAAGACGCTCTCGCCGAGGCCTTGCCGGCGTTCCTCAAATCGTGCGCGAAGGTCGCCTCGCTGCCGGAGGACGGCTCGCTCGGAATCGCCGGAACGGCCGGCGACTGGCAGCCGGTGTGTACCGCGGCGGCCCGCGTGCCGGCCGGGGACTCCGCGGCGGCGCGGGCTTTCTTCGAGGAGCAGCTCCGGCCCATGGCGGTCACCAACGGCGGCGAGGAGACCGGCCTCTTCACCGGCTACTACGAGGCGCTCCTCAACGGCAGCCGCAAGCGGCACGGCCGCTACACGGTCCCCCTCTACGTCCGCCCGCCGGAGCTGGTGATGGTCGACCTCGGGAGGTTCCGCGACGAGCTGGCAGGGCAACGCATCGCCGGCAAAGTGGAGGAGGGCCATCTCCTGCCCTACCCCGAGCGCCGGGAGATCGTCGCGGGCGCCCTCGCCGGCCGGGATCTGGAGCTGGTCTGGGTGGACTCTCCCGTCGACGCCTTCTTCCTGGAGATCCAGGGCTCGGGACGCGTCCGGCTCGACGACGGCACGGAGATGCGCCTCGGCTACGCGGCGCAGAACGGCCACCCCTACTTCGCCATCGGCCGCGACCTGGTCGAGCGCGGCGCGCTCACCAGGGCGGAGGTCTCGATGCAGTCCATCCGGAAGTGGCTGGAGGAGCACCCGGTGGAGGCGCCCGAGGTGATGGCGAAGAACCGCTCCTACTTCTTCTTCCAGGAGCTCTCCGGGGATGGGCCGCTCGGCGCCCAGGGGGTGGCGTTGACCCCGGGCCGGTCGCTCGCCGTGGACCGCAAGTTCCTGCCTCTCGGCGTGCCGGTCTGGCTCGCCGGCTCGGCGCCGGCCGCGCGGGAGGGCGCACCGGAACGCCCGCTGAACCGGCTGCTCGTCGCCCAGGACACCGGGGGCGCCATCCGCGGCCCGGTGCGCGGCGACGTCTTCTGGGGTCACGGGCCCGAGGCCGCGGCCGTCGCCGGGCGGATGAAGCACGACGGCCGCCTCTGGGTGCTCCTGCCGAAGGCGCCGCCCGCTAGTTGACCCAGGGTCCGCGCCGCACGTTCTTGCCCTTGTCGCCCGGGATCACCCGGAAGCCCCGCTTCTTCTTCGCCCGGTCGAGCTTCTTCTGGATCCACCAGCGCTCGATCTGCAGCCGCGTCTCGCGCAGAGTCCTCCGGCCGCCGCGCAGCGAGCCGCTGGAGCGGACGTAGCCGTAGGAGAGGCCAACGGCTGCGCTGATCCCCACGAAGCCGGGGAAGTCCCGCGTCGCCAGGAAGCCCATGAAGGCGAAGAGGATCTCCAGGGCGATGAACCAGCGGGCGCGGATGGGCAGGACGAAGAAGAGGTAGATCGTGGCGTCGCGGTTCGCCGTGGCGAAGGCGGCGATGAAGATCGCCAGCAGGATGCGCTGCCCCTGCATCAGGGTGAACGGCGCGGGTACGGGTGAGCCCGCGAGCGTGAGCGCGGCGTGGGTTACCACGGCGGCGAGAGCCGCCCCGATGCCGCTCCACAGCACCAGCCGCCAGAAGTGACGGCGGTAGAGGCCGAGGAAGACGTCGCGGGCGAACATGTAGAGGATCAGCAGCTCGAGCAGGAACCAGATGCCCGGGCTTCCGTAGCCGACGAACGGGTAGGTGGCGAGCTGCCAGGCGAAGCCCCTCTGCCAGGCGAGCGGGGTGAGCTCGAGGAGGGCCGGGACGATCGCGGTGGCCGCGAAGAAGCGCAGCGTGAAGGTGACGAACAGCACCCCGAGCAGGGCGAGGACGTCTCGGGGAGCCGGCCCTCCGATGCCGAAGCTCCCCATGCCGAACCTTCCGGGCGGGCCGGGGTTGCGGGTCACCATCCGAGTCTCACGATCTCCCTCTCACCGGCCCATCTTAGCGCCCGCGGGCTATGCGTAGCGAACCCAGCGCACGATCTCCTGGAAAGTCGGCTTCTTGCCGTACATGAGGATGCCCACCCGGTAGATACGGGCGCAGAGCCAGACCATGCCCCAGACGAAACCGAGGGTGAGCGCATAGGCGAGCAGGAGCTGCCAGAGGGGAGGCATCTCGATCGCGATGCGCAGCGGCATCAGGAGCGGCGTGAAGAGGGGGATGAGCGACAGGACCACGGACATCGTCGAGTTCGGGTCGTTCATGACCGGATAGAGGACCAGGGCCGGGACGATGACGAAGATGATGGCGACGCTCGCCGCCTGCTGCGCCTCCTGGAGGTTGTTGAAGGACGCCCCGATCGCCGCGTAGATGGTGGCGAAGGCGAAGAAGCCGAGGATGAAGAGCAGCCCGAAATGGAACGCCATGCCGAAAGTGAGGGTGGGCAGGGTGGCGCCCTTGGGCATGAAAGCCATCGAGGCCAGGATCCCGGGCGCGGTGAGCACTCCCAGGGTACCGAGCCAGATGGTGATCTGGGTCAACCCCACCAGGCAGATGCCGATGAGCTTGCCCATCATCAGCTCGAAGGGCCTGATCGCCGAGAGCACGACCTCGATCACCCGCGACCCCTTCTCCTCGAGGACGCCGTTCATGATCTGCTGACCCCACATGAGGATCGAGATGTAGAGGATGAAGAAGAGGACCATCGCAAAGAGCATCCCCCCGAAGCCACCCTCGGCGCGGCTCCCCTCCTCCGATACCCTCTCGGTCTTGAGCCGCACCCGCCGGTTCATCTCGTCGACCCGCTGGGGGTCGATCCCCGCCTCCTCCAGTCGAGCCCGCCGCACCACCCAGGAGAGGTCGTCCTCCAGGGCGTCCTGGGTGAAGATGTTCGACACGCTCCGCGCGTGGTACTCGACCGGCGCCTCCTGGTAGACGCCGCGGCCGATCCAGGCCCAGGCGTCGATCTCCTTCTCCCGCACCCGGCGGTCGAGGTCCGCCCGCTGGGCTGCGCGGTCCGCCGCGGGTTTCTGGAGCTTGGCGTCGAACCGCGCCATCCGTGACTCGTCCATCCCCATGCCGCGCTTGTCGCCGCCCTTCGGCGTTTCACCGTCGCGGGCGGCCAGCCTCGCCATGAGCTCGCGGCCGACCTGGCCCGTCTCGTCGACGATGACGATCGTCTGGCTGGCCTGGGTCTTGGTGATCAGCAGGCCGGGCACCACGGTCATCGCCGCCGCGAACAGCGGCAGGATCAGCGTGCCGAGCCAGAAGCCCTTGGTCTTGATCCGTTGGAGGTACTCGCGTTTCGCCACCACGTAAATGCCGTCAAGCCGCATCGCGCACCGCGTTCATGAAGATCTGCTCCAGCTCCGCCTCTTCGGAGCGGAACTCGTGGACCCGCAGGAACTCGACCATCCGCCGCAGGGTGTCGGGCCCTTCGGCGTCCGGCCGCAGCAGGAGCTTGACGACACCGTTGTGCTCGATCGCCTGCTCGACCTCGGGGAGCGCGCGCAGCCGGTCGAGGTCGCCCTCGGCCCTCAGGCGGTAGCTGTTGCCGCCCACCCGGCGCTTGATCTCCCGCAGCTCGCCGTCCAGCACGGTGCGGCCGCGGGAGATGAGGCAGATGTGGTCGCACATCCGCTCGGCGAGCTCCATGCCGTGAGTCGAGAGGACGACGCTCTTGCCCTGGTCGCGGTACTCGACCAGCAGCTCGCGGAACAGCTCCTGGTTGATCGGGTCGAGTCCGGAGAAGGGCTCGTCCAGGATCAGCAGGTCCGGCTCGTGGAGCACGGTGCCGATCAACTGGACCTTCTGCTGCATGCCCTTGGAGAGCTCCTCGATTTTGGACTTCGCCCAGCGTCCCAGATCGACCCGTTCGAGCCAGTGCTGGATCTTCGGCAGGAGCGTCGCCTTCTTCAAGCCGCGGATCTCGCCCAGGAAGAGCAGCTGCTCGGTCACCGTCATCTTGCGGTAGAGGCCGCGCTCCTCGGGCAGGTAGCCGATCCGGCGCAGGTCCTCGCGGCTGCGCGGATGGCCGAAGATGAGCACCTCGCCCGTGTCGGGGGCGATGATGTCCATGATCATGCGGATGGTCGTGGTCTTGCCGGCGCCGTTCGGTCCGAGAAGGCCGAAGATGCTGCCGGCGGGGACTGCCATCGAGACCCCGCCCACCGCCACGAAATCGCCGTAGCTCTTGCGGACGTCTCGGACCTCGAGAGTTGGTGCCATGCCGTCTCCAGTGTCTTGAGAGGCCGCCGCGGACCTCCGCGGGGCCGTACGGTCCCTACATACTACGCAGGAACCCCCCGACAGTTCAGACGGCGGGCTCCAGGTTCTAGAAGCGGCCGCGCAGGCCCAGGTAGACCTTGCTCTGGATGGTGTCCCGCGAGCCCTGAATGAGGTCGAAGCGGCCGACCCCGAAGGCGCTCAGGCTGCGGGTCATCCGGATGTCGATCCCGAAATGGGCGTTCAAGCCCAGCTTGGTCTCGCTTCCCTCTGCCGTGGGATCGTTGTCGAGGAGCTGGGCATCGAGGAAGTGCACGCCGGCTCCCACCCCATAGAAGGTGTCGACCGCGTTGAAGGGCACCACCCCGACCAGGTTGATCCCCGCCAGCAGGTCGCTGCCGGAGAGACCCTCCTCGCTGGTCTCCCAGTAGCCCACCTCGGGCTCGATGTAGCCGCGGATCCCCTCGTCCTGGGAACGCGCCTCGTTTCTCCCGCCGCCCACCCGGATGCGCAGGGCGGCCATCAGGTAGGTCTCTGTCTGATTCGTCGGCTCGACCAGGCCGGCGCCGACCGCCAGGGCAAACCTGCCCTCTCGATCCGCCTCCTCTTCCTCGTCGTACTGCGACCGGCTCTGGGCAGCCACCGGACCATTCAACGCGAGCAGGGCGCACCCCGCCAGGACTGATGTCGTCAACCAGCGTCTCATCGCGAACTCCTTTCTTGGACCGAGGAATTGTAGCAGGACATGGCGGTGCCAGGAGATCGGTGCCGGCCTCTCGGACGAGGGCCGGCACCGCAGAGGTAGGGTCAGGGCTGCGCCGTGGAGGAAGCGCCGTGCTGCTTCTGGAAGAAGAAAGGCTCCCGTTTGCGCGGATTCGGCGCGAGCTGGTCGAGCGTCGTGCCGTCGTAGACGCGCCCATTCAGCACCACCGCGCGGATCTTGTCGGAGTTGCGGATATCGGCCAAGGGGTCGGCGTCCAGCACGACCACGTCGCCCAGCTTGCCCGGCTCGATCGAGCCGAGGTCCTTGTCGAAGCCGAGGTATTTGGCGCCCGAGAGGGTACCGGCACGCAGCGCCTCGTGCGGCGTCATGCCGCCCTGGACGAACATCCAGAGCTCCCAGTGGGCGGCCAGGCCTTCGCGCTGGCCGTGGGCGCCGAGCTGCACCTCCACCCCCTCGTGGACGAGCTCGGCGGCGACCCGGGCGTTGTTGAAGTGGTTGTACTCCTCGTCCGGCGCGGTCACGCGGCGGCGCGAGCGCTCGTCGATGACCTCCCGCGGCACGAAGGTGAGCAGCCGCTTGTCCTCCCAGACGCGGGTCTTGTCATACCAGTAGTTCTCGCCCCAGATGCCGCCGTAGCCGACGACCAGGGTCGGGGTGTAGCCCACCTCGGTGCCCTTCCAGAGCTGAAGCACGTCCTTGTAGATCTTCGCCACCGGGATCGAGTGCTCGATGCCGGTATGGCCGTCGACCACCATCGTCATGTTGTGCTCGAAGAGCGAACCGCCTTCGGGAACGACCATCATGCCGATCTCGCGGGCTGCGGCGATCACCTGCTGACGCTGGTCGCGGCGCGGCTGGTTGTAGCTCTTGACGCTGATCGCGCCCGCCGCCTTCATGCGGCGCAGGTGGGAGCGGGCTTCCTCGAAGTTTTCGATGGTGGCGGTGAAGGGGGCCTTCGCACCGTAGAGGATGGTGCCGGTCGAGTAGATCCGGGGTGACGTGATGAGGCCGGCCCGGGCCAGCTCGGAAGCGGCAAAGACGGTGCCCGTGTCGTTCGAGGGGTCGTGGAGCGTCGTGACGCCGTAGGCGAGGCTGGCGTAGGGCACCCAGTTGTTCTCGGGCGTGATGCCATCGGTGCCGAAGGTGCCATGCCAGTGGACGTCGACCAGGCCGGGGATCACCGTCTTGCCCTTGGCGTCGACCACATGGGCTCCGGCAGGGACCTTCACGTCGGCCCGCTTGCCGACCGCCTTGATGCGGTTGCCCTCGATCACCACCGTGCCGTCTTCGATCACCTCGTCGCCGCGCATGGTGACCACCCGGCCGCCGACCAGGGCGACGGTGCCCTTGGGGGCGTCGCTCTCGGTCTTGAAGCCGATGTTCATTCCCGAAGCGGGCGGATCGGGGAGCTTCTCCGGAGCGCCGGCCAGGAAGGTGAAGGCGTTCTTCAGCTCCAGGGTGTAGAGCTCGGGGCCGAGCGACCAGTGAAGCTTCTGGGAGTCGCCCGACCAGTGGAGGTATTCGCCGGCGTCGCGGGTGATCCGGTGGTTCGGCAGCGCGCTCGCCTTGGGACCGGCCTCGACCGCCTTGCCGGTGGCGACGAACGGCATCACATAGGCCTGGAAGCGTTCGACGAAAGCCACCCACTTGCCGTTCGGTGAAACCTGGAACTCGGTCGCGTTTTCGGTCGTCAGGTGGGTCCGCTCGTCCTTGCCGTCGAGGTTGATCGAGACGAGCTCGCGCTTGCCTTCCGCGGCGTAACGGAGCAGGTAGACGCGGTCTTTCTCGGCGCCGAAGTGCGGCAGCTCGCCGTCCTCGGTCACGAGCTCGGGCTCGCCGCCATTGGCCCCGACGCGGTAGACGCCCGGTTCCATCGACCAGGTTTCCGGACGCAGGAAGCCGCCTTGGATCTTGCGGTAGACCACCTGCTTGCCGTCGGGCGCGAAGACCGGCTCCACGTAATGGCCCTGAACGCGGGTCAGCACCCGGCTCTCACCGCCCTCGACCGACACCACCCGGACCGTGCCCATCTTGTCGTCGTCCCAGGTGGTGTAGGCGACCGAGCGGCCGTCGCGCGAGAACGAGGGGTAGAACTCGAAGTGATCGTTCTGGGTCGTGAGCCGGCGCGGCTTGCCGTTCGGCAGGTCACGCACCCAAAGGTGCCCCAGCGCCTGGTAGACCACCCGGTCGCCCTTGGGCGAGACACCCACCCAACGCAGCATCCGGACGTCGAAGGTCTTGGGAGCGACGTCGACGGGGAAGCGAAGTGCCTGGGCGACCTTGCGCGAGGTCCGAACGTGGAAAGGGATCTCGGCGACCTTGCGGCTGGCGGCGTCGATCCGGTGGATCTTGCCGCCGGCCCAGAAGACGAGGGACTTCGAGTCCGGCGTCCAGGCCATCGTCGGATAGAGGCCGTGGATCGACCAGGTCTCCTGCATGTCGCGGTCGAGCCCGTCGTAGATCGGCCAGATCTCGCCGGAGCGGAGGTCCAGGAGGTGAATCACGCTCTTGTTGCGCACCCGGCGGATGAAGGCCATGGTCTTGCCGTCCGGAGCCGGGGTCGGCCGCACCGAGCCGCCTGCGCCCACGACGTAGCGCTGGGTCTTGCCGGTCTGCCGGTCGAGGCGCTGGATGACGAAGATCTCGGTGTTGGGGTCCTTGTTGTACTCGAAGACCGGCCCCGGGGTCGTGTCCTGGCTGAAGTAGAGGTAGCGGCCGTCGGGCGAGAAGACCGGCTCGCCGGCGTCCTTCTGGTCGTTCGGCTTCTTGGTGAGCTGCAGGCCGTCGCCGCCGCTCCGGTGGTAGAGCCACATCTCGCCAGCTCCCAGGGAGCGCTGGGCGGTGAAGTGCTTGCGGGCGACGACGTACTCGCCGTCCGGCGCCCAGGACGGGCTGTTGAGCAGCCGGAAGGTTTCTTTGGTGACCGCCCGGGGGTTCTTGCCGTCGCGGTCCATCAGCCAGATGTTGTCGCCACCGCCCTGATCGCTGGTGAAGGCGATCGTCTTGCCGTCCGGGCTGAAACGGGGCTGCATCTGCCAGGCGATGTCCTGGGTGAGCGCGCGGGCTTCACCGCCGCCGATCGGCATCACGTAGAGGTCGCCCAGCAGATCGAAAGCGATCTCCTTGCCGTCGGGGCTTACGTCGAGGCTCATCCAGGTCCCCTCGGTGACGTCGATGGCGACCTCGGTCGACGGGCCAGGCGGGTTGTTGACGTCCCACTTCTCTTCCTTCTTTTCAGCCGGCTCCGGGGTGGCTTCCTTGCCCCCTTCCGCGGCCTCCTTCTTGAGCTCGGTCGCGTTGTCCTCCGGTTCCTGCTCCCGCTTCTGCGCGTCCTTCAGATCCTCGTCCGGCGGCTGCGGCTCCGGGCTGGGTTCCGGAGCGGGAGGCTGCTGCACCTTCGGCGCATCGTGGCGGCCGCCGGGCAGGTGGGGCCCCTCATGGGATAGCGCCGTCATCGGCACCGCGCCGGCGGCGAGCAGCAGGAGGCTGAGGAGGATGGAGTCGATTCGTTTCATAGATTGTCTTCCCTGTCGTCCCGAAGGGTCCATTGGATTACGACCTGGCGAGCCGCAGGGCAGACTACGGGGCGGGGCGGAGGGGTGTCAAGGAGGGCCGAGCCGCGCCCGCAGCCAGCCGATTACCGTGTCGGCATAGCCGGGCGCCCGCTTGCTCCAGACCCAGTAGCCTTCCGGCCAGCTCCAGCTCCCCTGCCGCAGCTCGCCGTACCATTCGAGGCTGTGGTTGGCCCGCGGGAAGACCTTGATGGTCACGTCCCGGTTGCCGGCCTCGGCCAGGTACCGCCGCATCAGCTCGGCGTTCTCGGCCGGGGGCACCAGCGTGTCGCGCTCGCCGTAGAGAACGAGGGTGGGCACGGTGGTACGGGAGAGGACGGGCGCGGGGTCGAAGCGCTGCCGCCGCCAGCCCTCGAGATCCTCGGGCGAGGCGGCGAGCTGCGCCTGCTCGGTCCACTTGGCTCCCTTCGCCTTCTCCGTCGCGGCGGCGAGCTTCGCCGGGTCTCCCTCGCGGTAGGCGACGTCGAACACCAGGCGGGTGTAAGCCTGGGCGTTGGCTATGTCCTCCTCGGAGAATCCCTCGTCGGCCATGCCGAACCGGAGCCGCTGCATCTCCTGCTCCTCGACGCTGACCGCGGGAGCCACGCTCAGCACCAGGAAGGCGACGCCGTCCACCCGGCTCGCTGCGAGAGGGGCGAGCCACCCGCCCTGGCTGAACCCGGCGAGGCCGACGCGGGCCGGGTCGACCTCCTTGCGGCTCTTCAAGAAGCGCACGGCGGCCGCCGCGTCGTCTGCGAGGTCCGAGAAGGTGGCGGTCGCGGACCGCTTGTCGTAGATCAGAGCCGCAATCCCGTGGCGGGCGTAGAAGACGGCGTGGGAGCGGTATTGGGGGGCGCTGCGCGTATCCCAGCCGGAGCCGTGGACAAGGACCACGGCGGGATGGGGCCCCGGGCCGAGCGGCTGGACCAGGGTAGCCGTCAGATCGAGAGCACCGCTCCGGAACCGCAGCTCCTCCTCCCGAAAGTCCGGGGCCGGGGCCTCGGCCCGTTTGAGGTGGACCCGCACGTCGGGTTCCCAGGCCTCGATGACCCCGGTGATCTCCTCGGTCTCGGCGTCCACCTTGAGCGCGGCGTCGCCGTAGAGGAACTTGAGGCGGAGCGCGAGGTCCCGGTATTCGACCGTCTCGGCCGGCGAACCCACCAGGCCGCGCTCCGGAACGTCTACCGTCGCGGTCAGCTTGCCTCCTTCGGAGCGGAAGTCGACCGCGATCGCCTGCACCGAGCCGAGCCGCACCACGGCCCCCTCCCAATGGCCGACGATCGAGAAGCCCTCGACGGCGGCGGCCGGGACTACAACGCCAAGGACCAGGATCAGAGACAGCAGCATCTTCTTCATGGGGATCTCCCTCCTCCGGTCGATGGGCTACTTGGACGGCACCGCGGTGAGCAGGACGACCAGGGCCTCGTCCGAGCCGTCGATCTTGGAGGTGCCGACCACGATGGTCTCGCCCTCCTTGAGGCCGAAGGAGGTCTCGATCAGGTCGCGCGGTGCCCGGGGGGCGATACCGGGCTCTCCCACCTTCGCCTCGGAGGAGGCCCTGGGCGTGCCGGGCTCCTCGTCGAGACGGAACAGCTCGACGAAGAGGTTCTTGTCCTCGGCGCCGCCGACCGGCCGGAAGCGCAGGCGGAGGTTGTATGCGGCACCCTGGCGGCCGACCAGCCGCCCCTCGGCGCCCTGGGTCGTGCGTAACCAGGCGGTGTCGAGCACCTGGTAGCTCTTGTAGGGCAGGAACTCGCGAAGGTCGTCCAGCGCCTTCTGCGCGCTCTTGGAGAGGTCCGACGCCGAGCTTCCCGCCTTGCTGCCGGCCGCCAGTAGCACCACCTGGAAGGTCTGAGTCCGCGGGGTCGAGTCCTGAACGGCGAGCGCCCGGGCGATCCGTTCATGGGTCGCGCCATCGGCCGAGACCTCCAGGTGACCTTTGCGGACCGGGTCGCCGGAGAGCGCCAGGGCGGTCACTTTGCATCTCTCCTTCACGGAGCACTGCTCCCAGGCGAGCACCTCGGCCGCGTGCAGGTCCATGAAGCGGATGTCGTAGCGGTTGCCATAGGTGGAAGACGGTTTGGGAGTGCTCTCCTCGGCCTGCCGCGGCGCCGCGGCGGCCAGGGGTGCCGCCATCAGGAGCAGGGCGGCTGCGATCGAACGGACACACGGGTTCCTCATGGACACATCCTCCTTGAAGGGCCGCCCCAGGGCGGCCGGTTTGTCTTACAGAGCGTTTTCCGAGCTGAGCACCCAGATGATGCGGGTGCCGCCCGGCGTCGAGAACTGGACCTGGCGCGTCTCCGGCTCCGCCTGGGCCAGCACGATCGGCGGCTCCGGCTCCGGTGAAGGAGCGGGAGCGGGCCGAACCAGGGGTTGCCTGGGTCGGACCGGCTTCCGCGCAACCATCGGCTCGGCCGTTTTCTCGGGAACCGGCTCGGGAACCGGCGGAGCGACCGCGGGCGCGACCGGCTCGGACACCGGGGGAGCGGTCACGACCGCTATCCGTTCCGGCTCTCGGGCCGGAGCGGGTAGCTCGACCGGCCGCCACCAAAGCACGGTGAGGGCGACGAGACCCAGAGCCACGATCAGGCCGGCGGCGACAGGCACGGGCAGAAAGCGGCGCCGCGGTTCCGGAGCCGCCGTGAGCACGGCTCGGCGCATTGCGCGAACCTCCTCAGGATGGAGACCGGAATCGCCGGCCGCCGGGTCCCCTTTAAGGAGGATTCTGCGCAGCTCCGAAGTCGTCTTCTCGTTCATCTCGTTCATCGGCGATCCTCCTTGACCAGCATCTTCGCGAGCTCCCGCCGGGCCGCCAACAGATGCCAGCGCACCGTCACCTCGGCCACTCCCAGTAGCCGGGCGACGTCGCGCACCGGCAGTCCGTCCAGCTCATGGAGCACGATCACTGCGCGGCGGCGGGGAGAGAGGCGCCCGAGCGCCGCCTGCACCGTGGCGCGCGCCACCGCGGCCTCTTCGGGGTCGCCGCCGTCATGCTCCTCCCGCGCCAGCTCCGCGTTCGCCCGCACCCTCACCTCGAGACGGCGGTAGCGGTCGCGGCAGAGGTTGACCAGAGTCCGCACCAGCCAGGCCTCGCCGGGTTGATCCCCTTCGGGAACCGCCGCCGGGCTCCGCGCCGCCCGCAGGAACGCCTCCTGCACCAGGTCGCGCGCTTCCTCGGGATCGGACGACAGCCGGCGGGCCAGGCGGAAGAGGCGCTCGTGGTGCGCGTCGAAGAGCCGGGCCAGTCGTTCCGTCTGGCTATGGGGCCTGTCCAAGATCGCGCTCGCTGTCAGGAATGCACTCACACCTGGTAAACGCATCGGCCCGGAAGAATGTTGGGTAGGCCGTTTGGAAAATCTGGGCAAGCTTCTTGCTACCTTAATTTTTCTACCCAGCATCGCTTCGAGCAGGGTAGAAAACTCATCCACTGGCAGGAGGAACAACATGAAAGACAACCGAGAAGCTATCCGTCCCTATATCGCCGATATGGTCGCGGTCGAGAAGCACATCCTGGAAGCCGTCGAGCGTCAGCGCACCGATGACGACGTCAAGCAGTTCCCCGAGGCCCTGCAGATCGTCGGCCGTATCGAGGGCGTGCTCCACAGCCACATCGAGGGTCTGGAGAGCCACATCCAGGGTTACGAGGGCGGCGGTGCCGCCGCGGCGGTCAAAGGTGCGGTGACCGGAGTCCTCGGCGCCATCGCCGGCCTCTACGACAAGGTCCGCAAGGATCCGGCGAGCCGCGCCCTGCGCGACGACTACACGGCACTGTCGCTCGCGGCCGTCAGCTACTCGATGCTCCACGCCACGGCGCTGGGCCTCTCCCAGGGCACCGTGGCGGAGCTCGCGCTGCGCAACTTGAAGGACCTGACCCCGCTCCTCATCGAGCTCGCACAGGTCATCCCGCCCGTCGTCGTCAAGGAGCTCTCCTTCGAGGGCTACCCGATCGAGACCGGTGTCGGCCAGTTGGCGGCCCGCAACACCCGTGAGGCCTGGCGCACTGAGAGCGCCACCTCTACGGTCGGCGCAGGCTTCGGAAGCGGCACGAGCGGCACCGGCACCACCGGCGGCTCCTTCAACCGCTGATCGGCCATTCCCGAGCTGTAAACGAAAGCCGGCCCGCGGGCCGGCTTTTCTGTTTTCAAAGCCTGAACCGATCCTACGCCCGGCAGCAAGACCTCCCTCTCCCCCCGGGAGAGGGACCGAGGGTGAGGGCCCGAGAGGCGAAGCCACGAGGGTGCAAGCGTGCTACCCGCCCGCCGCCAGCGCCTCGCGAGCCGCCTCCAGCAGCGCTCCTGCAGAGACGGGCCCGCCCACGGCACTGCGGATCCAGGCGTCGGGGGTTAGCCAGCCCAGGGAGGTCATCCTCTCCGTCTCGGTGCCGAAGTCGCCCTTCTGGAGCTTGTCGGCCACTTGGAAGGCGATGATGTGGCCGATGGCGTAGTCGGGCAGGTAGAGGCCGTAGACGATCATGTGGGAGTAGATGGCGAGGATCTCCGAGTCGCGGACGCCGAAGACCGGGGCGTAGTAGCGGTTCCAGACGTCTCGGGCAATTTCGAGCGTCGCCTCGCGGAGCTGGGCGGGGGTGGCTTCGGGGTTCTTGTACATCCAGCTCCACACCCGCATGTCGACCAGCGAGACGCCGGCGATCTCGTAGGTGTTCCACAGCGTGCCGAGCGCCTCGGCGCGGCGGACCTCCTCGTCCGGGACGCTCAGGCCCAGCAGCTCCAGGTCGCGGTGCTGGAAGACGAAGGCGAACGCCTCGGTGAAGGCGTTGTTGGGCACCCCAGCGAGCGACCAATAGTCGACGCCGTTCAACGAGAAGACCTGCTCCACGTTGTGCCCCAGCTCGTGCATCGCGACGTTGTAGCCCTTGTAGTCCATCCCGCCGTCCTTGGGGATGCGCGTCCGCAGGTGGACCTTGTCCTCGCGGCGCACGGCGGGCATGGCGTGGCCCGCGCCGCGGGCGGGGTCGACCACGATGCGCTCGGCGAGCCACTGCGCCTTCTCCGGCGCGAAGCCGAGCCTGCCCAGGAGGTCCGGCAACCCTTCCTGGAAGGCGGCGACCGAGGGGTACCTCGGCCGTACGATCTTGTCGAGATCCTCGTCCGAGTAGGCGCCGCGGCTCTTGAAGCCCGCGTACCAGATGTCGAACGGCTCGAGCGGCCGGCCGAGCCGCCCCCCGATCGCCCGCGCCAGGTCCTTGACCTCCTGGGACTCCAGCACCGAGACCAGCAGCGCCTCGACCTCGGCCTCCGGGATCTGCCGGTCGCTCTCAAAGCGGCGGTCCATGAAGGTGGGCTCGCTCGGCGTGAAGGGATCGACCTTCCGCATGGCGTGGAAGACGTCCAGCAGGCGGGCGTAGCGGGTGTCCGGCTCACGCTCGGCGAGCTTCGCGGCGTCGACCGCCGGATCCTCCGCAACCGGCACGACGGCGTTGGTGTCGGGGTTCCAGAGCAGGTCGGGGCTGTCGATCACGGCGGCCGGGATCTCCTGGCGCACGATCCTCTCCATGACCTTCTGGATCATCCTCTGCTTGGCGAGCCCCTCGGGGCCGGCCGCCGCGTAGTGGGACCCGAGCTCGTCGCGCAGGCCCCAGTGGGAGATCTGCCGCATGCCCTCGGGGAAGGGCCGCTCGCCCTTCTCGTCCACCAGCCGGTCCATGTGGATGTTGTAGCCCGCGATGTACTGCTCCGCCGCAGTGAAGACCCGGGTTATCTCCTGGACCACCTCCGCGGGTACGCGGTGGGCGAACTGGGCCAGCATGCGCGAGCGTGCCCAGGTCTCGCGGTCCCAGGACGCGCCCTGCTCCAGCCGCTCCTGCAGGGAGTGGACGGGGAAGTTGAGCAGCGCCAGGAAGGCCACCTTGGAACGGAAGAGGTCCTCCAAGGTGTGCGATCCCGGCTGGAAGTCCGTGAAGAGCTGGTCGAGAGCGCTGATCGGGCCGAGGTCGAGGTCGATCGGGGCGGACAGCTCGCGCTGGATCTCGTGCAGGTGGCCGAAGACCTGCTCGAAGACCCGCTCCAGCCGTTGGAAGGTCGCCGTCGCCGCCGCCGGGTCGGCCAGGAAGTTGGCCTCGCAGAACCGGGCGAACGCCTCGGCGTCGCCATCCTCGGCCCACCACCGCTGCGCCGCCTGCTCCACCCCGCGCCGGATACGCTCGGCGTGATCCGCGCCAAACTTGGCTGTCAACCGGCCGATCGTGTCCTGGATCGCGTCCGGGCTGATCGCGGACTCTGCGTTCACTTGCGTCTGTAACATGGGACTCCTTCAATGTTCACATTTCGTAGGGGCGGGGCTTGTCCCCGCCCTCTTCCGGACCGGGCACCCTCACCCGGGCGGGGACAAGCCCCGCCCCTACGCTTGGGAGGTGGGGGTCCCTCAGACCAGCGGCTTCAGCGCCTCTACGACCAGCTTCTCGTCGATCACCAGGCGCCGCTGTCCGCCGTTGCCGTTGGCCGGCTGAACCTCGTCTCTGGAGAAGGGGTCGAACTCGAAGGGCTTGATGATCTTGCCGTAGATCGACTTCAGGGCGCGGGCGCCGATGCGGCTGCTCTTGGCCGCCTCCTCGGCGATCTTCTGCACGGCGTCGTTGGTGATCTCCAAGTCGATGCCGTAGTTGCGGAAGAAGTTCTGCGAGGTCTGGAGCACCCCCTCGCGCGGCTCCGAGAAGATGCGCGCCAGGGTGGTGGCGTTCAGATCCTCCAAAATGACCGCGTTGTCGAAGCGGGAGAGGAACTGCGGCTGCATGCCGTACTCGAAGAGGTCTTCCTGCCGGAAGTGGTGGCGCAGGGTGAAGTACTCGCGGATCTGGATCTTGCCGTTGGTGTACGTGGTCGTGGTCGGCAGCTTGATGCCGCTCTTCGGCGAGACCACCCGCTGGAAGACCTGGTCGTAGAGGGTCTCGAACGCGCCGGCGCAGAGGAAGAGCATCTTGCCGGTGTCGATCCAGACGCCGGCGGTCTCCATGACGCCGTCCTTCGGAGCCGTGATCTTGTGCAGGATCCGCTCGCCCTCGATCAGCGTCAGCACCGCCTGCTGGATGTTGATGCCCGTCACGTAGGGCTTGCCGCCGATCACCCCCGAGACCTTGTCGATCTCGTCCAGGCAGACCGTGGCCCGCTCCATGGTGCGGCCGATCTCCTCCGCCGAGGCGCCGCTCCCCAAGATCTGCCGTGCGCGCTCTTCCAGGCGGACGAAGAGCCGGCTCGTGTCGACCGACCCCTCCTCGGTCGCCAGGGTGTTGGCGTTCATGATGAGCACCACCCGGTGCTCCTTGAACTCCTCATGCGCGTTGTAGAGCGACTCGATCGCCCGCATGATCGTCGTCTTGCCCGTCCCCGAGTTGCCGATCAGGAGGAGGTTGCCGTACTTCTCCCCCTGGAGATGCTTGAAGATGGCGACGGAGACGTAGCGCAGGGACTCCTCCTGGCCGATCACCTGCTGCGACAGCGCGTTATTGATCTCGACGGGCTTCATGGTCGTTTGGGGTTCCTCTCTCACTCTTCGGTGCTGCCCGCCGAGCAAGGCGGGCCGGGACTTCTTTTACGGATCGGAGGGGCGGAGCGTCGCCCGCGGGCCCCCCTATCCTAAGCGCGATCCGGGGGCGGGGCATTCCCGATCCCGGCTTCCCGCTCCGCGGCCGCGCCACCGTCGCGCGAGTGCGATACAATAACTCCCCGAGGGATATAGGGAGGGAGCCATGAACGAGAACCAGATCCGTGCGGTCGTCTACAGAGAGGGCGACTGGTGGATCATCCAGGGCCTGGAGTACGACTTCGTCGCCGTGACGAAGCGGTTCGAGGACGTCCCCGGGGAGATCCGGCGGTTCCTGCTCGTCCTGGTCTCAGCCAGCCTGCAGCAGGGAGTGCAGCCGTTCCACGGCTACTCTGCGGCCCCCCGCAAGTACTGGAAGATGTACGAGGGTGCCACGCCCTGGGAGCGGCCGGTCGAGCCCATCGGCCTCCCCGGCCTGGGCGCCGGACCGACGATCGAAGCGCGCCTCGCCGCGTAGGTCAGTCCTCCTCCAGATCTTGTTCTGTCATTCGGCTGTGCGTCGGGGCGAAGCATGCCACGATGCGGACTGGTCCGTAAAGACAAGTCTTTCCTTGGCTTTTCGCGCTAGAATGGGCTGCCGGAGCTTCTGAGGAAGCGACATCCCATGGAGAAGGAGAACACCTGATGGCAGATCTCAAAGTCAGCGCCGTCGTATTCCAGGAGGGGGACCGGTGGGTCATTCAGTGCCTGGAGTACGACCTGGCCACCCAAGTCCGTCATCTGGAGGAGGTTCCCCAGCAGTTTCGCCTCCTGCTGCTGGCTCAGATCGAGGCCAACGCCGACTGCGGCGTCGAGCCCTTCCATGGCTTCTCCAAGGCGCCCCGGCGGTTCTGGCAGATGTACGAGGGGGCACGGACGATCCTGGAGTCGACCGATCTGGCCGTGACGACCTTCGGCCTCGACGACCCTCGGATCGAGGCGCGGCTGGCCGCCTGAGCACCCTGGAGGGGTTCCGAGCTCAATCGTCGTCCTCGTCCGGATCCAACCCGAAGTCCAGGGGCGGAAGCCCGTAGAACCGGCAGAGGCTCCGCAGCAGCCCCACGGTCAGGACGTCGTCCTCCTCGATCAGGATGGCGAAGGCTTTCCCGTCCTTTCTGAGAAACCGAGTGGCGGCGAGGAGGGCGGGCCTCCTCTCGATCTCGATTCCATAGTCCCGCCGAGCTTTCTCGATGAACTGGCGCAGGGTAAGACCGGAATGTGGAACCAAAGAATCGCCTCCCGGGATTTTAACTCCATGGAACTATATCCATGTCTCGGACAAGCATGCCATGGTTCGAGCGGGCGCGTAAAGCCAAGTCTTCTCTTCACTTAGAGGTACAGCCCCCTCCCCGAAGCCCCTCTACCCGGCCCCTCGCGCTTGCCATTCCCCGCCCCCTCGGACAAACTCTCGGCGTGAAGAAGACCGTCTCTCTGGAGCTGGAACGCCAGCTCAACCCCGAACAGATCTCCGCCGTGACCCACGGCGAAGGGCCGCAGCTCGTCCTGGCCGGCGCCGGCTCGGGCAAGACCCGGGTCATCACCTACCGCATCTACTGGCTGGCCGAGGAGCTGGGGGTAGACCCTTCGCGGATCGCCGCCATGACCTTCACCAACAAGGCCGCGGCCGAGATGCGCGAGCGGGTGGAAGACCTCCTGGGGCTCCACCCCCTGCCCACCTCGGTGGGCACGTTCCACCGCTACGGGCTCGTGCTCCTGCGCCGCTACGGCGAGAGGATCGGTCTGCGCCGCGACTTCCATATCCTCGACGGCGCGGACCAGATCGGCCTCGTCAAGGAGGCGCTCGCCGGCGAGGGGCTTTCAGAGGCCGCCTTCCCGCCCCGCTCCGTGCTCGGCCAGATCAGCTCCGCCAAGAACAAGCTGCTCGATCCGCCCGCCTACGAGTCGCAGGCCCAGAACTTCTTCGAGAAGAAGGTCTCCGCCCTCTACCGGCGCTACCAGGGACTTCTGGGCCAAGCCTCGGGCGTCGATTTCGACGACCTCATCGCTCTGCCCGTGCGCCTGCTCTCCAAAGATGAAGAGCTGCGCTCCCGCATCCGCGCACGCACCCAGTTCCTCCTGGTCGACGAGTACCAGGACACCAACCACGCCCAGCTCCGCCTCATCCAGGAGCTGGTGGGCGAGGGCGGCAACATCACCGCCGTCGGTGACGAAGACCAGGGCATCTATCGCTGGCGCGGCGCCGACATCGCCAACATCCTGGAGTTCGAGAAGAGCTTCCCCGGCGCCGAGGTCCGGAAGCTGGAGCGCAACTACCGCTCCACCCAGACCATTCTCGACATCTCCGGCGCCGTGATCGCCAACAACATCCACCGCCGCGGCAAGCGCCTGTGGACCGACACCGGCGCCGGCGCCAAGGCCGAGCTCTACAAGGCCACCGACGAGGGGGACGAGGCGAGCTGGATCGTCGACACCCTGAGGCGCCTGCGCAACAATTACAAGCTGGGGGACATGGCCGTCCTGGTGCGCACCAACGCCCAGACCCGCGCCATCGAAGACGAGCTGCTCGCCAAGGAGATCCCCTACTCGCTGGTCGGCGGCGTGCGCTTCTACGAGCGCGCCGAGATCAAGGACCTGGTCGCCTACCTGCGGGTGATCCGCAACCCGCGCGACAACTTCTCGCTGATGCGGATCTTCAATCAGCCGCCGCGCGGCATCGGCAAGGCGACCCTGGAGCTGCTGCGCGACCGGGCCATCCAGCTCGGCCAGCCGCTCTGGGACGTCCTCTACCTGGACGACCTGGGCAGCCTGCCCGCCCGGAGCGCCACGGCGCTCCGCAAGTTCCGCGACCTGATCGTGGGCCTCCAGGAGTCCGCGGCCGACCTGCCCCTCCCGGCCCTCCTCGACCGTCTCCTCGGGGCCACCGCCTACACAGACCTCTTCCGCAAGGACGATCCGGACGACCTCGCGCGCCTCGAGAACATCCGCGAGTTCCTGTCCGCGGCCCAGGATTTCACCGAGTCCAACAGCTACAACGCCAGCGATCAGGACCTGCTGACCGGCTTCCTCGACCATATCGCCCTGGTCTCGGACCTCGACTCGCTCCAAACCGAGAAGGGCATCTCGCTGATGACCTTCCACAGCGCCAAGGGCCTGGAGTTCAAGGCCGTGGTGGTGGCGGGCCTCGAAGACGGACTGCTGCCGCACTTCAACTCCCAGGGCGCCCGCGAGGACGTCGAAGAGGAGCGCCGCCTCCTCTACGTGGGCATGACCCGTGCCCGCGAACGGCTCTACCTAACCTGCTGCCGCCGCCGCCGCATCGCCGGCCGCTACCAGGACCAGTCCGAGTCCCCGTTCCTCTCCGAGCTGCCGGACGAGCTCGTCAACGTGAGCCACAGTCCCGACCTCTTCCTGGCGGACCGCTACAACGAGAGGGCGAGCAGCGTCTACTCCTTCTTCGGAGGAGGCCAGGGCCGCTCCACCGGAGGCGCCCCCTCCGCGCCGTCCCCGCGCCCCTCCGCCCCCCAACAGCCCTACGGCTCCGTCCGCGTCCCCGAACGTCGCGTCGTCCCCGAGCCCGACTCCGTCCCCCGCCGAACCATCAAAAGAGGCAGCCGCGTCCGCCACGCCACCCTCGGCCAGGGAGTCGTCCTGGAGATGGAAGGCCAGGGAGACGACGCCCGCATCACCGTCTTCTTCGAGAAATCCGGGAAGCGGAAGCTGGTGGCGAAGTTCGCGAACCTGGAGATGCTGTAGGCCGGCGAGGAGCTTTTCCCGCAATTTGGGCTCCTCCCCCAAGCTCGAGAGCTCTTCACCCAAGTTTGGCAGCCCCTCCACCAGGTCCGGGAGTCACTCACCAAAGTCCGGGAGTCACTCGCCAGGTCCGAGACACTCTCCCGAAGGTGCGTGAGACACTCCCGAAGGTGCGTGAGACGCTCTCGAAGGTGCGGGAGACACTCGCGAAGGTGCGGGAGGCACTCCGAAGGTCCATGGATACTCCCGAAGGTCCGGGAGACACTCACGGAAGGTACGGGAACGACTCGCGTAGGCCCGGGAACGAGCCGCCTCAACCGGGTTCCTCCCCCGTGCGGGAGGGCGGGTACGACCGGGAGGACGGGTAACAGAGGGGAGGACAGGTGGGGGCCCTCGGAGACCACGGACCTCCCGAGCCAAGATCTCAGGCCTTCAAGATCCGGAGGCGGGCCCAAAGGAGCAGCGTCCACAGCCTGCGAACGACCCCCATCCTTTCCTTCCCCCTTACAGGTGGAAGGGACGTGACGCGAGCCTTCGACTCGAGATCGGGCAGCGTAGAGAAAAGTTGCTCGATCTCCAACTAGAGTTGGGAAGGAGGTTAGAGTTGACGTCGATCCTCGTTGCCGAGAGCTGTCCGCGGCCCCGCGGCCCAATTTTCAATTGACGCCCCTTAAGGGTTCACGTACCATTAATAGTGCTTTCGAGGCAATGACAGGCAACTTCCACCCCTGCTCCTTAGAGCTCGGCGTGGTGGTCGACCTTAGCAAAGGAGGGTCATAGAAAGTCGGCCTGGGAAGGCCTCATGGCCGCGTGTCTGGCCCGTTGCCGGACGAGTAATGTTTCCAAACCAAGCAGAAGGGAGTACAAGATGCAAAAACTTCGGAGCTCTACATCCATCAGAAAACTGCTCTACCTGTCGTGCGCAGTCGTGATCCTCATCGGTTCTCTGTGCTCTCCTGCAGAGGCAGTGTGTGTAGAGACTGATCACGGGAATGGCTGGAGCTATGTGGATTGTGGAAGCTGTGGGGCTGTCTGGCGTGGGGGTACGATGGTAAATTTTGGCTGCGGCTCTCAAAAACCAATAGACCCATACCAGAACCCTATTCTTGACTAGGCGCTACAGGAGGGAGGCCAAGAGAACATGCCCTGGCCTCCCTCCTGAGATGCTCGGCCTATTGATCCGGCCATCAGATGTTGAACTTGCCAGAGGCGTTCCCGAAGCGTGACTAGGGACCGAAGGCACAAAAAAGCTCGACATCATGTGCCGGATCAATAAAGGCTCCACTTCTCCATCGGTTCTCGAATCTCCAGTTGTCTCGGCCAGCAACCCAGAATGCTCTCCGCAAACCGCCAGATATCTGGTCCATCTCTACAGATATAGCTAAGGATGACCGGGCATTATGCCAATGAAGATCCCAGCCATCCGAGGAGTCATCGACCGCCGCATTTTGGTCAACTTCCAGGTTGACCCGGAAGTCCTGTCGAAAGTTGTCCCAGATCCGTTCTCTCCGAAGCTGGTGGGTGGCAGCGGAATCGCCGGTGTTTGCCTGATTCGGATGAAGGAGATCCGTCCCCGGGTCTTTCCTTCTTGGGTCGGTATCTCCTCGGAGAATGCGGCGCATCGCATTGCCGTGGAGTGGAGCTCGCTCGGACAGTCCCATGAGGGGGTTTACATTCCGCGGCGTGATACGTCCTCACGCCTCAACACGCTCGTTGGCGGGCGCCTCTTTCCGGGTCTGCATCACCCGGCGCGTTTCGAGGTTCAGGAGGCGGACGGCTATTACTCGGTCTCTCTTCGCAGCAAGGATGGCGACGTACGCGTCGAGGTGGCCGGCCGTATCGCGAGCGAGTTGCCCAGGGAATCGGTCTTCGGTTCTCTGGAGGAGGCTTCGGGTTTCTTTGAGCGTGGCTCCGTGGGTTATTCGGCGACGGAAGATGCCGGGCGCTTTGATGGGCTTGAGTTGCGGAGCTTCAGTTGGCGCGTCGAGCCTCTTGCAGTGGAACGAGTCTACTCGAGCTTCTTTTCCAATGAGGATATCTTCCCGAAGGGTTCTGTCCGCTTCGACTGTGCTCTGTTGATGCACGGGATAGAGCACGAATGGCACGCCCGAGAGCCACTCTGCCAGTGTGAGCCCGATGCCGCGTAGCGCAACCGCAGTCGGACGGCTGATGACGCCCCTCCGGGGCGTCGTTCGAATAGCCCGGCGCGGGAGCGCTGGGCAGGCGGAGAGCTCGATTCGAGAGCCCTGTAGGGGCGACGCCCAGGCTCAGACGTGAAGGTGCCGCACGTCTGGGTTGGTGAACCTTGGGCTGACGCCCGGCGCTCCCGCACCGGGCTATTCGAACACAGCCCTACGGGGCTAAAGGAATAAGATGACTGAGACTGAGAAGGATCGCGCAAAGTACCCCGGAGGAGCCTGGCTCCCAATAGTTGCTTTCTTGGTAGCAGACAAGGTCTTATCCATCTGGCTGATCAGACCTCTTGCGCTGGGCGTAGCCCTCCTGATTCTCCTTCTGCTGACATACGCTCTCGGAGAGAGGAAGGTCGCCTTCGGCAGATGGCTGTTGTTTTCCTGTCTCATAGCAGTGCTCTTCCCGGGGATAGCCTTCGGAGCTACGTACCTCCTTTGTGCCCACCGACTGCACGTTATAAGCTATCTCCTTCTCATGAGTGCTCTTGGCCTGCCAATGCACTACCTTGTGAGCGGCCTGCTTGGAAAGCCTATGGGTAGCGCTAGGGGATGGGCGTTGGCAGGCCTCTGCCTTGGAGTCTTGCAAGGCGCTATATATTATTTCTCCCCGGGGCCGTTTTGTAGTTGGACTGCATTTTGAGTCCGATGTGAGCGCGAGAATGGAGTCCTCCACGCAGAAGGCAACGATCGTCGTCGTCGGCAGGTTCAGAGAGGGCTACGAGAAGTTCTTCGCCGACTACTCGCAGAAGGTCCGGGCGTTTTTGGACGCTAGGGGTGCCATCGTGGTTCGCCGGCAACGCGTCGAGCGCGTGCTCTATGGTGACGCCACGCCCGACTTGGTGATGGTGATCGACTTTCCGGAGAAGGAGACCGCGGAGACGGTTTTCCTGGAGCCGGAGTATCTTGCCCTGATCCCCCTTCGAGAGAAGGTCTTCGCCGACTTCCAGATGTTCCTGGCGAATTATGGCGAGGTGTAAGCGGTTGTCTGGAAAGCTCAAACCCAAGGAGATCTCATGATCGGAATCCCGGAACCCAACGAAGCCGCGGCTTATTACTTCAAATATATCGACCGGGTGCGGAGCGAGGACGTCGTCGGCGTTCTCGGGACCCAGTTGGAGGAGACCGTCGGGTTCCTGCTTGGCATCTCTCAGGAGAAATCCCTTCACCGCTATGCGCCGGAGAAGTGGAGCATCCGCCAGGTGCTCAATCATGTCAGCGACACCGAGCGGGTGTTCGTGTTCCGCGCGCTCTGGTTTGCCCGCGGTTTCGACAGCCCGCTGCCGAGCTTCGACGAGAATGTCAGCGTCGAGGCGGCCGGGGCCGACGTGGTCTCATGGGCCGATCAGGTAGAGGAATTCCGGGCGGTTCGCCTGGCTACCTTGAGCTTCTTCCGCAATCTGCCGGCCGAGGCCTGGATGCGGAGCGGTACGGCGAGCGGCAACCCTTTCACGGTGAGGGCCCTCGCCTACATCTCCGCCGGGCACACCGCGCACCACGTGGCGCTGATCCGGGAGCGGTATCTGTAGACGTGTAGGCGACCCCTACCCCTCGCGCCGAGCGAGGTAGTCCTCCCGGAGGAGGGAGTAGAGGTAGTTGTCCACCCGCCGGCCGCGGAGCTTGAAGTAGGCCCGGAGGCGGCCTTCCCTCTCGAAGCCGCTCTTCTCCAGCACCCGCTGGGAGCCGATGTTCTCGATGGCACAGCGGGCCTCGATCCTCTCGAGCAGGGTGTTCAGGAAGAGGTCGTCGAGGAGGATGCGCAGGGCGTCGCTCATCACCCCCCGGCTCTGGAAGGGGGTGGAGAGGGCGTAGCCGACCTCGGCCAGGCCGTGCTCCCAGTTGCTCACGACGAGGGTGATCCAGCCGGCGGGCTGGCCGTCGGCCTGGACGATCCACTGGAACTTCTCGCCCCGGCCGCGGTAGAGGTCGGCGATGCGCTGGCTCGCCACGTCGGCGCGGAGTTGGGCGGTGGGCAGCTCGTTGAGCGGCTGGAAGCGCCGGACGCTCGGTTCAGAGCGCCAGAGGCGGAGCAGGTCCGCGTCGCGGGGGGTCGCCGGCCGTAGGGTGACGTCGGGGTTGGACCGGCGCTCGGGAAAGGCCATGGGGTAATTTTAGCTGGAACGCCCGCAGATCCAGAAGTTTGCACTTCCAGACGTGCTCTTGCGGCGGATCTTTCCCTGAAACGAGGAACCCGAAGCCCTCGGCGGGCGGGTTTTACCGGCCGGCCTCGGCCGTGTGGATGCGGCTCCGCCACCCGGTGAGCAGGGGCTGGAGGGACAGCAGCGACATGTAGGCGTACCCCTGGACGAACAGGTAGAGGAAGGGGATCGACATCCACAGGCCTTCCCTGGCGGCGTAAGCGGTGCAGACGGCGAAGTAGAGGGCGAGGGCGAGCTCGACCAGGAGAGAGGTGTCGGCGCCGGCGCGGTAGCGCTTGCCGAGCCAGGCCTCGCCCTGCCGCTCGATGCGGTACTTGGGGGTGCGGTGGAAGGTGCCGCCGTCCTGGAAGAGGCCGGAGAGCACGGCCCGGGCGTTGTTGACAGAGAGGCCGATCCCCACCCCCAACAACGCCGGCAGGTAGCGCACCTGCCGGCCCCAGCCCGGGCCGGCCGCGATCTGGCTCACGAGGTAGAAGGTGAGCACCGAGAGGGTGGCGGCGAGGAAGAGGGGGAGGTCGATGAGGAGGAGCAGCGTGGCGGGCGAGCCCTCGCGCAGCAGCATGGCCGGGAAGACCAGGAGCGAGAGCAGGACCATCAGCGGGTAGCAGGCGTTGTTGGTGAGGTGGACCAGGGCCTCGAACTTGACGCGCGGGGAGAGGGGGGCCCGGAGGACGCGGCCGAGGAGCTTGCGGCCGGTCTGGACGGAGCCCTTGGCCCAGCGGTACTGCTGGCTCTTGAAGCCGTTGACGTCGACCGGCAGCTCGGAGGGCACCAGGAGGTCGGGCAGGAAGAGGAACCGCCAGCCGTCGAGCTGGGCGCGGTAGGAGAGGTCGAGGTCCTCGGTCAAGGTGTCGTGCTCCCAGCCGCCGGAGGCCTCGATGGCCTGGCGGCGCCAGATGCCCGCAGTGCCGTTGAAGTTGAAGAAGCAGCCGGCGCGGTTGCGCGCCGCATGCTCGATGAGGAAGTGGCCGTCGAGCAGGATGGCCTCGACCCGGGTGAGGAGCGAGTAGCCGCGGTTGAGGTGGTCCCAGCGGCCCTGCACCATGCCGATGG
>Ga0190265_10000349_pt1 | contig 35484 bp, 36 predicted proteins | sample Popmic124T_FD_133135 | JGI IMG/M metagenome (GOLD analysis project Ga0190265, IMG submission 133135) | Populus adjacent soil microbial communities from riparian zone of Indian Creek, Utah, USA - 124 T | ecosystem: Environmental > Terrestrial > Soil > Riparian zone | place: USA: Utah | collected... | reverse complement strand
TACAATCCCGTACTGTATTCGTGGGCCTCGCGCCCCATGATGGAAGCCGCCGGCACGCCCTTCTCCCGACTCGTGGAACAGTATGTCTTTCAACCCGCGGGAATGGCGCGGTCCGCACGAACCTATCGCGACCTGCCACTACGTGAAGATCTGGCCGCCGCGATCGCCATCCCGTACCACGTCGACAGCGCCGGAATGATGGTGCGTTCGCCCGAGAGGGGGGCGCAGGGCGACGGTGCCGCCGGCGGCGTGATCTCCACGGTTCTGGACCTGGCCCGATTCGATGTCGCGCTGGATCGAGGCGAGCTGATCTCGCCCGCGTCGTACACGGCCATGATGAAACCCATGCGCTCGCGCACCGGCGAATCTCTGCCCTACAGCGTCGGCTGGTTTGCCCAGCGGCACGCAGGTCATGAGCTCCGCTGGCACTCGGGCTGGTGGGACGATGCGTACTCGGCTTTGTACCTCAAAGTCCCTGACGAGAACCTGGCGCTCATACTGCTCGCAAATAGCGAAGGCGTCTGGTGGGACAACCCGCGTAGTTCTGCACAGGTGCAGCAGTCCAGCTTCGCTCAAGCGTTTTTCCGCGCATTCCTGTAGCGCCGCCCAACGTTTGCAGGGGACGAAGGGCTGCCCGGGGTCAGGGCTGCAACCTCCGGTACACTTCCGCGTAGAGCATTTATCGACCCCTCCGCACCGGCCGCCACGGGGGGGCGTGTCTTTTAGGCGGCCAGTGAGGGCAATCTCCTGTGAAGCGCAAGTGGATTTGGATCGGCTTGGTCATCGTGCTCCTTGCCGCGGTCGGCGGTGTCGTGGCGTCGCGCCGCGGTCCCAAGCCCACCGAGGTCCAGATGGCCAAGGTGGAGCGCCAGGACATCCAGGCGAAGGTGAGCGCCAACGGCAAGATCCAGGCGCAGAAGAAGGTCGACATCTCGGCAACCATCCCCGGCCAGATCACCCGGCTGGCGGTCGAGGAGGGGGACCGGGTCGAGAAAGGGCAGTTCCTGCTCCAGATCGACGCGGCCAACCCCCGCGCGGCAGCGCGCAGCAACGAGTTCTCCATGCAGGCGCTGCGCGGGGACGTGGAGTCCAGCCGCGCCGCGCTGGCCCAGGCGCGGGATGATCTGCGCCGCGCCGAGAAGAACTATCAGTCGGGCATCGTCCCCGCCGCCGAGCTCGAGCGCGCCCGGACCGCGGTGAGGACCAGTCAGGCCGTGGTTCAGGCTGCCGAGCGCCGGGTGGAGCAGGCCCGTGCCTCTCTCGAAGGGGCGCAGGACACTCTCGCCAAGACCACGATCCGCTCGCCCATGACCGGCATCGTCACCGCCCGGCGGGTGGAGGAGGGGGAGGTGGCCGTGATCGGGGTCCAGAACAGCCCGGGCACCGTCCTCCTCACCATCTCGGACATGTCGGTCGTCGAGGCCGAGCTGGAGGTGGACGAGACCTCGATCCCCAGCGTCAAGCTCGGCCAGGAGGCGCGGGTGCGCCTCGACGCCTACCCGAACCAGACCTTCCGCGGCGTGGTCACCGAGGTCGGCAGCAGCCCCCTCGTCAACCTTGCCAACCAGGCGATCAAGTTCAACGTCAAAGTCCGCGTCGAAAACCCGCCGCCCGACGTCAAGCCCGGCCTCTCGGCTCGCGCCGACATCCTGACCGGCTTCCGGGGGAAGGTGCTCGTGGTGCCGCTCCAGGCCCTGGTCGTGCGCGAAGCCGAGAAAACCGGGACCCAGGAGACCCGCGCAGAGCAGGAGGGCGTCTACCTCGTTGAGAGCGACAAGGTCCGCTTCCAGCCGCTCAAGACCGGCCTCATCGGCGACCTCGCCATCGAGGTGGTCGAGGGCCTGAAGGGGGGCGAGACGGTCGTCACCGGTCCTTTCAAGGCCCTGCGGACGGTCAACCCAGGTGATGCCGTGACGCTGGAGAAGCCGAAGGAGGGCGAGGGGCGCCCGGACGGCTCGGCGGGAGAATCCGAGGGCTGATGGACCTCGCCGAGCTGTTCAGCCAGTCCCTGCGCTCGATCCGGACGCACGCCCTGCGCAGCTTCCTGACGCTGCTGGGCATCGTCATCGGGGTCTCGACGCTGGTCGGCGTGGTCTCGGTCATCTCGGGGCTCAACGTGTTCGTGCGCGACAAGCTGTTCGGTCTGGCTCCGGACGTGTTCGTGGTCAGCAAGTACGGCATCATCCGCAGCCGGGAGGAGTTCATCGACGCCCTGAAGCGGCCGGACGTGAGCTGGGACGACTTTCTGAGGCTGCGCTCGGAGCTGAAGAAGGCCGAGGCCGTCGGGGGGATGATCCAGGGCCGGGGCGTGGTCGAGTTCCGGGACCGCAGGCTGTCCAACGTCCAGATGAGCGGGACCACCGCGAACTACAGCGAGCTGATGAACCTGGACCTGGCCGCCGGTCGCTACTTCCTCGACAGCGAGGCGCGGACCGCGCAGCCGGTGGCGGTGATCGGCTGGGACGTCAAGGACGAGCTCTATTCTCAGCTCGATCCGGTCGGCCGCGAGATCCTCGTCAACGACGTCCCGCACCGGGTGATCGGCCTTCTCACCCAACAGGGGCGGATGCTCGGCCAGAGCCGCGACAACGTGGTGCTGGTGCCGATCGACTCGTACCGCAAGTCCTACGGCAGCCGCGACACGATCGACCTCCTGATCCAGGCCCGCGGCGGCGTCGACGGGGTGGAGGACTCGGCGGACGAGGCGCGCTCCGTGCTCCGGGCGCTCCGCCATACCGACTTCCGGGCTCCAGACCCGTTCGGCATCGTCACCGCCGAGAACCTGCAGGAGATCTGGCGCCAGATCTCGGCCGCGGCCTTCGCCCTGACCATCCTCATCGCCTCGGTGTCGCTCGGGGTCGGCGGCATCGTGATCATGAACATCATGCTGGTCTCGGTGGCCGAGCGCACCCAGGAGATCGGGCTGCGCCGGGCCCTGGGCGCGCGCCAGCGGGACGTCCGCCGCCAGTTCCTCCTGGAAGCCGCCATGCTCTCCCTGGTGGGCGGCGCGGTCGGCGTGCTGGGCGGCTCTCTCATCGCGACGGCGGTGGACCGCCTCGCCCACTTCCCCGCGAACCTCACTCCGGGCATCGCGTCGCTGGGGCTCGGCCTGTCCGTGTTCGTGGGCCTCGTTGCCGGCTACTGGCCGGCGGTCCACGCCTCCAAGCTCGTGCCCGTCGACGCGCTGAGGGCAGAGTGATGCCGCCGACACCAGGGCGTTCCAGCCTGGGCATCTCCTGGATGGAGAACATCAGCTTCGCCCTGGTGGCGATGCGCGCCCAGAAGCTCCGCTCCTTCCTCACGCTGCTGGGGGTGGTCGCGGGCGTGGCCACGGTAATCATGATGGTCTCGTTCGTGGCCGGCTTCGACCGCGCCGTGACCAAGGCGTTCTCGAACTTCGGCACGCACCTGGTGCAGTTCCAGAAGTTCGAGCCGCGCTTCGGCGGCCCCCAGGACGTGCCCGAGGAGGAGCGCAACCGTCCCGACCTGACCCTGGATGACGCGGCGGCGCTCGAGCGGCTGGCCACGTTCGCCGCGCACGTCTCGCCCGAGCGCTACCTCTTCCTGTCCGGGGAGGTGCGGGCCGGCAACCGGACCGCCAACAACCCGGTCATCGTGGGGGCGACGCCGGAGTACACCTTCGCCAACAACTCCTCGGTCCAGGACGGCCGCTTTTTCATCGACGCGGACGTGCGCCACGCCGCCCGGGCCGCGGTGCTCGGCGCGGACGTGGCCGACGCCCTCTTCCCGCTCCAGGACCCGATCGGCCGCGCCATCACCATCGACGGCCGCGACTTCCAGGTCATCGGCGTGCTCGACCGCAAGGGCTCCTTCCTGGGGGGCAGCAACGACAACCTGATGCTCATGCCGATCTCCACGTTCGACGAGCAGTACCCGCAGGTGCGCGACGGCGGCGGCGACACCCTGCACATCGCCACGGTCCCGCGCCGGGCCGAGGACGTGGACGCGCTCATCGAGCAGGGGACCTCGATCCTGCGCACCCGCCGCAAGCTCCGCTTCAACCAGGAGAACGACTTCGCGACCTTCACCAGCATGGGCATGCTGAACAACTTCCGCCAGATCACGGGCGGCATCTCGGTCGTGATGGTCGTGATCGCCGGGATCGCGCTGGTGGTGGGCGGCGTCGGGGTGATGAACATCATGCTGGTCAACGTCACCCAGAGGACGCGGGAGATCGGCCTGCGCAAGGCCCTGGGCGGCACGCGGCGGGACATCGCCATCCAGTTCCTGGCCGAGGCCGTGACGCTGACCGGCGTGGGCGGCCTGCTGGGGATCGCCCTGGGTCTCGGCGCGGCGCTCCTCGCCCGCGTCGTCTTCGACTTCGAGGCCGCGGCCCCTCTCTGGTCCATCCTCCTCGGCTTCGGCGTCTCCACGGCCGTGGGTCTGACCGCCGGCCTCTGGCCCGCGATCAAGGCCGCCCGCCAGGACCCGATCGAGGCACTGCGCTACGAATGAGTCTCCTCCGTCCTCCCCGGAGGACGACCGGCCTTTCGGGGCCGCGCCGCTCTCCCTTGACTCAACTCCTTCTCCGGGAATAGCTTAGGCTTTCCATCCCGAGCTTCCTGTCCGCGGGCACCAGCCTTGCTCTATGCCGCTACCGGACAGGAAGGAGGTCATTTCATGAAATTCGTCATGCCGGTGCTCTTGACCCTGCTGGCCGTGGCACCGGCCCGGGCCCAGTCGGCTTGGACCCAGCAGGTGGCTTGGACCCAGAGGGACGAGCCCCGGGTGGTCGACATCGAGGCGGTTGTGACCGATAGCGAGGGGAACCGCGTGAGCGGCCTCGCTGCCGGTGACTTCCGCCTCCTGGTGGATGGCACCGAGGTGCCGGTCGGCCGGTTCACCGAGGTCGCCGAAGGGACGATGGGGCGGAGCTACCTGCTGTTCATCGACGACAGCCTCTCGCTCGCGGTGCAGCGCGACCTCGTGCTCTGGGAGATCGAGCGGGACCTGGACCGCCTCGGGCCCGGGGACCGGATGGCGATCGTCGCGTTCGACGGCAGCCGGCTCCACCCCCTGGCCGACTGGACGGGCGACCGCGCGGTCCTCGCCGCGGCCTTTGCCGAAGCCCGGCGGCGCCCGGGCAACGGCATTCCGGCCCTGGCGGAGGGCCGGTCCGCGCGGTTTGCGATCGTGGCGGGGGATGCCGCGGCCAAGGCGCTGCGCGGCTTCTCGCTGCCCCCGGGCCGCAAGGCCATGCTCGTGCTCTCCGGCGGGTGGCCCGCCGGACCGTCGCTCGAGCTCATCCGGGACGCCAACCGCCTCGGCTACACGCTCTACCCCGTGGACGTGCCGGGCCTCGACCTCGCCCGGGCGTTCACGACCTCCGACGGGGAGCAGGCGTCCCACGACACGCTCCTTGCCCTCGCCCAGGCGACCGGCGGCCAGCCGGCCATCAACTCGGCCCGGCTCGCCGCCCTGGAGCAGGCCGAGGAGGACACCCGCTCCTACTACTGGCTCGGCTTTTCCCCGTCCTGGAAGGCCGACGACCGTAACCACCGCATCGAGTTGGAGGTCCGCCGGCCGGGCCTCGCCGTTCGCGCACGCCATAGCTTCTCCGACCTCTCGCCCGAGACCCTGGCTGGTATGGAGACCGAGGATCTGCTCCTGTTCGGGCTCGAGGCCGGGGACCAGGAGACCGGAGATTGAGGAGGTAAGGTTCCCATGAAGAGACCTGTCGCCCTTCTGCTTGCAGCCCTGCTGGCCGGACCTCTCTCCGCTCAGAGCCCGCCCGCGGGCGAAGAGACCGAGCCCTTCGGCGAGTCCATCGACGTGCGCGTGGTCAACGTCGAGACCGTGGTCACCGACCGCGAGGGGAAACGCGTGCGCGGCCTCACGGCCGGCGACTTCCGCCTCCTGGTGGACGGTGTCGAAGTGCCGATCGACTACTTCACCGAAGTGGCGGACGGAGTGGCGCTGCCCGCGCCCCGGTCCGTGAAAGAGCCCGCGGAAGCGGACATGCCCGCGCCCGCCCCCTCCGGCCCGGTGGGGCGGAGCTACCTGGTATTCATCGACGAGAGCCTCTCGATCGCGGCCCAGCGCGACATCGTGCTCAAGGAGCTCGAGCGCGACCTGGACCGTCTCGGCCCCGAGGACCGGATGGCGGTCGTGGCCTTCGACGGCGGCCGGCTCCACCGGCTGGTGGACTGGACGGGCGACCGCCAGGCCCTCGCGGGCGCCTTCGCCGAAGCCCGGCAGCGCCCGGCCGGGGGCATCCTGACGCTGGCGGAGCGCAGATCCTCACTGAGCGACCACCAGCTCCTGCTCGAGCTCGGCGGCGGCAGCGGAGAATTCGACCTCTACGGCACCGAGTGGCAGCCGTTTGACAGATACGAGGACGTGGACGTGCAGCCTCAGCAGTACTCCCGTCTCGTGCGGGTGGTGGAGGCTGCGGCTGCCGCGCTGCGCGGCTTCTCGCTGCCTGCGGGCCGCAGGGCCATGCTCGTGCTCTCCGGCGGATGGCCTCTGACCCGGCCGGCGGCCCGGCTCGTCCAGGACGCCAACCGCCTCGGCTACACGCTCTACCCGGTGGACGTCCCGGGCATCGACATCGCCCGGACGGTCGGGGACGCGAGCGCCGAGCGGCCGATGCCTGGCCCGGCCCGCGTCCTGACCTCCTCCTGGGAGGTGGCGTCCCATCACACGCTCCATCTCCTGGCCGAGGCGACCGGCGGCCGGGAGTTCCTCAACTCGAACCGCCTGGCCGCGCTGGAACGGGCCGACGAGGACACGCGCTCCTACTACTGGCTCGGCTTCTCCCCGGCCTGGAAGGCCGACGACCGCCACCACCGGATCGAGCTGGAGGTCCGGCGGCCGGGCCTGGAGGTGCGCGCCCGGAGCGGCTTCTCCGACCTCTCGCCCGTCACCCTGGCCGAGATGGAGACCGAGGGCCTCCTCCTGTTCGGGATCGGCGGCAGGCCGCCCGGACCACTGGGAGGAGAGACCCGGATGCAGGTCGAGATGGGGGAGCCCCGGCAAGCGGGCTGGCGGACGGTCGAGGTGCCGGTGACGCTGATGCTCCCGGCCTCTGCCGCCGCCGAGGGGAAGGAGACGGAGCTGGTCCTCTCCGTCGGCGCCCTGGACAGGTTCGGGGGGCGCTCGGAGCTGCCGCGGATCCCTCTCAAGGTCTCGCTGCCCGAGGGAGCCGGGCCTGACGCTCCGGTACGCTCCGAGGTCACCCTGCGCCTCCGCAAGGGCGAGCAGAAGCTGGTGTTCCACGTCCGTAATTCCCGGACCGGCAGCTCGCTCGCGAGCGAGGTGGATTACAAGCCCTGATAGGATGTGTTGAAGCAAGGGGTGCCCGCCTGCTGCGGTCGCCCTTTCGCCCGAGCGCGGACCCCCCGCGGCCCGCCTCCAGGGAGGAAATCCGATGAAATTCCTTCGTCTTCTTCCGGTCCTGCTGGCCGCGGCCCTCCCTCTGGCTGCCCAGCAGCAACCGCCAGCTCCCGCGGAGGAGCCTCAGAGCATCTTCGGCGAGCAGATCGACGTCCGCGTCGTCAACGTGGAAGCGGTGGTCACCGACCGCCAGGGCAACCGGGTGACCGGCCTCGGCCCCGGTGACTTCCGGCTCCGGGTCGACGGCAAGGACGTGCCGATCGAGTACTTCACCGAGGTGCGGGGCGGCCAGGCCATCGCCGGCGATGCCGGCCCGGGCCCGAGCGCGGCCATCCAGGGGCTGGCGCCCGGGAGCCCGGTGGGGACCAGCTACCTGCTCTTCATCGACGACTACTTCTCGATCACAGCCCGGCGCGACGAGGTCCTGCGCGAGCTGATGGCCGACCTGGGCCGGCTCGGCCCCGAGGACCGCATGGCCATCGTGGCCTTCGACGGCGTGCAGCTCGACATGCTGAGCAACTGGTCCGGCAGCGAGCGCGAGTTGCACCGCGCCTTCCAGCAGGCGATGGGCCGTCGCTCCTTCGGCTTCCAGCGCCTGGCCGAGATCCGCCACTTCGAGACCACGCAGCGGCTCGGCAACGTCGGCACCGTGGACCCGCGGGCGGCGTTCGCCACCCGCCTGGACCTGGATGAGCTGGGCTACGTGGAGCAGGTGGCGGAACAGGTTCGGCGCTCGGTCACGGCCACGGTGGGCGCGCTGCGCGGCTTCGCTGGCCCCCCGGGCCGCAAGGTCATGATCCTGCTGTCCGGCGGCTGGCCCTTCTCGCCCGCGGACTACGTGCTCAACAACCCGAACCGGCCCATCGTGAGCCGCGACGTGCCGCGGGGCGAGGAGCTCTACCGTCCGATCGTGGACACGGCCAACCTGCTCGGCTACACCCTCTACACCGTGGACGTGCCCGGCGTCGACCCGTTCGGCCCGACCGCGGCCGACGAGGGGCCGCGCGGCGGCGGCATCAACCTGCGCGAGCAGGAGGTGCACTCCATGCTCGACTTCGTGGCCAAGGAGACCGGCGGCAAGGCGCTGCTCAACGGCGGCCGCGGCGACGCCCTGGAGACCGCCGAGGCGGATACGCGCTCCTACTACTGGCTCGGCTTCACGCCCCAGCTCGAGCGCAACGACAAGCGCCACGACATCCGCGTCGAGGTGACGCGGCCCGGCCTGGAGATCCGCTCGCGCGACAACTACTTCGACCTCTCCCGCAAGGCCGAGGTCTCGATGATGGTCGAGAGCGCGCTGCTCTTCGGCAACCCGCCGGGCGCGGCCTCGATGCCGATGCAGGTGGGTCCGGTGGTCGCCAGCGGCCGCAGGGAGATGGAGGTGCCGATCTCCCTGGCCATCCCGCTGAGCTCGATCACCCTGGTGCCGTACCAGGGCAAGTACGTGGCCGAGCTGGAGCTGCGGGTCTCGGCCCTGGACGAGAACGGCAACCGCGCCGACGTGCCGGTGATCCCGATCCGGCTGACGTCCGAAACGGAGCCCCCGAAGGACGGCGCCGGCCACGTCCGCTATGACACCCGGCTCAAGCTGCGCAAGGCCGGCCATCGCCTGGTCCTGGCCATCTTCGACCCGCTGAGCGGCAGGATCACGACGGCCGAGGCCGAGGTGGGCCCGCCGCGGGGCCGGTGACCGTAGTATTCTCCGGAGACCGGACAGGGAAAACGAAATATGAAGCCCATACGAATCCTCACCGCCTGCCTCCTGCTCCTCCCCGGCGCGTTCGCCGTCTCCGCCCAGAGCCAGAGCGGCGCCGCGCAGGGGGAGTACATCGAAAATGTCGACGTCAACGTGGTCAACGTCGACGTCTACGTCACCGACAAGAGCGGCCAGCGCGTCAAAGGCCTGACGAAGGACGACTTCGAGGTCTTCGAGAACGGCAAGAAGGTGGCGATCACCAACTTCTACACCGTGGAAGGCGGCAAGGCCATGATGGTGGAGGAGCCTTCTCCTCCGGCCGAGCCGGGCAAGCCGGCGCCGCCGGTCGAGGCTCAGGTGGCGCCGGTGCCGGAGGATCAACGCCTGCGGCTGATCGTCTACATTGACAACTTCAACCTCCACCCCTTCAACCGCAACCGCGTCATGCGCGAGCTGCGGGCGTTCCTGGCCAACAAGCTCACCCGCGGCGACCAGGTGATGCTGGTCAGCTACGACCGCTCGCTGCACGTGCGGCGCACCTTCACCAGCGATCCCGACCTGATCAACGACGCCCTGGTCGAGCTGGAGAAGGTGTCGGGTCACGCCGTCCACCACGACTCGGAGCGCCGGGACGTGCTGCGCAACATCGAGGATTCGCGCAGCGCTGCCGAGGCCATGAGCCACGCGCGCTCCTACGCGCAGTCGACCTTCAACGACCTCTCCTTCAGTATCGACGCCCTCAAGGATTTCATCACCTCGCTCGCGGGCATGCCGGGCCGCAAGGCCATCCTCTACGTCAGCGACGGCCTGCAGATGATCGCCGGGCAGGACGTGTACTACGCGGTGCAGAGCAAGTACAGCGAGCAGGCCACGGGCATGACCGAGTTCCTGCAGTTCGACGCCTCCCGCCGCTTCACCGAGCTGGCGAACAACGCCAACGCCAACCGCGTCACCTTCTACACCATCGACGCCGCCGGCCTGCGGGTCTCCTCCTCGATCTCGGCCGAGAACCAGACCGCGGGGCAGGGGATCTACGTGGACCAGATCCAGATCTCCAACCTCCAGGCGCCCCTGCAGATGCTGGCGGAGAAGACGGGCGGCGTGGCGATCATCAACGCCAACCAGGTGACGCCGCACCTCGAGCGCGTGGCCCAGGACTTCGGCAGCTACTACTCGCTCGGCTATACGCCGACCCACTACGGGGACGGCCGCTACTACAAGATCGAAGTCAAGCTGAAGCAGAAGCAGAAGGGGCTCCAGGTGCGCCACCGCGAGGGGTACCGCGACAAGAGCACCGAGTCCCGGATGAGCGACGGCACGCTGGCGGTGCTCAACTTCCCGTTCGAGGACAACAAGTTCGGAGTCGAGCTGGAGTTCGGCCAGATGACGCCGCGCGAGAACGGCCACTATCTGGTGTCGGTGCTGGTCAAGATCCCTCTCGGCAAGCTGGTGTTCGTGCCCCGGGAGCAGACACACGAGGGGCGCGTCCGGCTCTACATCGCGGCCATGGACGACAAGGGGGGGACCTCGGACGTTCAGCAGGTGCAGCTCCCGATCAGCATCCCGGCCGCGGACGTCCAGGCGGCGATGGGGAAGCACTACTCTTTTTCGGTCAGCCTGCTGATGCGGAGGGGAGACCAGAAGGTCGCGGTCGGCGTCCGGGACGACGTGGCCGGCGAGTCCTCGTTCGTCTCGCGCATGCTGAGGGTCGGGACGCAGGTTAGCTCCGGGAACTAGACTGGGAGGAGGGTGGGATGCAGGGCTGGATCGATCTGTTCCGATCACTGGGCGAGTCCCTGATCGAGGTGGTGCGGGCGGAGACCACCGCTCTCCAGGCGGACCTGAAGACCTCGGGCAGGCACATGAGATGGGCGCTGGCGTTTTTCGGCGCCGCCGCCCTCCTGTCGTTCTGGGTGCTGGGGCTGCTGGTCTTTCTCCTGGTAACGCTCATCGACATCTGGCTGCCGCTGCCGGCCGCGGCGGGGATCGTGTTCGGGGTCTTCCTGGTGGCCATGGCCATCCTGGCCTGGCTCGGCTCCCGCCGCCTCAAGCTGGTCGAGAACCCTGTCGACAGCGTCAAGCGCCACATGGACGATCACCTCGACTGGTGGCAGAACGGGCTGCTGGCCCAGGGCAAGGCGATGGACATCCCGTCTGCATCCGTGCCGGTCGAAGGAGAGGAGCTCCCATGAGCAGCCAACTGGAAGATGCCCGCCGAGCGGCCGAGCTCCGGGTGGAAGAGGCCCGCCGCGAGGCCGAGCGCCGCCTGACCGAGGTGCGGACCGCGGTGGAGACCGAGGTCGGCATCCTGCCGAAGAAGAAGCACGTCCTGCTCCTCCTGGCCGGCGGCGCGGCCGGGCTCGCCCTGGCGTTGCGCCGCCGCAAGTCCAAGCGGCGCAGACTTAAGAGATAAAGCAAAGCTTTTCGATCTGAAGGTATGAGAGGAGCCATGCCCCCGCTCCGGGGGGCGGCCCCTCTCGGTTCCGGAAGGGCTATCCCTGGACGGGGCGCTTGAAGACCATCGCGATGTTGTCGGTCGCGCCGGTCTTGAAGTTCACCGAGGTGATGGAAACCAGTTCCCACCCGTCCTCACCCAACTGGTTCAACTGCGTGACGGAATTGGGGTCGAGGCGATAGTTCTCACTCCGGATGTTGATGATCTTGTACTCCCACTTGCTCATCTCCACACGCTCCTTCTCAAAGATCCATCAGGTAACCGCAGCCTCGATACACAGACATTGTAGCCCGGCGCGGAAAAGCTGTCACCGTTCCGTAACCCGCAAGCTCCTCTGCCCTCAGGACATGGCCCACGTGATCCGCACCGGGGCGCCCCGCTCCACAGTCCATCGCCGGGCCAGGTCGTCCCCCCTGAGCGAGATCTCGACCGTGCCGAGCGAGCCGGGGATCAGGGCCGCCTCGCCTTCCGGGATCTCCGCGTAATGTTCCGCTCGCAGGCGGACGACGCGGCCGGCGACCTCGGCGCTGCACTCTCCCTCGGGGAGCCAGCCGGCGGGGATGTCGGTGATCAGGTTTCCGTATCGGTCCACGTGCACCACCTGTCCGGATGCCCGGCCGGGTCCGTGCCCCGGCGCTTCCAGCGGGAGCCGGACGGGGTCGTCGACCTCCGGCCCAAGCTCCTCCACGGGTTTTCCCCGCAACAACCATGCCGCAACGGGCGCGAAGCGGTCGCGGCCGTGGAAGGTCTGCCCCGGTCCGGGGAGAAAGAGGTCCGTTCGCTCGACGGAACGGATGGATCGAATGGGAAGGAGGCTGAGCAGGCCGTTGTCGGGCAGCACCAGGAGAGCGGAGTCGGTGCGGACGGCCAGGATGCGGCGGCGGCTCCCGACCCCGGGGTCCACGACGGCCAGGTGGACGGTCCCCTCCGGGAACCAGGGGACGGCCGCGGAGAGGAGGAAGGCGGCCGTGGCCACATCCCCGGCCGGGACCTCGTGCGAGACATCCACGAGCTGCGTCCCCGGGGCGAGCCGGAGGACCGTGCCCTTGACCGCGGCCACGTAGTAGTCCGCGGTCCCGAAGTCGGTCAGGAGGGTGAGGATGGACATTTTGCGCTCGCTCTGCCGGGTAGAGCCCTCTCCCCGCTGCGTAGACTACAATCCCCGCTCGTGCCGAGCCGCCGCCTGCTCCTGTTCACCAAGCCGGCCCGGGAGGGACGGGTCAAGACCCGCCTGATCGGGGATCTTACCGCCGCCGAGGCCGCGGCGCTCCATTCCGCGTTCCTCGACGACCTCCTGGAGCGTCTGCGGGATGGCGACTTCGATCTGCAGCTCGCCTGGGCCCTCGACCCGGAGGACGAGCTGCCCGACGGACCGTTCCCCGGAGTCCGCCAGCAGGGGGACGACCTGGGCGAGCGGCTCTATCAGGCGCTCGTCGAGGCCGCCGACGAGTTCCTCTCTGTCATGGCCGTGGGAGGCGATCTTCCAACCCTGCCGCTCGCGCTGATCCACCAGGCGTTCGAGAGACTGGAGAAGGGGACGGAGGTGGTGCTCGGACCGGCCGAGGACGGCGGCTATTACCTGATCGCCCTGCGTTCGTACGCGGTCGATTCACGCCTCTTCCAGGATATCGCCTGGAGCACCGACCAAGTGCTGCCCGCGACCCTGGAGCGCTGCCGGGAGCTGGATTACGCCGTGGAGCTGCTGCCCCCGGCCTCGGATGTGGACACTCCCGAAGACCTGCGGCGGCTGGCCTCCCGCATGATCTCGGACGACCTGGGATGCCCGCGCACCCGCGAGCTGCTGCTCGCCTGGAATCGCTTGCCTTTGGAGGGAACAGCATGAGGATCCTGAGCGCCGAGGCCATGCGAGAGGTGGACCGCATCGCCATTGAGGAGCTGGGCATCCCGAGCCTGGTCCTGATGGAGAACGCCGCCATCGGCGTGGTGGACGCGATCGGCGAGATCTACGAGGAGGCCGAGTCCGCCGCGATCTTCTGCGGGCCGGGGAACAACGGCGGCGACGGCCTGGCCATCGCCCGGCACCTGGCCGTGCGCGGCTACGAGGTCCAGGTCTTCCTGGTCGCGGGGCGCCGCGGCATGCGGGGGGACGCCGAGGTCCAGCTCGGGATCTGCCGCCGCCAGGGACTCGCCATCCAGGAGGTAGCGGACGAGGACGGCGTAGTCGAGGCCCTGGAGGAGGCGCGGGAGGCCGACCTGATCGTCGACGCCCTCTTCGGCACCGGGCTCTCCAAGCCCCTCGAAGGGATGCTCGCGGATCTGGTGGACGGCCTGAACGACCTGCCCGTGCCGCGGGTGTCGGTGGACCTGCCCAGCGGTCTGAACGGCAGCCGGTCCGAGCCGTTCGGCCCCCACGTCCAGGCCGACCTCACCGTCACCTTTGCAGCCCCCAAGATCGTCCACGTCTTCCCGCCCGCTTCCGAATCGGTGGGGGAGCTGGTCGTGACCGACCTGGGCATCCCGCCCGAGCTGGTGGAGGAGGCAGAGGAAGAGGGCGGACCGCTGCACCTGCTGATCGGAGAGGAGCTGGCCGGCCTGCTGCCCGAGCGGGAGCCGGGCACGCACAAGGGGGACTACGGACACGTCCTGCTCGTGGCCGGATCCGCGGGGAAAGCCGGGGCCGCCATCCTGGCCGCCCGCGCCGCAGTCCGCTCCGGGGCCGGCCTGGTCACGGCGGCCGTGCCCGAGCCGATCCTCAACGTGGTGGACCTGGGCTCGATCGAGTCCATGACGATCCCCCTGCCGGCCGATGCCTCCGCTGCGGACCGGGTCCTGGCGGCGGCGGAGGGCAAGTCGGTCCTCGCCATGGGTCCGGGTCTGGGCCAGGAGGACACGATTGCCGAGGCCATCCGCAGGATCGCTCGGGAGACCGCCTTGCCGCTGGTCCTGGACGCCGACGGAATCAATGCCTTCGCGGGCCGGGCGGCCGAGATCGCCGGCCGGAGCGCGGAGACCGTGCTCACCCCGCACCCCGGAGAGCTGGGACGGCTGCTGGGCATCCCGACCGCCGAGGTGCAGGACGACCGGCTCGCGGCGGTCCGCCGGGCGGCAGTGGAGACCGAGGCGGTCGTGGTGCTCAAGGGGCATCGCACCCTTGTGGTGACCCCGGGCGGGGAGGTCCATGTGAACCCGACCGGCAACCCGGGCATGGCGACCGGCGGCACGGGCGACGTCCTGACCGGCCTGATCGCCGGGCTGCTCGCCCAGGGGCTGGGGGCGCTGGACGCGGCGCGCCTGGGGGTTTATCTTCACGGCCTCGCCGGCGACCTCGCCGCCGCCCGGACCGGAGAGGTGGGGCTGACCGCGGGCGACCTCCTCGACTCGCTGCCGGCGGCGTTCCTGGAGCTGAAAGAGGGCGAGCCGGACTAGATGGCCCGCTGGACCACGTCGACCGAGGAAGAGACCCGCGACTTGGGCGAAACCCTGGCCGCGGAGCTGGCGCCGGACGGCGTGCTCCTCCTCTCGGGCGACCTGGGGAGCGGCAAGACCGTGCTGGCCCAGGGGATCGCCCGCGGGCTGGGTATCGGGACGCGAGAGGTCCAGTCGCCGACGTTCAACCTGATCCGCGAGCACCGGGGGCGGGGCGGCCGGCTGGTCCATGTGGACCTCTACCGGCTCGATCCGTCCGAAGTGCCGGCGCTGGGGCTCGAAGAACTGCTGGACGGGCCGGGAGTCAAGGTGGTGGAGTGGGCGGAGCGGCTGCCGTTCGACGTCCCCGGAGCCCGGTGGCTCCGGCTGCGGCGGCTGGCCGAGGGGGAGCGGGAAATCATGGAATCCGAAGACAGGAGGGAACTATGACCATAAAGACTATGACCATAAAGAAGGTAGGCGTGCTCGGCTGCGGCCTGATGGGCTCGGGCATCGCCGAGGTGAGCGCGCGGTCGGGCTACGAGACCGTGGTGCGCGAGGTGAGCCAGGAGCTGGTGGACAAGGGCCTGGGCAAGATCCAGGGCTCGCTGGGCAAGGCGGTGGAGAAGGGCAAGCTCGACGCCGCGGCCCGCGACGAGGCCGCCGGCCGCCTCAAGGGGGTGGTGGACCTCTCCGACCTGGCCGACTGCGACCTCGTGGTCGAGGCGATCGTCGAGAACCTGGACGAGAAGCGGAAGACCTTCACCATCCTCGACGAGGCGGTCAAGGAGGGGGCGATCTTCGCCAGCAACACCTCGTCGCTGACCATCACTCAGATGTCCATGTTCACCAAGCGGCCGGAGCGCTTCGTGGGGCTCCACTTCTTCAACCCGGTGCCGGTCATGAAGCTGGTCGAGGTGGTGCGGACCCTGGTCACCTCGGAGGAGACCTTCAACGAGGCTTCCGAGTTCGTCCGTTCGCTGGGCAAGGAGCCGATCGCCTGCCGGGACAACTCGGGCTTCATCGTCAACCGGCTGCTGGTCCCCTACCTCCTGGACGCCATCCGCGCCCTGGAGGAGGGGGTGGGGAGCGTCGAGGACATCGACAAGGGCATGCAGCTCGGCTGCGGCTACCCCATGGGGCCGTTCACCCTGCTCGACTTCGTCGGCCTGGACACGACCTACTACATCGCCGACATCATGTTCGAGGAGTACCGGGAGAAGCGCTTCGCGCCGCCGCCGCTGCTCAAGCAGATGGTGATGGCGGGCCGCCTGGGCAGGAAGAGCGGCCGGGGCTTCTACGAGTACGGTAAGAAGTAGCCTTCCTGGTGCGCCCCTTGCACGGTTTCACGAGGGGTGGAGGTCTCTGGTAGACTCGGCGCTTCCTGGAGGCCACCGCTCGCGGCGGCCTCCTTATTTAATTTACAAACGTGTTCCCTGAAGAAACCCAGATATGGCGCAAGTGACTCTCGCCGAAGAGGGTCTGGATACCGTCTTCGGCACCAATGACGAGAACCTGAGGCGGGTCGAGCGCACCTTCGAGGTGACGGTGTCCGCCCGCGGCAACGAGGTCAACGTCCAGGGCGATCCCCAGCGGGTGGAGGCGGTGGAGCGCCTCTTCCACGGGCTCAACGCGGTGACCGAGAGGGGCTACCGCTTCAAGCCGGGCGAGGTGCACACCGCGATCCGCGTGGCCGCCGAGTCCCCGGAGAGCTCGCTGGTCGAGTTCTTCCTCCCCGAGGGGATGCTCGCGTCCGTGCGGCGCCTGGTGGTGCCCCGCACCTTCAAGCAGCAGCTCTACCTGCAGGCGATGATCGACTACGACATCGTCATCTCCATCGGCCCGGCGGGCACGGGCAAGACCTACCTCGCCGTGGCCATGGCCGCCGCCTACCTGCTGGAGAAGAGGGTGCGGCGCATCATCCTGGCCCGCCCCGCGGTCGAGGCCGGCGAGAAGCTCGGCTTCCTCCCAGGCGACCTGGCGGAGAAGGTCAACCCCTACCTCCGGCCGCTCCACGACGCTCTCCACGACATCATCGGCTACGAGAAGGTCGGACGCATGCTGGAGCGCGGGATCATCGAGGTGGCCCCGATCGCGTTCATGCGCGGCCGGACCCTGAACGACAGCTTCATCATCCTCGACGAGGCGCAGAACACCACCACCGAGCAGATGAAGATGTTTCTCACCCGGATCGGCTTCAACTCCAAGGCGGTGGTCAACGGCGACATCACCCAGGTCGACCTGCCGCAGGGGAGGATGTCCGGTCTGCGCGAGGCCCAGGAGGTGCTCACCGGCGTCGAGGGCATCAAGTTCTTCTTCTTCGACCAGCGGGACGTGGTCCGCCACGCCCTGGTGCAAAAGGTCGTTACCGCGTACGACCGGTACGACCGGCAGAAGGCCGAGCGCGAAAAGGAGAAGACGGAGAAGGACCGCGAGCGGCCCGCGATGCATGCGGAGGCCTCTTCGTCGTAGGTTCGTCCTGGGACCCTGTCATGTCGAGCCCCGCTCCGAATGGCACGCCGAACGGGAGACACCGTCCATCCCGGATCGACCTCATCCAGACGGGCACGTTCCTTCTGCGCCGGCAGCTCCAGGAGAAGCGCCCCTGGCAGCGGGCCCTGGAGACGCCCTCCCTCTGGGTCGTCCTGTTCCTGCTCGTGGGCACCTGGATCCTGATGCCCGGGGCCTTCCTGTTCTCGCCGCGGGCGACCCCGGGCACCATCGCCGCCCGCGACTACGTCGCCTCCCGCGACCTGCTGGTCTCGGACGCGGAGGCGACGCGCGCCAAGCAGCAGCAGGCCCGCGACGCGGTCCTGCCGGTCTACGACCTCGACCTCGGCGCCCTCCAGGACCTCGACCGGCGGTTGGAGCAGCTTTTCGCCCGCGGCCGGCGCCTGCTGCCCCGGGTCTCCGAGGGGGACAGCGCGGAGCAGCCGGCGACTCAGCCGGTCGCGCAGGAGCTGCTCCGGCAGACCGGACCCGACCAGCTCCGGATCACCGACGAGCAGGCCGAGCTGCTGGTGCGCAAGAGGTTCTCGGCCCAGCTCGAGGAGCGCCTGCGCTCCCTGACCGGCCGCGCCCTGCGCCGGGGCGTGGTGAGCAACAAGGCCCTGCTCCTGCAGAACCGGATGCGCGGCGTGTCCCTGCGCAATCTGGGCGCCGGTTCCGGAGGGGCCACGGAGGAGATCCACTTCGACCTCTTCAATCATCTCGGCTACCCGGGTGAGACGCGCGAATTCCTGGACGCGGAGATCGGCGACTGGAGCGGCTACACGAGCCGCGAGCGCCGCCTCCTCACCGACCTCCTGTTCGACAACCTGTCGATCAACCTGCTCCCCAACCGCAGCGAGACGCTCGACCGGAGCGAGGCGGCCGCGGCCGGCGCCGGGCAGGTCTTCAACCAGATCCGCAAGGGCCAGGTGATCGTCCGCAAGGGGGATGTGGTCGACGCGGCGGAAGCCCGGGTCATCGCCCAGATGCGCGGCGAGCGCCAGCTCCGGATGCAGGTCCCGCCGCTCGCCGGTACCTTCTTCCTCCTGGCGCTGGCCGCCTCCGTGGTCTGGCTGGCGCTGTCGCGGGAGAAGGTGGCCGACCACAGCGCCCGGCGGGTGTTCGGGGAGAGCCTGCTGCTGCTGCTCGGCTCGCTCCTGGTGGCGAAGTTCTGCTTCCTGGTGGCCGGCGCTCTCTCCGGCGCCTTCGAGGCCGAGCCGCTCAACTCGGCGAGGAGCTACGCCTACGCCCTCCCCTTCGCCTCGCTGGCGTTGCTCGCGGCCCTGCTCCTCGGGCGCAACGCGGCCCTGATCCTCTCCATCCTGTTCTCGATCCTGGCGAGCCGGCTGGCCGTGGACGGCGACGCGCAGTGGGTCGTGTTCTACAGCTTCGCCGGGTCGCTCGCAGCCATCCACGCCCTGGACCTCTACCAGTTCCGCCAGCGGCTGGTCATGGTGCGCGTGGGTCTGGTGGTGGGGTTGATCAACGTCGTCATGGTGCTGATCCTCAACGCGCTCGGCGCGGCCGAGCGCGGGTGGATGCAGATCGGCTTCGACGTGCTCTGCGCCTTTATCGGCGGCCTGCTGGTGACGGGTGTGGCGAGCTTCGCGGTGCCGATCCTGGAGTCGATGCTCGCCATCACCACGGACATCAAGCTGGTCGAGCTGTCGAACACCAACCTGCCGCTGTTGAGGCGTCTGGCCTTCGAGGCCCCCGGCACCTTCCAGCACTCGCTCATGGTGGCCAACCTGGCCAAGGAGGGGTGCGAGGCGATCGGGGCCGATCCGGTGCTCGCGTATGCCGCGGGGCTCTACCACGATGTGGGCAAGGTCCTGCGGCCCGAGTACTTCGTGGAGAACCAGCGCGGCGGGCAGAACCGGCACGACAAGCTCCTCCCCTCGATGAGCGCGCTGATCCTGCTCAACCACGTCAAGGACGGGCTGGAGCTGGCGCGGGAGAACGGCCTGCCGCGGGTGATCCAGGACGCGATCTCCCAGCACCACGGCACCAGGCTCATCAAGTACTTCTACCACCGGGCCATTGAGAACCGAGCCGTGGAACAAAAGGACTCCGAGGCCGCGGAGGTGACCGAGGACAAGTACCGGTACCCGGGACCGAGTCCGCAGAACAAGGTCATGGGCGTGCTCATGCTCGCCGACGCCGTGGAGGCCGCGAGCCGCACCCTGTCCGAGCCGACCCCGGCCAAGATCCGCGGGCTCATCCAGACCATCCTGGACGACATCCTCAAGGACGGGCAGCTCGAGCACACCGACCTGACGCTGTCCGACCTGCGCACCGTCTCGGACACGTTCCTGCGGGTGCTCGCCAACATCTTCCACCAGCGGATCGACTACCCGGGCTTCGACTTCAACGCCGGATCGAAACGCGAGAAGCGGCCTGTCGCCCGGGCCTCGTGACCGGATGAAGGAACCTGGCATAGACTCCAACCCCGCGGGACTCGTCGAGATCGTCCTGCAGAATCCCAACCGCTACCCCGAGGCCGGTGCCCGCCGTCTCCGCCCCTGGCTGGAACGGCTGACGGCAGCCCTCCTGGAACGGGAGGCCGGACCGGCGAGCCTGGGCGTGCGCTTCGCGAGCGACCGCGAGGTGCGCCGCCTGAACCGGGACTACCGGGGCAAGGACAAGCCGACGGACGTGCTCTCCTTTCCAGGAGACCGCGCTGGAACCTCGCCGGACGGGAGCCGCCATCTGGGGGACGTGCTGATCTCGGTCCCGACCGCCCGCCGGCAGGCGGAGGCCCGCGGTCATTCGGCCGAGCGGGAGATCAGGGTGCTCCTGCTGCACGGGCTGCTGCACTGCCTGGGCTACGACCACGAGGCCGACCAGGGGGAGATGGAGCGCCTGGAGCGCCGCCTGAGGCGTACCTGGATCGGCGATCACCAAGACCACCACGGTCACCACGACCATCATGCCTGAGAGCTCGCTTCCTACCGCGCTGTTCGTCTGGAGCTTCGTCCTGCTGCTCCCCGTGGCAGTGGTCTCGTCGGTGCTCTCCGCCCTGCTGGAGCGCAGCGGTCCGATCCGCCTCCGCCACTGGGTCGAGGAGGCGGGCGGCCGCCTGCGCAAGCTCTACGACTCGCCGACCCGGTTCATGCTCTTCCGCGTCATCCTCTCCTTGACTGCCCGGCTGGCTCCGGTCGGCCTCTACCTGACCCTGGCCGAGATCCTGGCCCACCTCCGGAGGGCGCATCCCGCGGCCTGGTCGGTCGGGACGATCCTGATCGTCGTGCTGGCCATCGAGATGACGAACCGGGCGCTGGTGGGGCACGATCCCGAGCGCGCCCTGCGGGCGCTCACCCGCGTGTACCGGGCCGTCCTGGTCATCCTCACCCCTGTGCTCACGCTCCTGGCCCCCCTGGTCCCCGCCGTCTCCCTGGAACGGGACCGCCGCGAGGACGGAAACGAAGAGGAATCGGCCACGGACGAGGAGATCGAGGCCTTCATCGACGTGGGCACCCGCGAGGGCATCCTGGAGCCGGAGCAGGGGGAGTGGCTCTGGAGCATCATGGACTTCCGCGACACCGCGGTGCGGAGCGTCATGACCCCCCGGATCGACATGATCTGCGCGCCGGTGGACATATCGATCGACGTCCTGGCCGAGCGCTTCGTCGAGTCCGGCCACTCGCGCATTCCCCTGTACGAGGAGTCCATCGACAACATCGTGGGCATCCTGCACATCCGGGACGTCCTGCGCGCCACGCGGATGCCCGAGCCGCCTGCCGTCCGGGAGATGATCAAGCCGCCGCTCTTCATCCCCGAGACCAAGCCTCTGGGCGAGCTGCTCAAGGAGCTCCAGGCACGGTTTCAGCAAGTGGCCATCGTGGTGGACGAGTACGGCGGCACGGCCGGGCTCGTGACCGTGGAGGACCTGATCGAGGAGATCGTCGGCGAGATCATGGACGAGCACGAGGCGCTCGTCGCCGAGCTGGAGCCGCTGGAGAACGGCGCCTACCGCATCGACGGCCGGGCCCATATCGAGCTCCTGGACGAGCTGTTCCAGGTCGACATCGAGGACCCGGAGTACGAGACCGTGGCCGGCCTGATCTTCAGCGCCCTCGGGCACGTGCCGCAGGTGGGGGAGAGCGTCGACTGCTTCGGCCTGCGCCTCACGGTCGAGGCCGTGGCCGACCGCCGCATTCAGACCGTGCGCATCGAGAGGATTCCATCCCCCCAGGAGCCCGGGGAGGAGGCGAGCGCCTGATGGCACCAACTGGGAAAAAATCAGGAACCGTGACCTTCGTGGGCCGTCCCAACGCGGGCAAGTCGACCCTGATGAACCGCCTCTTGGGCGAGAAGGTGGCCATCGTCTCGAACAAGCCGCAGACCACCCGCCAGCGCTTGGTGGGGATCCTCTCGGACGAGCGCGGCCAGATGGTCTTCCACGACACGCCCGGCATCCACAAGCCGCTCCACCGCCTGAACCGCCAGATGGTCCGGCACGCCACGGACGCCATGAGCGACACCGACGTCCTCTGCCTGCTCGTGGACGTCGCCGAGCGGACCGGCTCGGGCGACGCCTACATGCTCGACCTGGTGGGCAAGGCCGAGGGGCCGCGCGTCCTGATCCTCAACAAGGTCGACCGGGTGAAGAAGCCGGATCTGCTGCCGCGGATCGCCCACTACTCCGAGACCCGCCTCTTCGAGGAGATCGTCCCCCTGAGCGCCAAGAGCGGAGAGAACTGCGACCGCCTCCTGGACGTGCTCTGGAACCTGCTGCCCGAAGGGGAGCCGCTCTACGACCCCGAGCTGCTGACGATCCATCCCGAGCGCTTTCTCGTCGCCGAGCGCATCCGCGAGAAGGTCCTGGAGCTGACCAGCGAGGAGCTGCCGTTCTCGACCGCCGTGGTCATCGAGCGCTGGGAGGACGACGAGGAGAAGGGCATCATCCGCATCTACGCCACGATCCTGGTGGAGCGCGAGGGGCAAAAGAAGATCGTGGTGGGCCGGCAGGGGCAGATGATCAAGGCCATCGGCACCGCCGCCCGTCTCGACCTCGAAGAGTTCCTCGAGCGCCGCGTCTACCTGGAGCTCTTCGTGCGCGTCGAGCCCGACTGGCGGGAGGACCGGTCGGTGCTGGCCGCCCTGGACCGGGATGTCGACGTGGACCTGGAGTGAGCCCAGGGACCTTGGTGCCCCTCGTCTGCTAGACTCTCCGGCCGGCTCAGCCGGACGGCAGTGATTCCCTATCAAGGAGGCTTTCGATGAGCGACGTGCGTATCGGTGTGGTCGGAGGGTCCGGCCTGTACCAGATGGAGGGCCTGGTGGTCCGCGAGGAGCGGCGCATCCAGACGCCGTTCGGCGATCCTTCCGACGTCTACATCATTGGCGAGCTGGACGGGCGGCAGGTGGCCTTCCTGCCCCGCCACGGCCGCGGGCACCGGCTGACGCCGACCGAGCTCAACTACCGCGCCAACATCTACGGGTTCAAGCTCCTGGGAGTCGAGCAGCTCATCTCCGTCTCCGCCGTGGGCTCGCTGAAGCTCGAGTACAAGCCCACGGACATCGTCGTGCCCGACCAGTTCTACGACCGCACCCGTCACCGGCAGGACACCTTCTTCGGCAACGGCCTGGTGGCCCACACGTCGCTCGCCAAGCCGGTCTGCCCGCGGCTGATCGATCCGTTCGTGGAGGCCTCCCGCGCGGCCGGCGCCACGACCCACCGGGGCGGCGTCTACGTCAACATGGAAGGCCCCCAGTTCTCGACCCGGGCCGAGTCCGAGACCTACCGCCGGCACGGCTTTGACGTCATCGGCATGACCAACCTCACCGAGGCCCGGCTCGCGCGCGAGGCCGAGATCTGCTACGCCACGCTCTCCATGGTCACCGACTACGACTGCTGGCACGAGACCGAAGAGGCCGTCTCCGGCGAGGCCGTGATGCAAGTCGTGATGGCGAACGTGGCGATGTCCCAGCGCGTCATCCGCGAGATCCTCAAGCGGGTGCCCGACGACGACCCGCGGACCTGCGGCTGCGGCGAGGCCCTCAAGTACGCCCTGATCACCGAACGGTCCAAGATCCCGTCCGAGACGCTGCGGGCCCTGATCCCCATCGTCGGCAAGTACATCTCGATGCGGTAGGCAGCAGGAGGAAGTTTGAAGCGCATTCTGGTCACCAACGACGACGGCATCTTCTCCGAGGGGATCAAGCTCCTGGCCTTGGCTCTGAGCGGCCTGGCCGAGGTCTGGGTGGTAGCGCCCGACCGCGAGCAGAGCGCCATGGGGCACGCCCTTACCCTCAGCCGCCCCCTGCGCATGCAGCGGGTGGAGGAGCGCCGCTTCGCGGTGGATGGCACGCCCACCGACTGCGTCAACCTGGGCGTGCTCTACCTGCTTAAGGACAACCCGCCGGACCTGGTCTGCTCGGGCATCAACTTCGGGCTCAACCTGGGCGATGACGTGACCTACTCGGGCACGGTCAGCGCCACGTTCGAGGGGACGCTCCTGGGCATCCCCTCCGTGGCCTTCAGCCAGGAGGTCGCCGAGGGGTTCTCCTTCGAGCCGGCCGCGAGCTTCGCCAGCCGGATGGTCGAGATGCTCCTGCGCCAGGAGCTGCCCCGCGACCTGCTGCTCAACGTCAACGTGCCAGCCGGGGAGATCCGCGGCATCAGCTTCACCAAGCTCGGCCGCCGGGTCTACAAGCAGTCGGTCATCGAGAAGCTCGACCCCCGGGGGCGCAAGTACTACTGGATCGCGGGCACGCCGCAGTGGCAGGTCGCCAGCGGCACGGACTTCGAGGCGGTCTCCACCGGCCGGATCTCGGTGACCCCGCTCCACCTGGACCTCACGTACTATCCGGGCCTGGAGAGCTTCGGCCATCTGCGGGAAGAGCTGGAGCGGCTGGCCGTCCCCACCGCCGGAACATGAGCGATCCGTACGCGGTCCAGCGCGAGCGGATGGTCCGCGACCATATCGCCGCCCGCGGGATCAAGGACGAGCGGGTGCTGGCGGCCCTGCGCAAGGTGCCGCGCCACCTGTTCGTGAAGGACCACCTGCGCACGCAGGCCTACGGCGACCACGCGCTGCCCATCGGGGCTTCGCAGACCATCTCGCAGCCCTACATCGTGGCGCGGATGACCGAGCTGCTGGAAGTGAAGCCCGACAGCTCGGTGCTGGAGATCGGCACGGGCTCGGGATATCAGACCGCGGTCCTGGCGCAACTGGCGCGCCGGGTCTACAGCCTGGAGCGCATCCCCGAGCTGACCCAGCAGGCCATCCCGCGCATGCGCCAGCTCGGGCTGGACAACGTCAAGATCCAGGTCTTCGACGGCACGGTCGGCTGGAGCGAGTGGGCGCCGTACGACCGCATCCTGGTGACCGCGGGCGCGCCCAAGGTGCCGGAGCCGCTTCTGGAGCAGCTCGCCCCGGGCGGGATCCTGGTCGTGCCCGAGGGGCAGATCCAGTCCCAGAAGCTGGTGATCTACCGCAAGTCGGCCCGCGGCGAGATGCGGCGGCGCGAAGGGGAGGAGGTCGCCTTCGTCCCCCTGCTCGGCCGGCACGGGTGGAAGAATGAGCGCTGACGATGGTACCTGAAAACCAGATCGGCTTCCGCTGGACGGTCCGGGGCAAGGTCCAGGGGGTCGGTTTCCGCTGGTTCACCCGCCACGCGGCCCGCGAGCTGGGGGTCGCGGGCAGGGTGCGCAACCTGCCGGACGGCCGCGTCGAGATCGAGGCTGTCGCGGTTCCGGGGGTCCTGGAGCACTTCAAGGAGAGGGTGCTGGAGGGTCCGCCCGGCGCGCGGGTCTCCGGCCTCGACGAAGAGATCATGCCGGGTCCCCCGGACTGGGACCGGTTCGACATCGACCGCTAGCCCGCGCCGCGGGCCCGGGAGGAGAGCATGGACGATCTGAAGCAGTACATCCGCGAGGTCCCCGAGTTTCCGAAGCCGGGGATACTGTTCTACGACATCACCACCCTGCTGCAGAACCCGCTGGCGCTGCGCATGACGGTCGACCGCTTCGTCTGGATGTTCTCGGAGCGGCACATCGACAAGGTGGTGGGCATCGAGGCCCGCGGCTTCATGTTCGGGCCGATCGTGGCCTACGACCTGAACGCCGGCTTCGTGCCGGTGCGCAAGCCGGGTAAGCTGCCGTGGCAGACGATCCGCCAGTCCTACGACCTGGAGTACGGCTCGGACGCGGTGGAGATGCACAAGGACGCGGTCAAGGAAGGGGAGCACGTCCTGATCGTGGACGACCTGATCGCCACCGGGGGGACCGCCCTGGCCGCGGCCAAGCTGGTCGAATCGCTCGGGGGCATCGTCGCCGGACTCGGCTTCATCGTCGAGCTGACCTTCCTCCCCGGCCGGGAGAAGCTGAAAGACTATAAGGTAGAGTCCCTGATCCAGTATTGATCCCGTGTTGACGCTCGTTCCCCCTCTCCCCCGGCACGGGGGAGAGGGGGAACGGGATTCGGTTATAATGCGCCGGCCTGCGGCTATAGCTCAGGTGGACAGAGCAGGAGTTTCCTAAACTCTTGGTCGGGGGTTCGAGTCCTCCTAGCCGCACCAGCCTGAATCATTCGGTCCTGTTCCCTTTCGACAGGAACATTTCGGGAGTCGTTCGATGAACCAACGTGTGACTCGCAAGGAGATGAAGCGCGACGAGCTCTCCACGGCCCTGGGCCGGGGCTACGATTACGCGGAGAGCCACGCGAGGACCATCCTCCTCGCGGCCGGCGTGGCCGCGGCCCTGGTGCTGCTCGCCGGGCTCTTCTACATGTACCGCAGCAACCGGGCCGAGAAGGCGAGCACGGCCCTGGCGCACGCGATCGAGGTCTACGATGCCCCGATCGACCCGTCCGCGCCCAAGCCGGACGACCCGGCTAGCCCGACGTTCGCGGACGAGGCCGCCCGCCAGGCCAAGGCCAAGACCCTGTTCCAGGCGCTGTACGACGACTACGGCTCGACCGTGGCCGGCGACGTCGCCTCGGTCTACCTGGCGCAGATCGCCATGGCCGAGGGGCAGGCCGACCGCGCCCGCGAGCTCTGGCAGGGTTTCCTCGAAAAGCACGACGACCACCTGCTGTCGGGCGAGACCAGGGTCAACCTCGTGCGCCTCGACCGCAGCCAGGGCAAGGCCGAGGAGGTCTCGCAGACGCTGACGGCCATGCTCGACGAGCCCGAGCCGCCGCTGCCGCTGGACGTCGTCCTGAGCGAGCTCGCCGCCACCCAGGAGGAGCTCGGCAAGAAGCAGGACGCGATCCAGAGCTACCAGCGGATCATCGACGAGTTCCCGCAGTCCCCCTACGCCCGGGACGCCCGCCAGAAGATCGCCGCCCTGGACCCGTCGCGCGCCACGGGCACGGACGGCATGCCCGGTATGCCCGGAATGGGCGGCGGGGGCATGCCCGGCATGCCCGGCTTCTGATCCCCTCCGAGAGCCCCGCTTGATCCTTCCCTACCGCATCCTGGAACGGAAACGAGCCGGGATGCGGCTCTCGGAGGAGGAGGTCCGCGAGTTCGTCCGCGGCGCCACCGACGGCTCGTGGACCGAGGGACAGCTCGCCGCCTTCCTCATGGCCGCGGCCATCCGGGGGCTCGACGTGGACGAGACCCGGGCCCTCACCCTGGCCATGCTGGAGTCCGGGGAGCGCTGGCGCCTGGCCGACGACGTGCCCACGCTCTGCGACAAGCACTCCACCGGCGGCGTCGGCGACAAGACCTCCCTGGTCCTGCCCTTCCTCCTGGCGAGCTGCGGCCTGCCGATCGCCATGCTCGCGGGCCGCGGCCTCGGCCACTCCGGCGGCACCATGGACAAGCTGGAGAGCATCCCGGGGATCGATCTCGATCTCGACCGGCAGCGCTTCCTCGACCTGATCGCCCGCTGCGGCATCGCCATCGGCGGAGCCACCTCCGGGATCGCCCCGGCCGACCGCCGCCTGTATGCCCTCCGCGACGTCACGGCCACGGTCGACTCCCTGCCCCTGATCACCGGCAGCATCCTCTCCAAGAAGCTGGCCATGGGCGCGGCCGCGGTCGTTTTCGACGTCAAGGTCGGCAACGGCGCCTTCCTGACCGACCCGGAAAGCGCCCGGGAGCTGGCCCGGAGCCTGGTCGAAATCTCCCGCGCCCTGGGAACCGCGGTCTCCGCCCTGATCACCGACATGAACCAGCCGCTCGGCCGCACCTGCGGCAACACCTCGGAAGTGAAGGAGTCTCTCGACTGCCTGGAAGGCAACGGTCCGGCCGACCTCATGGAGGTGACCTGCCTCCTTGCCGAAGAGGTCTCGAAGCTGGTCGGACGTCCCCTGAGCCGCGCCGACCTGGAGGACGCGGTGTCCTCCGGCCGGGCCCGCGAGCGCTTCGATCAATGGGCCGGGCTGCAGGGAGCCGACCCGGCCTGGCTCCGCGCCCCGAGGCTGGACCTCGCCCCGGTGGAGCGCCCGCTCCGCGCCCCGAGGTCCGGCCGTCTCGCCCACGTCGACACCCGGCAGATCGGGATGCTCCTGATCGAGGCCGGAGCCGGCCGTGTCCGTCCGGACTCGAAGATCGATTACGGGGTCTCCCTGGAGATGCGGTCCCGTCTCGGAGACGAGGTGCGGGAGGGCGACGAGCTGGCGAGGCTCTGGCTGCGCCGGGACGACGAGCGGCTCGTCAGGCTGTTCGAGGAGTGCCTGACGGTGGGGGAGGAGGGGACGGCTCCCGAGCTGATCCTGGGGAACCTGACGCCCTGACGGCCCCCATGGCTCGGGTAGAGACGCCCCAGTCCGCTGGTACGGAATGACCGGGTGTACAGGGTCGGGGCGTCTCATGGCCCCAGCCGCCACCAACATCGGCAGTGCGCCGCGGAAACATTCTTCGTAGCACCGGCACGGCGCTGGGGTGGACCGACCTGCCGTGGGGAGACGCCCCGACCCTGTACACCCGGCAGGTCCGTGCCAGCGGACTGGGGCGTCTCTACCGTCCGGTCAGGGGCGACATCCCTGCGATATCATCCCCGGCCATGAAGGCCGCCATCCTCGCCGTCGGCTCGGAGCTTCTCGGGACCGACCGGCTGGACACCAACTCCCTCCGCCTCACCGAGCTCCTCGACCGCTACGGCGCCGAGCTCCGGCGGAAAGGCGTGGTGGGCGACTCGGTCGAGGACATCGCCGAGGAGTTGCACTCCCTGCTCTCCAAGCACGACGTGGTCCTGGTCACGGGCGGCCTCGGGCCGACCGCGGACGACGTCACCCGCGAGGCCGTGTCCCTGGCCCTCGGCCGCGGGCTCCGCCTGGACGAAGAGGTGCTCGCCGGCATCCAGGGCCGCTTCCGCGAGTACGGCCGGGAGATGCCGTCCGTCAACCGCAAGCAGGCCGAGGTCGTCGAAGGGGCCGAGCTGATCCCCAACCGGCGGGGCACGGCGCCGGGCATGAGGATCGAGGGGGAGGGCTCGGCCCTCTTCCTCTTCCCGGGCGTCCCCACCGAGCTCGAAGGGATGATCGAGTCCGACCTGGAGCCCTGGCTCGCCGAACGCTCCGGGGGAGCCGGCCGGGAGACGGTCACGCTCAAGGTGGCCTGCCTGCCCGAGTCCGTGGTCGAGGAACGGATCGCTCCGGCCTACGAGGAGTTCGGCCGCGAGAACATCACCGTCCTGGCGAGTCCCGGCGAGATCCGGCTGCGCGCCACGGCCCAGGGACCGGAGCCGGAGCGCCGGCAACGCCTCGAAGCCATGGCCGCCCGCCTGCGCGAGCTGGCCGGCGACGCGGTCTACTGCGGCCGGGAAGAGGACACGCTGGAAGGGGTGGTCGGCGAGCTGCTGCGACAAGCCGGGTCCACCCTCACCGCGGCCGAGTCGTGCACCGGCGGCCTCCTGGCCGAGCGGATCACCCGCGTGCCGGGCAGCAGCGAGTACTTCCTGGGCGGCGCCGTCACCTACACCAACGAGCTCAAGACCCAGGTCCTGGGAGTCTCTCCGAAGATGCTGCGCGAGCACGGCGCCGTCTCCGAACCCGTGGCCCGGGCCATGGCCGAAGGGGTGCGCCGGGTCTACCGGAGCGATTACGGGATCGGCATCACCGGCGTGGCCGGCCCCGGCGGCGGCAGCGAGGCCAAGCCGGTCGGGACCGTGCACATCACCGTGGCCGGACCCGAGGGAGTGGAGCACCGCAGGGTCCGCTTCCCGGGCGACCGGGGCCGGGTGCGCTGGCAGTCGGCGCAGCTCGCCCTGGAGATGCTCCGCCGGAGGCTCCTGGCTTGAGGCTCTTCGTCGCTCTCGAAGTCCCGGAGCCCGTCCGGCGCGAGGTGGCGCGCCGCGTGGCCGGCCTCCGCGACCGGCTGCCGCGGGCGCGCTGGGTCGATCCCGAGAACATCCACCTGACCCTGCTCTTCCTGGGCCAGACCCCGGAGGACAAGGTCCCGGTCCTCTCCGCGAAGCTGCGCCAGGCTTTCGCGAAGCACGCACCCCTTGCCGTGCGGCTTTCGGGAGGCGGCACCTTCCCCCCGAAGCGCCCGGCGCGCGTTGCCTGGATCGGGATGGAGGCTCCGGAGGAGCTCGCGGCCGTGCAGGCCGATGCCGTCTCCGCGGCGGTGGAGACCGTGGGGTTCGAGCCCGAGGAGCGTCCCTTCCGGCCTCATGTCACCCTGGCGCGCTGCGATCCCAACTGGCCCCGGGACGCGGCCGAGAAGTTCGCGGCGGCCTTTCCCGGCGAGATCGGGCCGCCGTTCACGGTGGACCGGGGCGTGCTCATGGAGAGCAAGCTCAGCCCCCGGGGCGCCCGCTACAGCGTGGTGGAGGGGTTTCCGATGGAGGCCGGGGAGTGAGGTTTGCGATCGGGATCCTGGTCCTCGCCTATCTCCTGGGCTCGATCCCGTTCAGTTGGCTGATCGTCAAGCTGCGCGCGGGCAAGGACGTGCGCACCGTGGGCAGCGGCAACGTGGGGGCCACGAACGCCATGCGGGCCGCGGGCAAGGCCGCGGGCATCTCGGCGCTTCTCCTCGATATCGCCAAGGGGGTGGCGGCCGTGCTCATCGCCCGCCGGCTCGGCTCCCCTCCGGCCCTGGTGGGCGCGGCTGCCTTCTTCGCCATGCTCGGCCACTGCTACCCGGTCTGGCTCAAGTTCCAGGGGGGCAAGGGGGTCGCGACCTCGGCCGGGGCCATGGGCGCCCTGGCTCCGCCGGCCATGGTGCTGACGCTGCTCGTCTTCCTGGCCACGGTCGCCTTGAAGCGCTACGTCTCCCTGGGATCGATTGCGGCGGCGGGATCCTTCCCCCTGTTCGTGCTGGCCACCCAGCGCCTGGGCTGGGAGCACCGCGATCCCTGGCTCCTGGTGTCCGCGGCCCTGATCGGCCTGTTCATCATCTGGAATCACCGGTCCAACCTCGAACGGATCCGGCAGGGGATCGAGCCGCGGATCGGAGAGCGGAGAGCAGGATGAACGGATCTCCCAAAGACATCGCGGTCCTCGGCGCGGGCTCGTGGGGGACGGCCCTCGCCGTTCACTGCGCCGGCGCGGGAGGGCACCGGGTCCGGCTCTGGGCGCGGGACGCGGAGCTGGCGCGGCGCATGGCGGAGGAGCGGGCCAATCCCGAGTACCTGCCGGACGTCGAGCTGCCGCCGCTGCTCACTCCGACCTCGGACCTGGAATCCCTCCCCGGCTGCGACTTCTATCTCCTCGTCGTCCCCTCCCACGGTTTCCGCGAGGTGCTCCGGCAGTTCCTCCGGATCTATCCCAAGGACCGGCCGCTGCCGCTGATCTCGGGCACGAAGGGGATCGAGACAGAGACCCTGGCGCGCATGAGCCAGGTCGCGTTCGAGGAGGGGATGGCCGCGGACCGCGAGGTGCGCTTCGCCGTGCTCTCCGGCCCCACGTTCGCGGCCGAGCTGGCCCGGGACATGCCCTCGGCCGCGGTCATCGCTGCCGAGGACTCCCGCTACGCCACCGAGATCCGCGAGTGCTTCGCCACCCCGCGGCTGCGGCTCTACTCCTCGTCGGACGTGGTCGGGGTCGAGCTGGGCGGCGCCGTGAAGAACGTGATCGCCGTGGCCGCCGGCACCCTGAGCGGCCTCGGCCTCGGGCACAACACCCTGGCCGCGCTGATCACCCGCGGCCTGCACGAGATCACGCGCCTGGGGATCGCCTACGGCGGCCAGCCCCGCACCTTCGCCGGCCTGGCCGGTCTGGGCGACCTGGTCCTGACCTGCACCGGCGGCCTCTCGCGCAACCGCCAGACCGGCATCGAGCTGGCCTCGGGCAAGACCCTGGAGCAGATCACCTCCGGCACCCACATGGTCGCCGAGGGTATTCGCAACTCCCTGGCGGTCTCGCGTCTCGCGGCAGCGCGGGGAGTGGACATGCCGATCACCCGGCAGATGGCCGCCGTCATGTACGAGGGCAAGGACGCGCGCAAGGCCGTCGAGGAGCTGATGACCCGCGAGCTCAAGTCCGAATCCGAGCTCTGAGAGAGACCTTCCATGACCGACCACCAGACCATCCTGATCCTCGACTTCGGCAGCCAGTTCACCCAGCTCATCGCGCGGCGGGTGCGCGAGAACCGGGTCTACTGCGAGGTCCACCCCTTCGACCTGCCGCTCGACGAGATCCGGCGCCGGAAGCCGATCGGGATCATCCTGTCCGGAGGTCCGCAGAGCGTCTATGAGGACGGTGCGCCGGATGCCTCCGCCGATCTGTTCGGGATGGGCATGCCGGTCCTGGGGATCTGCTACGGCATGCAGGTCATGGCGCAGCGGCTGGGCGGCAGCGTCGAGGGATCGAGCCACCGCGAGTACGGACGGGCCGAGGTCTCCGTGACCGATCCGGGCCGGCTGTTCGAGGGGCTTTCGTCCTCCGAGACCGTCTGGATGAGCCATGGCGACCGGGTGCGCGACCTGCCGCCGGGCTTCCGCGTCACGGCGCGGACCGCCAACGCTCCGGTGGTCGCCTTCGAAGACTCGCAGCGGGGGATGTACGGCATCCAGTTCCACCCCGAGGTGTCGCACACGGTCTCGGGCGGCGAGATGCTGCGCAACTTCCTCTACGGCATCTGCGGCGCGCGTGGCGACTGGCGCATGGCCTCCTACCTGGAGGAGGCGGTCGGCACGATCCGCGGCAGGGTGGGGGAGGGGAAGGTGATCTGCGGGCTGTCGGGCGGCGTCGATTCCTCGGTGGTGGCGGCCCTGCTCACCCGGGCCGTGGGGGAGCGCTCCACTGCTGTCTTCGTGGACAACGGCGTGCTGCGGAAAGATGAAGCCGTCCAGGTGGTCCACAGCCTGCGCGACGGCCTGGGTATCCCTATTGTCGCGGTGGACGCCCGCGAGCGGTTCCTGCGCGAGCTGGCCGGCATCGAGGATCCCGAGAAGAAGAGGAAGACCATCGGCCGCGTCTTCATCGACGTGTTCAAGGACGAGGCGCAGCGGCTGGAGGGCGTGCAGTTCCTCGCCCAGGGCACCCTCTACCCGGACGTGATCGAGTCGGTCTCCGTCAAGGGCCCCTCGGCGGTGATCAAGACCCACCACAACGTGGGCGGCCTGCCGAAGGAGCTGGGCTTCGAGCTGATCGAGCCGCTGCGCTTCCTGTTCAAGGATGAGGTCCGCCAGCTCGGCCGCGAGCTGGGCCTGCCGGAGCAGCTCATTGGCCGGCACCCATTCCCGGGGCCGGGGCTCGCCGTGCGCATCCTGGGCGAGGTCACGGCCGAGAGGGTGGTCCTGCTCCAGGAGGCCGACGCCATCTTCATCCAGGAGCTGAGGGAGAGCGGCTGGTACGACAAGGTGAGCCAGGCCTTCGCGGTGCTGTTGCCGGTCAAGAGCGTGGGAGTGATGGGCGACTACCGCACCTACGAGAGCGTGATCGCCCTGCGCTCCGTGGAGACCCACGACTTCATGACCGCCGACTGGAGCCACCTCCCCTACGAGCTCCTCGGCCGGGTTGCCAACCGCATCGTCAACGAGGTCAAGGGCGTGAACCGCGTCGTCTACGACGTGACCAGCAAGCCCCCCGCGACGATCGAGTGGGAGTGAGGGAGTAGAATCGTGCCTATGATGAGGTCCTACACCGCGATCATCGAGAGAGACGCAGATACCGGTCTCTACGTGGGGTATGTGCCCGGCTTCCCGGGAGCGCACTCCCAGGGGGATACTCTGGACGAGCTCCACGACAATCTCCGGGAGGTCATCGAGATGCTGCTGGAGGATGACGCTCCTGCAATGGCGGACCTTGCTGCGCAGGATCGCCCAAAGACATCGGCTTGACCGTGGAAGAGATGCTGCAGAGCCGATAGGTGTGCGACCCTCTGCGTGCGGGCGGGCTACAATACCGGCTTATGAGTACGCTTGAGTTGCCCATCAAGGTTCCAAAGGCGGAGATCGAGAGGTTCTGCCGCCGCTGGAAAATCTCCGAGCTCTCCTTCTTCGGTTCGGTACTGCGGGACGAGTTCCGGCCCGACAGTGATGTGGACGTGCTCGTCTCCTTCGGCCCCGATGCGCGTTGGAGCCTGTTCGACGTCGTGCGGATGGAGGAGGAGCTCCAGGGCATCCTGGGTCGCAAAGTCGACCTGGTCGAGCGCGAGGCCGTGGAGCGGAGCGAGAACTACATCCGCCGCAAGAGCATCCTCGGACATCTTCATCCCGTCTATGCAGGGGGGATGACACCTTTCTCCTTGCCTCCCCAAGGCGAGTCGCAATCCCCGTAAACGTCCTCCAGGGAGGACGACTCCTGCTCCTCAACCCCCCTGCTCGCCGGTGGCACTCTTCTTGCGAATAGCCATGGTTGTACGACGCCGCGGACTTTTTCCGCGGCCCCGAGACCGCCGCAGGCAGCAACGCGACGGCCAACGAAAGGGAGGAAATTCCATGAAGACCACATACCGAGCTTTGAGCCTCGTGGCCATTCTCGCCCTGCTCTGCCCCCTGGGTGTCTTCGCGCAGAGGACCTCGAGGTCGCAGGCTACCTACAATGACGTGCAGATCGTGGTAAAGGACCTCAACTCCGACCAGGAGATCGGCGTCATCCAGCCCGGCGGCACCTTCACGCTTACCGAGGGCCAGCGGGTGCGCCTGATCATGACGGCGACCGGCAGCGGCCGGGGCTCGTACTACCCCGAGACCGAGTTCACCGAGACCGAGCCCGGCCGCGGCTGGGTGCGGGTGACGCGCACCAATACCGCGAACTCCAACGCGACCCTCGAGGTGGTGCGTCCGGGCAACACGAACCGGAACCGGACCGAGACCCTGCGCTACAGGATCACCGAGAACGTGGCCATCCCGAACGAGCTGCGGCAGGGCACGGTCACCATCCGCGTCGACCCCTCGGCCGCCGCGGGCTCTGTCCCAGGTTCTGCGCCGGTCAACCGGACGGCGCGCGACCTCACGAACATGCTCTACCGCGCCATCCTGCTGCGCGACATGGACACGTCCGGCCAGCCGTACGTCGACCGGATCTCCAACGGCGGCTATCCGGAGCTGGTCCGGATCGCGGAGGAGATCGCCCAGAGCGAAGAGAGCCGGGTGCGGGTCTATGAGTGGCGGAACGCCAACAACGAGCAGCGCCTGGCCGCGCTCTACCAGAATCTCCTGGGCCTGAGCCAGGGCCAGGTCGATCAGACCCTGTGGACCAACGACCTGCGCCGGTTGAACGAAGGCCTGGTCGTCAACGTGGTCCGGGACATGGTCCGCTCGGACCGTTTCCAGGACGTTCACGACCTGACCAACGAGCGCACTGCCATTCGGTACTAGTTGATCGCGTCGTGCGATCCCTCGAGGCCGGGCTCCCGCGGAGGGGGTCCGGCCTTATCCTTTTGTCCATGCTCTTCCGCCGATCCGTTCCCCGGGCCCGCTATGAGCTGGTGACCCGCGAGGGATGCCATCTCTGTGACGAGATGGCCCTGCTGCTCGACGAAGTCCTGCCTTCCCATGGCCTCTCCTACTCTCTGCGTGACGCCGACGGCGATCCGGAGCTCCGGGAACGCTTTACCGATGTCGTCCCAGTGCTTCTGCGGGACGGCGTACCCGTCGCAAAGCTCCGTATAGACCTTCGGGGCCTGGAAAGGATCATTCGGCGGCGCCGATAACCGACGACTGGGTAAGCTTATCCAGCGGCTCAGAAGCTTCCCCGGTGACTGGATAGGCTTATCCGGTGGCTCAGAAGCTTCCCCGATGACCGGGTAAGCTTACCCGGTGGCTCAGAAGCTT
>Ga0190265_10000348_pt1 | contig 35546 bp, 36 predicted proteins | sample Popmic124T_FD_133135 | JGI IMG/M metagenome (GOLD analysis project Ga0190265, IMG submission 133135) | Populus adjacent soil microbial communities from riparian zone of Indian Creek, Utah, USA - 124 T | ecosystem: Environmental > Terrestrial > Soil > Riparian zone | place: USA: Utah | collected... | reverse complement strand
TGGTCCCAGAAGATCGTGTGGCCGATGAAGCCGTCCTCGCGCTGTGCCGCCAGCAGCGTCCGCAGCTCTCGCTCGGCTCGCTCAGGATCGAAGCGGCGCCATGCGACCGCCGCAAAGCAGGAGTCCCAGTACCACTGCCAGGGATAGCGCGTGGGGCTGGGTTGGGTGTAGGCGAAAGGGATGCCTCCGCGCTCGCCCTGACGCCAGTTGTCGCGCAGGACGCGCGCGGCGATCTCGACCGCGCGCTCGCTCACGCCGCGCTGCGGCGCATTTCGCGCAGGGCGAGCGCGCCGAGGACCGCCAGCAGACCCGCAAGTGCCACCAGGCCCGGCCAGGTGCCCGCCCAGGTGACCGACCCGACGAAGCCCTGGCGCGCCGCTTCGACGACTTCGGTCACCGGGTTGACTTCGGCGACGTCGGCGAGCCAGGGCTCCAGCAGGGCGAGCGGCGCGTAAGCCGTGGTCAGCAGGATCAGCGACATCATCCCCGCCTGCATCAGCGGGGCCGCCGATTGGCTCTTGAAGCGCAGCGCCAGCATCGACCCCCAGCAGGCGGCGACCGCGGCCATCGCCGCGACCATCATGTAGGTGACGAGCAGGCCGTCGAGGCCGGGCCAGCCGGCGCCGAGCGGCAACGCGATCGCCAATACGAAGCTGGCCGGGATCAGCGCCCGGGTGCCGGCGGAGAGAACGGTGCCGGCGAGCAGGACCCAGCGCGGCGCCGGGGAGACGAGCAGCCGGTCAAGCCAGCCCTGCTCGATGTCGCGGGCCAGGTTCACCCCGGCGGCGGCGCCGGTGAAGCAGGCCCCCTGCAGCATGCTGATCGGGACGATGAAGCTCTCATAGGTGCCGACTTCGAAGCCGCGCAGCTGGGTCAGCGCGCCGAAGACGCCGTTGAGGCCGAGGAAGAAGATCGTCGGCGCGAGCACACCCGGGATCGCCGCGCCCGGCACCCGCAGGAGCTCGTTTTTCGACCGCGACATCAGCGCGCCGATCGTCGCCAGGTTGGCGCGCCAGGCCGGGATCGCTGCGGTTGCCTCCATCAGCCGACCCGCAGACGGTGGCGCAGCGCCCGCGCGCTGAGCACCAGGCCGAAGATGACGATGCCGGCGATCGCCAGCAGCGCCGCCGCCGTGTCGGAGGCGTCGATGTCGGCGATGATCGGCTCCCGGACCCCTTCGACGACGAGGCTGAGTGGGTTGTATTCGGCGATCGTCTTCGCCGGCTCGATCATCAGCTCGACCGGGAAGAAGGCGGAGGAGAGGAAGAGGACGACGAGGACGAGGGGGAAGAGGCCCTGGACGACGCTGGCGCTGCCGGTGCGCAGCGCGATCGCCGCCCCGATCCCCCCGACCGCCATCGCGGTCGCGGTGACCAGGGCGATCGCCAGCAGCGCCCCCGGGATCCCACTCTCGATGTGGGCGCCGAAGACGAGCCCGATCGCGAGGAACCAGAGGGCCGAGAAGAGGCCCAGCGCGGCGGTGCCGGCAAGCCTGCCGAGAACGATCGTGAAGCGCGAGATCGGCGCTGCGAAGAGACGGTCGGTGAAGCCCATCTCGATGTCGACCGCCATCGCGATCCCGCCGCTGTTGCCGGCCAGCATCAGCGATTGCATCATCGCCCCGGCGAGCATGAACTGGAGGAAGCTCTGCACCGGCGGGAAGCCGGGCAGGTTGACCGCGCCGCCGGCGCCGCCGGTCTGGATCGCCAGCAGCAGGGTGGGAAAGACGACGATCGGGGCGATCAGCTGGGGACGGCGGAAGGTCTGCCGGGTCGAGCGCAGGCCGAGCGCTCGCACCACCCGCAGGTTCGTCGCCAGCCTGCTCACGCTGGGACGGTCTCCTCGCCCTCGCCGCTCTGCTCGTCCTCCTGCTCGAGGTGGTAGCCGGTCTTGGCGACGAAGACGTCGTCGAGGGTGGGGTGGACCAACTCCAGCGAGCCGACCCCGATGCTCGCCTCGTCGAGCGCCCGCACCACGCGCGGGATGTCGGCGGCGCCGTGCTCGACCTCGACCAGGACGGTCTTGCCGTCGACCGGCGGCAGCAGTGGGCCTATCCGGGCGCAGATCTCCTCCGCCTCGGCGATCGAGCCCTCCTCGAGCTGGAGGCGGATGTGGGGGTTGCCGATATCGGCTTTGAGCGAGGCCGGGGTTCCCTCGGCGACGATCCTGCCACTGTCGATGATGCCGACGTTGTCGGCCAGCTGGTCGGCCTCCTCGAGGTACTGCGTGGTGAGGAAGACGGTCGTGCCCTCGTCGTTCAGCATCCGCACCTCCTCCCAGATCGTTTTGCGGCTGACCGGGTCGAGGCCGGTGGTCGGCTCGTCGAGGAAGAGCACCCGCGGCTCGTGGACGAGCGCCGCGGCGAGGTCGAGGCGTCGCTGCATTCCCCCCGAGTAGGTGCCGACCCGCCGATCGGCGGCGGCGACGAGGTCGACCCGCTCGAGCAGGTCGTCGGCGCGGCGCTTGCCCTCGGCGCCGGGGATGCCCTGCAGGGTCGCCTGCAGGCGGATCAGCTCACGCCCGGTCATCAGCGGGTCGAGCGCCGCCTCCTGCAGGGCGACTCCGATCGAGGTGCGCACCTGCCGCGCTTCGGCGACGACGTCGTGTCCGGCCACCGTCGCGCTGCCGCCGGTCGGCAGCAGCAGCGTGGTCAGCATTCGCACGGTCGTCGTCTTGCCGGCGCCGTTGGGGCCAAGGAAGCCGTAGATCTCGCCCTCGCCCACCTCGAGGTCGACCCCCTGAACCGCGAGCACCTCGTCGAAGGCGCGCTCGAGCCCCTCGACCGCGATCGCCGCCACGGGCTAGGCCTCCGAGGCGGCCGGCTCGGCCAGCGGCGGCCGCGCTTCGACCCAGCGGCGGCCGTTGGCCCGCTCCAGCGCCTCGGCGGCGTCGAGCAGCAGCTCGTCCGCGCCCCAGGTGCCCTGCAATTGCAGGGCGAGCGGCAGCCCCTCGTCGCTGAGCCCGACCGGAACGCTGATCGCCGGGATGCCGGTCAGGTTGGCGAGGCCGGAGCCGCGCACGTTGGCCTGGTCGGCAGTTACGGTGCCTGAGGGAAGCTCGACCAGCGGCGCCTCCAACGGCGGCGCCGGCGCGGGCACGGTGGGCCAGGCGAGCACGTCGACGCGCTCGAACAGAGCCGCCAGTCGGCGCCGCATCAGCGTCCGCACGCGGCTCGCCTGCACGGTGGCGGCGGCCGGCAGCAGCATCCGGTACTTGAGCGAGGCGCGGGCCAACGGGCTCAGCTCCGGGTCAAGCCGGTTGAGTCGCTCCGGGGTGACGCCGCTGAGGCTCTCGCCGTTGATGGTCAGGATCGCCGCCAGCGCAGACGCCTCGACGTCGGGCAGCTCGACCTCGACGATCTCGCCGCCGGTCTCGACGCGCAGCGCCTCGATCGCCTCCATGCAGGCTTCGCGAACCTGCGGCGTCACGTCTTCGGAGACCGTGTCGCGGACGACGCCGATACGCAGCCCGGCGGCCTCACCGGCGGCCAGCTCTTCGCCGCAGAGGACCGAGCCGAGCAGGCGGCAGTCAGCGGCGTCGGCGCAGAGCGGCCCGGAAACGATCGTCGTCGTCAGCGCCGCCATGTGGTGGCCTTCCATCGCCGAGCGGCCAAAGGTCGACTTGAGCCCGGTCAGGCCGCAGTAGGCGGCGGGAAAGCGGACCGAGCCGACCCCGTCGGCGCCGACCGCTCCGGCGACCAGCCGCGCCGCGACGGCCGCGGCCGGGCCGCTCGAGGAGCCGCCGGGGCAGCGCTCGGTGTCCCAGGGGTTGCGGGCGGGCCCGTAGAAGGAGACGTTGCCGGTGCTGCCGGCGCCCAGCTCGTGCATGTTGCCGACCCCCACGATCGTCGCGCCGGCGTCGCGCAGCGCCCGGTAGGGGGCCGACTCTCCGGGGGCGGTGGGGGCGAGCAGCTCCGCGGCGCCGAAGCGCTGGGCGCGCCAGGGCAGCGGCCACTCGTCCTTGATCACCAGCGGAACGCCATGCAGCGGTCCGGCCGGCGCCGCGGCGAGCATCTCGCGCGAGCGCTCGGGGAAGGTCTCGACCACCGCGTTGACGGTGGGGTTGCGCTGCTCGATCCGCTCCAGCGCCGCCTCCAGCAGCTCACCAGGTGCGGTTTCGCCGGCCGCGATCGCGGCGGCCTGGGCGCGCAGCCCGAGGTCGAGGGGTTCGCTCACGACGGACCTCGGGAGAGGTCGGGGCAGCGCTCCGGCTCGAGCTCACCGGGATCGAGCGCCAGCATCCCCCCGATCGCCGGCCAGAACATCTGATGGATCACCGCCATCACCGCCAGCTCGGTCTCGTCGGCCTCGATCCCGAGCGAGGCCAGGCCCGCTGGGATGAAGTCGTCAGAGTGTTCGGTGGCCTCCATCTCGGCTGGCAACCCTACCTGTACGCGATCGTGCATTCCCCGCCAGAGGACTGCATTCGCCGACGGCGAAGGGCAGAATCGAGCCGCAACCCTGGTTCAAAGGCCGGGTTTGCAGCTTGAGATCGTGACGAGAGCAGGAGAAATCCGAACCGGCACCACCCGCGCGGTTGCAGCGGGCGTGCTCGCCTGTCTGCTTGCGGCCCTCGTGGCGGTTGCTTGGCCCGGCGATGCCGACTCGGCTCCCGCGCGAGTCGTCGTCCTCGGTCGCACCGATGCGACCCCACCGCCGTCCTGCCCGGGCAAAATCGTCAACGGCCTCGAGGTCGTCCCCTGCCGGGTCGAGGGTCACGTGACCGGCTACCAAGCGATCGCCGGCGGCGTGCCCCGTCCCTACGAGGTGCCCTTCGACGGCAAGATCGTCGCCTGGTCGATCACCCTCGCCCGTCCCTCGCGTAAAGAGACGGAGAAAATGACCGACGAGGTCGGCTTCTTCAACGAATTCCTCGGCAAACCCTCGCAGGCGCGGATCGGCGTCCTGCGGCCGATCCCCGAGACCAAGCCGCCGCAATTCAAATTGGTCCGCCAGAGCCCGGTCCAGATTCTCAACCCCCATTTCGGCAGCACGCCGATCTTCGTGCTCGATCACCCGCTCAGCGTCGTGCGGGGCCAGGTCGTGGCGCTGACGATCCCCACCTGGGCGCCGATGTTCGCCTTCAACATCGGCGACGACAGCACCTGGCGCGGCAGCCGCCTGCCCAAACAGTGCTCGTCCAAGGACGACATCCAGGGCGGTCACCCGCAGCAGGGCGTCGGCAAAACCAAGACCTACGGTTGCTACTACTCGAACGCGCGGCTGCTTTATACCGCGACTGTCGTGAAGAAGCCGTAGCGCTAGTTTGACAATTAGCGCGCCACGCGTGCGCCGACGCCAGTCAGGGTCGAGGGCATGCGAGCGATCGTCCCGTGGCTGTTTGTTCTTGCAGTCCTGCCGCTAGTCGAAGATCCGTGGCCGGACACCATTGGCCTTGGATTTCCGATCACGACGACCGCTGCCGGTGGAGTGCTCGCCGGCCTTGTCTTTGCGGCGGCAACATCAAAGAGGCGCGATCTGGCAATTAAGTGAGGAAGTGCCATCGGCTTCTTCGTTGGGAGCGCATTGTACTTCGTCTCGCTGCTGTTCAGGTAGCCTCAAGCTTATGAAGCTTATTGTCCGAGACGATCCGATGACCTGGGCAGTCATTTGCTTGGTCGCCGCGGTCGTGGCAGAACGGATAGGTCCCGATGCTGGAGCCATCTATCTGACTGCTTGGGTGTGGCAGCGATCGCCCTGGTGTTCATCTTTGCCCCCGGTCTGAGGCGACCTGGCCAGGCAAGCCAAGGACGCAGGAAGCTCAGAGGGCTTCTTGGCGTAGGCCGCAGTAGGGGCAGTCGCTGACGTCGAGGCCGATCAGCTGGTCGCAGCGTCGGCAGGCGCGGAGGTTCTCCGGCGAGCGCGGCAGTGACGATGCCGAGGGGGCGAGCGGCAGCACCATCGCCACCGGCTCCATCTCCTCGCCGGTCTCGCGGTCGACGTAGACGGCGCCCGGCTCCGCGTGGGCCAGGGCCTCGCGGCCCGAGGCCGGTGCCCCCATCCGGTAGAGCTGCTTCGAGTTCACGGCGGCGAAGACTAATAGCTTGCCCGGCAGCGATGCGCGTTCTTCTCTTCCACGGCTACATGCTGCGCGGCACCGGCAGCAACATCTACACGGCGAATCTGGCTGCTGCGCTGGCAAAGCTCGGCCACGAGGTCCATCTCGTCTGCCAGGAGCGCCAGGTCCAGATCGAGGGCGTCCAGATCCACAATCCCGACATCCACGGTCTGCTTCCCGTCTACGTCAAAGACCCCTACGAGGGCTTCGAGGTCAAGGCCTATCCGGAGATGACCGACGACGAGCTCGATCGCTACATCGAGGCCAACGTCTCCGCTGTTCGCGATGTCGCTGCCCGAGCCGGCGGCATCGACCTCGCCCTTGGCGGCCACCTCGTCATGGGCCCGCTCGTCCTCGCCCGCGCCGAGATCTGCTCCTTCGCCGCCAAGATCCACGGCTCAGCGCTCGAGTACACCGTCAAACCGCACCCGCGCTTCTTGCCCTACGCCGAAGAGGGCATGCGCGCTGCTTCCGGTGTCCTCGTGGGCTCTCGCCACACCGCCGAGTCGCTCTGGGCGGCGCTGCCAGATGTCCTCGGCCTTCGCGAGAAGACTCGCCTCGGCCCTCCGGGGGTAGACACGGAGCGGTTCCGGCCGCGGGTCCTGTCGCGGGGGGAGGGGGGCACTGCGGGCGGGCCACGGTCCGTCCTCGACCCCCCTCCCCCCACGCCACCCGCGGAAGGAGGGGATCGACGGGTCGTCTTCGTGGGCAAGCTGATCGTCTCCAAGGGAGTGGATCTGCTGTTGGCGGCGTGGCCGCTGGTGAGGGCTGAGCATCCGAGGGCGAGGCTGGAAGTCGCCGGCTACGGGGAGTACGAGGGCGGGCTGCGACGGTTGCTGAAGGCTCTGGATGTGGGTGATCTGGATGACGCGAGAGAGGTCGCTGGGTTGGGGTGGAAGCTTGAGGGTGGGAAGGAGAAGGCGTTGCCGATCCTCTCAGCCTTCCTGGCCGGTCCGCCGGAGGGCTACGTCGAGGCTGCGAAGGGGATGGCCGGATCGGTCGAGTTCATCGGGCGGTTGGAGCACGACGAAGTCGCCGATTTACTGCCGGGAGCGGAGGCGTTGGTTATGCCGAGCACCTTCCCCGAGGCATTCGGGATGGTTGCCGCCGAGGCTGCCGCCTGTGGGGTGCTGCCGGTCTCGGCGGGGCACTCGGGGATGCTGGAGGTCTCGCGGCAGCTGGCAGCGGCGTTGCCCGCTGAAGTCGGCGAGCTGACCTCGTTTGCGGTCGAGTCGGGGGCTGTCGAGGCGATTGCGGGGCGGCTGAACGGGTGGTTGGCGTTGCCCGAGAGCGAGCGGGGAGAGGCTCGTGGAGCGCTGGTGGAGACGGCTCGGCGGCTCTGGAGCTGGGAGGGCGTGGCGCGGGGGGTGCTCGCCGCCGCTCGGGGCGACCTTGACCGTCTGCCGGATGCATAGAATGCGCCCCCGCCGATGTTGGGCCGTCTCCCGATAGCGAAGATGCTCGCCGCCACGATCGCGCTCACCGCGCTGATTTCCGCGGTGATGCTGCCGATCAATTGGAACGGCCAGGGAGCCTCCACCGCGGCGCCGAAGATCGACACGTTGCTCGACGTGATGATCGTGCTCTCGGCCTTCGTCTTCGCGCTGGTGATGGTGATGCTCTTCTACGCGCTGTGGAAATTCAAAGCCAAGCCCGGCGACGAGTCCGACGGCGAGCCGATCCACGGCAATACCCGGCTCGAGGTCGCCTGGACCTTGATCCCGACGATCATCGTCCTCTTCGGCGCCGGCTACAGCTGGGCGGTGCTCGACGAGATCGAGGACCCCGCCCCGAACCCGCTCAAGGTCCAGGTCTTCTCGCAGCAGTTCGCCTGGAGCTTCGGCTACCCGGGCAAGGACTCCGCCTGGTCGGAGGGCGAGCTGCACGTCCCGCTCGGCCGCCAGGTCCACTTCAAGATGCACGCGCTCGACGTGCTCCACTCCTTCTGGGTGCCCGAGTGGAGGATCAAGAAGGACAACGTGCCCGGGATCACGACGACCGCGATCGTGACGCCGGACAAGCCGGGGACCTACCAGCTGATCTGCACCGAGCTCTGCGGGTTCGGTCACTCGACGATGCGGGCCGAGGTCGTCGTCGAGCCGCCGGCCGAGTTCCGCAAATGGGTCGCGGGACTGAAAGACAAAGTGCCGGCGCCGCTGATGGAGGCGGTCGTCCAGGACACCGAGACCGACCCGATTCCGCTGGGGGCGGGCGGGGCATAATGGAGGCAATCCGATGACGGCTGCGATCAAGCGACCCGGATGGATTCGAGGCATTCTCGGGGCGGCGCTGGCGGCGGCCTTCGGCGTCGGCCTCGTCGTGGTCCTGCGCGACATCTCCGGCCTGCCGATCTGGCAGACGGAGCAGACCGGCTACCCCCACGTGGTCGTCCCTCTGATCACCGGGCCGCTCGGCTTCCTCGCCGGCTTCGGCTGCTTCGACTACTGGCTGCGCTGGGCCGCCGGGATGCCGACCATCCCCGATGACCACTCCCAGCACGGCGCCAAGAGCTGGCGCGACTACTTCCGCTTCAACACCGATCACAAGGTGATCGGCATCCAGTACATCGTCACCACCTTCTTCTTCTTCTTCGTCGGCGGCCTGCTGGCGATGCTGATCCGCGCCGAGCTGGCCCAGCCCGGCGCCCAGATCGTCGACGCCTCGACCTACAACGGCCTCTTCTCCACCCACGCCGTGCTGATGATCTTCGTCTTCGTGATCCCGGTCTTCGCCGGGATCGCCAACTACGTGCTGCCGCTGATGATCGGCGCGCCGGACATGGCCTTCCCGCGCCTCAACGCGCTCAGCTTCTGGATGCTGCCGCTTGCCGGCCTGCTTTTCATCGGCAGCTTCCTCGCCCCCGGCGGTGCCTTCGACGCCGGCTGGACCGGCTACGCGCCGCTCTCGACCGGGGCACCGTTAGGGCAGTCGTTCTTCAACATCGGGGTGCAGTTCGCGGGGGCGTCGTCGATAGCGACCGCGCTCAATTTCTTAGTCACGATCATCACTATGCGTGCGCCCGGAATGACCTTCTGGCGCATGCCCCTGCTCGTCTGGGCCAACCTCTCGACCTCGCTGCTGGTCGTCGCCGCGACGCCGTTCATCGCCGGCGCCCAGTTCATGGTCCTCTTCGACCGCGCCATCGGCACCCAGTTCTTCGAGTTCGCCGGCGGCGGCGACGTGGTCAGCTACCAGCACATCTTCTGGTTCTACTCGCACCCGGCCGTCTACATCATGATGCTGCCCGGTTTCGGGATCATCTCCGAGGTCATCTCGACCCACGCCCGCAAACCGATCTTCGGCTACCGGCTGATGGCGCTGGCGCTGATCGGGATCGTCGTCCTCAGCTACTCGGTCTGGGCGCACCACATGTTCGTCGCCGGGATGTTCAGCTGGCTGCGGGTGCCGATGATGATCACCACGCTGCTGATCGCGGTGCCGACCGGGATCAAGATCTTCTCCTGGCTGGGGACCCTCTTCTACGGGAAGATCCACACCTACTCGACGGCGATGCTGTTCTCGCTCGCCTTCATCGTCACCTTCACGATCGGCGGGATCAGCGGCGTCATGCTCGGCATGGTGCCGATCGACATCCACGTCTCCGATACCTACTTCATCGTCGCCCACATCCACTTCGTCCTCTTCGGCGGCTCGGTCTTCACGATCTTCGCCGGCATCTACCACTGGTTCCCGAAGATGACGGGCCGGATGTACGACGAGAAACTCGGCCGGGTTCACTTCTGGGGCACCGTGCTCGGGACCTGGGGCACCTTCATCCCGATGCACTGGGTGGGGATGGACGGGATGCCGCGCCGCGTCGCCGACTACGCCGAGCAGTTCGGCAACTGGAACCTGCTGATCAGCGTCTTTGCCTTCATGCTCGGCGCCGCCCAGCTCGTCTTCCTCTACAACATGGTCGTCAGCTGGAAGTACGGCCCGCGCGCCGAGGCCAACCCCTGGCGGGCGAAGACGATCGAGTGGCAGGTCTCCTCGCCGCCGCCGATCTTCAACTTCGACGAGATCCCGCGGGTCGTCGGCGGGCCTTACGAGTTCGGCGTCCCCGGCGCCCGCCACGCGATCATGGCCGGCGAAGGCGCCGAGGCGCCGAAACCCGAGCCTGCGACCGTGGGGACGACGACGTGAACGCCGACGCGGTCGAGAGCCGGCCGCTGCTGGTCTTCCTCAACGAGGTCGCCGGCGGGCGGAAGCTGCTGCAGGCGGTCGCCGAGCGGGCCGAGAAGGTGCCGTTCGTCGCGGTCGCGGCGCCCCAGAACCAGCCCGCGGTCGGGCAGCTGATCGACTCGGGCGAGCTGCGCGACGCGGCCCGTGCCCGGGTCGAGGTGACGATGTCGATCCTCGCCGAGTACCGGATCGAGTCGGTCGGCGAGGTGATGGACCCGGATCCGGCGCTCGCCCTCGACGACGCGGTGCGCGCCCACGAACCCGGCGAGGTCCTGCTCTCCTGCCTTCCCCAGAGCCGTTTCGGGATCACGCGCAAGGACCTGGTCGAGTGGGCCAGGAGCCGCTTCGAACCCGACGTGACGATCACCCACATCCCGGTCCGGATCGAGGACGACTCGGTCCGCTGGGACGTGACCCACACGCTGGTGGTCGCGACCCAGACCGTTGCCACGCCTGATCTTGTCAACCGGCTGAAGGAGCGCGCCGGCGCCCGCCCGCACCGCTACACGATCGTCTGCCCGCGCTCGGAGGACGTCTCGGAGGCCGAGATCGTCCGCGACCTCGCCGCGACGCTCGCCGGGCTGTACCGGGCCGACATCGACGCCACCGGCCAGCCGATGAGCCCCGACCCGTTCCACGCGGTGCAGAACGCGATCGAGCATTACCGGGTCGACGAGGTGCTGATCTCGACCTTCGCCGGGGAGGCCTCGCGCTGGCTCGACGAGGACCTGATCGGCCGCACCCGGGAGATAACCGATAAGCAGGTGGAGCACCTGGAGGTGGGCCGGCCGGCAGCTGCCGTTGCCGCCGCCGTGGCCGAGGGAGAGGAGGCCTGATGGAGAGCGCCACCGTTGCCCTTGGTCACGAGGAGCACCACGGGCCGCCGGAGGCCCATCAGAGCTCCCGCATCGACCGCCAGACGCTGGGGATCCTGCTCTTCATCGTCTCCGAGATCATGCTGTTCGGCGCCTTCTTCGCCGCCTACTTCTTCCTCCGCGTCGTCGTCGACCCGCCGAGCTGGCCGCCGGAGCCCTTCGAACTGCCGGTCGCGGTCGCCGGCATCAACACGGCGATCCTCGTCTCTTCGAGCTTCACGATCCACTACGCCCTGGAGTCGATCCGCAAGGGCAACCGGGAGGGGCTGAAACTCGGCCTGGTCCTGACCTGGATGCTCGGCGCGACCTTCCTCTTCATCCAGGTCAACGAGTACGCCCACATCGGTTTCAGCGCCCGTGACTTCGGCTTCGGTTCGATCTTCTACAGCCTCACCGGATTGCACGGCGCCCACGTCTTCGTCGGCCTGCTGCTGCTCAGCTTCGCGACGATCCGCGCCTTCCGCGGCCACTTCGGCCCGGCGGCCAAGGACCACCTCGGCGTCGAGGTGCCCGGGATCTACTGGCACTTCGTGGACGTGATGTGGATCATCGTCTACGTCAGCGTGTACATCCTTTAGAGACCGCTCCAGTAAGCGGTTTTCAGGAGGCAGAGGTCAGCGGTGCGCCACCCGGTGCGCCACTGAACCGCCGCTGACTCTCAGCTATTGCCTTCGCTGGGCACGAGGCTCGTAGTCCATGTTGGGGTTCCAGCCGGGTATATGCCGCTGCAATGCCTGATCGACTGCATCTATCTCCGGGTGTTGTCCAAATCCCACCTCTTCAAGAAGGACGGAAAACTCGCGTGCTGCAAGGGCGAGATTCCTAAGCTGTTCCTCGGTTTGTGGGGTCTTCGCTGGTCCCCACTCAACAGTTCGCTCCCCCTCGGCTAGCTTGAGCAGTGCTCGTTGGAGCACGCGAGGATCACCATGAGTTGCCTGGGAAAGGTCTCCGTAGACCGAACCATCGGGAATGGCAGCTCGAACACGCTTGCCAATACCAAAAGCTCGATTGCCTTTCAACCATTCTTTCGCCTCCACTTCGCTTTCATCAACGACAATTGCTTTCGCGGAGACAAAAAGCTCCAGCAGCATCCGAGTGAATGACTCCGCCTCAAGTGCATATCCATTTCCTATGACAGCCGAAGCGGCACGGATAGCGCGGAAGGCTCGGACAGCGGCACTCAGAACGGCCGTCTCGCGCAGAGACGGTGTCGGAGCAGAAGAGTGCGACATAGCCGCACGATCAATGACAACCGCAAAAACCGCACTGACTGCATCTAAGAGAGTGAAGGATTCAAGCTTAAGAATTTCCTCTCGAACTATTGCCTCGTGGGCTCTCGGAGAGTCTTGCCACGCGGTCTCGTCAAGAAAATTCATGCCGGTGCGAGTTCCGAAAATTGGGATGCGAGCGACTGGTCCGGCCTTGACCTAGATGCCTCGTAGCTCGTCGGAATGATCGATGGATTCAGGCGGCAGGGAAAAGGCGGCGATCTCCGCGGATCGGAAGGAGCCGATCAGCGTTTCGTCTCCCCGCTCCAGAATCACTCCGTTCCTGGGATCTACTTGGTCAACGATGCCGGTCACTGAGTCGCCCGTAGCCAGCTCCATTCTGAGAACAAGGCCATGTAGACGACCCTTGCAGAAGTCAGCAAGCGCTCCAATGAACTGCTCTGGTGATTCGCTCTGCGAGCGTTCGTAGCGTTGACCGAACTCAATGTCCACATGTAGAGCGTAGGACGGGTACCGGCTGGAACCCTCCTACGCCACCCGCGTGTCATTCGCAGCCGTTTTGCCGAGCGGCAAGGTAGGCATCAAGAAGATCCGCTGCTTCTGCCTCCGAGCCGGGCATCAGGTGCCCGTAGCGGTCGAGGGTGATCGAGATGTTGGCGTGGCCCATGAAAGTCGAGAGGGCCTTGGCGTTGACGCCGGCTGCGATCATCAGTGAGGCGAAGGTGTGACGGCAGGCGTGTGGAGTGATCCGCTCCAGCAACACCGGCTCGCAGTTCCGTTGCTCGGCTCGCTCGCGCTCGCGAGCGTTTGCGGCTTTCCATGCATCGTCGGCGCGGCCTTGGACGCGGTTGGCGGTAAACGGATCGCAGGCCGTGCGCCCAAAGATCAGCTCGGACCCCTCGCGTCAACTCTGATCGTCTTCGTGGTTGGCACGGTGGCCAACCTGGAAATCGGTGACGAGCGTCGTCTGCCGGGCAGGTTCATCCTCTGGTCTGAAGACCTAGCCGATGATGTTGGGCTGCTCGAAGCGACCACGGAAATGATCGTGAGACGTGTGGCTGGTACCGAGTGAAATCGGGATGTGCCTTGAGGCCGTCAAAACTTGGTCCCGAAATTGGTCCCCGACTCCACCGAACTCAGCCGAGCTCCCTGGACGTGATTCGCTCTATCGGGTCAGATCCGCCTCTTGGGACGGGTTCCGGCGCGACTCATAATCCGTCGGTCGAAGGTTCGAGTCCTTCCCGCCCCATCAATCGATCGGTGAGTCCAGCCGGAATTCAGCCTGGCTTGATCTGGCAAGGCAGCTTCCCCCAAAGCGAGTCCGGGGTTGGAGGCGGGAGGAGAGAGGACTGAGCGTGGCGAATACCGCGTATTAGACTGGCGGCCCGTTTGGCGACGCTCTTCCGATTGGCGAAGATCACCACCGTCGTGTGGCCGGTGTAGATCTCGAGGCTGTCAGCGGATGAGACCCATGCGGCCTTCGCACCGCGGAAGTTAAAGAGGCGCGGTTTGCCCGGGTATGCGTCTGCCCAGCGACGACAGGTGTTGTAGTTCTGGATCTGGAGAGGGGGAGAGCAGCCGCCCTCGCCCGCCGGCAGGGCGCAGTCGCCGTAATAGAAGTTCCAGCCGGTAAATCGCCGATTCTCTGGCCACTCTGCCTTTTCGACCTCTTCGAGCGGCACCCCAGCGACCTCGTCCCCTGCGTAGTAGACGCGGTAGCCATCGAACTCCCTGACCTCACTCAGGCTGGGCGCAGCAGCCGCAGCCCAGCCGCAAAAGAGGAACCCGCAGGCGAGACTCAGGCCGGCGACATGGGTGATTCTGTGGATGCCCATGGTGCTAAGCGTAGCTAAGTCAATCCTTGCGTTCGTTCGAACCGTAGCGCGTGATAATACCGCCAGCGGGGGCAAGACATGACCTTGAGATTGTCCTCGACCAGCGAACTCGTCGATCCGGCGCTCCTCTCGGTGCAGACTCTCAGAGAGAAGTAGTTCCTTCGGGGGAGATTCAAACTTGAACTCAAAACTACGAGCTGAAGCGACCGCAGAGCTGGCTGAGGTGACGAAGTGGGAAGAAACGGGTGCAGATGCTGCGCCTTGAACAGGACGCTGAGTGCAAATTGGAAAGGTCTTCGCCTCCCCTCCTCGGTACATGCCATCCTGCTGGTCATGCGTGTCGCCATTATCGGCACTTACGTCGCCGTCCTCCTCGGGATAGTCGTCGCCGTGAATGCCGATGCCGCGAATGGAAATACAGCTCTTTTGGTTTGGTCGGTTGCCTCTCTTGCCCTGGGATGGACCATCCGCCACCCCCTGACGATGATCTTGCCTTTTCTCGCTATCCCCATCGCAGCTCCATTTGGCTATGCCGAGGAGTGGCAAGGCAGTGATGCGCCCCTGCTCTATCTCGGAATGGCCTTTCAGGCTCCAGCCCAAGCACTCGTCGTATCTCTCGGCTTCGGCGGGCGAGTTTTTTTCGAGAGGGTTAGAGCACGAATCGGCCGAGAAGCGGAATCCAAGCCGCCCGATTAGTGGCGCTTCGCGATCGTCGCCTCTCGTCATTAATTGTGGGCCTTATTGGACAGATAACCGAGATTAGTTGATTTTGGTTTCCAAACCCCGATACGTTCCGCGGCGTGAGGGAGGAGGGCAAATCGTCGGGTTCCACGACGTTGAGGTGGGGGATCGCGCTGGGCTTGATCGTTGTCGTTGTGGCTGTCGTCGTGGCCGCTGCCGATGGCGGTCCCGGCTCTGCCTGGTACATCGAGGCAAGCCCTGCCCGAGACGAAGCCACCTCTCTTCCGGGCGCCAGAGCGGCCCTCTCGAGGAATGAATCCGACCTCTTCGAAGGCGAAACTCGCCCTGCAGCGGCGTCTGACCCCGGTTCCGGTGGCTGGAAGCCGGCGTTCAATGACGAAGCACTTCCCTGCACCGGGGACCAGCAGCCGGTCAACTTCGAAACCTTCTCCGTCGGCCCCTCTGTTGACGGACTGCCGCTCACCTATACCGAGCGACGCTGCGGCGGCGGTCCGGTAGCAACCCGCGTCAATTACCTCTCTTACGTATACGGCGACTGTGAAATCGTCGAAGGTGCGACCGGCTGCCAGCCGCCGCTCGAGATACAGACCTGGCCCGCGTGCCAGCGCTTTCTCGCCAAATACTCCTTCAGAGGCAAGCCGCTTCCGCGTAGGAGATTGGAGAAGCGCGACGGCGCAGAAGTAGTGGAATTCAACTTCGCGCTCGACAAGCGGATCGAGGTCTACACCGGCTTATCCACCGTGGTCATCTTTGCCGTCGATCGGGCTCTCGCCACCAGAGCGGTCGAGATGCTTCGGTTGGAGGGCGAAGCAAGACCGCCCGCAAGCCACCCAGATGATCTGGCGAGTGGACGCCCCAGCACGCTCGAACCGCCCGCGGAGGGCTCAATGGAAGGGGATCTCTCATGCCACGCCTAGGCACCAGCCCTGCACGAATCGGCGTCGCGGCCCTTGTCGCGGCGATCGTGCTGCTCGGGGCCGCCTTCTTCACCGTGTCGAACGTGGGGGCGGACACCATCGGAGACAAAAACGTCAAATGGGGATGGGGCGTTGGTGAGGGTCCGGCCGGTGATTACGACTTTCCAAGTGAAGACTGTAAAGGCAGCCATACCGATCCAGTTGGAGCGCTTTTCGTCGGAAAACGAGGAGGGGTCGAAAACGTCGAATGGCACATCGAGAAGCACAATGGCTGGGATCGGAATGTGGGTGTGACGAACGCAAAAGGAGAGAAACATTCTCTGCGGGTTCGGAACGCTCAGGGAGAACTCGAATGCAAAGTTCTCAACACCGCAAACGCGAACGCTGGCTCCACTAGCGATCGATTCCATATTCGCCTCTGGGGCATACCGGGGTCGGAGTTCCCTGAGAAAATGACTGTCGGCACGCCTCACCATGAGGACTTCGTGGTCTTCGGTTGCTCCCCGCCAAACCATGCTGTTGATCCAAACGGGTCAGTCGGGGAAGAGCATGGAGTAAATGCCAGTGGCTTCGATTGGGCCCGCCACGAGCTCAAGTATTATTTCTCCCACCCTAATGAGAAAAACCCTAGCGCCGATTATTACGGCGGAAACCATCACGTAGAAAACGAATATTGGGGAAACAGTGCCAACTTCACTCAGTGCACCGGCGCAACGGCCGGGAGCGACGGGTGGGGTGTAGTGATTCGGATCAACCGTAAGACCGATCCGAGGACCAAGAAGCCCTCCGCCAAACAGAGCGCCGCGACGCTCCTGGGCGAATTTGGTGGGGATGGAACGACGAACGAATGGTGGTTTGGCTATGGGACCAAATCTGCTCAGGGAGCTAGCGAATATCAGAAAGCGACTGCGGTTGAAGCTAGTTCAGCGAACGAACAGATCGCCGTGAGTGCACCGGTATCCGATCTCAAGCCGAACACGAAATACTACGCGAGGTTGTTCGTTCGGACCGAAGATGATGAGGTGGAGGAAGGAGCGGAGGTCGAGTTCTGGACTCAGGCTGCCCCCGTCGCCGCCTACTCCTTCGACGAGGGAGAAGGCGCCACCGCCGAAGACGCCGCCGGCGAAAACGACGGCACGATCGAAGGCGCAGCCTGGGCCAAAGGTATCTACGGCTCGGCTCTGAAATTCGACGGCGTTGACGACTGCGTCTCGATAGCCGACGCCCCTGAGCTGCAGTTGAGCGAGGAATTCACCCTGCAGGCCTGGGTCAAGCCCGAAGGCTCGCCGAGCGCCGATCCGGTGATCTTCAAGGAGGACGGCGAAAGCGCCAGCTACCGCCTGACCCTCAACGGCGAACGCAAGGTCCAGGCCTTCGAAGACGACGAAGAAGGCGCCACCTCACCCGATCCCCTTGACGCCGACGTCTGGACCCACATCGCCGCTACCTACGACGGCGCCCGCGTGCGCGTCTTCGTCGACGGCGAACAGGTCGAGAGCAACCTGACCGGCCCCGAAACGATGGCCAGCAGCGGCCCGCTTGAGATCGGCTGCGCCTCGGTCTGGGAAAACGAGCTCAAAGGCCGCATCGACGAGGTCCGCATCTATGACCGCGCCCTCGACGCCGGGGAGATCGCCGCCGACAGGGCGACGCCGATCCAAACGCCCCAGGCTGCCCCCGTCGCCGCCTACTCCTTCGACCAGGGGCAAGGGGAATTCGTCGGCGACCTCGCAGGAGAGCATCACGGAGCCCTTAAAAACACCGACTGGGTGAGAGGCAAATTCGGCTCGGCAATCTACCTCGACGGCAGCAACGACTATGTGGAAGTCGCCGATGCCACCGACCTCGACCTGACCGAAGAATTCACGCTTGAGACCTGGGTGCGTCCGGATGTCGTCGATTCCTGGGAGCCGGTAATCTGGAAGGGGACCGAAACCTTTTACAGCTACTCTCTCGGGGCGGCTGGGGAAACGCCTGGAGTGCCAGAAGGTTTCCTGGCAGACGAAGCATCCTCGTGGGTGGACGTGGAGGGCGAAGAAGTCCTGCCGGCGAATACCTGGAGCCACCTGGCGTTGAGCTTCGATGGTGCCCACCTGCGCCTCTACGTCAATGGCGAACTCATCGATAAAGAGGTAGCTCCCAAAAACACCGAAAACAGCAATGGCCCACTGCTGATCGGGGCGACCGACGAAGAAAGTTTCTTTAACGGCCGCATCGACGAGGTCCGCATCTATGACCGCGCCCTCGACGCCGGGGAGATCGCCGCCGACAGGGCGACGCCGATCCAAACGCCCCAGGCTGGCCCCGTCGCCGCCTACTCCTTCGACCAGGGCGAAGGCGAACTCGCCGAAGACCTCGCCGGCGAAAACGACGGCGAAATCGAAGGCGCTACTTGGACGACCGGCAGATACGGCTCGGCACTCCTCTTCGACGAAGAAGACTGCGTCACGGTCGCCGACGCCCCCGAGCTGCAGCTGACCGAAGAGTTCACCCTGCAGGCCTGGGTCAAACCCGACGACGACCAGATCCAGTCCGACCCGATCTTCTTCAAGGAAACCGAAGACTTCTACAGCTACTTCCTCGGCCTCAGCTTCCAGAGCAACGGCAAAGTCGAGGGCTATATCGGTGAGGAAGACGAAGAAGACTACACCCTGGTCTCCTCACCCGAAGCGCTCATTCCCAACGTCTGGGCCCACGTCGCCCTCACCTACGACGGCAACCTCATGCGCCTCTACCTGAACGGCGAGCTGGTCGACAGCAACGCCACCGCCGTCGGCAACGTGGCGAGCAGCGGCCCCCTGCGGATCGGCTGCAACGAGGTCTTCGACGAATACTTCGACGGCCGCATCGACGAGCCGCGGATCTACGACCGGGCGCTCGACGCCGGGGAGATCGCCGCCGACAGGGGAACGCCAATCTCTGGGTAGCCGCGAAGCCGATCCTGTCGGAGCAATCGCATGCCGGGCATAGAGATGCGGGAAGAAAACTTGGTCCCGAAATTGGTCCCCGACTCCACCGAACTCAGCCGAACTTCCCTGAACGCAATTCGCTCTAACAGGCCAGATTCGGCTCTATAGACGACGTCCGGTGCGACTCATAATCCGCCGGTCGCGCAGTGCGCCGTGGCGTGCCTTTGGGGGCTGCCTCATAAGCGTCTCCGGTCGATTTGCGCAGTCCAGCGTGAGTAGTTTCCGGCTTTCGGTTGGGCTCGCTTGTACCATGCAAAGCCATGGCTCATGCAACGAAGGCCAAGAAGTCGGCTACCGAGCGGCGCAATGCTGCGATAGAGCGGACGAGCGGGATGTTCGCCCATCTTGCGCCAGGCGTCAGCCTCGCTGACGAGCTGGTTGCTGACAGGCGAGCTGAAGTGCGCGCCGAGGAACGGGCCGACGAGGCCGAGCGCCGCCGCCGTGGCCGAAGGTGAGGCTGACGCGCCAGCAGCCGTCCTTGACGCATCGGCGCTACTGGCCCATCTGAACGACGAGGAAGGCGCGGCGGAGGTTCGGAAGGCGATGAAGGCTGGCGCTGCGATCAGTGTCGCCAACTGGATCGAGGTTTTGTCGAAGCTTGCCGAGCGGGGGGAGGACCCCGGAGTCGCCGCGGCAGAGATGAAAGGCGCTGAGCTTGTCGGCCAGGTCGTCGCGATAGAGCCGATCACCGACGACGACTGCGTTGCAATCGCCCGACTGCGACCGGCGACCAAAGCCCAGGGGCTCTCGCTCGCCGACCGGGCCTGCCTTGTCCTGGCCGAGCGGCTCGACGTTCCCGCGCTGACAACGGATGGCGAGTGGGCGAAGGCCAAGGTCAGGGCCGAGGTGCGAACGATCCGGTAATCGTGCGCCAGCGGTGCGCCACTCATGCGCCAGTCAGACCGGAGACAACCGGTCTCAGCCGGATTCGGAACGGCTTGAGTAAGCGGAATCCGCATTCTCATGCGACCGCTGGATGATGTGGATCATCGTCTACACCGCGGTCTACATTCTTTAGTGCGATCCGGGTAGTACTCGGGGTATGCACAACCCCTTGAGATCCGAGGCCGACGCTTTTCGCTGGGTTGTCGTGATTGGCGTGGGGGCCGTTTCGGTGATCGTCCTGACGTTGCTGACCAGGCCGGCGGTGGGGGCTGTCTGGGCTGCGGCCCTGATCGGCTTCGGGGCGGGTGTGGCCTACCGCAACTCGCGCGGCTCGCTGTCGCGCAATGTCGACGTGACACGTGGAAGGGACGGTAGGCACCGCCTGCTCGTCGTCGCCAACGAGACCGTCGGTGGAGGGGAGCTGCTGGAGGAGATCCGTAACCGTAGCCAGGGCCGTGACAGCGAGATTCTGGTCGTGACGCCGGCTCTTGCCTCCTCTCGCGCGGCGCACTGGGCGTCGGATGTCGACGAGGCGATGGAGATGGCGCGCCAGCGCATGGAGCTCTCGCTGATCGCGATCGACGAGCTGGGTGTGAAGGCGAAGGGCGAGGTCGGGGACTCCGATCCCAACGTCGCGATCGAGGACGCGCTGCGGGTATTCCCTGCCGATGAGATCGTCATCTCGACCCACCCACCGGACCGTTCCCGCTGGCTAGAGCACGGGGTGGTGGAGCGGGCGCGCAATGAGATCGACCTTCCGATCACCCACGTGGTCGTCGACCTCTCCGCCCAGAGCGTCGCAAGGGGCTGATCTCCCACCCCCAGCTCGGATTGATCCTGACTCAGCTCTGAGTCAGGGCGGGAGCGGGACGCTTGTCGGGCGTGCCGGCCTGGCTGGTCGTCTGCGCCCTTGCATCCCCGGGCTCCAGGCGGCCCGCGGCGGCGACCGTCCACAGCATCGCCAGCCAGGTGGTGGTGGCAAGGGCGATGTGGAGCCAGACCAGCTCGGAGGGCAGCTCCAGTGCCCACTGGACGCCTCCTACGAGGCCCTGGAGGCCCAGGAGGCCGATCACGACGCCCAGCGGCCGCGCGGCACGTTTGTCGCCCCCCGGGCGGCGCAGCAGCAGCCAGACGCCGATCGCGGCGAGGCCGAAGACCGCGGCGATCGCCGAGTGGCGCTGCACGACCCACTCAAGCGTCCCGGTGCCCTCGAAGTCGAAGCGGTGGACCAGCTCGCCCTCGTGGTCGCCGGCGTGCGGCCCGGAGCCGGTGGCGATCGTCCCGGCGAGGATCGTCAGCTGGCCGAGCGGGATCAGGGCGCGAATCGACCAGACGCCGAGCCGGTCCGAGGAGAAGCGGCGCTCGCCCGGCTCGTAGCGGGCACACCAGGCCAGCGCAAAGGCGGCGTCGAGCAGCAGCATCGAGAGGATGAAGTGGCACATCACCAGGCCGGGGGCGAGGTGGTGCTTGACGACGAGGGCGCCGAGGATCGCCTGGCCGATCACACCGACCGGCAGCATCGCGCCGAACAGGGCCAGGTGCCCGCGGAACGGGCGCCGGAACCAGGCGAGGGCGCTGGCGGCGATCACGGCGAGGCCGACGAAGCCGGTCAGGAGGCGGTTGCCGTACTCGATCACGGCGTGGGTCTCGAGCGGCGGCGTGGTCCCGCCGTAGCATTTGGGCCAGTCCGGGCAACCGAGGCCGGACCCGGTGAGGCGGACGGCGGCGCCGGTGAGGACGATCAGGGCGAGGGCCGCGAGGGCGACAAGGGTGACCTTGGCGTAGGGCCCGGGCGCGATCTGCAGGCGCTCACGCATTCTCAGGATGATGCCAGCGGCAGAGCTGGGCGCCGGGGCGCCCAGCTCTGCCCTATTTCGAGCCGCCGCCTTTGGCGGTCGAGCCGGCCAGGTATTCCACCAGCTCTTCGAGTTCGGTTTTGCCGATGATCGTCTCGTAGTTGGACGGCATCACGTTGGGCGGGAAGCCTTTGGTGATTTGTTTGTCCGGTTCGACGATCGACTGGCGGATCATCGCGGGGTTCTCTCCGGCCAGGACTTCGTCCAGGTTGGGACCGGTGGTTCCGCCGGCGTTTGCCGCGGCGAGCGTGTGGCAGCCGCCGCAGCCGTTGTTGGCGAAGACCTGGGCACCGGGGCCGCCCGGTACTTTCGGCGGGGCGGCGCCGGGGACACCGGCGTACTCGCCGACGTAGGCGGCAACGTCATGGAGATCCTGGCCGGTGACGAGGTCGGCGGGCATCGAGACCGCCGGGTTGTCGGTGCTGGGCCGCGGGTACTCGATCTGCGCCGCGACGATCCCCTCGACGGTCGAGCCGGTCTCGCCGGCGGCCCGTGCAGGGCCGAATGCGCGGTCGAGGTCGGGGCCGATCTGGGCGGTCGTCCCGGCCTGCGCCATCGCGTGGCAGGTGCCGCATTTCTGCACGAAGAGTTCCCGTCCCCGCTCGGTGTCGGCCGTGCTCGTCCCGCAACCCGAAGCGGGCAGCGCGATTGCCGCCAGGGCGGCGAGGAGGAGCAGGAGGCGGATCGGGTTCGGTGGCGTGGGCATGTTCATGCGGCGCGAAGCGGGCCGGAGTCTATACGTCGAGGCCCCCCTCTAGGTTGCGTGTGGGGCGCCTGCAGTCGGGTAGGCTTGAGTCGATTCGCACTATCTCGTCGGCGACCAGGAGAGGGAGGAAAAGATGCAGGTTCGTGAAGGGATGTCGGAGGTGGTTCTCACCGTCGGACCGGCGCATACGCTGCGCGAGGCGGCCGAAAAGATGGTCGAGAAGGGCACCGGGGCGGCGCTGGTCTCCGACGACGAGATGCCGGTGCCGTCGATCGTCACCGAGCGCGACATCCTGATCTCGCTGGGCCGGGGCGAGGACCCCGACGTCGAGCAGGTTGCCGGCCACATGAGCGAAGGGGTTGTCACGGCGTCTCCCGATTGGAGCCTCGAGCGTGCCGCCGCCGAGATGTCGACCCGGGGCATCCGTCACCTCGTCGTCTTCGAGGACGGCGACGTCACAGGAGTCCTCTCGATCCGCGACATCGTGCGCGTGTGGACGAGCGCAGGCGCCACCTCGGGCATGAGGCCCGACTAGCGGAACGGGAACGTCAGGCGGGCGGGAACTTGATCTGTTCGACTGGCAGGACCGCGCCGCGCGCCTTCTGCGTGCGCGGCAGGCGGTAGTAGTCGCGCCGCGCACCCTGGGCCATGCTGCGGAAGGCCGCCAGGGCAACGATCCCCCCGATGATCGAGTAGACCCAGCCGCGGACCATGAACCCCTCGGCGAAGATCCCGCAGACCGCCAGGGCGGCGCCGAAGGCGAAGAAGACTGGGGCCCACGAGGAGCGTGGGGGGTTGATCAGCTCGCCCGGCTCGGGGATCTCGCGGTGGTCGGTCACGATGCGATGTAGAGCGTCGCGGCGACGAAGCAGAGCGCGAAGATCGCCGCCGCGACGCCGCCGGCCACCAGGCCGGCTTTCATGTCTCGTCTTGCGGTCTCGCGATCCACGGCCCGATTTCTACTAGACGAGGCGGTCGAGCGGCATCGCCAGGAAGAGCAGCGCCAGGTAGGCCAGCGAGAAGAGGTAGGTCCGCAGCGCCCAGCGGCGGTCGGCGCTGCGCAGCAGCCGCACGGCGAACCAGATGAAGGCACCGCCGAGCGCCATCGAGACCACCAGGTACTCGACGCCGAAGGCGCCGGCGCAGAAGGGCAGCTGCGTCACCGCGTAGAGCAGGATCGTGTAGAGCAGGATCTGGCGCCGGGTCTCCGCCTCGCCGCGGACGACCGGCAGCATCGGCACGCCTGCCTTCGCGTACTCGTCCTTCATCAGCAGCGAGAGCGCCCAGAAGTGGGGGGGCGTCCAGAAGAAGACGATCGCAAAGAGGTAGAAGGCGGTCCCGCTGAGCCCGCCGGTGACGGCAGCCCAGGCGACCAGCGGCGGCACCGCGCCGGCTGCGCCGCCGATCACGATGTTCTGCGGCGTCGAGCGCTTCAGCCAGAGCGTGTAGACGAAGACGTAGCCGAGGAGCCCCGAGAGCGAGAGCGCCGCGGCGAGCGGGTTGACGGTCAGCGACAGCAGCAGGAAGGAGGAGAGTCCCAGCAGCGTCCCGAAGCCGATCGCAGTGGCAGGGGAGATGCGACCGCTCGCCACCGGCCTGTCGGCGGTGCGGGCCATCGTGCGGTCGATGTCGCGGTCGATCGCGTGGTTGATCGCGCCGGCACCGCCTGCGGAGAGGGCACCGCCGAGGCAGGTCAGGAAGACGAGGCCGATCGACGGGTCGCCGGCCACGTACATGGTCGTCACGGTCGTGAACAGGAGCAGCGACTGCACCTTCGGCTTGGTCAGCGTGGCGAAGTCGCGCAGGACCGTCAGCGCCGCGGAGCGCTGCGTGATGGCAGCCGTCTGGGCGCCGCTCATGCGGTCAGGCTACCGGCTGCGACTCGCGCGCCGGGGCGGCCGGGCGGCTGGTGCGATACGCGATCGCCTCGCGGATGTCGCGCAAGGGCCGGGCGCTGCGCACGTCGGGCAGCACGTCGAAGTTGTGCGGGTCCGGCGGCGAGAGGGCGAACCACTCGAGCGAGTCGCCGCCCCACGGGTCGTGGCCCGCCTCGGGACCGGCGTTGCGGCTGAGGATGGCGTTGACGAGCGTCATCACGATGCCGATGGCGAGGACGAAGGTGCCGATCGTGGCGAGGAGGTTGTAGCCGGTGACCCCGGTGCCGTCGAAGAACTTGTAGGCGTCGATCGTCTGACCCTCGAGGGCGCCGGCGAGGAAGAGCGGCGCGAAGGCGAGCACGGTGCCGAGCACCATCGTCCAGAAGGAGATTCGCGCCAGGGTCTCGCCCATCGTGCGGCCGGTCATCTTCGGATACCACCAGTGCAACGCCGCGAAGCCGCCGAAGACGGCGCCCCCGACCAGGGTGAAGTGGGTGGCCGCGGTGCTGTCGACGGTGTGCTGCAGGCGCCAGGCGACGGCGACCATCGAGTGCGAGATCTCGGAGGCGATGCCGACCGTGATCATCGCGATCGCTCCGGCTGCGAACAGCAGCGGTGCCCGCATCCGCACCGTGCCGCCGACCAGGGTCGCGATCAGGTTGAAGAGGACGAGGCCGAAGGGCACGATCAGCGCCAGCGACATGGCCATCGCGAAGTACATCCAGCCGATCCCGATCGGCGCGGTCAGCATGTTCTGCATCCAGGCCAGGGTGCCGACGACTGCGATCGCGACCAGGGAGCCGATCGTCGCGCCGCGGTTGAAGAGCGGCTTGCGGGCGAAGGCGGCGACTATTTCCGCGATCGTGGCCAGGGCGAAGATCAGGACCAGCATGTAGGCGCCCGTGTAGAAGATCCAGCTCAGGTGCTGCCAGAGGAGCGGTGCGCCGCCGCCGGCGCCGGAGAAGAAGATCCCTTCGGAGTTGCGATCGATCAGCAGCATCGTCACGGCGGCGATCAGCACCGGGCCGATCACGAGCAGCAGCCAGGAGGAGATCGCCGCCGCCCAGGAGAAGACCGGCAGCCGCCGCCAGGCCATTCCGGGCGCCCGCAGCTTGCGCAGCGTCGCCACCAGGTCGATCGCGATCAGGACGAAGGCGAGCGTCGCCAGACCGGCCGCGGCAGCCCAGGCGTCGACGCCGTTGTTGGGCAGGAAGGCGAGGCTCGTGAGCGGGGCCAGCGGGTTGACCCCGGCCTCCGAGGGAGTGAAGAGGAGACCCGCGTAGAGGGCCGTTGCGGCGCCTACGTAGAGCCAGAGGCCGATCTGGCCGAGGCGTGGCAGCGCGGTGCCTCGGGCGCCGATCTGCAGCGGCACGACGTAGTAGAAGAAGCCGAGCACCAGCGGGATCGCGAAGAGGAAGATCGCCGTCGCCCCGTACAGCGAGAGGATCCGGTTGAAGACGACCGGGCTGAGGAAGGTGTTCTCGGGAATCGCCAGCTGCAGCCGCATCAGCAACAGCTCGACCAGGGCGACGAAGAGGAAGCCGAGCGAGGAGACGATCAGGGCGCGGCCGACGTCCTTGTGGTCGGCGCTGGTCGCGATCTCGATCCAGCGTGGGCGGCGCGGCGGGAAGCCGTCGACGACGAGCTCGGGGCGTTTGGCGGGAACGCTCACGGCGTCTCACCGCTTTCCAGCTGCTCTACCACGCGATCCTGCGCCTCCTCGATGTCCGCTTTCTGCTGCTCGACGAAGGTCTCGTACTCCTCCGGCGAGACGACTTCGACCTCGGTCCGCATCGCCGCGTAGGCCTGGCCCGAAAGGGTCGCCGACTGACCGAAGTAGGTGCCCTCCTCGTCGGCGCTGAAGACGACGCGGTTGGTCTTGCCGGGCACGGCGTCGCGCTTGCCGGCCAGCTCGGGCACGTCCCAGGTGTGGATGACGTCGGTCGAGACGAGGTCGAGCTCGACCGCGGTGTCGACCGGGACGACGAGCCTGTAATAGGAGAAGGCTTCCTCGGGATAGTCGTAGCGCCAGATCCACTGCTGGCCGGTGGCGAGGATCTGCAGCGGTTCGGTGTTCGAGACCTGGAGTCCGGCGGGCCCGGTCGCCGGCGTCTCGCGCGCCTTCTCGGTGTAGACGATGCTGACGATCAGGATCGCGGTGGCGAAGACCGTCAGCGCGGCGGCGGCGCGCAGCTGGACGCGCCGTCCCCCGGTGACCTGGCGCGGCTCTGCGCCCCGCTCGGCGCGGTAGCGCCGCAGGGCGTAGATCAGTCCGCCGACGACCGCGACGACGACGATCGTCGCGACGACGAAGCCGATCCACAGCAGGGTGTCGATCTGGTCGGTTCCGGGGGAATGCGGGGCCAAAGCGCGGCCATCCTATACTCGCCGGCCTCATGAAGAAGGGGCACCCGCCATCTCCCGGGCTGCGCATTGCTGTGAGGGCCGGGGCGGCGGGCGCCATAGCCGCGGCGGTGGCCGTGCCGCTGCTGCGGCGGCGCGCCCGGGTGCCCGCGCCGGTCACCGTTGCCGCCTGCGCTGCGGGCCCGCTGGCCCTCGCGGTGCTGCGGCCCCGCTCCCACCAGCGCGACATCGGCCTCTTCGCGCTGCAGATGTGGGGTTTCACGATGGCCCACGAGCTTCCCTACGACGACCCGGAGGGCCTGCGGAGGCGGCTGCGGGTCCGCTACCCGATCGTGGCCGACCGCGCGATCGGGCTCGGCCGGCTGCCCAACGTGCGCCTGCAGCGTGCCCTCGTGCGCCTCCCCGGGGTTGGCGTCCTCAACCGCTTCCTCACCTGGGCCCACTGGCTCTGGTTCCTGGAGCCCTACCTGGCGCTGCTCTTCATCCTGCTCCGCCACCCCGACCGCTTCCCGCGCGCGGCGCGCCAGATGGCGGCCGTCTTCGACCTCGGCTGCGCCGTCTACTTCGCCGCCCCCACGGCACCGCCGTGGTGGGCCTCCGAGCAGGGGCGGACCGGCGACGAAGAGGTGCGGCGGATCATGGTCGAGGTCGGGGAACGGACCTGGCGATCGGCCTGGCCGGGGATGTACCGGGCACTGGGGGGTAACCCCTGGGCGGCGATGCCCTCGCTTCACTTCGCGACCTCGACCATGGCCGCGATCTCGCTGAGCGAAGCGGGGCGCGGGCCGGGTGCTGTGGGATGGGGCTACGCGCTGACCCTTGGCTTCGCCCTCGTCTATCTCGGCGAGCACTACGTCACCGATCTTGCCGCCGGGGGCGCCCTGGTGGCGACCGTGCGGCGCGGCGAGCCGCTTGCCGAGCCGATGGTGGAAAAGGTCAACGGAGGGCTTCGGCGTCTGGAGCGCCTCGCCAACGGGTAGCGTCTGATCCGTGTCTCCGGAGGATTCGGCGAACGGAAACGGCGCCGAACTACCGCTGCTCACGCCGCGGCGCGTCGTGCAGACGGCGCTGCTGGTGCTGCTGCTGATCATCGGGATCTACTTCCTCTTCCCGAAGCTGGTCGGCCTCGGCGACTCGCTCAGCCGCCTCGGCGAAGCGGAGGCGGGCTGGATCGCCGTCGCGATCGGCTTCAACGTGGTGGCCATCTGCACCTACATCGCGTTGTTCAAGGCGGTCGTGGGTGGCGACGTCCTGCCGCTCACCTGGAACGAGACCTACGACATCAACCTCGCCGGGCTCGCCGCGACCCGTCTCTTCTCCGCCGGCGGTGCCGGCGGCATCGCCCTCACCTACTGGGCGCTGCGCAAGGCGGGCATGGTCCGCCACGAGGTGGCGCGGCGGATGGTCGCCTTCCTCACCCTCCAGTACGTCTTCTACCCGGTGGCGCTGATCGTCTGCGGGATCCTGCTGCGCACCGGCGTGGTGCCGGGCAAGGACTCGGTCGAGCTGACGATCGTCCCGGCGGCCGTGGCCGGCCTGCTGCTGATCGTCGGAGTCCTCATCGCGCTGGTCCCACCGGACCTGAGCGCGCGGGTGGAGCGGTGGGCCCACGGGCACCGGGGCGGTGCGTTCGCGGACAAACTGGCGAAAGTGCCGGCGACCGTCGGCGAGGGGCTCAGGTTCGGGTTCGGGCTGCTGCTGCGGCCCTCGCGGGGCGGGCTGGCGGTGCTCGGGGCCGCCGGGTACTGGGCAGCCAACATCGGCATCCTCTGGGCCTCCTTCAAGGCCTTCGGCGTCCACGTGCCGCTTGCAGTCGTCGTTCAGGGGTTCTTCCTCGGCATGGTCGGCAACCTCTTCCCGCTGGCGCCCGCGGGTGTGGGAGCTGTGGACGCCGGCTTGATCGGCGCCTTCGTCCTCTTCGGCCTGCCCGAGGAGAGCGTCTTTCCGGCGATCCTGGTCTACCGCATGGTCGCCTTCTGGCTGCCGATTCCCCCGGGGATCGTCGCCTTCTTCCAGCTTCGCGCCCGCGTCCACGAATGGGAAAACGGGGCGCTGCCAGTCGATCGAGAGGCGGAGCCGCAACCCCAACCGGCAGCGAATTGAGCATGCTTTGAGAGCGCGATGGCGGTTGACCAACCCGTTACTATAAAAAGTAAAGTATTAGACTTCCGGCGGTAGATATGGCAGACGAGAAGAAGATCGAGAACGTGATCGTCGTCGGCGGCGGGCCGGCCGGTTACACGGCCGCTCTCTACACCGCCCGCGCCAACCTCGAGCCCCTCGTCTTCGAGGGGTTCCAGTGGGGCGGGCAGCTGCAGAACACGACCGACGTCGAGAACTACCCCGGCTACCCCGAGGGGATCATGGGGCCGGAGATGATGACCCAGTTCCGCGCCCAGGCGGAGCGCTTCGGGGCGCGGTTGGTCACCGACGACGTCGACCGGGTCGAGCTCAGCGACGGCGGCGTGCAGAAGGTCTACCTCGGCGACGAGGAGCACCTCGCCAAGACCGTGATCCTGGCGATGGGGGCGGAGCCGCGTCGGCTCGGCGTCCCCGGTGAGATCGAGCTGAGCGGCTGCGGCGTCTCCACCTGCGGCGTCTGCGACGGCGCCTTCTTCAAAGACAAGAAGGTGATCGTGATCGGGGGCGGCGACTCGGCGATGGAGGACGCGATCTTCATCTCGAAGTTCGCCAGCGACCTGACGATGGTCAACCGCCGCGACGAGTTCCGCGCCTCGAAGATCATGCACGAGCGCGCCAAGGAGCAGTCCAACATCGAGTTCAAGACCCCCTTCGTCGCCGAGGAGTTCGTCGGAGGCGAGAACGGCAAACTCGACCGTGTGCGGCTGCGCAACGCCGAGACGGGGGAGACCGAGGACTTCCAGACCGAGGGCGCCTTCATCGCGATCGGCCACATCCCGAAATCGGAGGTGGTTGCCGATCAGGTGGACACCGACGAGGACGGCTACATCCGCACCGAGCCGCGCTCGACCAGGACCAACCTGGCCGGCGTCTTCGCGGTCGGCGACGTCGTCGACCACACCTACCGCCAGGCGGTCACCGCCGCCGGCACCGGCTGCATGGGCGCCCTCGACGCCGAGTGGTACCTGCGCGACACGCCGCCTTCGCCCGAGGCCCACTGGGCGCCCGGCGGCGAGCCGACCGAGATCGCCCCGACGCCGGGGACTTAGCCCCTGGCTCAGTCGTCCGGGCCCCTCGCGATCGAGTCGGGAGGGGATTCAAATGCGGCAAGTGCCACTCATCGGGCGGCCCATTCTCCGGGAGAGGAGAAAAGCTGGCATGAAACAGAGGCCGGGGACGAAGGTCAGACCAAGCGCTGAACGACGAAGACGCGCTCTCCGGCCGGGGTCTCGACCTCGACCGGGACCCCAAGCTTCGCGTCGCGGAGCGCCTGGCCGATCGGCGACTCGGCCGAGAGACGGCCGGCGGCCAGATCCGCCTCGGTCGAGCCGACCAGGGTCCAGGTGTTGACCTTTCCGCTCGCTTCGTCGAGCACCTCGGCGGTGCGGCCGAAGGCAAAGGTGTCGGCGTCGCCGTCGACCTCGACCACGACGGCGGTGCGCAGGCGTTCGCGCAGCCGTTTGATCCGGGTCTCCAGGTGCGCCTGGTCCTCCTTGGCGATGTGGTACTCGGCGTTCTCCTTGAGGTCGCCCAGCTCGCGGGCCGTCTTGATCCGCGCCGCCATCTCCTGTCGGCCCATTCCTTCCAGCTGCTCGATCTCCTCGCGCAGGGCCTCGATGCCCTCCGCGGTGATCGCGCCCCCATCGCTCCCGGCGTCGCTCATCCCGGGAACCCTCGCATAGAGCGGCGCCGGTCGCTGGGCTGAGGGGGCGCGCCGATTGGCTAAGGTCGTCGTACGGCCACCTGCACCCACATCCGTGAGATCCAGCAGTTCGACCTGCCTGCCGAGGTCGCCGGCTGCGAGGAGTGCCTTGCTTTGGGGATGAGCTGGGTCCACCTGCGGATGTGCCAGACCTGCGGTCACATCGGTTGCTGCGACAACTCCCCGGGCAAACACGCGACGGCGCACCACCACGCGACCGCCCACCCGGTCATCCGCTCCGCCGAGCCGGGCGAGGACTGGAGCTGGTGCTACGTCGACGAGACGATGTTCCGGCTCAGGCCGACCTGAGCCAGCTCGACAAGAGGTCGGATATCGCCTACGGGGTGACGATGGCGAACCCGGGATCGGGTTCGTCCAGCAGTCCGAGCAGCTCGCCGAGCTTCTCCGGCTCCCCCTCGACTCGCAGTCGTCCGCTCTCGGCGAGGGCGGCGATATCCGCCGTTTTCAGCAGCAGCTGGTCGAGCGCTTCGCGATCGACGACGAGCGCGGCGTCGGCCCTCGGCTCGTGGCGGCCGGGGCGGTGCCGGAGGACGCCGTTGCGCACCTCGATCGCGTGCTCCTCGTCGGGGTCGGCGACGACCCAGTCGATCCGCAGGTCTGCGTCCCAGGCGCGCGGGCCGTCGAGCCGGATCGCCATCGCGTCGAGCAGCTGGGCGACGGTGAGGTTGGCGACCACGTCTGGCGGCGCGGTCGCGGTCGGGGTGCCGGCGATGCCCTCGCGCAGCTCCTTCGCGCCCATCAGGAAGAAGTTGCGCCAGGTCGCATTCTCGGCCCCGTAGCCGAGCCGCTCCAGCGCTTCGGCCTGCAGCTCGCGCGCCGCGTCGTTCTCCGGCTCGGCGAAGACGACGTGGTTGACGACCTCGGCGACCCAGCGGTAGTCGCCGGCCTCGAAGGAGCGGCGCGCCTTCTCCAGCACCGCGCCGGCGCCGCCCATGAACTCGACGTAGCGCCTGGCCTGCTCGACCGGCGGGTGCTCCCAGAGGTGCGCGGGATTGCCGTCGAACCAGCCCATGTAGCGCTGATAGATCGCCTTCACGTTGTGGCTGACCGAGCCGTAGTACTCGCGGCAGTGCCACTCCCTCGCGAGCGTGGGGGGCAGCTCGATCTCCTCGGCGATCTCCGGGCCGGTGAGGCCCTTGTTGAGCAGGCGCAGGGTCTGGTCGTGCAGGTAGGCGTAGAGGTCGCGCTGCTTCCCGAGCAGGTCGACGAGCTCCTCGCGCCCCCAGCAGGGCCAGTGGTGGCCGGAGAAGAGCACCTCGGAGCGCTCGCCGAAGAGCTCGATCGTCTCGTCCAGGTAGTGCGCCCAGAGGTGCGGATCGCGGACCAGGGCGCCGCGCAGGGTGAGGATGTTGTGCATCGAGCGGGCGACGTTGTCGGCGACGCAGAGAGCGCCGCGATCGGCCAGATGGAAGTTCATCGAGGCCGGCGCCTCGGTGCCGGGGGTGAGCTGGAAGGTCATCCGCACGCCGTCGACGACGACCTCCTCGCCGGTCTCGGTCACCTCCTGCGTCGGCGGCACCAGCGTGATCGTGCCGAGCGAGGTGGTCTGCCCGAGGCCGGCGCCGAGCTGCCCCTCCGGGCCGCGCTCGAGCAGCGCCCCGTACATGTAGCCGGCGCGCCGCCCCATCGCGGTGCCGGCGAAGACGTTCTCGCTGACCGCGTGGTGGAGGAACCCGGCCGGGGCGAGGACCGGCACGTCCCGCTCCTCGGCTTCCTCCGGGGTGAGGACGCTTCGCGAGCCGCCGAAGTGGTCGACGTGGCTGTGGGTGTAGAGCAGCCCGGTGACCGGGCGCTCGCCACGGTGCTCGCGGTAGAGGGCGAGGGCCGCGGCCGCGGTCTCGGCCGAGACCAGCGGGTCGACGACGACGATTCCCTCCTCGCCCTCGATCACGTGCATGTTCGAGAGGTCGAAGCCGCGCAGCTGGTAGACGCCGGGCGCGATCTCGAACAGCCCGGCGATTCGCCCCAGCCGGCCCTGCCTCCAGAGGCTCGGGTGGGCCGTCTCGGGCGGCTCGCCCTCGAGGAAGTCGTAGGAGCGCAGGTCCCAGACGGTGCGGCCGTCCTCGCCCTCGACCAGGGGGGGATCGAAGGGTGCGACGAGGCCGCGCCGCGCCTCCTCGAAGTCCCGCCGGTCCTCCACCGCGGGGAGTCTTTCACCCCGCGGTGGAGGAATGGATCAGTCGTCGTGACCGATCAGGGTCTGGAACAGGTCGGTCTGGTCGTTGACGCCCATGATGTTGGTCGCCTGGGGACCGATCGCGGCCACCGGCACACGGGCTCCGGTGTGGGTCTGCCCGCCGGGGGTCTTGCCCGTCGCGTAGGAGACGCGGATCGGGAACCCGTCGGCCGTTTTCAGCGTCGCGTAGAAGCCCGGCGTGTCCTGCGCGGCCGGGACGATCTGGCTGGTGTGGGAGTGGTCGGCGGTGATCACGACGAGCGTGTCCTCGTGATCCTCCTGGTACTCGAGTGCGACGCCGACGGCCTCGTCGAAGGCGAGGTTCTCGCCGATCTGACCGCACACGTCGGAGGCGTGATCGCGCTTGTCGATCGAGGCTCCCTCGACCTGCAGGAAGAAGCCCTTGCGGTTCTCCAGCAGGTCGATCGCCTTGTCGGTCATCGCCGCCAGGCTCGGCTCGTTGGCCGGGCGGTTGGTCTCGTCGCAGCGGAAGTCCGGGCTGCCGGCTCCCGGCGTCGGCGCCGCGACCAGCGGTTTGAACTCGGTCGTCATGTTGCTCGGGGTGAAGAGACCGAGCACCGGGCCATTCGAGAGCGACGTGATCCCGTCGAGCTCGATGGCCGACTGCACGTAGCGGTAGCCCTTGTCCTGGGCGTAGTCGATCACCGTGTCGGTGCTGCCGTCCAGCGTCTGCAGGTAGCGGTTGCGCCCGCCGCCGAGGTTGACGTCGAGCAGGTGGTCGACCTGCTGCTCGGCGATCGAGCCGAGCCCTTTGGCCCCCTTGGCCTCGGAGGGGCAGAGGTTGCGGGTGTCGTTCGGCCCCTGGCAGGCGCGCTGGGAGATGTGGGACGACGGGGCCGCCGGGGTCGCGTCGGTGATCTCGGCGGTCGAGACGTTGCCGACCCGCATGCCGCGCTTGTCGGCGTACTCGAACGTCGTCTTGAAGCCGGCGTTGGAGCCGGGGACGTTCTCCGCACTGCTCGGTCCCTGGGACAGGCGCGCGTCGATCGTCTTCTTGCCGGTCGACCAGGCGGTCGCCGTCGGAGCCGAGTCGGGCACGTAGTTCGGCGGGTAGGTCGGGCCGGGGCCGGCAGAGAGGCCGTAGGTGATCAGCTCGCCGGCGAACGGCAGCGTCTCCATGTTCAGCGTGCCCTCGGCGCCCTTGCCGTAATAGCGCGCCAGGGTGATCTCGCTGTCGCCCATGCCGTCGCCGATCAGCAGGATCACGTTCTCCGGCTTGTCCGAGTCGATCAGCCGCTTGATTTCGCGCGAGTTGTCGTCGCCGTCGTCGTTCCAGCCCTGGTGGGCACCGGCCACGGCGCTTGCGGCGGCGATCGCCACCAGCGCCAGGGCCGCGAAAAGCCCGAGGTACCTTCGCTTGGCTCGCATCAACGTCTTCCCCCTTGTCATCGTTCGGAATGGACCCCGGTTGGGCCCGAGGCGAACCTACGAGGGGGTCGGCGGGCTCTTGCTAACTGGAGGTTGCGGCGCTGAGAAAGTGTTGTGAAGGCCGGGGGCGGGACGGTAGGCGTCGCCGTGGCGCTCACGCAGTTCCTCCAGCAGGGCTACCGCGGGCTCGGTGCCGATCAGGTCGGTCAGCTCCAGGGGGCCGAGCGGCCAGTTGAAGCCGAGCCGCATCGCCTTGTCCATGTCCTCGGGCGAGCCGACCGCGTCTTCGAGCGCGAAGGCTGCCTCGTTGGCGATCTGGGCGACCAGGCGGGGAAGGATCTCGGGCCCCACGGGATCGATCCTCGCCAGCTCGTCCGGATCGAGCGTGGGCGCCTCGACGCCGTCAACCCCGTCCGTTCCGGTGCGACTTTTGTGCCCTCTGCGAGCAAAAGTCGCACCGGAAGGGGAGGCGGGGTACTCGTAGAAGCCCTGCCCGCTCTTGCGGCCGAGGCGGCCCGCGGCGACCATCTCCTCCTGGATCGCGCTCGGGCGCCAGCGCTCCGGCTGGCCGCCCTGCTCGTAGAAGGAGCGGGCGACGCTGAGGTTGACGTCGAGGCCGATCAGGTCGAGCAGCTCGAACGGGCCCATCCGGAAGCCGCCCCCGAGGCGGCAGACACGGTCGATCGTCGCCGGCTCGGCGACCCCGTCGGCGAGCATCCGCAGCGACTCCAGCGAGAAGGGCCGGGCGAGGCGGTTGGCGACGAAGCCGGGGCTGTCCTTGGCGCGGATCGGCGTTCGGCCCATTTGCTCAGCCAGGTGGGTCGTGGCGTCGAGCGCCCCCTCGGCGGAGTCCTCGGTCGCCACCACCTCGACCAGCTTCATCCGCGTCGGCGGGTTGAAGAAGTGCATGCCGACGACCCGCTCGGGGTTGGGGGTCTCGGCGGCGATCTCGGCGACGCGCAACGAGGAGGTGTTGGTGGCGAGGATCGTCTCCGGCCCACAGGCAGCGGCGAGCTCGGCGAACAGGCGTCGCTTCAGCGCCAGGTCCTCGGGTGCCGCCTCTACGACCAGGTCGCACCCGGCGAGTTCGGCAATCCTCCCGACCGCGTCCGGGACCGCGGCGCGGGCGTCGGGGTCCGGGTCGTAGACCAGGCAGGCATATCCGGCGTCGCGGGCGAGCGTCGCGATCCCGGCCCCCATCGTCCCGGCGCCGACGACGCCGATTTTCATTGCGACTCCGGCGGGCGCTCGCCCTGCCAGTAGTCGGCGGCGTCGGCGAGGTCAAAGGTCTCGAAGATGTCGTCCTCGTCTTGCTTCCCCCCTGGCGGTCGGGTACCGGCAAGGATCCTGTTCGAGTCTGGATAGAAGGAGACCTCGGGTGCATTCATCTCGCTGATCAAGAGCAGCCGGGCTAGCTCATCGCCCCGATTGGCGATCTGGTGGGCACCGCCGTGTCCCACCCGGAATGAGACGACCTCGCCGGGAGAGAGGCGCCGCCAGCCATCCTCGTCACGCAGGCTGGGGTTGCCGGCAAGGACCACCAACATCTCCTCGTTGGCGAAATGGGCGTGGTAAGGGAAGGTGGCCTGACCGGGGGGCAACTCGTACACACTCGCACCGAGCCGCTCACTGCCAGCCTGTCGACCCACACGTGCCCGCTTC
>Ga0190265_10000347_pt1 | contig 35617 bp, 30 predicted proteins | sample Popmic124T_FD_133135 | JGI IMG/M metagenome (GOLD analysis project Ga0190265, IMG submission 133135) | Populus adjacent soil microbial communities from riparian zone of Indian Creek, Utah, USA - 124 T | ecosystem: Environmental > Terrestrial > Soil > Riparian zone | place: USA: Utah | collected... | reverse complement strand
GCGCTCGCGACTACGACCCTGAGACCGGTCGCTGGACCGCCAAGGACCCGATCGACTTCGCAGGCGGCGACGCGAACCTCTACGGCTACGTCCTCGGCGATCCCGTCAACTGGAGCGACCCCAGCGGCTTATTCCTTGGGCTCCCGAGCCTTGACGACGTCTCCAATTTTGCTGCCGGATTCGGCGACGCCGCTTCGCTCGGTCTCACCCGGGAACTGCGCCAATTCGGGGACTTTGACAACGTTGACTATTGCTCAGGGGCGTACAGTGCGGGAGGGTACACCGGCGCTGCAACAGCGTCGGCCGTCGCACCATATGCCGCCGCTGGGGCCAGACATCTTGGGACCGCCGCCTTTGTGAGACTAGAGACTAGGTTTCCGCGAGTTGCTGAGTTCGTCCAACGCAGGCGACCGACGATGGGCGAGCAGTCCGGACGGAGTCGCGATGTGGTCGATCGTGTGATCGACATGATTACGGGTGGCGGGAGCCCGTAGGCATGGCTCCGAGTAACGACTCCGACCTACTTTGGGCCCGGCAGCTGAGGAAACAAGGAGATCTTGCAGCATCTCGCGAGATGCTCGATGTGAGCTCTGCCGCGCAGGACACGACTCTCCGTGCATACCTACTACAGACGCTCGGGGCAGCTCAAGATGCTGAGACAAGGGAACTGTTGACTATGTACCTAATCGCTGATCCAGAGGCTCCAGTGCGGAGTATGGCTGCGCAAGCTTTGGGGCGGATAGGGAGTTCATGGGCGGTTCCGCAACTGCTTGATGCATTGACCGACCAAGAGAAGACTGTCCGTGAGGCGGCCGCTCTGTCGCTAGGGACGATCGGCGATCTGAGAGCAGTTCATGCGCTCTGCGACGTCCTTAACGCTGATGAGTCGGCGATGACCCGGTCCGGCGCGGCCGCTGCTCTCGGTCGGATTGGTGATCCGGCCGCGACGAGGACGCTGATGATGGCGTTAAATGATGAGCGACTGATAGTTCGTCGCGACGCTGCCCGGTCGCTCGCCAGCGTCGGTGGCGGCGAGGAAGTTAGGCAGGCGGTTAGGGAGATGGCTCGTTCCCTCCGTAACGTGCTGATATGGCCGAGCATCAGAAAAGTAATGAGGCAGCTGTCCTAGCTTGGGACTTGACATGAGAGAGGGCGTGGAGGTACCGCCGCACATCGTCCTCTTAGAGGAGGTTTCGGGGCCCCATGGCAGCGCAGACGGACCTATTCTGCTCAGTGACAGAGGGATCTCTGCTTTTAGGTCTGTTAACGAGGCGGCAGCAGATATTGAGCCCCCGGATGTTGGGACTGGCGACATTCCCTCCGCCATCGAAACATTGCGTTGCGAGCGCCTTGAGGCGCGATAGCGCGGCAGGCGGAGATTGCTGGGGCAAGGGTATAGCGGAAAAGTATTGCTGAAAATTTTCACTTTCCTAGGACAGGTTGGACGAGGTGCCAGGGTTCCCTGATGAGTGGGTTCAGTACCCAGAGAGGTGAAGCCAATGCGATTTCGTGAGATGGAGGATTCTGTACGAACTTTGTCTCAGCAGGTCGTAGATGCCTATCGATCACAGTTTGAAAAGAGGGGCCTCAGGGCGGAACTCAGCTTCGTCGAGCGGCCGTTCGACGGTGAAGCGGCAGGGCTTGAGGTTCGAATCGAGCTCTGGAAGGGGAACGACCTCCGGGATTTTATGGAGATGTTCGCCATACGGGACGGGGAGTTGGTTGCTCCTCCATCCGAGTTCCAAGAGTGGTTGGAGGAGGAGCTAGAAGCGATATTGGTGGCCAACTGAGCGGGTTGACAATGGCGAGTGGCGCGCCGATCCGAGTGGTCTGTTCTTGAGCGAGATCGCGGACGTATCGAACTTCGCGGCAGGCTTTGGAGAAACGCATGGGAGCGTTATCGGCGTGGCGGCGGTGGTATAATATTTGCAATATGCGAGGGCAGGGCGGCCGCGACAATCGCGTCATCTCAGTTGATCGTCATCCGATTTCTGGAAGCAATAAGGCGCCAAAGTGGCATGTTGATGCACCGTCACAGGGTGTCCATCACTGGAGAGGCAGATGAAGGACGAGCGCCAGCTCGCTGGACAAGTGCGCGAGACGTGTCACGCCTTGCTTCGTGGTGACCCGATGGCCCTCAGTGATCTTGCTTCTAGTTGGCCATCGGAATTAGGAGAAATCAATCTGTATCGGCAGATCTATGCTGACTGTGAGAGTGCGGTTGAGCACACACCGGCATACCTTCTTACGGGTCGAATCAACTGGAAGGCGTGGCGGAAGTCGGGCCTTTACGATCGCTTGCGGCTAGATGCTCTAGTACTGGACTTGGTGGCTGCCGGGTTGCCTCCGCGTGACGCGGAGGTAGGCCGTGAGTATGCATTGGCCAACGTCGGGCGCCGACTACGTGGCCAACAAGCCCCCTGGGAAGAGCTGATCAAGCAGTGGGAGCACGACTATGTGCGAGGTGACTAGCTAGGTATGAGCAGATGCACTTCCGCTCGGTGGTGAGGACTTCTCCTTAGACGAACTCCTCTGCGTGGTGTTGAGAAGGGGCGACGCGTGTTGAACGGCAAGTCGCCTGCAGGCAGGAGCTGCGCGATGTCGATGCCTGAGCCCCTATCCTGGTCGCCCGCGTGTCCACCTTCTGCCGCCACAACCGCTTCACCGCCGATTGCCCGATCTGTTCGAAGGGCACGGTGCTGGAGGGCGGGGGACAGCGGCTGCGGCGCAAGACCAGCGGTTCCGGCGAGCCGCGCAAGCGCTCGAAGGGCGCCACGCCGGCATTCACCGGACCGCACGTCGCGGGTCCGGCGCGCCGCGACGAGGACGATGCGCTCTTCCTGATTCGCCTCGAGCGGGTGCCGGGCGGCGTCCGGCTTGGGGAGTGGCGCGGATCGGCTCTATCGCCAAGCGCCCCGGTTCTGCCCGCCGAGGACTTGGCCGATCTGGTCGCTCGTTCGGCGGATGCGCTCCAGGCGCGCGACGCGGCCAAGCTGGTCGCGGCGCTCGAGACGGAGGCGGACCCTGAGGCCAGTGGCCACGCCGGCGTCAGCCGTGGCCGCAGCGGCGACTTCAAGGAGGAGCTACGCGTCGAGGCGCTCGATGACGGGCGGTTGCGTGTGGCCCGCTGGGTGCTGCGACCGGTGATCGGCTGGGAGCTTCAGGACGCCCCGCCGATGCTGCCCGCGGCGCGCTACGCGGAGGCGCTCGCCGATGCTGCTCGCCGTGGCCTGATCGCCGCCGCATCGGCGCCCGCGACGTCGGAGCTCTGACCGTCCCGGCCAGGCCGTATACCTGACGGCCCCATGCCGTTGAAGCTCGTTACCGGTCCCGCCAACGCCGCCAAGGCGGGCGAGGTGCTGGGCGGGTTGCGGGCGCGGGTCGACGAGGAGCCGCTGCTGGTCGTTCCCGCGTTTGATGACGTCGAGCACAACCAGCGCGAGCTAGCCGCACGTGGAGCGGTGTTCGGCGTCCATGTTGTGCGCTTCAAGCGGCTGTTCGGCCAGATCGCGGGACGCGCCGGGGTGCGCGGACGGGCGGCGTCACGCTTGCAGCGCGAGCTGATCGTCGCCGACGCCGTGCGGGCCGCGGAGCTCGACGCGCTGGCCGAGTCGGCCGAGCGGCCCGGCTTCGTGCGCGCGGCGACGCGCTTCGTCGCCGAGATCGAGCGGTCGCTCGCCGATCGGTCGGCCGCCGGGCCGGCGATGGTCGAGCCGGCGCGGTTGACGCAGGCGCTGCGTGCCTGGGCGGGCGAGGGACCAAGGCGGAGCCACGTGGACGAGATCGCAGAGATCTACCGCCGCTATCGCGAGCGACTAGAGGACGCGGGCCTCGTCGACGACGAGCTGCATGCCTGGTCGGCGATCAGCGCGCTGCGCAAGAACCCCGAGAGTTGGGGGAAGACACCGGTCTTCGCCTACGGCTTCGACGACTTCACGCCGCTCGAGCTCGCGGCGCTGGGGGCGCTGGCAAACGACGTTGGGGTCGACGTGACCGTCTCACTGCCGTGGGAGCCGGATCGCGAGGCGTTCAGGGCGACCGCGGGGACGTACGCGGAGCTGCTCGCGCTCGGCGCGCGGGAAACCCTGCTCCAACCGCTCTCGGACCACTACGACAAGCGCTCTCAGAAGGCGCTCCACGCGCTCGAGCGGCGCCTGTTCGAGGACTCGACGGCCAAGACCGATCCCGGCGACGCCGTCCGCATCCACCTCGCCGGCGGCCGCCGTGCCGAGATCGAGCTGTGCGCCGCCGAGGTGCTGGCGCTGCTGCGCGACGGGACCGCGCCCGGCGACGTCGCCGTCGTGCTGCGCGACCCGCGCCCCTACGCGTCGACGATCGAGCAGGTCTTCGGCGCATACGGCATCCCGTACTCGATCGATCGCCGCATCCCGCTGCGCCACACCGGCGTCGGCCGCGGGCTGCTCGCGCTGCTGCGCTGCGCCGCCGGGACCGGCACGGCCGACGACCTGCTCGCCTACCTGCGCACGCCCGGCCGCCTACGCGAGCCGATCTACGCCGACCGGCTCGAGGTTGCCGCGCGCCGCGACGGCGCCTCGACCGCCGCCCGCGCGCGCGAGCTCTGGGACGGCTGGGCGGAGCGTGATGGCATCGGCCCGTTCCCGCTGACCGGGATCGATCGCATCGCATCGCTGCGCGAGGAGCCCGAGGCGCTGCTCGACGAGATCGCCAAGCATGCCGGGCGCCTGTTCTCCGGCCCCTACCGCCGCCAGGCCCATGTGCTCGAGGGGGCAGAGCTCGACGACGCAAGAGCCTTCCAAGCTCTTGGCTCCGCGCTGCGCGACATGCGCGCGCTCGCCCGCGCCGACGGCCGGATCGACTTCGCGCGGATCGAGGAGACGCTCGGCGGGCTCGAGGTCTTCGTCGGCGAGGAGTCTCAGCCCGGGCGCGTCGCCGTCGCTTCGCCGCTGGCGATCCGCGCTCGCCGCTTCGCCGCCGTCTTCGTCTGCGGCCTCCAGGAGGGCGAGTTTCCGGCCGGCAGCGCGTCCGACCCGTTCCTCTCCGACGTCGACCGGCGCGAGATCGCCCAGGCCAGCGGCCTCGTCCTGCCGCTGCGCGAGGATCAGCTCGAGCGCGAGCGCTACCTCTTCTACGTCTGCGCGTCGCGCGCCGAGCGCCAGCTCGTGCTGAGCGCCCGCGTCAGCGGCGAGGAGGGGGAGGCGGAGCAGCCGTCGTTCTTCCTCGACGACGTCGAGCGGATCTTTCCGGGGCTGCGCGGCGCGGCGCGGCGACGCTCGCTCGCCGATGTCACCTGGACGCCGGACGAGGCGCCGACTGAGGCCGAGTGGGAGCGCGCCATCGCCGCGCAACGCCAGGCAGCCGCCCCCGAGCCGGTCGGCCCGATCGCGCTCGAAACAGCCCTGGCCGCCCTGCGCGACCGCGGCGCCGTCTCGCCGACCGCTGTCGAGCGCTTTGCCGGCTGCCCAGTCAACTGGCTGATCGAGGACGTGCTGAGGCCCGTCGCGCTCGAGCCCGACCCCGAGCGGCTCGTCCAGGGCGCGTTCGCCCACGACGTGCTCGAGCTGACCTACTCGCGCCTGCGCGAGCAGACTGGCGACCGCCGCATCACCGAGGCCAATCTCGGCCAGGCCGAGGCGATCATGCTGGCGGCGCTCGCCGAGGAGGTGGACCGCCGCGGCGCCATGATGCGCGGGCCGAGGATGCGCGCGGCGGTGCGGCGGCTGGAGTTCCAGCTGCTGCGCCACCTCGCCTACGAGTCGACCAGCACGTCGGAGTTCGAGCCCGAGCACCTCGAGCTGGCGTTCGGCCTGCCCGACGCCGAGCATCCCGAGGTCGAGCTAGAGGGTGGCCTGCGCGTGCGCGGCAAGATCGACCGCGTCGACCGGCGCGGCGACAAGGTCGCGGTGCGCGACTACAAGAGCGGCAAGGTCGGCGACTACAGCGCCGCGAACTGGCCCAACAAGGGTCGGCTGCAGGCGGCGCTCTACATGCTCGTCGCCGAGCGGCTGCTTGGGGTCGAGGCGGTCGCGGGGCTCTACACGCCGCTGTCCGGCGACAACCGCCGCCCGCGCGGCGCGCTGAATGCCGGCTACGCCGAGCAGCTCGGCGGCGACTTCTTCGGCAACGACGTGCTCTCCGACGAGGAGTTCGCCGCGCTGCGCGACTGGGCCGGCGAGGCGATCGCCACGGCGGCTACCGAGATGGGGGAGGGCAAGCTCTGCTCGAAGCCCGACTCGTGTGCCTACCGCGGCGGCTGCTCCCATCCCTCGATCTGCAGGATCGAGCGGTGAGCGGGCGCAGCTTCACCGACGAGCAGCTGCGCGCGATCGAGCGTCGCGACGGCGGCCTGCTGGTCGCCGCGGGCGCCGGCTCGGGCAAGACGTCGGTGCTCGTCGAGCGCTTCGCCCGCGCGGTGATCGAGGACGGCGTCGCGGTCGACGCGATCCTCGCGATCACCTTCACCGAGAAGGCCGCCGCCGAGCTGAAGGCGCGCGTCCGCGACCGCTTCGCCGACGCCGGCCTGCACGCCGAGGCGCGCGCCGCCGAGGGCGCCTTCATCTCGACGATCCACGGCTTCTGCTCGACGATCCTGCGCGCCCACGCGCTCGCCGCGGGGATCGACCCCGAGTACCGCGTCCTCGACGCGCTCGAGGCCGACCGGATCGGCGTCGAGGCGTTCGACGGCGCGCTTGCGGCGTTCCTGCACGACGACGCCGGTCCCGAGCGGCTGCGACTCGTCGCCGCCTACACGCCGGATCGTCTGGCGGCGATGACCCGGACCACCTACGCCCACCTGCGCAGCCAGGGCGAGGAGCGCCCAGAGCTGCCGGAGATTGAGCCAGTGCGCAGCGCAGGCGAGGAGGAGCGGCTGGAGCGTGCGGCGCGGGCTGCCCTGGTGGAGCTCGAGGGAGCGAAGGACGGCGTCCGGGTGGCGGAGGCGCGCGAGCGGCTGGAGCGCTGCCTGGCGCTGCTGGCGCGCGACACCGGATCCGACGACCTCACGGAGTTCGACAAGCTGAAGGTGGGCAGGAGCGCCGGCGCGCTAAAGACGGAGACGTTGGACGAGTACCGCGAAGCCCTGGCGGGGTTGTCCGCGCTCGTCGCCCATCAGGAGGAGCTGCGCGTCCACCCACTGCTGCGCGAGCTGCTGCGCTCCTACGGCGACCGCTACGCGCGCCTGAAGCGCGACCGCTCCGGCCTCGACTTCGACGACCTCGAGCTGATCGCCAATCGCCTGCTGCGCGACGACCCGGTGGTCGGCGAGCGCTGGTCGCAATGCTTCGCGCACGTGATGGTCGACGAGTTCCAGGACACCAACCCGCTCCAGAACCAGCTGCTGGGCCGGATCGCCGACGACCGCCTGTTTCGCGTCGGCGACGAGTTCCAGTCGATCTACCGCTTCCGCCATGCCGACGTGTCGGTGTTCCGTGAGCAGGCCGAGCGGGAGCGTGCGGACGGCCGCTTTGAGGCCTTGACCGCCAACTTCCGCAGCCGCCCCGAGGTGCTCGACGCGATCGACCTGCTGTTCGGCTCGGTCTGGGGCGAGCGCTTCCCGCGGCTGACGGCCGGCAGTGAGGGTGGCGCTCCGGCCGACGGGCCCTGCGTCGAGCTGATCGTGGCCGACCGCCAGCACACCGGCGCTCGCTGGCGCGAGCGCTTCGAGGCGGAGGTGGAGACCAGCGGACTGCCCGCGGAGCTCGCCTTCGGCGAGTCCCTGCGCGACGTCGTGCCCGGCCGCGCCGCTGAGGCTCGCATGCTCGCCAGGCGGATCGACGAGCTGATCGCCAGCGGCCGCTTCGCCGCCGCCGACGTTGTCGTGCTCGTTCGCGCCACCACCCACCTCGCCGCCTTCGAGCGCGCGCTCGAGGATCGCGGCATCCCGACCTACGTCATGGGCGGACGGGGCTACTGGTCCCAGCAGCAGGTCGGCGACCTGCGCGCCTACCTCGCCGCGCTCGCCAACCCGCTGGACGACTTGGCTCTCTACACGGCGCTGGTCTCGCCATTCGGAAACCTGTCACTCGACGCCCTGGTCATCCTGCGCGAGGCCGCCCGTGCCGCCCACGTCGAGCCCTGGACGCTACTGGCCGAGTTGGCGCTCGAGTCGGGCGATGGAGCTCGGAGGAGCGGTTCCCAAGCGGATCGGAGCTTCATCGCCCGACCCCACCACGGCGATCGGGCCACGACCCGCGCCCAGGCGCTCGCGGCCCAGCTCGGCGCTCCCGACGCCGAGCGCGCCCGCGACTTCGCTTCCCTGCTCGCCTCCGAGCGCGCCGCCGCCCCGCGCGCCTCGCTCGAGACGCTGATCGACCGCGGCGTCACCCGCTCCGGCTACGACCTCCACCTGCTCGCCCAGCGCGCCGGCCGCCGCCGGATGGCCAACGTCCGCAAGCTGATGCGCCTCGCGCGCGAGTTCGAGGCCGAGGAGGGCCGCGACTTGCGCGCCTTCATCGACTACGTCGCCGAGCGCGACGAGCTCGGCGACCGCCAAGGCGAGGCGCCGCTCGAGCCCGAGGACGTCCAGGCCGTCCGCCTGATGACCGTCCACCGGGCTAAGGGCCTCGAGTTCCCCGTCGTCTGCGTCGCCGATCTCGGCAAGCCCGGACGCGAGGACCGCTCCGCGCTCCAGATCTCCGACGACGGCAGCATCGGCATCAGCCTCGCCCAGCTCGGCGGCGGCAGCGTCGCCAGCGCCCGCCTTAAGGAGATCCGGGAGCGCCAGAAGCTGGCCGACGAGGAGGAGGAGAAGCGCGTCTTCTACGTCGCCGCCACCCGCGCCGAGCAGCACCTGATCCTCAGCGGCGGCACCGACCTGGCGAAGCTCGACGAGGAGAAGCCGCTCGAGGAGCCGATGCGCTGGATCTGGCGCGCCCTGGCACCCGGGATCGGTGACATCGAGACGACCGCGGTCATTGAGCATGACCTCGACGGGAGGGGTGTGGATGTCCGCTGTACCGTCCTGCGCCCCGACACCGTCGACGCGGTGCTGCCCGCCGTCGATCGCGCCCCGAAGCCGCCAGAGCAGCCACCGGCCGGTCTCGACGCGCTCGATGCGCCCGCCCTCGCCGCCGTCCCGCCGCCGACCGCCCTGCCGGTCAGCCGCGTCAGTTACTCCGGCCTCCAACGCCACCGCGAGTGCGGCTACCGCTTCTACCTCGAGCGCTCCCTGCGTCTGCCGCGCGGCGACGCGCTGCCCGCGCCCGACGCTCCACCGGAGGAGGAGCCGATAGACGCCCTGCCTCCAACCGTCCGCGGCTCGATCGCCCACGAGTTACTGGAGAACATCGACTTCGCCCAACCCGCCACACCCACCGCCGACGATGTGGCGGCTCTGATCGAGCGCTACCGCGAGCCTGTCCGCGCCCCCGAGGTAGCGGACCTGATCGAGCTCGTCGCTGCCTTCGCCAGCTCCCCGCTGCGCGAGCGCCTAGCCGCCGCCAACCACGTCCGCACCGAGCTCCCATTTGCCTTCCAGCTCACCCCAGACACGGCAGGCGGCCGCAGCCTGCTCGTCAACGGCATCGTCGACGTCCACGCCACCGAGCCAGACCGCACCCTGATCCTCGACTACAAGTCCGACCGCCTCGAAGGCCGCGACCCCACCGAAGTCGTCGAGTCCGGCTACGACATCCAAAGAACCGTCTACGCCCTCGCCGCCCTCCACGCCCAAGCCCCCCTCGTCGAGGTCACCTACCTTTTCCTAGAGCGCCCCAACGACCCCGTCTCCGCCACCTACCAAGCCTCAGACCTCCCAACCCTCGACACCCGTCTCCGCAACCTCGCCAACCCAGTCGCCACCGGCCAATTCAAACCCACCGACAACCCGCACCACACCCTCTGCGCCGACTGCCCCGGCCAACCCGGCCTCTGCTCCTGGCCGCCGGAGCGGACCCTGGCACTCCTTACCCAACCCAGTCAGGGATAGCGGTCTCAGACCAAGCACTCCTCCTGGTCACAAACGCATCCTTTCGACCACGCGGGCATGGTGGCGGGCGAGGAGTGGAGGGTGCTCTTGTCCAGCACGGGGCGAGCCTACGACGAAGGGCAGCCGGATTGGCGTCCAATAGTCGATTTGCTAGCCGCGATGCTACGGAGTATGCGAGTCCGCCGACCTTGCCCGTACAGTCCGTCGTTCAAGAAAGGAATGCCATGGGTGTACGCAAGCCAACTCGGCCGTCAGAGAGGGACCGTATCGAGGAGCGCGGCTGGCAGAAGCCAGTAGCCCCGCCGAAGGCCGAGGCCCGACCCCCCGCGGGTCTTCCACCGAAGCCCCCCGCTCCTCCCCCGGCCCAAAAGGACAAGTAGGGATGGCGGAGAAGGGCGGGAAGCGACCGTCGAAACCATCGGAGCGGGGTAAATCCCTACGCCACGGCAAGAGCGGCTGGCAGAAGCCGACCAAGCCTCCAACCAGTGAGAAGCCGCCGTCGGGTCTACCTCCTAAAAAAGACAAGTAGCTACTTGTCGTGGCTGACGTGGTCCTCGACGCGAACGCTGTCGGCCAAGTCATAACCTACGTCGCGCCGGGGTTCCTCGCCCGCGCCGGGTACCGCGCTCGCTATCCGGCGCCGGACCGGCCGCCTGGCGAGGTTCTGATCGTTTCTGTGGTCGCCAGCCTTCCTTTGGTGGCGTTGTTGGGCGCCCTGTTGCCTGGGGAGCAACAGGCGAGCCAGTTGGGGTACGTTGCTCTGCTTCTAGGTCTAGGCTTGACTCTCGGCTACATCACAGCACTTGTGCGTGGTCGACCGCGCACAAAGAAGCTGCTTGGGAAAATCGACTATCGCTCGGAGCCGGAGGGAAGCATCTACTCTCAGACTCTCAGGCACATGTCTGATGAGGGCACCGTCGTCATCGAGCTCAAGGATGGGCGGCGCATCTGGGGCTGTCCCCGCAACGGGCCACAGAGCAAAGATGACGGCATCGCCGAGTTGTACCTCACCTACCCGAAGGCTAAGAGCGGGGATGGAGAGTGGGTAGATGCAGGCGCGGGACTCATCGTGCCGCTCGCGGAGGTCAGCACGATCGTCCTTGACGAGGAGCCCACCGGCGCCCCGACGATGTGAGCGACGGCGACGCCGCAGGAACGCGCCCAGCCTGGCACCGTAGTACAGGCTTCGATGCACACATCTTCCTGCTTCTCTCGTCCGGCCGAAAGGCACAGGGCTCCGTACACGTACTACCCTCACCCGCCGTGATGGGTGGGGAAGGAGGCGGGAAGCTGCCGCACAAGCTGCGCCTCGCGCGCTGGGCATTTTTCCCGGTCGGCGGTGGCTCCTTGCGGCGGGCTACGAGGTCGCTGCTGCCGTTGTCGCTCAAGGGACGTGCGATTAGGAAATGTCAGTCGGCCGGTCGCCTGCTGTCCCGGCTTGGCCCGTTTCCTTATTTCCTGTTGCCATTGGTCGTCTTCGCCTCCTGCGTTGACATTCAGTGGGGTGTACTTGGCGACGGTCGGGAGAGCGAGCAATACCTCCAGACGCTGTGGCAAGTGGTGGCCGCGTCGTTGGCGTTGTCCGTCGCGATGATCGGGTTTGTGTTCGAGGCGTTCGCCAATGCGACACGTCGCTCTCTGGGAGGGTCGCTATCCGATTTCACGCGCGCAACGCGGCTCGACGTGGCGCTCTGGTTGGGGTTCGCGGCGTTGATCTGTAACGGGATGGTGCTCTTGGAAATCGGCCACGATGCCCCGGGAGGGTGGGCCGCGCTGTGGGCGATATTCCTGTCTGCCGCGACCGTCGGCGTCGCGCTGCCGTTCGTTTTCTCCCGCACCGTTCGCGCGCTTGACTTCGATTATCTGGTCGCTCTGCGCGGCCGCCAGATCGACACACTCGTGGAGCGGGCAATGGAACACCAGTTGCGTGGACAGGCGGGTGACATGCTGCTGGTGCAGCAGTACAAGGCGCGGGGGGTGACGCGTGGGCTCGGGGTTGATCCTGACTATCAGGACGGGATAGACGGCAAGGCCTCGCGGGTCTTGTTCGACCTTAGGATCGAGCGGCTCCAGAGGCTGGCTGAGCCCCTGCATGACGGGGACAGGGAGCCGGTCGAGATCCTTGCGGCCCTGCATGATCCGGTAACGGAGAACGAGGTCGTCGCCGTCAAGAAGGACCAGGGCTGGCTGTGGAAGCGCTCCGTGGAGAAGTCGGTCCGGTATCGCCGCCAGCGAGACGGGGATCTCGCCGCGCGACGCCTGACTGACGAGTTGGAGGGCCTTCACGAGGCGGCGCTGGCGGCGATCCGCGAGTATCGCGCGGGCGACTGGGAGAAGATCAGCCAGATCTACTCGCGTGCGCTGCTGGCGATGCCGAAGGCGACCGCGGCGATGGATATCCCCTTCGCTGGAGCTGTCGCTTCACCGGGGATATTCCGACCGCTCGGTCCGCTTGACCGCATCGAGCGTTTCCTGTATGCGGAGCTGGTCGCTGCGGTGAAAGCCGACGACTGGGACCTTGCCCGTGAGGTCGCGTACTTTCCTGTGCTCATCGCCCAGAAAGCGGCCGATCTCGATGCTCCCGCTCTCGTGCGCGCGATGCTCGCCCTCTACCCACGGCTTTATAGGGAGACATTGACGTCGTGACCGACACGCGCGAACTGCTCAGGGAGCGGAGCCACCTTCACCTGATCGAGTGGTTGAAGTACACGGCGATGCGGCAGATGAAGGATCGCCATGGCTCTCGTGAGAAACGCGAGGCCGGGCTCGAGCACGTCCGTGTCGCGTCGCGGCAGATCAGCATGTTGCTGAAGCTGGCGATCGAGGGTCGTGACGAGTTGACCTTCACCGAGGTCTTCCGCGAGTGGCGGCAGGAGCTTCTCGACGACTACTACGACTACGACGCTGCCACCGCGGATGCCGACCTGTTGCACGCGGCCCGGGAGGACTGCAACCGCCTGGCGTGTGGGTTGGCGATGTGGTGTCAGCACCTGTTGGCAAGCGCGACGACCTACGCGGATCGGGATCTCCTCGGAGCGATGTTCCGAACCGCCGCCTCTCCATTCGCCACTCCAGGGGCCGTCGCTGTCGTAATCGAGCGGGCGCTCGCCGAGGACGGGCTGTGGACTGATTGGTTCCTCGGCGAGATGTCGAGCAACGAGGTGCACTCGATCCCAACTCGCGAGGAGCTTCTCCGGACGGCGGTACTGTTCGCCGCCAAGGTTGATCCCAAAGATCCGTCCGACCCGCCGTTCCCCGACGAGCTTCTGCTCTACAGCGCCGACGATTTGGTCGAAACGAGTCGTGCGCTCGCAGGTGATCCCCAGCGCTGGTCCGTTGTTCTAGCGCCCCTGCAGGTAACCGGCGCAAGCGAGCTCGCTGGGGGTGGCTCAGCGGTACCTGACCTCGACGCGTTGTCTCCCACTGACGACTTCGTTGCTCGGCTGAGTCGTCTGGAGACGTTTGTGCGTGACGCTGGGAAGGCGGCCGACGACGAGCGTCGCACGGAATTGCGAGCGGCGCCGCTTTCGCCGAGCAAGATCGCGGAGTTGCGTGCGTCGGTGCTTAGGGAGATTCGTCCGGCGCGAATCATTTACGACCTGCTCGACATGCACGGAGCCTTGACTGATGTCGACGAGCCCGCCGATTCAGCGGGTCGGCGCGACATCAGCAACTGGTTGCCGAAGCGCATGCTGGTCGAGCCAACGAACTTTGTGGGCATCGACGGGGTTGGCCGTGACCTTGGTCGGATGATTCGGCGGGAGGAGGTTAGCCAGCTTGTCGCAGCCATGCCGGACGAGGATCCGGAGGAGGGGGGGACTGACATCCGGGCCACGGTGCAGAGCGTCGTGGATCGCATGCGCGCGGACGACTTCAACCCATCACTCATTCTTATGCCGATCTCCTGGGAGTTGCAGCGGCGCCTGGTCGAGAGGCGCATCGACCAGGGTGAGCGCACCGGTGTTCCAAGCGCTCGTGAGTCCGAGTTCGAGGGCCTTTTCGACGCCCGGCTACCGATCATGGACCAGCCCACCATCCCGAGCGATCGCCTGTATGTGATCGACCTGGCGGCGGCCGTCGAGCTGCGACAGTGGCCTTCCGACGACGACTCGGGTGTTCGCTACGAGATCGAGAGTTTCACTGAGCAGGAGGCGTCTGACCTTCTGGAGCGAGAGCCCCAGGTTCAGCCGTCTGGCACCTCGGTGGATGAGGCGGTCGAGCTCCTCCAGGAGCGCGTTCTCCTCAAACTACGGCTCTGCTGGCAGATCGAGCGCGCGAACCCGGCGGCCGCACGGGTCGTCTCCGTTCCCGAGGCCCTGCGGCGCGGCTAGCCGGACGAGATTGGCTTCGATGAGGCCCGCTTTGAGAGACCACCACCATCTGGGCTCCGCTCAGTTGCGATCCAGAACGGCCCAGGCTAAGCTTTCTCCTGGTTAGAGCGATGCTCTCCATGAGATCGCTGAAGGCCCCGCTCCGGCGGGGCCTTCGTCGTTAAGGGCGGAGGCCGGCAGGCACCGCCGCCGACCTCCTGGGGTGAACGTGCCTCTAGACCGTGATTCGCATCACGAGTACGAGGAGCACGATGGTTAGAGCAATGCTCTCCATGAGCAGCACCTCCCTTCCCGTGCCCCGCGGTGCCCGAGACACGACTGAAACGGGCGGAGGGGCTGCCCTTCACCGCCTCCCTAGCATGATTAAATGCTAGGACGGAAGGAAATCGGGCTCTCGTTGCCGTTCCGTCCTGGCGCACCCGTACCTTCACGCACATGCCCCTCTGCTTCATCGAGCCACAAGAGGCGATCCGTGTGATTGCGGACGCTGTTGGGCGAGAGGCCCGTCGGCAGCTGCTTGGCGAGGTTGTTCGCGCCTGGGTCGACGAGATCCCGGAGGATGAGCTGGCGGTGCACTATGCCAAGGCGGTTGAGGTGCTGGACGACGACGATCTGTCGATGCTGGCGGCCTGGCATGCGTCGCTCGAGGTTGGGCAGCCGATCGCGAACAAGGACTTCTTGCTGAAGGCGTTCGGCCAACTGGGCGAGCATCGGCGCGAGGCGCTGAAGATCGCGGCTGGGTTCCGGGGCGACGATGCGTTCGACGCCGGCGTCAGCGAGGAGCAGGCGATCGACACGGTCCTCCCGTTCCTGTCCCATGAGCGGATGACGGAGCTCGCCGCAGAGGCGGTCGAGCTCTACTGCTGGGACAGGATGGGCTCGGACAACTAGCGGCGCTGCTGTTTCCGCCGCGTGGGGATGGGCTTCTTCTTCACGACCTTCACCGTCTGCGTCATCGAGACGGGGTGGAGGGCGCAGAAGAGCTGGTAGGTACCGGGCTTCGCGAGCCGCTTGGAGTAGGCGCGTCCAGCGTCCAGATTGTCCGAGGCGAAGCCGCGCGGGCCGTTAGCGACGGTCACGTTGTGCATCTCGGTTGAGGCGAACTTCCAGCGCAGCAGTCCGCCGGCCGGGAGCGCGAGGTTCGGCCGCGAGAAGAAGCGGTCGCCGACCGTGATCCGGGCGCCGCTCTTGACACGGACCCGCTTCCCAGGCGGCTTGGAGATCTTGCGCGCCTTGCCGTTGGCGCCGATCCCGGTCAGCGGCACCCTGAAGCGCGGCGTGGCGGAGCGCCCGGGCTCGCTCGGCCCGGTTTCCTGCATGTCGGAAGGCTTTACGCACCCACTGGGCGTCGTGGCTGCCGGATCCTGGGCCAGGAAGACGACCATGATCCCCATAACGCGCGTGTGCAGCAGCCGGGCGTCGTAGTTCGAATCCATCCGCAATCGCTCGCCGGCCCTGACCGGAAAGCCGCTGGCGCTGGTGAAGCCGGTCATGTTGATCGGGCCGGGCTCGTGGAGCACCGGTTTGACGTTGTAGAAGGGGTGGCTCTTCAGCCCCCAGGTAGGTCGTGAGCGGTACAGCTCGCAGCTACTGCGGTTCAGCGTCAGGTCCTTTGCACCGCCGTGTACGTGGCCAAGGCCGGCGACGATCCGGCCCGATTTCGGCACGGTCCAGTTCGCCGAGCGGGTGTGGGTCGAGCCGGCTTTGCGACCGCCGGGCACGTTGTAGACCGGGTCGGCGAGGCAGTTCTCGACGTCGAGCCAGTAGGGCGTCACCGGCGTCTGGGGCGCGGTGTCGTAGGTCACCTTGTACTCGACGAACACGTCGTCGGCCTTGCTGCGGTGGTTCATCAGCATCAGCGTCATCGCCCACTGGTCAGCTGCCTTCATCGGGTAGCCGTAGCCGGGCGGCAGCTTCATCCTCGCCCGCTCCTCGCCGGCGGCGTAGAAGCGCTCGCCAAACGCGGGGATCTTCGTCTTGTAGTCGAAGGCGGTGAACGTGTTGCAGGTCCCGTCGTGCTTCTCGCCGATCACCGAGCCAAGGTTGGTGAAGACGATGTGATGGAGCATCACTCGGCTGATCGGTACCTGGCTGCCGTCGGGGTCGACGACGTCGACCTCCATGTTCGTGATGAAGCCGTCGGTACGCGGCTTCGGGATTCCGATCTTCAGATCGTTCTGCAGCACCTGGTATGGCCCGATCGAGATCGGCCCGTAGCGGATCGTCTCGGTCTTGACCTCGGCCGCGGCGGGCGCCGCGAGGGCAAGGCTCGCCACACCGGCCGCCAAAGCGGCGAGCACGCGCGTAGGGGTCCCCAGGGCACTCCTCACCTGCAACCAGCGTAGGCGACGGCCATTACCGCCGCTAGCGCCAGTTCGTCTAAGGCGCCTGCAGCACGCTCTCCAGTTGACGTATTCCCATATCGGTATATAATGCTCCGTATGGCACGAGCAGCGACGACGGCGGATGCGTTCAACGCGGTGGCGGAGCCACGGCGGCGGCAGATCCTCGACGCGCTCGCCGACGGCGAGCTCCCGGTCAACGACCTGGTGCGTCTGCTCGGCCTGGCCCAGCCCCAGGTCTCCAAGCACCTCAAGGTGCTACGCGAGGTGGGGCTGGTCGACGTACGGCACAAAGGACGGCAGCGGCTCTACCGGCTCAACGGCGCCGCGCTCAAGCCCATCCACGACTGGGTGAAGGAGTACGAGCGCACGTGGTCCGAGCGGTTCGACCGGATGGACGTCGTCCTCGAGGAACTCAAGCGAAAGGACAAAGGAGATGGCACCGATGGCAAGTAGCGGCACGGCGAAGGTCACGCTTCCCGGCGATAAGCAGATCCTGATTACAAGGGAGTTCGATGCTCCGAAGGAGCTGGTCTACAAGGCGTGGACCACACCCGAGCTGGTCAGGCAGTGGTGGTGCGGCGAGCGCGGCGAGATGACGGTCTGTGAGATCGACCTGCGCGTCGGTGGCAAGTGGCGCTACGCGATGATCGCCAACGAGGGGTTCGAGGTCGCCTTCCACGGCGAGTACCGCGAGCTCGTCCCGAACGAGCGGATGGTCTCGACTGAGGCGTACGAGGGCATCCCAGATCCCGACGAGCACGCGGCGCTGAACACCCTCACGCTGACTGAGGTGGACGGGCGCACGACGCTCACCGTCCTCGTCGAGCACCCGACCCAGGAGGGGCGCGACATGCACATCGAGTCTGGGATGGAGGGCGGCATGCAGGAGGCGATGGACCGCCTCGAGCGGGTCGCGATGTCTCTGGGCTGAGCGTGCGGCCGGACCGGACGGCTAGGCCAGCGCCCGCTCGATCTCCGAGCGGGCCTGGTCGGTCGTCTCGAACAGCACGGCGGTCATCCCAAGCTCGCGCGCGGCATCGCAGTTGATCGCGATGTCGTCGACGAAGATGCAGTCCTCGGCGGTCAGGTCCTCGCTGAGCCGCTCGACCGTCAGGTGGTAGATCTCGGGCTCCGGCTTACGCATCCCGACGAACGCCGAGTCGACGACAACCTCGAAGATCTCGTCGATCTCCGGCAGCATCGCCCGCCAGCGCGGCTCCCACTCACGCACGTTGTTGGTCAGCAGCGCCGCCCGCAGCCCGCGCCCGCGCAGTTCCGCGACGTAGTCGATCATCTCGTGGTTGCGCTCCAGGCCCGCGATGAACGCCTCACCCATGCCGTCGAGACGGTGGCCGTCGAGCTCCTGCTCGAGCCGCGTGATGAACTCCGGCTCGGTCAGCTCGCCGCGCTCGAGCACGAACAGCGGATGCTCGCCGTGGCGCTCCAGCGACGCCACGAGCGCCTTGCCGAGATCCTCGAGCGGCACGCCGCTCTCCTGCGACCAGGCGGCAAAAGCGTTGCCGAGCGGCGTTGTCAACACGCCGCCAAAGTCGCTGATGATCGCCTTCGGGGCGCTCATGCCGCCTCGTCCGGTACGGCACGGGTCATCAGCTCGTAGCCACCGGCCCCCTCGAGGTTGCCCATCCGCCAGCGGAAGACCGCCACGTGGATGTCGACCGCCTCGAGCTGCAGCGACGAGCCGGCGACGACGCTGCCCGAGGCCCGCAGCGGCAAGTCCTCCTCCGGCAGCCACAGCTCGAGCCCGGCGCTGCGCTGGCGGCCCTCGCCGTCATAGACGGTCGAGATGCGGGCGTCCTGGATCGGTACGGGATCGCCATCGCTGAGCAGCCACGCGGCGGTCTGCTCGCCGCTGTGGCCGAGCGAGCCGCGCGGCCGCCGTCCGACCGCCAGGAACGCGTGACGGTCGTCGAACAGCGCTGAGATCGAGCGCATCGCGTCCAGCTCGTCCCAGCTCGGCGCCCGGTGGGTCTCGGACAGCGTCGCGAGGCAGCGCACCTGCTTGCCGTCCGCCTCGCCGGTCGCGATGCAGAGGTGGACGGTCACGCCGTCGAGGTCGGCGGCGGGCGCGACCGGCTCGAGGTCGAGTGCGAACGCGCCGTCCAACTCGGCATGCCAGCTGTCGCCGACGGCCTCGATGTCCGGCCCGTCGGGCAGCGCCCGCGAGCTCGCGCCCTCGAACAGCAGCGTCATCCCAGAACGCGCGCTGCCGTGCAGCCCGTGCTCGGGTGAGAAGAAGTTCAGCGACAGCGCCGGCTGGCTCACGGGCCGATTCTCCCTTGTGGCGGCTCGTCGCGGTGTTCACGTGCCGTTCCCTCGACTTCGTCGCCCCCTTTGTCGGACCGTCTCGTGCGCGCGGCGCGGCCCGCCCGTCCCGCCACGCCCGCCGCTCCCACGACCGCGCTCAGCCCGAAGCGCTTGCTGAGCCAGCCCGCGGCAAACCGTCGCAACAGCGCCCGCGTCGGCGGGATCAGCAGCAGCAATCCGATGATGTCGGTGAGGAAACCCGGTGTGATCAGGAACGCGCCGCCGAAGATCACCGCGATGCCGTCGAACAGCTCGCGGTGGGGGACCCGACCCTGGGCCATCACCTCGTTGAACTGGCGCCAGACCGACCTGCCCTGACTGCGTAGCAGCAGCGAGCCGAGCAACGAATCGAGCACCAGCAGCAGGATCGTCAGCGGCGCACCGATTGCGTCCCCGACCTGCAGGATCACGTACAGCTCCGCGATCGGGATCAGGATGAAGACGACTACGAGCAGGACCACCACGAGCGCGAACCCTACTCGCGACTACCATTGCCGCCATGTCCGATATCGACGTGACCGTAGACGACGTGCGCGAGGCGCTGGAGAACGTGATCGACCCCGAGCTGGGACTCGATTTCGTCGAGCTCGGCCTGGTCTATGACATTGCAGTGGAGGGCACTGAGGCCTTCATCACCTTCACGCTCACGACCCCCGGCTGCCCGATCGGCCCCCAGGTCACCGAGCAGATGCAGGAGTTCGTCGGCGACCTCCCCGGCATCACCGACGTCCACCCAAAGCTCGTCTTCACGCCCGCTTGGACCCCGGACCTGATGTCCGAGGACGCCAAGTTCGCCCTGGGCTACTAAGCCAGGCTGCGGCCTTGGAGGATGAGGTCGTCGATGCGTGGCCGTACGACCTGCTCGGCTCGCTCCCTCGTCTCCGACCCCATCGGAAGGGCGCCCTCAACACCGGCGTCGAAGTCAGAGTGTCGCGACAGCCCGTCGAGCTGGCTTGCGATGTAGGCGCGCAATGGTTCGGAAGCCTTAGAAATTTCGCCTAGTAGCTCCTCACGACCGTCGATCAAGGCGATCACGTCGCCGAAGTCGCGACTGCCGTAGAGATCGCCCTTGCCGCGGCTCGCATACGCCTCGAGTTTCGTCGCCAGGAGGTAGGGGGGTGGAACTACTCGAATCGCTCGACCCGATGGCAAAACTCTCTCGGCTGCGTGGGCGAACGCCTCGGATTGCCAGTGATTGGTGAAGCCGACGATCGAGCTCTCCGTTGGCATGAGGTCAAGCAGCAAGCCCGAGTAACGGTGTTCGAAACGGCAGATCACGCCGCTTTCTGGGTCGTGCTTGAAGCCGGTTTCCTGTACCCGCTCCTCGAACTCGAAATAAGCCCGCCGCGTCGTGACCTCGACGATCACGTCGATGTCGTCGGTCGGACGGAACTCGGGGGCCGCCGGATCGGTGATCCATAGCTCGACGGTCGCGCCACCGACGAACACGATCTCGGCGAGGAGATCCGCGAGGTACTCGGCGGCCGACTCCAGCATCCCGATGTTCTCGAGGTTCATGCCGGGAGGGTTTTGGCCCCAAGGCGTTGCTGGAGCTCTTCGCCAGCCAGCTCTCGCTCGCGCGCATTGCCAATGCGGATCGCGTCGAAGAGAGCGAGCAGCTCGGCGAGCTGCGGGTCACGGCTCGCGGCGTCCGGGGCGACTGGATGCAGCGGCTCCAACGCGATACCGCGCACGTCGCCTTGGGGGTGAGGCCAAACGGGAACGTTCTGGCGCGACGAAGAGAGCCGCTTGGCCAGGGGCGGGGCGGCCCACGCCGTCGCGAATCCCCGCGCCTCTCCGCGCATGATCGGCGGGAAGAAATACTTGGCGCCGTGAACCAGGAGATCCAGCAACGCCGCCCGGTTTATTTTCCTGCGTCCAGCGTTGTAGAGACCCGCCTGCTGCCCGCGATCAAGGCTGCGATGAACTGCGGAGGGGCTCATGTCGAGTTCCTTCCCGAGCTTCTCGAAGGTCCAGTTCTCAGGCTGGTGGACCAACTTGAGCAGCACCACGAGGTCTTGCGGCTTCAACATGGGCCCAAGATAGCATCGATTCCAGATTGTGGAATTTAGAATGCAATGCGTCGTTCGATCATGTGCTGGGGCTTCGGTGCGCTGGGGTCAGCCGCCGCGCTAGCGCCAGCGCCTCACTGTCCAGCTCGACCGACTCCAGTTCGTACAGCGCCGCATACTCCGCCACCAGAGCAGCCCGCACGTCCTCCCAACCGATCCCGGGCACCTCATCGAGCAGGCTGCCGGTCACCTCAGGTCGCCAGCCCAGACCGAGTGCGTCGTAGACCGGCACCAACACGTCGCGAACCCGATCCGCGCCCGCGACAACCACGACTCCGCCCACATAGGCGCCATCCTTGATCACTCGCTGACCGAGCCCCATCAGCTTCGTCTCGCCACGCGCATTGACGCTGTGCTCGCCCGGGCAGTACTCACCCTCAATCTCACCGATCCGCGCGTCTACTCCTAGCCCTGCGAACGCCCGTGCGACCAACTCCGCTGTCTCCTCGAACCGCTGGGTAACGCGTAGTCGTGGCTCGGCATCTCGAACTGCGTATCCGAAGTGCAGCGTCTGCTCGTGGAACACGGCCGCTCGTCCTCCGGCCAACCGCTCGGTCGCCTCGAATCCCTCAGTTCGCGCCGCTTGCACCGCTGCTGCGTAGCCATCGCTCACTACATCCCGCTTTCCGAATGCCACTGTCGGTCCAGGTCGGGAAATTCGCAGCGTGTCCGGCAACTCACCGCCAGCAACCCGCAACATCAGCGCTCGCGACACCGCCGCGTCCAACGCCGGATCGACCACCTCGCTTTCGGCAATCAGCCGCGACAACCTACGCTACTTCCGCGGGTGGCGACGATTTTGCGTTGCGCGCGCAGCTTGCGAGTACGTGGCTCTCCCGGCTTACAACGCGAGCTTGCGAGCGGTGCACTCCAAGAGACAGGACCCGCGGCCAGCACCGCCGATCCCTAATCGCCGTCGATCAACCGCGGCCGCTGCGCCTTGCCACGGATGGCAGAGCGCTTCGCACCGGCGCCATTGCTCGACGCGCCGTTGGACGAGGTCTTCCGCGGCTTGGCCTTCGCCTTGGCTTTCGGCTTCGCCTTGACCGCCTTGGGCCTCGTCTTCGGCTTCGCACTCTTCACCCGCCGCGACTTCCCCGCCGCCTTCAGCAGCTCCTCCAACGACTCCTCGAAGAACCCCGCCAGCTTCTCCAAATCCGGCACTGCGTCGTAGTCGCCGAGCAGCCCGAAGTCGAGCTTGCCGTTGTAGCTCATCGCGGCGATTGCGAGCGCGTGGTTCTCTGGCAGGAAGGCGACCGGGACGATCTCCTGCATCTCGCGCCCCATCATGTAGAGCGGGAACTGCGGTCCCGGCACGTTGGTCACGATCAAGTTGAACAGCCGCGTCGAGAAGTTGATTCGCGAGGCCTGGGCGAGCAGGGTGGGGGGTGCGAAGTCCTCGAGCCCGGAGATCACCTCGGCGCCGAGCGCCTGCTTCGACTCCTTGACGCCCTTCATCGACTCGCGGACGATCTTCAGCCGCTCGACGGGGTCTTTGGCATAGACCGGCAGCGGCCCGCGCAGCGCTGCGATCCGGTTGCCAAGCGCGTGATGCTCGTCGCTGGCGCGGATCGAGACGGGGATCAGGCCACGCAGCTCAAGGCCCTCGGTGCGCACGCCGCGCGTGCGTAGCCACTTGCCGAGCCCGCCGGCGACGACGGCCAGGAAGGCATCGTTGACGGTGCCGCCGAGGCCGTCCTTGATCGACTTGAAGTCGGCCAGCTCGCACCGCAGCCAGAAGATCCGCCGGTGCGGGCCGATGGGAACGTTGAGCGGCACGTCAGGCGCCGGGTTGAGGCCCAGCCAGGCGATCTCGCCAAGGCCCTCGGCGGCTTCGCGTGCACGCTCGACCGTCGCCACCGGATCGCGCACGACCTTGGCGGCCTCGCCGGCGACCATGCCTGGCGCGCGCAGCAGATCCTTGATCCCCTCGGCGACCAGCTCGGCTTGCGACGGCTCCTGCTCGGGCACCCAGGGCGGCAGCTCCTCGCGCGGCGACTGGTCGGGGGAGAGGTCGAACAGCACCGTCGCGATGTCGACGCCGGAGACGCCGTCGACGAGCGCGTGATGGGTCTTCGAGACGAGCGCGAAGCCGCCGTTGGCGAGCCCCTGAACGAGCCAGATCTCCCAGAGCGGCTTCGAGCGGTCGAGCCGCTGCGAGAAGATCCGTCCGGCGATTCCGCGCAGCTGCTCCATCGAGCCCGGCGCCGGCAGCGCGGTGTGGCGCACGTGGTAGTCGATGTTGAAGCGCGGGTCGTCAACCCAGAACGGGCGCCCCATCTCGAAGCGCGGGAACGCCAGCTTCTGGCGGTAGCGCGGCACCAGGTGGAGGCGCGACTCGATGTGGCGCGTGAACTCCTCGCGCGTCGGCACGGGGCCGTCCATCAGGACGATTGCGCCAACGTGCATGTGCGACGAACGCCGCTCCTGATGTAGGAACGACGCGTCGATCGCGCTCAGTCGGTCTCGGTGGCTCTGCGCCATCGAATGGAGCCTACGCCACAATCACCGGAATGGGATGGCAGTTCGGTACACGGCGGGCGGTTGCGGTACTCGGCGCGCTTGCCTGCGGCGTGGCATTCGCCGCCGGTTGCGGCAGCGACGACGACTCGGCCTCAGCGGCCGAAAAGGTGCCGCCGCCGAAGGTCAACCGCTTTGATGCCGATGCGGCATACGAGCTGGTGCGCGAGCAGGTCAAGCTCGGTCCGCGCCCCGCAGGCTCCGAGCCCTCACGCGTGCTTGCCGCGCGGCTGCGCCGGATGCTCCCCAACGGCCGTTTCCAGCCGATCGGTGGTGGCTTACGCAACGTTGTCGGAAGGGTGCCCGGTCGCAACCCCAAGCGGGTCGTGATCGTCAGCGCTCACTACGACACCAAGGAGATCCCCGGCTTCGTTGGCGCTGTCGACGGCGCCTCCGGGACCGCCGTTGTGGCCGAGCTGGCGCGAGCGCTCGAGCCGCGCGAGCTCGGCCCCACGGTCGTCTTCCTGATGTTCGATGGCGAGGAGGCGCCGGCCGGCAAACCCGACGATCAGTTCATCCGCTACGGCATCCGCGGCAGCAAAGCTGTTGCGCCGCGCTACAAGGACGCCGAGGCGATGATCCTGCTCGACTTCGTCGGCAACAAGGGGCTACGAATCCCGCGCGAGAGCTACTCGAACGCTGGGCTTTGGCAGCGGCTGCGCAGCGCGGCCCGCGCCGTTGGTGTCGGCAAGGTCTTCCCGGCCAAGGATCTCGGCGGCGGCATCCAGGACGACCACATTCCGTTCATCGAGCAGGGCGTACCGTCGATCGACCTGATCGACTTCGACTTTCCCTGCTGGCACCGGACCTGCGACGACCTCTCGAAGGTCTCCCAGCGCAGCCTCGACGCCAGCGGTGAGACTGTCTACGAGCTCCTACGTAGACTCTGACGCGATGGCCAACGCTCCAGAGAAGCTGCTGCTGGCCGCCCCGCGCGGCTACTGCGCCGGCGTCGACCGTGCCGTCCAGACCGTCGAGCGCGCGCTCGAGCTCTATGGGCCACCCGTCTACGTGCGCAAGGAGATCGTCCACAACAAGCACGTGGTCGAGCAGCTGCGCGAGCGGGGCGCGATCTTCGTCGACCAGGAGAGCGAGGTCCCGGAGGGCGAGACGGTCGTCTTCTCGGCCCACGGCGTCTCACCGGCCGTCCACGCCAACTCCGCGGCGCGCGAGCTCAAGACGATCGATGCGACCTGTCCGCTTGTAACGAAGGTCCATGTCGAGGCGAAGAAGTTCGCCGCCGAGGGCTACACGATCGTCCTGGTCGGCCACGCCGGCCACGAGGAGGTCGAGGGCACGATGGGGGAGGCGCCCGATCACATCGTCCTGATCGAGACCGAGGCCGACGTCGACGCGCTCGAGGTCGACGACCCGGACCGCGTCGCCTTCATCTCGCAGACGACGCTGTCGGTCGACGAGACGCGCACGATCATCAACCGGCTGCGCGAGAAGTTCCCCAACATCACCGGTCCACGCACCGACGACATCTGTTACGCCACGACCAACCGTCAGATGGCCGTTCGTCAGATGGCCGGCGAGTGCGATCTGGTCCTGGTGATCGGCTCCTCGAACTCGTCAAACTCTAACCGTCTAGTTGAGGTTGCACGTGTGCACGGCGCCGAATCGCACCTGATCGACAACGAGACCCAAGTCCAGGAGGAATGGCTCATGGACAAGCGCGTCGTTGGCATCAGCTCGGGTGCCAGTGCACCTGAGGAGCTCGTCCAGCGCCTCGTCGACTTCTTCCGTGCTCGCGGCACCGAGGACGTCTCAGAGTTCGAGGTCGTCCAGGAGGACGTCCGATTCATGCTCCCCAAGGAGATTCGCAAAGCCTTAGCGGCGCGGTAGACCTTCGCACCGCTAGGTGTGAAAACGCACGTGGCCGGGCAAACGGTCGGCCAGGATGCGCGTGGGGAGGAATAGCTGGCTTGTAGGAGCGCTGATGCTTTGTGTGGCGCTCTTCGTGGTGCCGTCGGCGCACGCCGCGTTCGGCATCGCCGGCTTCGAGGCCAAGGTCACAAACGTCGACGAGAACGACCACTACGAGCCGGCCGGCGGCCACCCGCACTTCGGGATCACCGACATCCTCTTCAACACGACCGCCGACGGCACGCCTGACGGCAACGTCGAGGACCTGCGCGTCGATCCTCCGCCCGGTCTGGTGTCGAACCCGCAGGCGTTGCCGCAGTGCACCGACATCGATCGGACGACGACCGGCTGTCCGCCGGAGACGCAGCTCGGTACGGAGGAGCTGCGCGCCGTGGTCGATGGCGTCTTCCTGCGGCTCAAGGTTCCCTTCTACAACATGACCTTCGACGACACCCAGGTGTCGCGCTTCGGCTTCAACCCGGAGAAGGCCGGCGACGCGCTAGGGCCGCTGCCGACCGAGGTCGTATCGGCGACGGGCGCGCTCGCGCCGGTCGACATCATCGGCGGCGTCCGCTGGGAGAGCGACTACGGCGTCTACTTCACGATCAGCGACACCGCCGCGTCGCCGGAGGTGATCAGCTCGAAGCTGAAGTTCTTCGGCGTGCCGGCTTCCGCCGCCCACAACGCCGAGCGTGGCGAGGCTTGTCTCGGCGCCCAGACCATCGTCCCACCGTTGCCGCCGGTCGATCTCTTTCCCTACACCTGCGACAGCGGCGGCCAGACCAGCGCCGCGGCCCAGGTGCCGTTCCTGACCAACCCGACGCGCTGTCTGGAGCAGAAGCTGGCCACGGGGCTGACCGCCTGGTCGCACGCCGACGAGATCGCCCAGGCGACGTCGCTGACCACGACGCGCGATGACGGCGGCGAGGGTCCGTCGAACTGCAACCAGCTCCCCTTCGACCCGACGATCTCGCTCACCCCCGACACGAGCGAGCCCGACAGCCCTACTGGGCCCGAGTTCGTCCTCCACGTCCCGCCTGACGGCCTGCTGACCCCCGGACAGCTCTCGACCTCGCACGTTGAGGACGCCAGCCTCACGCTGCCGCCGGGCATGACGCTCAACCCATCAGCGGCCAACGGGCTCGAGGCATGCCCCGACGCCGGCCTGGCGCTCGGGACACGCGATCCGGTCAACTGCCCGGCTGCATCCGAGATCGGGACGGTCTCGGTGAACACCCCGCTGCTGCCGACGCCGCTCGAGGGCTTGATCTACGTCGGGCAGCCGCAACCCGGCAACCAGTACCGTGTCTTCCTGACCGCCGACGGCAACGGCGTCTCGGTGCGGCTGAAGGGATCGGCGCGGCCTGACCCGAACACCGGCCAGCTGACCGTCATCTTCGAGGACAACCCGCAGCAGGCGTTCGAGGACATCACGCTCGACGTCCGCGACGGGTCGCGCGCGCCGCTCGCGACGCCGATGGACTGCGGCCAGAAGACGGCGACGAGCCTGCTGAAGCCGTACTCCGGGACGCCGCCGGTCAGCCCGTCGAGCAGCTTCGAGATCGCCGGGCCGGGCTGTCCGCCCTCGTTCGAGCCGGGCTTCGGAGCACGCAGTGCAAACCCCGTTTCTGGCGCCTTCGCGCCATTCGAGGCCGACATCGAGCGCAGCGACCGCAACCAGTTCCTGTCCGGCGTCCGTGTCGACACGCCGCCCGGTCTCGGGGCGATGATCTCGCGTGTCGAGAAGTGCGCCGACGCCGCCGCCACGGCGGGCACGTGCCCCGCCGGCAGCCGGATCGGGACGGTCAGGACACGATCCGGCTCGGGTGCCGAGCCGTTCGCGCTCTCCGGTCCCGTCTACTTCACCGAGCGCTACAAGGGCGCGCCGTTCGGGATGGTCGCAGTGATCCGGGCGATCGCCGGGCCGTACGACCTCGGCACGGTCATCGTCCGTCAGCAGGTCCACGTCGACCCCAACGACGCCCACGTCACCGTCGTCAGCGATCCGCTGCCGCAGATCCTCGAGGGTGTGCCGATTCGCCTGCGCGATGTCGAGGTCGCGATCGACCGCGACGGCTTCGTCTACAACCCGACCTCCTGCGGCGACCGCCAGGTTGGCGCGACGCTGCACTCGATTCAGGGCACCGCTCGCACGCGGGCAGCTGGTGTCCGTTTCGACGGCTGCGGGGCGCTGTCCTTCGCGCCGAAGCTTGCGATGAAGCTGACCGGCGCCAAGCAGACGAAGCTCGGCAAGCATCCGGCGCTGACGGCGACCGTGACGCAGAGCGGCCGTCAGGCGAACATCGGCGCGGCGCGCGTCGTGCTGCCGCTCAGCCTCGCGCTCGACCCGAACAACGCCCAGGCGATCTGCGGCTTCGAGGCCGGTCTGCGCGCCGACTGCCCGGCGAACACGCGGATCGGCACGGCCTCGGCGGTCTCGCCCGCGCTCGACGACAAGCTCACCGGCCCGGTCTACTTCGTCCAGGGCATCCGGATCGATCCGACCACCGGCAACCGCATCCGGACGCTGCCGAGCCTGCTCGTCAAGCTCAACGGCGAGCTACGCGTCAATCTGCGCGGCAACACGGCCGTCGAGAACAAGCGACTGGTCAGCACCTTCGAGCGAGTGCCCGACGCGCCGGTCTCGCGCTTCGACCTCAAGCTGAAGGGCGGCAAGGGCGGCATCCTCGCCGTCGCCGCGCGCAAGGGCCTCTGCGGACGCCGTCAGCGCGAGATCGCCCAGGCGACGTTCACCGGCCAGAACGCCAAGCAGGCAGCCTTCCCGGTGACGATGCCGAAGCCCTGCCGGCGCTCGGGCCTGAAGATCAAGCGCGTCGCGCTGAGCGGCGATCGCCTGGTCGTCCGTGGAACGCTCGTCAAGGCCGCCCGCCTGCGACCGCGGGCGGTGCTGCGTTGCGGCAAGGCGCGAACGAAGGCGCGCGCACGGCGCGTCGCCCCGAAGCGCTGGCGCGTGGCGCTGCCACTCTCTCGCTGTGCCGACGCGAATCGGGCCAAGCTACGCGTGACCTACCCCGGCGGTGGCGTGTTCGCCACCGCCACGCGCAAGCGCTCCGTCCGCCTTGGCTAGCTGGCCAAGGTGTGAGAACACCCGGCCCAGGGAAACACATCGGTCAGGTGAGGAAGTAGGCGACGGGAGGAGACCGATGCGGTCCAAGGCTGGCGTCACGACGCTGATGACAATGGCGTTCCTCGCCCTCGTGCCGACGGCACAGGCACAGCAGTTCGGGATCGAGGACTTCACCGGGATGGTGTTCGCGAACGACGCTCGCGACGCCAACGGCGACTGGATCGTCAACAACACCGACGCCTACACCAACACCGGCACCCCAGGGGGGCGCATCACCGACGCCTACCCCGACCCCAGTACGGGCGGCATCGGCATCTACGAGCTCGCCGGAGGACATCCCTTCATCGGCGTCACGGACTTCCAGTTCAACCGCACGGGCGGAACCACCGGTCCGCCGGCTGGCGGCAACGTCGACAACCTGCGCGTCGACATCCCGCGCGGCTTGATGCCCAACCCGCGCCAGTTCGATCGCTGCACCGACGCCGATCTCAACGCTCACAGCTGTCCCGTCTCGACGCAGATCGGTACCGAGGAGCTGAAGCTCTACATCGGCGCCCTGGCGCCGCTGACCGGCGACATTACGCTGCGGATCCCGCTCTACAACATGACTCCGCTCAGCAACCCGGAGATGGGGCCGCAGGAGGACGTCGTCGCGCGCTTCGCCTTCGACCCGGCTGAGGCCGGCGAGGCGCTCGCCAACGTGGCGCCACTATCGGCGCTGGCCGCGGCTCTGCTCAACCTCCACCCAGTCCACATCGTCGGCGGGGTCCGCGACGAGCCGAGCGACTTCGGCCCGTTCGACTACGGCCTCTACTTCACGATCGAGCATCTGCCGGCCTATGCCGGCACCGCGACCTCGCCGGGTGTGCTGCGCACCAACCTCACCTTCTGGGGCGCGCCCGGGGATCCCGCCCATAATCCGCAGGCTCCCGGCCAGCCCGGTCGCGGCGCGAGCTGCGTGGCGCTCTCGCTGCCCGTCCTTGGCAGCACCGAGTTCTGCACGCCGCTCCCGACCCCGGGCGTGGTGCCCGACCCGGCGTACCCCTTCCTGAGCAACCCGACCGAGTGCACCAATGCTCCCCTAGTGGGCAAGCTGACGGTGTTCTCGCAGCCTCAGCCCGGCGGCGCGATCCTGACCGACGCACGCACCGACCAGACGCCGACGATCGTGGACCGCGACAACGACGCGCTGCTCAACGGTGCCCAGGAGTGTCAGCAGCTGTCGCTCGCACCGGGGATCGACGTCACGTCCGACGTCGACCAGCCCGATACGCCGACCGGTCCCGAGGTGAAGCTGACGATGGCCAACGAGGGGCTTGCCGACAAGAGCAAGTTCGCCGAGTCACACGCCAAGGACATCTCCGTGACACTGCCGCCCGGGATGACGATCAACCCGTCGGTCGCCAACGGGCTCCAGGCGTGCACCGACGAGCAACTCGCGGCCAACGTCGGCCAGCCCGGCGGCGAGGCCTGTCCCACCGCGTCGCGAATCGGCGACGTCAATGTCGTCTCACCGCTGCTGCCGCCGGCCGCCAGCGATCCGCCCGGCACGGTCCCCGCGCTGACCGGGTCCGCGTACATCGGTCAACCACTCGACAACGACCAGTACCGGCTCTTCGTGACGATCGAGGGCCGCAAGGTGTCGATCCGGCTCAAGGGCTCGGTCCAGCCCGACCCCAACACCGGCCAGCTGACCGCGATCTTCAGGGACAACCCACAACTTCCATTCGAGGATCTCACCGTCGACTTCCGTGACGGTCCCCGGGCGCCGCTGGCGATGCCGCTCGAGTGTGGTCTGCAGCCTGCGAGCACGACGGTCAGGCCATGGTCGGGGACGGCGCCGGTGACGGCGATCAGCTCGCCTGCTGCGACGCCAGCCTGCGCGGTTCCACCATTCCAGCCCTCCTTTGGAGCAGCGACCGCCTCGTCGGCGAGTGGCGCCTACACGCCGTTCACCGCCCAGATCGGGCGCGACGACGGCAACCAGTTCCTATCGGGTGTCCGGGTCGACACGCCGCCGGGACTCGCCGCAAAGATCAAGGGCGTCGAGCAGTGTGCTGACGCGGCCGCGAACGCCGGCGCCTGCCCCGCTGCGAGCCGGATTGGCACCGTCACGACGCTAGCCGGCGCTGGCAGCGAGCCCTACAAGCTCACCGGCCCCGTCTACTTCACCGGTCGCTACAAGGGCGCGCCGTTTGGCATGGTCGCGGTGATTCGCGCGATCGCCGGCCCGTACGACCTCGGCACCGTCGTAGTCCGCCAAGCACTGTTCGTCGATCCGGAGGACGCGAGCCTGACCGCCGTCAGCGACCCGCTGCCACGGATCCTCGAGGGCGTCCCGGTCCGCCTGCGCAACGCTCAGGTGACTCTCGACAAGCCCGGCTTCGCCTACAACCCGACCTCATGCGGGAGCAAGAGCGTGAGCGGGCGGATGCACTCGATCGGCGGCACCGCGGCCGACCGTGCCGTCGGTCTCCAGTTCGACAACTGCTCGCGGCTCGGCTTCAGCCCCAAGCTGCGGACGCTGCTAACCGGCGTGCGTCAGCTCAAGCAAGGCAAGCACCCGGGCCTGAAGGTCCGTGTCAGCCAACCCGGCAGCCAGGCGAACATCGCCAGCGCGGTCGTCAAGCTGCCGAAGAGCCTGGCGCTCGACCCGCGCAACTCCCAGGTGGTGTGCGGCTTCGAGGCCGGCAAGCGCGCCGACTGCCCACGGAGGACACGGATTGGCTGGGCGACGGCCGCCTCGCCGGTGCTCAACCGCAAGCTTGCCGGTCCCGTCTACCTAGTTCAGGGGATCCGGATCGATCCAACAACTGGCAACACCATCAGGACGCTCCCGAGCCTGCTCGCCAAGCTCAACGGCGAGATTCGTATCAACGTGCGGGGAACGACCAGCGTCGAGAACGGCAAGCTCGTCAGCACCTTCGCGAGCGTGCCCGACGCTCCAGTCACCCAGTTCAACATGAACATCCGCGGCGGCAAGCGCGGCATCCTCGCCGCGACCGGCCGCCCCGGGATTTGCGGCCGGCGTCAGGTGGCGGTCAACAGCCTCACGGGTCACAACGGCAAGCGGGCCGCCCAGAAGCGGGTGCGGATGACCACGCCGTGCAAGAAGCTGAAGCGGCTGCAGGCGCAGGCAAAGAAGCGCAAGGCGGCGGCAAAGCGCAAGCGCGCCGCTAGTCGTGGAGCCGCGTCCTGAAGCCCTCGGACGGCTCGACGATCGCGCCGGCGTCGCGGGCGGCATCGGCGAGCCAGTGGTCCGAGGTGACAACGTGCAATGTCGCGGGAGCGGAGTGAGCCTTGACCAGCTCGAGGATCTTGTAGTCGGCGGCGTCGGCCTTCGGCTTCGGTGCATGCTCGATCTCGATCACCGTTGACCGCAGCGGCGGCCGCGGAGCTCTTTCGAAGACGACTGTCACGTCGTCGCCACTTGCGGCCGAGAAGCGCTCGAGTTCGTCGACCAGCTTCGCCATCGCGGCGTCGCGGTCCCTCCACCAGCCGTCGGGTCTGGTCCCGATGACATTCATGCCATCGACGACGAAGTGCATGGGTGTAAGCCTACGTCTTGGGAGTGAACTGGTAGCCGTAAAGGCGCAATCCGGCCTGCGCGGCCTCTACAAACCCGTCGCCCTCGTGCAGGCCAGGTTCGTCGACTCCGGCGCCGGCAAGCACCGCGTAGGCGGCGCCGGCGCTGAACGATTGCGGGCGCGCGGTCGCTCCGGCGGCCATGGCCTCGATGTAGTCCTCACCGTCGCTCCAGTCGCCATCGAGTACGAGCCGGTCGCGGCCCGCCGGCAGTGCGATGTCGGCGGTCTGGGCCTCGAGCAGCACGTCCTCGGCATCCTCGGGCCGGACGGGAGCCATCGGCTCCGGTAGGTCGAGCGAGCCGTCGATCTCGAGCAACACCTCCTGGACCGCCCGCTCGCAGTCGAGGTAGTCACCCTCGCCGTAGTGGATCGAGCGCAGCTTGCCCTCGACGTCGAACAGGTAGCGGCCCGGCCAGCCCTTGTTGGCGTACTCGCGCCAGACCTCAAAACCGGGATCGAGCAGTACTGCGTACTCGATGCCCATCTGCTCGACGGCACGATTGACGACGTCGCGATCGGTCCCGAACGAGTAGCCGGGGCAGTGGACGCCGATCACGCGCAGACCCTTGTCCGTGTAGCGCGCATGCCATTCGCGTAGGTAGGGGAGGGTGCGGTGCGAGTTGATCCGAGCGAAGTCGAAGAACTCGACCAACGTCGCTTCGTGGCGGACCAACGTCGCCATCCGCAGGAAGGCGACGTTCAGCCACTCCATCTTCGGCGGAAACTCGGGTGCGCGGATGTCGGATCCCTCAGGGGCTCGCATTGGCCGCAGAAGCATGCCGGACTGGGATTTTTTCCGCCGACCAGCGCCAACCTCACCCAGCCGGTGGAACACCGATGTACCCATTAGACGTTATGTATAACATCTCACTCTCCTCCGCAACCATTCCTTGTCGGAAGCGTTATTTCGCTTGTACAGTGAGTCGAAGCAGCCTCGCTGCAACCCCCGAATCCCCAGGAGGAGCAAGTGCGCAAAGTGCACCTCATCGGCGTCTTGGTGGGCGCCCTGGCGTTGGCAATTTCCGCGGTTGCGGTAGCCAGCCCCCAGTTCAAGCAGACGGTCAAGGCCAAGTACACCGTCAAGAAGGCCCAGAAGCCCGCAGGACTGTCGGTCAATCTGAGCGCGACCGATCCAGGTGCCAACCCGCCCGGAGCCCAGCCCGGCGTCAAGACTTTGAAGATCGCCTTCTCGGGCGCGAAGATCAACAGCAAGGCCGCGAAGCTCTGCAAGCTGCCGAAGGATCAGGCGGAGAGCTGTCCTGGCAACACGAAGGTTGGCTCAGGCACCGCGAAGGCGAACCTCGTGGGGACCAACGCCACCACTGGGCAGAAGACCGTGGTGCCGAACCTCGCCCAGACGGTGAGCGCCTTCACGATCAGCGGTGGCTTGTATCTCGTGGTCAAGGGCACGACCCTGCCGACGACCGCGATCCTCAAGGCGTCGCTCAGCAAGAAGGGCGTGCTCAGTGTCAACGTCGAGCGCGACCTCCCGGTCATCCCCGGCGGCAACAAGATTGTCCTGACCGACTTCGCGGTGAAGATCAAGAAGGTCACGAAGGGCAAGGGCAGGACCTTCAAGGCATTCATCACCACGCCGAAGTGCGGCCAGTCGAAGAAGTTCTCGATCAAGTCGAACTTCAACTACGACGACGGCACCAAGAAGAACATCACCACGACCCAGAAGTGCAGCAAGTAGCTCAGCGCAACCTGCCCTCCTGACAGGGATGCAGCCAGCGACGGCCCCGCTCCGGCGGGGTCGTCGTCGTTGCTAGGACAGCCCAGCGAGCGCGCGCAGCAACTCGGGCGACACCCAGAGCTCGACGGCAGCCGAGGCCAGCAGCACCGGCACCGCGATCGCGACCGTCACGAACGTGGCGGCCAGCAGGTCCTCCCAGCGGCCCTGGCGGCTCGCGATGATCCAGGCCGCCAGCGGCAGGAAGAGTGCAGTCAGCTCGGGCAGGGCGTGCGGCAGCAGGCCGGCGATCAACGTTCCCGGGCCGATCTGCAACAACCCCGAGACGTCGGCAGCCACCAGGCCGATGCCGTAGGCCTGGGTGCAGAGCGAGAAGATCGTCGCGCAGAGAACGAAGCCGATCGCCAACGGCCCGGCCTTCTCGTGAACCCAGCGGTCGACGCCGCTGCGGTTGGCCGCCGACAGCGGCAGCGAGCTACCGGCGATGAAGCCCGCGACGCAGGCCATCGCGTGCAGCGCTAGCACGAGTCCGTTGCGGTAGAGGATGTGTAGGTAGTCCTCGAGGTCAGGCGGATGGGTGAGGCCGGCGAAATGCAGGATCGCCGGCTGTGGCGTGGCCGCCTTTGCGACCAGGTAGACGGCGAACAGCAGCCCGCAAGCCACCAGGAAGCTCAGGGCGACCCACGGCCAGAGCACGCGTCCGGGAGCTTCGTTCCACTCGCGCAGAGCGGTCCGCGTGTGGGCCATGCCCTGCACGAGGACCATGTCGTTGACGCTGCTCATCAGGGCCCCATCGGCGGGGCCGGGGCGGAAGTTGAGGCGGCTAGGCGCCGGCGGCCGGGTGCTGCTTCGCCCAGGCCTCGATCTTGCGCGAGTCCGAGACGACCGCACCGTCGTCGGTCACCAGCACCGGCACCGCGTAGCTCCCGGTCAGCTCCTTCGCCTTCTTCCGTCCCGATGTCTGGTTGACGAAGTCCGGCAGCACGGCGAGGCCGTAGGACTTGATCAGCTTCGGCTCGTAGCCGGCGTCGCGCAGCGCGTGGTAGGCGCGGCGGCAGGGGTGGCCGCCGGGGCGCGGAGTCTGAAAGGTGCCGTAACAGATGTAGAGGTCCATCGGCCGACCGTACTTCACTTGCGCGCGTCTTGGGCGCCGGGCCGCCTGATGACCTCGATACACTGGTAGGCCGCACCTCCCCTAGCGGACCTGACCCCGAGCACAGGATCTGATGGCCACTAACGACAAGACCCGAATCGCCAAGCCGAGCCCGATCGTCGAGGACGAGCAGGGACAGCTGGTCGCGAAGAAGGGCGTGTCGCGTGAGGTGATCCAGGAGCTCTCAAAGATCAAGGACGAGCCGCAGTGGATGCGCGACCTGCGCCTGAAGTCCTACGACATCTTCGAGCGCAAGCCGATCCCGACCTGGGGCGTCGACCTTTCCGGCCTCGACCTCGACGAGCTGGTGCTCTACAGCCCGCCCGAGGCCGGCCGCTTCAACTCCTGGGACGACGTCCCGGAGGAGATGAAGAAGACCTACGAGGACCTCGGCATCCCGCAGGCCGAGCGCGAGCATCTCGCCGGCGTCGTCGGCGTCTGGCGTCAGGAGCCCGTCTACGAGGGGCTGAAGAAGGAGTACGCCGACCTCGGGATCCTCTTCTGCTCGATGGACACCGCGATCACCGAGTACCCCGAGCTGGTGCAGGAGTACTTCATGAAGAAGTGCGTCCCGCCGCAGGACAACAAGTTCTCGGCGTTGCACGGGGCGGTCTGGTCCGGCGGCTCGTTCCTCTACGTGCCGAAGGGCGTCAAGGTCGACCTGCCGCTGCAGGCCTACTTCCGCATGGAGGGCGCCAACGAGGGCACCTTCGAGCACACGCTGATCATC
>Ga0190265_10000346_pt1 | contig 35684 bp, 28 predicted proteins | sample Popmic124T_FD_133135 | JGI IMG/M metagenome (GOLD analysis project Ga0190265, IMG submission 133135) | Populus adjacent soil microbial communities from riparian zone of Indian Creek, Utah, USA - 124 T | ecosystem: Environmental > Terrestrial > Soil > Riparian zone | place: USA: Utah | collected... | reverse complement strand
GCCTCGGTCGCCGGCCTGCTCGCCCACGGCCTGCCGACCGTCGAGGGCGCGCCGCGGCCGGAGTCGGTCGTCTGCGTGCTCACCGGCCACGGCCTCAAGGACCCCGACACCGCCCTCTCCAAGGCGCCGCCGGTGGTCAACTGCGAGAACGACCTCGGCGCCGTCGAGCGGGCGGTGTTTCAGTGACCGCACGGCGCCGGCTGGTCCGCGTCCCGGCTTCCTCGGCCAACCTCGGGCCTGGTTACGACGTGATGGCGGCGGCGGTGGCGATGCACCTGGAGCTGGAGGTCGAGGAGGTGGGGGAGTTCTCCCTCGACCCGGGCGGGCTCGAGGTCTCAACCGGGCGCGACAACCTGATCGTGCGGGCGTTCGAGAGCCTGCACTCCGCCGACGGGATCACCTTCCGGCTGCGCAGCGAGATCCCGCTTGCCCGCGGCCTCGGCTCGAGCGCGGCGGCGATCGTCGCTGGTCTCTATGCCGCCGATCACCTCTTCGAGTTGGCGCTCTCCAAAGAGGAGATGCTGGCCCGCGCGACCGAGCTCGAGGGCCATCCCGACAACGTCGCCGCGGCGATCTACGGCGGCGTGGTCGTCTGCGGGGAAGGAGCTGACGGCACGCCGCGGGCGGCGCGCTTCGATCCGCCCGGAGGTCTGGAGGGGATCGCCGCGATCCCGGCCGAGGAGGTCTCGACCGAGCTTGCCCGCGCCGCGATTCCGGCCGAGGTGCCGCTGGCCGACGCGGTCGCCAACGTCGCCGCTGCCTCACGGCTCGTCCTCGGCCTGCAGACGGCGGATTTGGACCTCGTCGCCGCCGGCCTCGCCGACCGCATCCACCAGCCCCGCCGCCGCGACCTCTACCCCCGCTCGATGGAGCTGGTCGACGCCGCCGCCGAGCTGGGCGCCCTCGGCGCGACGATCTCCGGCGCCGGCCCAACCGTCCTCGTCTGGACCACCTGGCAGGACGCCGGCAAGGTCGCCGAGGAGATGGAGTCCCGCTGCGAGGGCTGGGCCGAGGTCCGCCGCCTTCCCTTCACGCCCCACGGCGCCGACGTCCCCGAGCTGTAGGGAGGACCGGTGGACTGGGTGATCCGCATTGGCCTGATCGAGCTGGCGATCGGCGGCCTGCTCGGCTGGGCGATGGTGATCCGCGACGAGAAGCCGGACTGGCTGCGCCGGATCGGCGTCGTCGCCCCGCAGCGCGTCCGCCAGGTCCACCTCGACTACCTGATGATGGGGCTGATCCTGATCGGCGTCGGCCTCGCCGTCCCCGACCTGCCCACGGCGATCGCCGCCGCGCTCGTCTTCGGCACCCTGGTCAACCCCTTCCTCTTCGTTCCCCTCGCCTTCGACCCCGACGCCGACAAGCGCGCCTGGTACCGCATCCTCGCCGTCGTCTCCTTCATCGGCGTCAGCGGCGGCCTCGTAGCCGCCGCGATCGTCGGCCCAGGCTGAAGCCGCCGTTTGTTGATTGTTTGTTAGGCGCTTAGCGTCGACCTTGCACTGCGAACCCTGTCGTTTACCGTTTCACCGGTTCCGACCAGGGGGGCGGGCACGACAATGCAGGCTGTGGCGACGAGCCACATCTCTAACGGGGGGGGAGGCGTTTCCCCACGCACGCACAGCGATCTGTTCGAGCCTACGTGCCCGTCGCGACGAGGTCGAGCAGGCCGTACTCGTGCGGGTATCCTCGGTCGGCGGCCCGACCGATAGTGGCGATCCAGGGTACGGGGAGGGGCTGCGCGCGACTGTCTCAGCGGTCCTCGAGTACGGCTTAGCAGCATTCGAGAACTGCGATGAGCACTCGCCGTTGCCGGCGGTCGTTCTGACCCAGGCTCGCACGGCGGCTCGCACGGGAGTGAGCCTCGACGTCGTGTTGCGTCGCTACTTCGCTGGCTACACCCTGCTCGGCGATTTCATCAGTCAGGAGATAGAGGATTGCGGTTATGCGCAAGACGCCGGGCTCCAGCAGTCAATGCGGAGCATGGCGGCGCTCTTAGACCGTCTGATCGTCGCCGTGACCGAAGAGTACGTTCGCGAGAGGCCACGAGACCAAGTGAGCTCAGGAGACAAGCGGCGAATCGAACAGGTGAATAGGCTCTTGGCGGGCGATCTGGTCGAGGCGTCTGAATTGTCCTATGACCTCGATGGATGGCATATCGGCGTAATCGCCAGGGGCGCCGGGGCAGCAGAGGCCTTGCGAGGCCTCGCTCAGTCGCTCGATCGTCGCCTTCTGCTCGTGCCTCAGGACCGTACGACGATTTGGGGCTGGCTTGGAGGCAGGCGCCACATGACAAGCGACGAGGTCGTGCGCATAGCCTCCTCGTCGAGCTGGGCAGCGGAGGTGCTGCTTGCCTTGGGTGAGCCAGGGGAGGGATTCACCGGCTGGTGCCTCTCCCACCAGCAGGCCAGCGCTGCAGCGTCCGTTGGGTCGCGCAAGCCCCGGAGCCTCGTCCGCTACGGCGAGGTCGCGCTGCTGGCATCGATGCTCCAAGACACCGTCCTAGCCAGATCGCTGCGCAGGCTCTACCTGGATCCGCTTTCCCAGGCCCGCGATGGCGGTGAGACGTTGCGACAAACCCTACGGGCCTACTTCGCAGCTGAGCGCAACGCTTCCTCGGCGGCCGCCGCTCTCGGCGTCAGCCGGCAAACGGTCATCAACCGCCTTCGGGCGATCGAGGAGCGCCTCGGTCATCCAATGCGCAGCTGCGCGATGGAGCTCGAGGCGGCGCTGCGCTTGGACGATTGGGACTCAGCGCCGCTCGACCGTCCATCGTAGTGGGCCCGCAAGCCGGGCCTTGGGCTTGCCTGTTGACAAATTGTCAAGGCTCTGTGGGCAATTTGAAGTTGCGTCTCTTCAGCATCAGGTGCGATGTTCGTCCTCGCAAAGCTGACCGGCGGCGGGTTGTCAGGACTCGCCAGTCGACGCAGACCGGGGAGATGAAGTGATCGACGGGGGAGACGAGCGAGTCGGCTCGCTGGGCAGCGAGGGTAGGCAATGAGAGCGCCTGCGGCGCCGACGCGCAAGAAGAGGGTTTGGGCGGCGAGCGTGGCGACTTGCACAGCCGCGGCCATCTTGCTTGCGATCACGATCGTCATCGGTGCCATCGATGACTCTGCTGCCACTTCCAACGGCAAAACTTCCCAGAGAAGTCGAAGTGTCCTGATGGAGGAAGCCGGCGATGGCAACCCCTACCATGACACGCTTCCGTGCACTGGACCCGAGGAGCCGGTCAACTTCGAAGTCTTTTCCGCGGGATCGAAGCCCTCCGGACTGCCACTGACTGGGACCACGCGGCGTTGCGATGTCGGCGCTCCACGTGATGGATGGCCTTCCAACTGGGTCTCATATGAATATGGGGACTGTGAGATCGCCGAGAGCGCCACCGGCTGCCAGCGTCCACTGATTGTCCAGACTTGGCCGGCGTGCCAGCGCTCCATGGCTGACTACTCTTATGAAGGAAAGCCACTGCCCTATAGAGAGCTTCCGAAGCGCGGAGGAGCAAGGGTAGTGGAATTCAACTTTGCGATCGAAAGCCGAATCGAGGTCTACACGAAGTCGGCCACCGTCGTGATCTTTGCCGCCGAGCCTGACCTTGCCACGGAAGCGGTGAGGTTGCTGCGGCCCCAACAACAAGGAACACCACCCGTCACGCGCGCCGAGTCCCTGGGGGGAGAGCCCCCGCAGGGACTTGCATCGCCAAGTGACGGGTCGACGAAAGGAGCCCTTTCATGCCATTCCTAAAGTTCTCTACCGTACGGATGGGGATGGCGGCCCTTGTCGGAGCGGTACTGCTTGGGATTACCTTTTTCGGGACCTCAAATGCCCAGGCCGCCGATATCCCTAGATACGTTGGGTCTGGCAGCTACGACTTTGCTGGCGCCGGGTGCAACAGCAACGATCACACCGATCCCGTCGGCGTGCTGTTTCGCGGGAAGTGGGCTGGAGTGACAAACGTTGTGAAGCACATCGAGCGACACACGATTTGGGACTCCGACGAGGACAGTGGCCCCTGGAATTGGGGCGATCATTATCTACGGGTGCTTAACTCCAGCGGCACTTACGAATGTAAGGAGAACTCCTCTCAGAAGGCAGACGCCGAGGAAGGGCCTTGGTCACGAAATCATGTGCGACTCTGGTTTATCCCGGCGACTGGTGGAACCAACGAAATAAAGACGGTGGGAACGCCCCACCACGATAGGTTCACATCGTGCGGGCATGCTGTCGATGAGGAAATCTATTGGGACTACGGGGACGGGCCTCATTGGGAAAGCGGCTTCGATTCGGCGCGGACCCTGCTGAAGAAGAAGTTCACCGAAGCCGGCCACATGGTCAAGACCGACGATTGGGGTAATACCGCCCCCATGGTCCAGTGCACCGGCGAGAAAGCGGCTAGCAATGGCCAAGGTGTGATCATCTCGGTTAACCAACTCGGGGATGCGGACACCAAGATGGCCACGACGAGCTCGACCAACTCGACACTGCACGGCACAATCTCTCCGGACGAAGCGACACCGACGGAATGGTGGTTCGGCTATGGAACCCAATCCGCCCAGGGAGATACCTATCAGAAAAAAACTTCGGTTAGAACGAATTCGTCCTCGTCCGAGTTTGACGTAAGCGAGGCGCTTTCTAGCGCTAATCTTTTGCCGAACGCCACGTACTTCGTGAGGCTGTTTGCTCGCATCCCGAATGGCGAAGTCCTGGAAGGCGACGAGATCTCGTACAGGACCTGCGGCCCCCTCCAAGACGACGACGCCGAAGGCCCTGGCCCACGCGCCGTGGCGCAGTGTGACGGCGATGTGGACGTCTTCTACCGGACCCCGAGCGGTGGCCTCGGTCACAACTGGTACTCGTCGGCTCCGCTGGCTCAGGGTTGGCATCTGGAAAGCCTGGAAGGATCGGTGGCGTCGGGGTCAATCCCGCGCCCGGTGGTTCAGTCCGACGGCGACCTCGACGTCTTCTACCGGACCCCGAGCGGCGGCGTGGGCCACAACTGGTTCTCTTCAGCCCCTCTGGCCTACGGTTGGCATAAGGAAGACCTGGAAGGGTCGATAGCCTCAGGATCAGACCCACACCCGGTGGTTCAGCCCAATGGCGACATCGACGTCTTCTACCGGACCCCGAGCGGCGGCGTGGGCCACAACTGGTTCTCTTCAGCCCCTCTGGCCTACGGTTGGCATAAGGAAGACCTGGAAGGGTCGATAGCCTCAGGGTCAGACCCACACGCGGTGGTTCAGCCCGACGGCGACATCGACGTCTTCTACCGCACGCCCAGCGGCGGTCTCGGCCACAACTGGTACTCGTCAGCCCCGCTCGTCCAGGGATGGCATAAGGAAGACCTGGCAGGTTCGGTGGCCTCCGATCCCCATGCGGTGGTTCAGCCCGACGGCGACATCGACGTCTTCTACCGCACGCCCAGCGGCGGTCTCGGCCACAACTGGTACTCGCCGGCGCCACAAGCCCAGGGTTGGCATCTGGAAAACCTGGAAGGCTCGGTAGCCTCGTCGTCCACTCCGCACCCAGTGGTGCAGTACGACGGCGACGTCGACGTCTTCTACCGCACCCCAAGCGGCGGCCTCGGCCACAACTGGTACTCAGCTGCCCCGCAGGCCCTGGGGTGGCACCTTGAAAACCTGGAGGGGTCGGTGGCGTCGTCGTCAAACCCGCACCCGGTGGTGCAGCCCGACGGCGACGTCGACGTCTTCTACCGCACCCCAAGCGGCGGCCTCGGCCACAACTGGTACTCGCCGGACCCGCTTGCTCAGGGTTGGCACCTGGAAAGCCTGGAGGGATCGGTTGCCTCCGATCCTCACCCAGCGGTGCAGCCCGACGGCGACATCGACGTCTTCTACCGCACCCCAAGCGACGGCCTAGGCCACAACTGGTGGACTTCTGCCCTTGGCTGGCATCTGGAAAACTTGGAAGGGTCGGTTGAAGGACCGGAAGGATCGGCGCCCAAAGCAATCACGCAGAACGCCGCCAATCTCAGCGCGCGTGGGGCGACGCTCGCCGCCACCGTCAATCCATCTGCACTATCGACGACCTACAAGTTCGAATACGGCAAAACGACCGCTTACGGATCCAGCATCCCAATTCCGAACGCGAGCATTGGCGCAGGTCTCGACGATGTGGAGGTAAGTCAAGCGCTCAGCAGCCTCGCACCCAATACGACCTACCATTTCCGCGTCGTAGCCACTAACGCGGAAGGCACTATGACAGGCGAAAACAAAACCTTCAAAACACTTCAAGCGGTACCGAGCGCTATCACCGAATCGGCAGTCAATGTGACCACACAGGGCGCCACCCTGCGGGCGAGCGTCAATCCAGAAGGTTTTAGCACCACCTACAAGTTCGAATACGGCAAAACCACCGCCTACGGAACCAGCATTCCGGTCCCGAGCGAAGGAATCGGCGCTGAAATCAAAGCCATCAGCGTGAGCAAGTCGATCAGCGGCTTGGAAGCTGGTTCGACCTACCACTTCCGGGTGGTGGCCTCCAACAGCCAAGGCACCACCAATGGCAGCGATCTGACCTTTACCACCAAAGGCGCAGTTACCTACCACAGCTCCTTCGGCTCTTCGGGCACCGGCAACGGCCAGTTCGCCTACCCCGGCGACGTCGCGGTCGACGCAAGCGGCAACCTCTGGGTCGCCGATGCCTACAACCACCGCATCCAGAAGTTCAGCAGCAGCGGCACATACCTGAGCCAGTTCGGCACCAAAGGCTCCGCCAACGGCCAGCTCAACACCCCGATCGCGGTGGCGATCGACTCCGGCGGCAACCTCTGGGTCGCCGACCACGGCAACCACCGCATCCAGAAGTTCAGCAGCGCCCGCACATACCTGAGCAAGTTCGGGTCCTATGGCTCCACAAATGGCTTGTTCAACGGCCCTGAAGGCATCGCGATCGACTCCAAAGACAACATCTTCGTTTCCGATACCTCTCGCGTGCAGAAGTTCAACAGCAAAGGCGAATGGATCAAAATCATCGGCTCCAAAGGATCCGGCTCGGGCCAGTTCAGCGCGCCGACCGGCCTCGACGTAGGCCCCGGGGATTACCTCTGGACCACCGACTACACCAACAACCGCGTGCAGAAGTTCAACGAAGCCGGTGAATTTCTGCTCCAGGTCGGCGGCGCCGAAGGCTCTGGCGACGGACAGTTCAAACACCCCACTGCGATCGATATCGACTCCGAAGGCAACGCTTGGGTTCTCGACTTCGAAAACAACCGCGTCCAGAAGCTCAACGACAAAGGCGAATACCTGACCAAGTTCGGCTCCGCCGGCTCGGGTGCTGGCCAGTTCAGCTTCGGCTACCCCGCCGGCCTCACCACAGACTCCAAAGGCAGCATCTGGGTCGCCGACACCAAAAACAATCGCGTGCAGCGCTGGACGCAGTCGGCGATGCTCAAAGCGACCACGCAGGAAGCCACGGGCCTCACTGGGACCGAAGCAACCTTGAAAGGCACGGTCAACCCGAACGGCAAAGCGACGACCTATCGCTTCGAATACGGCAAAACCACTTCCTATGGGACCAAAGTGCCGGTCCCCGACGGCTCCGCCGGCTCGGGCAGCGAAAACGTCGCGGTCAGCCAGACGATCAAAGGCCTGACAGCGGGAGAGACCTATCACTTCCGCGTCGTCGCCTCCAACAGCGAAGGCACCGCCAACGGCAGCGACATGATCTTCACCACCGTCGGCGCGGCCACCTACCAGAGCTCCTTCGGTTCCTCGGGGACCGGCAGCGGCCAGTTCGCTCATCCCGCCGGCATCGCCCAGCTGCCCAGCGGTAATTTCTGGATCGTCGACCAGGACAACGACCGCGTCCAGAAGTTCAGCGAAGCCGGCGAATACAAATTCAAATTCGGCTCCTCGGGCACCGGCAACGGCCAGTTCGAACGACCGACCGACATCGCCGTCGACGCGAAAGAAAATCTCTTGATCGCCGATGCCGGCAACAGTCGCGTCCAGCGGTTCAACTCAAACGGCGAATACGTGAGTCAGTTCGGCTCGGTCGGTACCGGCAACGGCCAGTTCGGCAGCGGCGGTCCCGAAGCGCTGACAATCGACGCCAAAGGCAACATCTGGGTCGCCGACACCTACAACGGGCGCGTGCAGAAGTTCAACGAAAAAGGCGAATTCATCGCAGTCGTCGGCTCCAAAGGCTTTGGGGCCGGGCAGCTCGGCGAACCAACCGGCATCGACATTGGCCTGAACGGCAACGTCTGGGTCGCCGACTGGCAGTACAACCGCGTGGTCGAGTTCAACGAAGCCGGCGAATATCTCCGCCAGTTCGGCACCTACGGTTCCGGCAACGGCCAGTTCAAACGCCCCGGTGCGATCGAGGTCGACTCCAACGGCAACGTCTGGGTGACTGATCAGGACAACAGCCGCGTCCAGCGATTCGCCGAAACCGGCGAATACTTGGGTAAGTTCGGAACCGAAGGGACAGGCCCGGGCCAGTTCAGCTTCGGCTGGCCGATGGGAATCTTCGCGGACACCAAAGGCAACCTCTGGATCTCCGACACCGACAACGACCGGGTGCAGAAATGGGGGTCTTGAGCGCTGGGTAAGCGACTCAGTCGAGCAGGCCGACCTGGCGCAGAATCGAGACACTGTCGGAGTAGACGTCCTTGCGCTTGACCAGGCCGTCCTCGAAGGGGATCGCGTCGAGACCGTCCCACTCGACCCGGCGGCCGGTTGGCTCGGCGACGAGGTCGCCGCGGCGCATCGTCTTCGCGTGGGTCGCGCTCACCGTCCATTCCTGCACGACCAGGTCCTCGCGGATATAGAGGCGGCGGGTCGAAAACTTGATGTCGGGCCAGGTCTCGAAGATCGCACCGATGTGGGAGCGGACCTCGTCGCCGCTCGCCGACTCGCCCGCGGTGTGGTTGTGGAAGACCATGTCTGGCGCGTGCATCGCCATGATCGCGTCGAGGTCGTGGGCGTTCCAGGCCTCGTTGTAGCGGTCGATCGCCGCTCGCAGGTCGGTCATAGCGGTATCGTCGCACCGGATGGCTGGTTATGCGATCAAGCATCGCGACGAGTTCGAGGTCATGGAGGGGTCGGGGGAGTCGACCTGGCACCTGGCACGCAAGGCGCTCGGCGAGTCGGCCTTTGGCTTCAACCTGGTCGAGATCGCGCCCGGCGGGCAGATCCCCGAGCACGACGAGGCCGAGAGCGGGCAGCACGAGCTGTATGTGATCCTCGAGGGTGAGGCGGTCCTGCAGATCGGCGGCGAGGAGCACGCGGCCCCGGCCGGCACCTTCGCCTCGATCGAGCCGGGGCCGAGCCGCACGATCCTCAACCGCTCAGACGCCGTCGTGACCGCGCTGCTAATCGGCGTCGACCCGAGCGGCGGCTACGAGCCGATGTCCTGGGGTTGAGCCGCGTTTTCCGCTATTTGCGGGAATAGCGAGATCCCCTAGGCCGGAGCGCTCAGCCGCCCTATAATCCGTCGACTTGTCAACCCGTCGCGCGCCCGCTCGGAGAAGGCGCGGTTACCGGGAGGTCAGATGTCGAATTCCCAGTCCCGTGAGCTTCACGGCGAGGGCGCGCCCGTCCGCTACTCGCCCGAGCGGCCCTACCGGCCGCTAGTGTCGCCGCCCAGCGTCGAGGACAAGGACGCCTGCGCGATCTACGCCTCGGTGCGCAAGGACGCGACCCCGAGCCACGCCCCAATCGAGCTGGCGATCCCGGCCCTGCAGAAGATGCTCCACCGCGCCGGCAACGTCGACGGCGAGGGGGACGGCTGCGGGCTGCTGCTCGACATCCCGCGCAAGGTCTGGGCCGAGGAGGTCCGCGCCGGCGGCCACGACCCCTCGCTGACCCTCGACGACGCCTTCGCCGTCGCCCATGTCTTCGTCGAGCGCGCCCAGGATCTCGAGCGGGTCCAGCACGACGCCCGCGAGCTGCTCGGGCAGGGCGGCTTCCGCATCCTCGCCGAGCGGGTTGGCGCTGTCGACTCGCCCGCGCTCGGCCCGACCGCGCGCGAGGAGGAGCCGCACTTCTGGCAGCTTGCCGGCCTCGTCGCCGACGCCTCGCGCCGCGAGCGCGTCCTCTTCGACCTCCTGATCGAGCTCGAGCAGAAGCTCGGCGTCCACGTCCCCTCCTTCTCGGCGACGACCTGCGTCTACAAGGTGATGGGGGCGCCGAAGATCCTCGGCGACTACTACCCGGACCTGCGCGACGAGCGCTTCGAGACGATCGGCAGCTTCGGCCACAACCGCTACTCGACCAACACCTGGCCCTCGTTCAAGCGCGTCCAGCCCTTCTCGGTGCTGGGCCACAACGGCGAGATCAACACGATCGCGCAGCTGCGCCAGGAGGCGCTGATGCTCGGCGTGCCGATCCAGCCCGGCTCCTCCGACTCGCAGGACCTCAACCGCACCATCGACACGATGGTCAGCCGCGACGGCCTCAGCCTCGCCGAGGCGATGGAGATGGTCGTGCCGCCGATCGCCGAAGAGATCCGCCGGCTGCCCGCCGAGCTGCACCGATTCTACATGTACCTGCACCAGGCGATGGGGCCCTACGCCCAGGGCCCGGTGGCGCTGATCGCCCGCCACGGCGACGAGTGCGTGTTCTCCGCCGACGCTCTCGGCCTGCGGCCGCTCTGGCAGGTGGAGACCGCCGAGGACCACGTCTTCAGCTCCGAGCCCGGGGTGGTCTCCGTCTCGGCCATGGTCTCCGAGCCGAAGCCGCTCGCCCCCGGCGAGAAGGCGCTGGTGACGATCGACCGCGGCGCCAAGCGCTCGACCCTGCACGCCCACGACGAGATGCTGCGCATCGTCCGCGACCGCTGGCTGGCGCGCAACGGCGCCGAGGAGGCAGGTCCCTACGATCGCGCCCTCGACACCGGCGGGCCGCTCGAGGGCGGCGAGGTGCCGGGCTACTCGGACGCCGGACCGGAGGAGCCGGTCAAGGTCGCCGACCGTGTTCTCGCCGGCTTCGGCTGGCAGCGCGACGACGTCAAACTGGTCCAGCAGATGGCCTCGAACGGGTCCGAGCCGGTCGGCTCGCTCGGCTACGACGGGCCGCTGGCGGCGCTCTCGCCGGAGCGCCAGAACCTCGCCGACTACTTCAAGGAGACGGTCGCCGTCGTCACCAACCCGGCGATCGACCGCGAACGGGAGATGGAGCACTTCTCGACCCGCGCGGTCTTCGGCCGCCGCCCCTCGATCCACGCCGCCGGCGAGGACACCGGCACGATCGAGACCGAGTTCCCGGTGATCCTCGGCGGTCACCATGAGATGGCGCCGCTCTCCGACAAGACCTACCGGGCGATCGCCCGCAAGCACCGCACCTACCTGCTCGAGGACCTCTGGGAGGAGTTCCGAGGGCGCGGCGACGCTGTCGACGTCTCCCTGCTCGAGTCGGAGACGACGCAGGGGGCGATCGAGCGGATCAAGCAGGAATCGGTCAAGAAGGTGCGCGAAGGCGCCGAGCTGCTCGTGCTCACCGACCGCACCGTCTACGAGGGCGATCGCCGCTACCTCGACCCCCACCTGGCCGTCTCCGCGGTCGACCAGGCGCTGAAGCAGTACCGGGTCCAGCCCGGCGAGGAGAACCTGCGCCGCCGCTGCGGCGTCGTCCTGCGCTCGGCCGCGATCCGCAACGTCCACGACACGATGCTGGCGCTCGGCCTCGGCGCCGACGGGGTCTGCCCGTACACGATGGTCGAGGTGATCTGCGTCGAGGACTACGAGTCGGACGTCTCCAACCTCTGCGACGCCCTCAACAAGGGGATCGAGAAAGTGATCTCGACGATCGGCATCCACGAGGTGCGCGGCTACGCGCGCCAGTTCTCCTCGATCGGGGTGAAGCCGGAGCTGACCGAGATCTTCCAAACCGAGGCCTTTGCCGCCTCCGAGGCCAGCGGCACCGGCTTCGCCGAGCTCGACGAGGACACCAACGAGCGAGCGCGGATCCTCGGCGGCGACGAGGACGGCAAACCGGCCAAGACCTTCCGCTTCTACCCCAAGGTTTACAAGGCGGCGATCGCGACCGCCAACGGGACCGGCTCCTACGGGGAGTACTCGGAGAAAGTCCGCGACCTGGAGCGCCAGAGCCCGATCTCGATGCGCCACATCATGGGGTTGAAAGGAGACCGCGACCCGGTCGATCCCACCTCGGTCGACGCCGGCGTCGGTCACCACGACTACCCGATCGTGATCTCCTCGATGAGCTTCGGCTCGCAGTCCGAGCCCGCCTTTCGCGCCTACGCCGAGGCGGCGAAGGCGACCAACATCCTCTGCGTCAACGGCGAGGGCGGCGAGATCCGCGACATGTACGGCCACTACCGCAAGTGGCGCGGCCAGCAGGTCGCCTCGGGCCGCTTCGGCGTCTCGGCGGAGATGCTCAACTCCTCCTACCTTGCCGAGATCAAGATCGGCCAGGGCGCCAAGCCCGGCGAGGGCGGTCACCTGCCCGGCAAGAAGGTCTCCGAGAAGGTCGCCGCCGCCCGTAACGCGGCGCCTGGCACCGACCTGATCTCGCCCTCCAACAACCACGACCTCTACTCGATCGAGGACCTGGCCGAGCTGATCGACGAGCTGAAGACGGTCAACCCCGACGTGCGCGTCTCGGTCAAGGTCCCGGTGGTGCCGAACATCGGCACGATCGGCCTCGGCATCGCCAAGGCCGGCGCCGACATCATCACCCTCTCCGGCTTCGAGGGCGGCACCGGCGCGGCCCGCCAGCATGCCCTGCGCCACGTCGGCCTGCCCTCGGACATCGGCACCCGCGCCGTGCACCGGGCGCTGATGGAGGCCGGGATCCGCAACCGGGTCGAGATCTGGGCCGATGGCGGCTACCGGACCGGCCACGACATCGTCAAGCTGCACTGCCTGGGCGCCAACCGGGTCGGCTTCGGCACCCTGGCGATGGTCAGCCTCGGCTGCACGATCTGCCGCGGCTGTCAGCTTGACACCTGCCATGTCGGCATCGCGACCCAGATCGAGACGGTCGAGCAGGCTCAGGACCACGGCCTGAAGAAGTTCACGCCGCAGGCGGTCGACAGCGCCGCTGAGAGCTGTGCCCGCTTCTTCGCCGCGATGGGCGAGGAGGTGAAGGAGGTCGTCGCCTCGCTCGGCTACGAGCGCGCCCAGGACCTGGTCGGCCGCTACGACCTGCTGGAGCAGGTCTCCCACCAGGACCGGATCGATCTGGCGCCGTTGATCACCCCGCTGGAGGAGTTCCTCGACCTCGAGCCGCTCGACCTGCCGGTGGCCGACGAGATCGCCGAGGCGCGCGCCGAGGCCGGGCTCGTTGTCGCCCGTCCGATCCGGATGGAGGCGAAGCAGGCCTCGGCCCAGATCGCCGGCCTCGCCGGCGACATCTGCGCCGGCCGCACGATCCGCAACGAGTTCCCGCGCCCGACCGACGCCAACGACCGAGTCCTCGGTGCTGAGCTGTCCGGCGCGATCGCCCGCTCACGCGTCTTTGACGACGGCCCTGAGTCCAACGACGAAGTGCTCGCCAGCCTCGAGTTCAACGGCGGCTCGGTCGCCGGCCAGGGCTTCGGCGCCTTCAACGCCTACGGCGTCTCGATCCGGGTCGAGGGCGGTGCCCAGGACGGCGTCGGCAAGGCGATGCTCGGCGGCACGGTCTCCGTGCTGAAGGGCAAGGGAGTCAAGGGCAAGCGGCTCAACGGCTCGGTCGGGAAGTCGTTCGCGTACGGCGCCCAGCGGGGCCGTCTCGTCGTCCAGGGCTCTGCCGACTCACGCTTCTGCATCCGCCTCTCCGGCGCCGACGTGGTTCTCGGCGGCGAGCCCGAGGGCCCGATCGACGACAGCCGCGGCTGCATGGTCGACCGCGCCAACGCCAAGGGCTTCGCCTTCGAGTACATGACCTCGGGCCGCGCGGTGGTGCTCGGCGACCTCGGGCCCTGGGCCTGCGCCGGGATGACCGGCGGCCGCGTCTACGTCCGCCACAACGCCTTCGGCATCGATCGCGAGGCGATCGAACGGCGCCTCGGCGAGGGCGCCAAGGTCGAGCTCAAGGACCTCGACGCAGAGGGCCTGCTCGACGTCGACGAGCTGCTCGGGCACTACGCCGAGGAGCTGCGAGCGACCGACCAGGGCGAGGAGGCCGACCGGGTCATGGAGATCGCCGCCGACGCGGCCAGCAACTTCCTGATGGTCGTGCCGCACAAGGTGCAGGCGGACCCGAGCATCTCCACCGAGTAAGCCGCTCGCTTATTCTGTTCGGCGATGGCATCGACCGCCGAGCAGATTCGTACCGCGGTCGAGCGGTTCCAGGCGGAGGTGCCGGCCCTGCAGAAGCTGAAACTGGTCTTCGGGCTGGAACTGAAAGCGAGGAGGGACGTCCAGCTCTACCGGGTCGAGCTGCCGGGGCCGAAGATCGCCAAGGATCTCGCCCAGGATGAGCGGATCCTGGTCCAGATCGACCGTCCCCAGTTCAACGAGCTGGCCGAGCGCGGCACGCTGAAGGACTACCGCCGGGCGTACGAGACCGGCCACATCAAGGCCAGCGGCGATTCCAACGTGAAGAAGTTGATCGCCCAGGTGGTGGAGCTCCAGGAGCAGCGGGCGCAGCTGAAGAAGGCGCACTGAGCGCTCCGCCTGCGAGGCATCGTGGATAGCATCCCGCCCGTCCACTCCAGAGGAGATCCCGAAACCGATGAGCGAGCAGAAGTACGAGCTGACCACCGACCAGGCCGAGCGCGAGGCATCGGGCGCCCATGCCTACGGTCGCTACCTCGAGGACTTCGAGGTCGGCGCCGTCTACAAGCACTGGCCGGCGAAGACCGTGACCGAGGCCGATGACCATCTCTTCTGTCTGGTCACGATGAACCACCACCCGCTGCACATCAACGACGTCTACGCGAAGCAGTCCCAGCAGGGCCGCAACGTCGTCGTCGGGCCGCTCGTCTACTCGCTGGCCCTGGGAATGTCGGTCTCCGACGTCTCCGGCAAGGCGATCGCCAACCTCGCCACCGAAGAACTGAGCCACCCGAACCCGGTCTTCCACGGCGACACCCTCTTCTGCGAGACCGAGGTGCTCGACGTCAAGCCGTCGAGCTCGAAGCCCGACCGCGGCGTCGTCAAGGTCCACACGCGAGTGCTGAACCAGGACGGCGTGCTCGTCGCCGAGTTCAAGCGCCTGGTGTTGGTCCCGCGCCGGGAGGAGGGTTGACGATGCGGGTTGCGATCAGCGGCGGCGCCGGCTACCTGGGGGCGCTCACAGGCGCCGAGCTGCGTGCGGCGGGCCATGAGGTTCGTGTTCTGGATGCTCTGATTCACGACCAGCGAGGAGTGGCAGAGAAGCTGGTTGCTGAAGGCGTCGAGATGATTGAGGGCGATGTGCGCGACGCTGGCATGCAGGCGGCGCTGCTCTCCGACGCCGACGCTTTCATTCACCTGGCCGCGATCGTCGGCGACCCGGCCTGCGCGCGCGACCCCGAGCTGGCCGCCGAGGTCAACCTCGACGCCAGCCGGGCGCTCTTCGCCGCCGCGGGGGAGCTCGGGGTCGAGCGGGTTGTCTTCGCCTCGACCTGCTCCAACTACGGCCGCATGAGCGACCCCACCACCCCGATCGACGAGGGCGGCGTGCTGGCGCCCATCTCGCTCTACGCCGAGCACAAGGTCGAGATGGAGAAGCTGCTGCTCGCCGCCGATTTCGGCGCCACCTGCCTGCGCTTCGCGACGCTGTACGGCGTCGCGCCGCGGATGCGCTTCGACCTCACCGTCAACGAGTTCACCCGCGAGCTCTGGGCCGACCGCGAGCTGGAGATTTTCGGCGAGCTCTTCTGGCGTCCCTATGTGCACGTGGCGGATGCCGCTCGGGCGATCGGGATCGTGATCGAGGCGCCGCGCGAGCGGGTTGCCGGCGAGGTCTTCAACGTCGGCAGCACCGCGGAGAACTACCGCAAGCTGGACCTCGCCAAGATCATCTCCGAGCGCGTCCCCCGTGGGGAGGTCAGCTACGTCCACCGCGACGAGGACCCACGCGACTACAAGGTGGGCTTCGAGAAGATCCGCGACACGCTCGGCTTCGAGCCGCGCATGCGGGTGCCCGACGGGGTGGAGGAGATCGCGGCGGCGCTCGACGACCAGCGCTTCGACGATCCGTTTGCCTCGGCCTACGCCAACGTGCCCTAGCCTGTCCTGCGATGAACCGCTTCGGCGTGGTGCAGCTCGAACGCGTCGACCTCGCCGATGTCGAGTGGGACCGGCTCGACGCCTTCGAGGACCGCACCGTCTTCCAGACCCGCGAGTGGCTCGAGTTCCTGGTCGCGACCCAGGGCGGCGAGCCGGTGGTCGCCCGTGTGCTGGATCGCGACGAGCAGGTCGGCTGGTTCACCGGGATGAAGGTGAAGCGCTTCGGCGTGCCGATCCTGGGCAGCCCCTTTCGCGGCTGGACGTCCGGCCCGATCGGCTTCAACCTCCGCGAGGGCATCTCGCGGGGCGCCGCCGTCGAGGCGCTGAGCCGTTTTGCCTTCGGCGAGCTGCGCTGCCTCTACCTGGAACTGCTCGACCGGCGGCTGGCCTTCGACGAGGTGGAGGAGGCGAGGCATTCCGAGACGGTGCCGTTCAAGACGTTCGAGCTCGACCTGTCCCGTAGCGAGGAGGATCTGTTCGCGGCGATGTCAAGCGCCTGTCGTCGCGCGGTCAGGAAGAGCGAGAAAGTCGGCGTCCACGTCGAGCAGGCCTCCGGAGAGGCGTTCGCCGACGAGTACTACGAGCAGCTCGAAGACGTCTTTGCCAAGCAGTCGCTGAGCCCCCCCTACCCGGTCGAGCGGGTGCGCGAGATGATCCGCCTGGTCGAGCCGAGCGGCAGGCTGCTGATGCTGCGTGCGCTGAGTCCCGACGGTGAGCCGATCGCGAGCACGATCTTCCCCGTCTTCAAGAGCTTCGCCTACTTCTGGGGCGGCGCCAGCCTGCGCAGCAAGCAGATCATGCGCCCCAACGAGGCGATCTTCTGGCACGCGATCCGCCATGTGAAGGGGCTCGGCGTGCCGCTGCTGGACCTCGGCGGCCAGGGCGAGTACAAGCGGAAGTACGGCGGTCGTCAGGTTGAGGTGCCCTTCCTTCGCCGCTCGCGGCTGCCGGGCCTGCTCGCGGGGCGCAGAGCCGCTCGCAAGGTCTACTGGTGGGCCGCTACGCGCAAATGAGCGACCGCGGCCGGTTCGCGACGAGCACGACGGAGGGCGGGGGCGCGCTGGCCGCGGACGACCTGCGCGCCCCGGTGCGGCGGATTTCGACGATCACCCCGATGCGCGACGAGATTGCCAGCGTCGAGCACTTCGTCGCCGATCTGGCGACCCAGGATTTCGCCGGCGAGCTCCAGGTGCTGGTCGCCGACGGCGGCTCCGTCGACGGCTCGGTCGAGCGGCTGAAGGCCGCGGCGGAGGGGGCTTCGCTGCCACTGGAGGTCTTGGGCAACTCGGCGGGTTGGGTCTCGCCCGGTCTCAACGCCTGCATCGGCCGTGCTACCGGCGACCTGATCGTGCGCCTCGACTGCCACTCTCGCTACCCGCCCCACTACCTACGCCGCTGTGCCGAGCTGGCCGAGCAGACCGGTGCCTGGAACGTCGGCGGGCGGGTGGAGCCGAAGGGGGAGACTCCGATGGAGCGCGCGGTGGCCTGCGCGATGGATAGTCCCTTCGGGGGCATCGGCTGGACCCGGCTGGGCGGTACCGAGCCGGTGGAGATCGACACCGTCACCTTCGGCGCCTTTCGCCCCGTCGTCTTCAGCGCCGCCGGGCTGTTCGACGAGGAGATGGTGCGCAACCAGGACGACGAGCTCAATCTGCGCATCCGCAAGGCCGGCGGACGCATCGTTCTGGACCCGACGCTCGCGGTCCGCTACCGCCCCCGCGGGTCCCTCGCCAAGGTCTGGCGCCAGTACTACGAGTACGGGTTCTGGAAGGTGCGGGTGATGCTCAAGCACCGTGCGATCGTGACGCTGCGCAGCATGGCGCCGCTCGTCTTCCTGCTGATGATCGCCTTGCTCGCGGTCGCGGTGCCGTTCTCGGCAATCGCGCTCCTGCTGCTGTTCGCTGTGCTCGTCCTCTACCTGGTCTTCGCCCTGGTCTTCGCCCTGCGCAGCGTGCGCGCGGAGGGAGAGCCGCTGTCGCTGACGCCGCGGGTGATGAGCGTGTTCCCGGCTTTCCACTTCGGCTACGGGGTCGGGATGGCCCGCGGCTGGCTGGCCGCCGCCGGCGACAGGCGGCGATGAAGCTGTCGACCCTGATGTACCACGACGTCATCGGTCCTGACGGCGTCCGTGGCGGATTCGAGGGCGCCGGCGCCGGCGTCTACGCGGTCTCCGCCGACGAGTTCGAGCGGCAGATGGACGGCATCGAGCGGGTGCTCGGGGAACCTCCCCTGCGCGCCGACGCGCCACTGCCGCCCCGGGGCGGCTGGCTACTCACCTTCGACGACGGCGGCTCGAGCGCCGCCCTCGCCGGAGCGGCGCTGGCGCGGCGCGGCTGGGCGGCGCACTTCTTCGTCGTCACCGAGAGAGTCGGACAGCCGGGCTTCCTCGACTGGGAGGGGGTCCGCCGTCTCGCCGCGGAAGGGCACGTGATCGGCTCCCATTCGCACACCCACCCCCAGCGGATCGGGAGCCTCCCGCCGGAGCGCCTGCGCGAGGAGTGGTCGCGCAGCGTTACGGCGCTCTCTGAGGCGATCGACGCACCGGTGACGACCGCCAGCGTCCCCGGCGGCTATTACTCCGATGCGGTTGGCGGGGCAGCCGCGGAGGTAGGGATCGCGACCCTGTTCACATCGCAGCCACGCCGTGCGATGGAGGGAATCGAGGGTTGTGCCCTGGTTGGCCGCTTCGCTGTGCGCGGCTCCACGCCGACCCAGACTGTGGTCTCCGCCGCGGCGGGCAAGGTGCACCCCTGGCTGCGCCAGCGCGCGGGCTGGGCGGCGAGGGGAGCGGCTAAGCGCATCGGCGGGCGCCACTACGAGCGCCTGCGCCGCGTCCTGCTCAGCCGTCGCTGACGGAGGCGCCCTGCGCTAGGAGGTAATGAAGCGGACGAGGCGCTCGCACTCGGCCTCGAGCGTTACTGCGCGAGCGCGCTCGAGGCCGGCGCGCACCAACTGCTCGCGCAGCTCGGCATCGCCGGCGACGCGCTCCAGCGCCCTCGCGGCTGCGTCCGCATCTCCCGGCGGGATCAGCAGGGCGGCGTCCCCGGCTGCATCCGCCACGCCGCCGACCGCCGTCGCAACCACGGGCAGGCCCGCGGCAAAGGCCTCGAAGAGGATCTGCGGCAGCCCCTCGGTCCAGGAGACGTGAAGCAGCGCGTGGCTCTCCCGGTAGAGGTCGAGCAGTCCGCTGTCGATCGGCACGTAGCCGGCCAGCCGCGCGCGATCGGCGACGTCGAGCTGCTCGAGGCGTTGCCCGAGCTCGGCCGCGAGCGCCCCCTCGCCGCAGACGGTGAGGCGCCACTGCGACTCCGGGCCGAGCGCGGCGAGGGCGTCGGCGAGCAGAAGCGGGTTCTTCTCGGCCTCGAGGCGGCCGACGCTGAGCGCCTGCAGCTCGCCGTCGTAGTCGGAGCGGGACGGGCCCGCGGCGATGTCCGACTCGCGGATCAGCGACACGTTGATCGGCAGCAGGCGGCGAGCGCGACGGTAGTTGCGCGCCAGGTCCGGCCCGACCACGACCGTGGCGCAGAGGCGAGCCAGGAGTCGATAGCCGGCCTCGAGCGTGTCGGCCATGAACTGGATCGAGCGGCGGTTGGGGTGCCTGTTGCGTGTGTAGGCGGGCAGGTCCTGGCGCACCCCGAGCACCACCCGACGCCCGCGCAGGGCGGCCAGCGTGGCGAAGACGAAGCAGGAGGGATGGGGGCCGAACAGCAAAACAGCGTCGACGTCGTTCAGCACCCGCCAGAAGGTGCGCACCGAGCCGAGCAGAGCACGCCCGACCGCGAGGGGGTTGGCCAGGCTCCCGTACCAGGGCAGGGGGGCGATCTCGATCCCCTCCGGCACCGGGTAGTGGGCGATCTCGTCGCGCTCCTCGCCGGGGTGGAGGCGCCCCGGCATGATGAGCCGGTCGACCCGTTCGGCTAGGCCCCCGAGGAAGACGATGAAGGCGCGCTCGGTCCAGACCTGCCCTTCGGCACGCCAGAACCTGTAGTCGTTGTAGACAGCCAGTCGCAGTGGGACTCGGTCCTCAGCGGGTGATCAGCTCAGCCGAGTCGCCGAGGATGAAGTCGGGTGCCGGCACCTGCTCGGTGTCCTCGCGTTCGACCAGGGCGTGGAAGGTCTGCAGCAGGATGACCAGGTCCAGTCCGACCGAGCGGTGCTTGAGGTAATAGAGGTCGTGGCAGGTCTTCCAAGCGGTGCCGATGCGGCTGCCGGCGTAGCCGCATCGCACCTGCGCCCAGCCGGTCAGCCCCGGCTTGACCAGGGCGCGTCGGTCGTAGTGGGGGACCACCTGGCTAAGCCTCTCGACCAGCTCTGGCGGCTCGGGGCGCGGCCCGACCAGCGACATCTCACCGCGCAGCACTTGGAGCAACTGTGGCAGCTCGTTGAGGTGGCCCTTGCGCAGCAGCCGGCCCGCCCGGGTCACCATCTCTTCTTCGGAGCGCCCTTCGGTAAGGAGCTGATCGGCGTCGTCCCGCAGCGTGCGGAACTTGATCATGTCGAACTCGCGCCCTTCCTCTCCGTAGCGTCGCTGCCGGTAGAGGATCGGTCCTCGGTCCTCGAGCTTGACCGCCAGGGCGCAGAGGATCATCAGCGGCGCCGCGACCACCAGCAGGGCTGCGGAGACGACGACGTCGAGCAGTCGCTTCGAGAGCGGCGAGGACGGCGAGTAGAGCGGGTGCATGATGTACTGGAACCAGGCCGAGTTGATCGCTCCGATCGGCACGTGCCCGAGGACGTTCTCGTAGAGGGCGGTGGCCTCGATCATCCGCACCGGCAGGTCCAGGCACGCCTTCGCAGTCTGCTCGAAGATCGAGAGGCGCGGCCGCTCGGGGCTGACCACGAGCAGGTCGACCTGGTTGTTGAGGACGACGGCGCGGATCTCGGACATCCCGCCCAGTCGCGGCAGCAACCATTCCCCATCCCTCTCGACGACGGCCTCCTCTTTCTCAGCGGGCGACTCGTCGACGTAGCCGATCAACTGGTAAGAGCGGATGCGGTTCTCCAGCAGCTCCGCCCTGAGCCGGGAGGCGAAGCCCCTGTCACCGATCACGGCGGTACGGACCGGGCGCTCGATTGCGAAGCGGTCCCCCACCCAGAGAGCGAGCAGGCTGGTCGTGCTCGCGCCGACCATCGCCACGAACGTGGTCGGGGCGACGAGTGAGGTGGCGTTGAGTTGGCTAAGCCCATAGGCCAGAGCGAGGCCGGTCACCGGCACGAGGACGCTCAGCATGTACCTGGCCAGGGGCACCAGGTGGAGTGGGTAGCGGCGGCCGCGCAGGATCGCGTCGACAACGAGCATCGAGATCAGGACGAGCAGCGCCAGGTCGAGGTTTTCCAGTCGCTGTAGAACGATGATCGCCGCGACGATTGGCGGGCCGAACCGGCTCAGCGTCCGGTCGATCAGGTTCTGCGCGTAGATCGTGCTCATGGTCACGGGCCGGGCTCGGACGTCCCGGGTCCTTCATCGGCACGTGTCAACGATCAATTAAGGGGCGAGAGTGATGCAGCGATTGCGGGCGTCGGATCGGACGAGATCATGACCGTGCTGGCTGTCATAGTAGTTGCATGACGCCTCCCCGGCCAGAGTCCGCACGGAGTCGTGCCGATACCGGTTGGCGCAAGCCCCGCCAGGCGACCCCGGGCCTGCTCCGCTACTTGGAGACGGTTCGGGAGAGAATCTGGCTCGTCATTGCCGTAATGGTGCTCACTCTTAGCGTCGCGGCGCTCTATCTGGTCACCGCCGACAAGGTCTATGAAGCGGAGTCCGAACTGCTGGTCACTCCAGTCGCCGAGGACGATCCAGCCCTCACCGGACTCGCCCTCATCCGTAGCTCGAGCGATCCGAGCCGGGACGTCGAAACCGTCGCCCGGCTGATCACCTCGCGCGCTGTCGCCGCCCAAGTGAGGGAGGAACTGTCGCTCGACGAGTCACCCCAGGACCTTGCCGAGAGTATCGACGCCTCGCCTGTGGCGCAGAGCAACATTGTCGTGATCAGCGCTCGCGATAACGACCCCCAGCTGGCCGCCGATATCGCCAACTCGTTTGCCGAAAATGCAATCTCCGATCGCGACGAGAAGCTGCGCGCCCAGCTCGAGCCTCTGATCGCCAGCATCAAAGCCCGCATCGCGGACACCAACATCCCGAGAGATGCGACGGTGACGCTGGCCGAACAACTAACCCGCCTGGAAAGCCTCGATGCTGGGGGAGACCCGACGATTCGCTTCGAGACGAGCGCGGCTCCGCCTGACAGCCCGGTTGCGCCGCGCCCGGCGCTGACGATCGCCGCCGGCTTGATCGGAGGGCTGGTGCTTGGCCTCGGCGCCGCTTTCCTAATGCAGGCCGTCGACCCCCGCTTGCGGCGAGAGGAGCAGCTGCGCGAACGCTACGGCCTGCCGATTCTGGCTCGCATCCCGCGCGAGCGCAAAGGGGTCGATCCGGACTCTTCGAGCATCCGGCGATCCGTGCCGGTGCCGCTCGGCCCCTCCTCGCTCTCGCCGCGGACGCTCGAGGCCTACCGCACCCTGCGCACGATGCTCTCGGCCGCCGGCGTGCCCGCCGAGGGGGAGGGGGGTCCCACCGGCCGGGCGATCCTCGTGACCGGGCCGTCGCCGGTCGACGGCAAGACGACCACCGCGATCAACCTGGCGTCTTCCTACGCGCTCGCCGGAAAGCGCGTGATCTTGATCGAGGCCGACTTCCGGCGCCCGAAAATCTCCGCTGCCCTGAAAGTCACGCCGCGGAAAGGCATCGGCGACGTGCTACTCAGCGAGGTGAGCCTGGACGAGGCGCTCGTCTCGGTCAAGCCGTTCGGCGACGAGTTGCGCGTGCTTCCCGTGCAGAAGCCCGACGATCAGGTCAGTGAGCTGCTTTCGATGCCGACCGCGAAGCGGCTGCTGGACCGGGCCCGGGAGTTGGCCGACTACGTGGTCGTCGACTCTCCGCCCCTGACCGAGGTCGTCGACACGCTGCCGGTCGCCCATTGCGTCGACGACATCCTGCTCGTCTGCCGGATCGGCGGCAGCAGCCTGCTGCAGCTCTCGCGCCTGGCCGACCTGCTCGAGCAGAACGGTCTCGAGCCGCGCGGCTTCGTCGTGATCGGGGTGGCTGGTTCCGAGGGGAGCTACTACTTCGAATCCGCCGGCAAGGGCCCCGAGCTGGGGCCGGAGGACGGGACGTCGAAACGCTCCAAGTCCAAAGATTCCTCCGGCGGGCCCGGCGAGCGGCTGGCAAGGCACTGACGCTGCTGGACGGCCGCGCTTGACCGTTTACGCTGGGCCGATATTCAGTCGCCTGCTGCCGCTGGCGATCGCTGGCTCGGCGGTGCTGGTCGGCGCGCTGGCGGGATACGAACCGAGAATGGCGCTGGGTCTCGCGGTCGGCCTCGTCTTCGTCGCGATCACCCTGACCAGCCTCACCGCCGGCGTCTGCGTGTTCGCGATCCTCACCTTCATCGACGAGGTAGTGCCCTCGGGGGGCCTGCCGCTCACTCGCCTGCTCGGGATGCTGCTGATCCTCTCCTGGCTGGCGGCGATCACGGTCGGGGAGGGCCGGGGCCGCAAGCTGTTCGAGAGCAACGGGGTGCTTTTCCTGATCCTGCTCTTCGTCCTCTGGGTCACCCTCAGCGCGCTCTGGGCAGCCGACTCGGGGGAAGCGATCGGCGCCGCCACGCGCTACGCCCCGAACGCGCTGCTCTTCCTCGTCGTCTATGCCGCCGTGCGAAATCGCTCCCAGGCAATGTGGGTGATCGGCGCCCTCCTCATCGGCGCCCTGATCGCCGCCGCGTACGGAGTAGTCGTTCCCGTTGAGGGAGACTCCAGCGGCAGGCTCAGCGGCGCCTTCGGCAACGCCAACGAAACCGCCACCGCTCTTGCCGTGGGCGTGGCGCTCGCCGCCGGCCTCGCCGTCGCGTTGCGAGGGCATCCCGCCCTGCAGCTGGCGGCGACGATCGGCGTGCCGCTCTGCATGCTGGCCCTGTTCCTGACCGTGTCCCGTGGCGGGATCGTCGCCCTTGTCGCGATCCTGGTGGCCGGGGTGTTCATCGCCGGGCCGAGGCGGGGGACGGTGCTGGGGGCGGCGGCGTTGGGAGCGTTGATGGCGATCGTCTACTTCGGCGCTTTCGCGGGCGAGCAGGAGCGCGAGCACCTCTTCCAGTCCGATGGCGGGACCGGCCGGACCGACATCTGGAAGGTGGGTTGGCGGATGGTCGAGGCAAACCCCGTCGTCGGCGTAGGCGCGGGCAACTTCCAGAGCTCCTCTGTCCACTACCTGCTCGAGCCGGGCGCGATCGAACGTGCAGATTTCATCGTCGACGACCCGAAGGTCGCCCATAACACCTATCTCGGGGTGCTGGCCGAGCTGGGTGTAGTCGGGTTGGCGCTGTTCCTCGCCATCGTTGGCGCCGCGATTGCTTCGTTGTGGAGGGCGGCGCAGACGTTTGGCGCGAGCGGCGACCGGGAAATGGATCTGCTCTCCCGCGCCGTTCTGATCGCCCTGATCGGGTTCCTCACCGCCGCCTTCTTCGGCTCGCGCGAGGTCAGCAACCAGCTCTGGCTGCTGCTCGCGCTCGGCCCGGCCATGCTCGGACTCGCGCGCGCCCAGCTCGGACGTTTCGACGAGGAGGCTTCGCTCCGCCGACAGGCTGAGCGCTAACCCGCCGCCGGCGCCAGCGAGGCGAGGGCGATGCGCCCGCGGCTGGTCGTGGGGCGGGTCCGCCGTGGTTCTGTTTCCGGGGTGGGCGTTACGGTGCCGGCGATCACGCCGACCACGTCACCGACCAGCCTGGCGCAGCGGCTGCCGGGGGTGAGACGATAGTCGCCGCGGCTGCGGGCGAGGTACGGGGACCCGGATGAGACGAGGTTCGGGCTTGCCGCGAATCCATCCTCCTCGTCGATCCCGGCGGGAGCGTCCTCACCGTTGCTGTAGACGCAGTTGTACTGGGCGCGGTTGCCGATGCCCTCTGGCCCATCGGACCAGGAGCCCTCGATGTTCCAGCGCTGTTGCGAGTAGGTGATCGCGTTGAAGCGGACGACGTTGCGGTCGGAGGTGTCGTCCTCGCCGTCGCCGGCGAAGATCACACCGCCATGGTTGCCGTCGATGATGTTGTGGGCGATCAGGCTGTCGTCGGCGTCGGAGTAGAGGTGGACTCCCCAGCCTCCCGCATTGCCGGTGAGGATGTTCCAGCGCACGATTGCGCCGCGGGTGCCCTGGAGGTAAATCACGTGATCGAGCTTCGAGTCGGCTGGGCCGCAGTCGTAGATGCGGTTGCGTTCGATCACGACGCCCGCTGCCGGGTGGTAGGTGCCGGCGAGCAGGCAGATGCCGTTGCCGCCCTTGGTCAGCTCGTTGTCGGTGAACTGGGTCCGGTCGGCCTGCAGCTTGATCCCCACTTCGTTGTCGTGGTGCGATGCGTCGAAGCGGAGGTGATGGATGCGGGCGCCGACCGCCTCCGGCTTGACCTCCATAAAGGCGGTGATCGTCGCCAGCTCTCCCGGGTAGCTGCGGAGCTCGGCGCCGGGCGTCTCGAAGTAGACAGAGTCGCCGCCATAGGTCCCGGCCCGCAGGCAGCCGACCTCGCCGGCGTCGAGCGAGTCGACCAGCTCCTCGAGCGAGCGGTAGGGGTCGGCCTCGGTGCCGTCGGCGTCGTCTGAGCCACCCGGTGCGGCGACCTTCGTGCAGCCCGATTCGGCGCTTGCCTGGCTTGTTCCGCCGGCGAGCAGTGCCAGGCAGGCGATCGCCAGCACGGCGAGTAGAGCAGGGACGCGCGGGAGGGGAAGCGAATCTCTCACCCGCGCTATATCGGTGGCCAGCGGTGGAGGGCGAGCGCTGGGCAAAACGTCCCAGACATCCGTCCAGGCGAAGGAGGCACGCTATGCGGAGGACCCGATCTATGATCCCGGCGTGAGTGGGGGGGACACGCTTGTGCTCTGTTATCACGCGGTCAGCGAGACCTGGCCGGCGGACCTCTCGACCACCCCAGAGACGATCGAGGGGCAACTGACGACCCTCGTCGACCGGGGCTACCGGGGGGTGACGTTCTCCGAGGCGGTTGAGCCTGGCGCGGGGAGGCGGGTCGCGGTCACCTTCGACGACGCCTACCGCTCGGTCTGTGAGCTCGCCCTGCCGGTCCTCGATCGCCTCGGGTTGCCAGGCACCGTCTTCGTCCCGACCGCACACGTCGACAGTGAGGCGCCCATGTCCTGGGCCGGGATCGACCGCTGGCTCGACGGCCCGCACGAGCAGGAGCTGCTCTGCATGAGTCGCGAGCAGCTGTGCGACCTCGATCGGCGCGGCTGGGAGATCGGGGCTCACACCCACACCCATCCCCGCCTCAGTCAGCTCGCGGATGCCGAGCTTCGCGTCGAGCTGGAGCGGCCGCTCCAGCTGCTCACTGAGTGGCTCGGTAAGCCGTGCCGCTCGCTCGCCTACCCCTACGGCGACTTCTCGCCGACGGTGGTCGCCGCGACGCGTGCCGCCGGGTACTCTTCGGCGGCGACGCTTGCCGCGACTTCTACGACGCGCGACCCCCTGCTCTGGCCTCGCGTGGGCATCTACCACGGCGAAGCCGGCTGGCGCTTCCGGCTCAAGGTTGCGCCTCTGGTGCGACGGGGAGGGCTGGCGCGCCTCCGTCACCCGCTGACGGCGCTGCGCGAGCGCCGTCAGGCTGCCGAGGGCTGAGCCGACCGCGTGGGCAGGAGATCGCGCAGGAGCTCCGCCCAGCGGTCCGCGACGGCGTCGAGCGAGTGATGGGTGCGGACGAAATCGCGCCCCCGAGCTCCGATCGCGGCGCGAAGCTCGGGATCGTCCTGGAGCTGCCGCGCCCCCGCGATCATGCGCTCCATCGAGCCCTCGGCCAGCAGGCCGGCACCGCGCTCGGCGATGCGATCGTCGGGGTCGACGCTGAGCGACAGCACGGGTACGCCCCGGGCCCAGGCCTCGAGAAAGGTGTTGGGCATGCCCTCCACCTCCGATGTCTTCACGATCGCGATCGCGCGCTCCACTTCGGCCAGGGCCTCCTGGCGCGGCCGCCGCGATACCACCTCGACATTGGGCAGCGAGCGGGCAGCGGCGTAGACACGGTCGCATAGCGCGTTCGTGGTCTCCCCCGTCACCGAGGCGACCATGCGGAAGCGAGTCTCTGGCAGAGCTGCGGCCAGCTCGAGGAACTTCTCTGGGCGCTTGTACTCGGTCATCCGGTCCGACCACAGGAAGTACTCGGGATCGGCATCGGCCGACTCCGCGGGTTCCGCGAAGCTTGGGATCACGATCGGCTCCAGACTAGGGAAGACTTGGTGGGCGAGCTCTGCCTGGCGCTGCGTCTGCACGACCAGGCGCCGGGCGCGTCGCACCGCGCGTCCGTAGGCACGCAGGTTCGACCGGCGTCGGTCTGGGCGCTGCAGGTCGAAGTCGAGCTCGTTCGAAGCTGCGAACACGAACGCCCGGTCGTGGCGGGAGCACCAGGTCGCGGAGGGGACGACATAGCCGCCGCTGCCGCGCACGACGACGATTCCCGCGTCTGCCTTGGAGAGCGCCGACCAGATGTTGAAGAGCTCACGCAGGCGGTAGAGCGAGCGGTCCTCGCTGGGCGGGCGGCGTTCGATCAGGGTCGGGGCGGACGAGTCGTTTGGAGTCGGGCCGTCGACCGGGTAGACGACGTGGGCGACGTCCAGCCCCCGATCCGTGAGCGCTCGCGCCAGCAGCACAGTCTGCACCTCGGCGCCACCGCCGCCCAGGGCGCCCGCGTAGATTTTGGCCGCGGCGGGAGCGTAGATGGTTACGTCACGCATAGGCCACTGCTGAAGCTCCGTCCCACTCATGGCTGAGTGGGACGGAGAGTAAGCGTTGGCCAGGACCGCCGGCCGGGCCCGTCGTCGGCCCGAGTCCGAGCTACGGCTGGATCTGACGGCGTGTCAGCCTGCGAAGGCCGAAGCCGAACATCAGCAGCAGCCCGCCGCTGGCAGCCATGATCAAGAGATCGGTACCGGTGAACGGCAGCACGTCGGAGTCATCGCTGTCTGACACGGTCTGCACCCCGGCGGTTTCGCTTTCCGGCGAAGACGACGTAGGACCTTCGTCGTTATCGGTCTGAACACCAGAAACGACGTTGTTAGGACCGCCATAGCCTTCGTCGCTGGAGGCGCCGAGCGCGACTGTCGGCAGGGCCAACACGGCGAGCACGGCGAGGGCGGCGATCTTGATTTGCAGCGTCTTCATGGTGTTCGAAGTCTCTCTTCCGTCTGAGGGAGGGGGCCTGGGAAAACAGTTATCCGATTGGCCGGAAAGTAGCACGCATGCAGGAGACCTGCAAACGAACGGCCCACAATAGTTGTAGTACATCCGTTGGGTTTTATGCCTAACACTTTAGTCCGGTCCGATGCGTCGCTCGACATCGCGCAGGATCAGCTCATCGACCTCGGCTGGAGTTACCCGCTGGCCCACCTGCAGCCGTCTCTGCACCTGCTTGGCGACCGCGTCGCGCGGGTTCAGCTCCCGGGCGCGACGGATGTTCGCCATCGCTTCCCGGTCCCGCCCGGTCGCCGAGGCGATCGTCGCCAGCTGCAGGTAGACGAAGGGGTCGCCGGGGTCGACCTCGAGCGTTTCGCGGAAACGCCGCTCGGCGCCCGGCAGGTCGCCCAGCTGGCGTTCGATCACTGCCGCCGTCTTGTCGGGCAGCGGCGAGAGCGGGTTGAGCTCGGCCGCGCGGTCGAGCTTGGCGAGCGCGGCAGCCGAGTCCTCGCCGGCCAGCTCCCGTGCCGATCGCAGCTCGCGCTCCGCCAGCCAGGGGACGGCCAGGCTCGTCGCGAGGACCAGCGCGAGCACGATGCTTCCCCCGATCGCCGCCCGACGCCCCGCGGTGGTCTCGTTGCCCGGGCCGGAGTGGTTGGAGATCGCGGTCGCCATGCCCAGCAGCGCAAAGGCGGGAGCTCCGAGCGCCGGGAACTCCCAGAACCAGTCCAGCGAGCCGTGGGCGATGAAGTAGGCGAAGACGACCACGCCGGTTCCAGCTGCGACCGGCGCGATGCCGTCGATGCGGCGGCGGATCGGGCGAGCCGCCGCGACGAGAGCCGCGACGATCCCTCCCAACAGCAGCAGGACGCCGATCAGCCCGGTCTGGGCGAGGGTTCGCATCTCGACGCTGTGCGGATACGCAGGCGTCTGCCCGCTTTCGCCGTGGAGCAGGTATTCGCGCCCGAAGTTGTCGGCCCCGACACCGATCAGCGGGCTTTCCTCGAAGCTGTGCCAGGCGACCCGCCAGTAGTCGTAGCGGTAGCTCCCCCCGATCGTGCCCAGCCGGGCGCTGTCGGATGACGATTCGGCGGTGCCGTCCTTGAATTCGTTCCAGGCGTCAGCGGCCTCGCTGGCCGGATTCCCGCGCACGACCGAGAATGCGGCCAGGCCAGCGAGGCAGGTCACGGCGAAGCCCACCACCAGCGCGGTGCCGAGTCGTCGTCGCTGCGCGGAGCCGACCACCGGCGCGCGATCGACCAGCGCCCAGGCCACACCGGCGAAGGTCAGCAGGACGAAAACGACCAGCATCGCCCGCGCCGCCTCGGTCATGCCCTGCGATCCCACCGTGTCCGCGTCGAACTGCCGGTAGACCTCGAGCAGGGGGTGGGAGATCACGGCGATCGCCACGGTCACCATGGCGAGGGCGGCGATCGTCCTACCACGGCCTGGGATCAACGCCACCGCCAGCAGGACCATCGCTGGCATGACCACCACCCAGCCCCGGCTCTGGCCGAGCATCGCCAGTGCCACCAGCAGTCCGGCGGACCCCAGCAGCGGGCCGCGCAGCCAGGCCGGCAGCTCGCGCCGTCCGGCAAGCAGCAGCGCCGGCCAGAAGGCGGTCATCCACAGCGCCACGTTGGAGTTTGCGTAGCCGGTGGGCTCGTGGAACCGGCCCTCGTCGAGGAAGGCGATCGGGTTGTCCGTCCCGGCGGCGCGGAGCAGCTCGACGATGCCGATGCCGGCAATGCCGAGGGCGTAGGCCGCGGCAATCGCGGCGGCGACGGGCCCGCGGATCGGCCAGAGCGAGAAGAGGGCGAGGACGACCGCGTACATCGCGGTGCGGTTGGCGCCGTCCCAGGCCATGCCCTGCTGATCGGCCCAGATGATCGAGAGGTAGCTCCACGCCGCGTAGCCGGCGATCAGCCCGATCGCTGCCCACTGCGCTCGTGACGGCCGCGGCAGGGGGAGTGCCAGCAGCCCGACGACGAGCAGGGCGAGCAGCGCCAGCGTCATCGGCAGGAAGGTCGTGCCGTGAAAGCCGCCCTCGTCGGCGCTCATCCAGACGAAGAGGACGGTCACGACCGCGAGCAGCGGCACCGAGGGGTTGGCGCTGATCAGGCGCCGTAGGGACTCGCTCACGCGGGAACTGTGCCGCGCAGCTCGGACAGCCCCTCTCGCAGGGCTTCCAGCACTCGCTCTTGATCTGCTTCGGCGAGGGTGGGGAAGAGCGGCAGGGTCAGCTCAGCCCGTGCCACGCGCTCGCTGTGCGGCAGCGACTCGCCGCCTGCGTAGGCGGTGAACTCGTGGATCGCCGGGTAGAGGACGCTGGTCTGCACGCCGCGCTCGAGCATTCGCGCCCGCAGCGGCTCGCGCAGCTCCGGGTCTTCGACCATCGTCGGCATCACGTAGCAGGAGGAGCGCTCCACCTCCTCGTCCGCGAATGGGGCCGAAACGCCGTCGAGTCCGGAGATCTCGGCGCGGTAGCGGTGGACCAGCTCGCGGCGGGCGGCGATGTTGTGCTCAAGGCTCGGCAGGCGGGCCGCCAGCAGCGCCGCCCGGGGCTCGTCGATGCGGTAGTTGAAGCCGAGGTCGAGCACGTCGTAGCCGGCCGAGTGGCCGCGGTGCCGGTCCCAGGTGCCGGAGGTCATCGCGTGCGAGCGGCGGCTGCGCGCCAGCGCCGCCACCTCGTCGTCATCGGTCGCCAGCAGGCCGCCCTCGCCGCAGGAAAGCACCTTGTTGGAGAAGAAGCTGAAGCAGCCGGCGAGCCCGTACGTGCCGAGCTTGCGCTCGCTCTCCGGCGCGGTTGCGCTCGGAGCGTGAGCGGCGTCCTCGATCAGGGCCAGGCCGTGCTCGTCGCAGAGCTCGCCCAGGCGCACGACGTCCGCCGCGAAGCCGGCGTAGTGAACAGCGCAGATCGCCTTGGTCCGGGGGGTGATCCGGGCGGCGACGTCGTCGGGGTCGAGGTTGAGGTCGTGCTCGCCGCGCACGTCGGCGAGGACCGGCGTGGCGCCGCAGTAGCGCACCGCCGCCGCGGTGGCAACGAAGGTGATCGCGGGGACGATCACCTCGTCGCCCGGTCTCACCCCCGCGGCCAGGTAGGCGAGGTGCAGCGCCGCGGTGCAGCTGGAGACCGCCACCGCGTGCCGGCAGCCCAGGTGCGCGGCGAAGTCCTGCTCGAACTGCTCGGTGCGCGGTCCCATCGTCAGCCAGCCCGAGCGAAGGGTGTCGGCCGCCGCCTCGATCTCCTCGGTCGTGAGCTCGACATCGAAGAGCGGGATCAGCCGCTCGCGTCCGTCACCCATCGCCAGCCTGAGCGCTGTCCAGCGTCTCCTCGTACATGAAGACCGAGCTCAGCTTGCCGAATTCGGTGATCGCCCGCTCGTAGTCGTCGTGGCGACCGATGTCGAGCCAGTAGCCGTCGAAGAGGTAGGAGCCGACCGGCTCGCCGGCGGCGAGCAGACGCAGGACCAGCTCGGGCAGGTCGAGGCGTGCACCGGGCTCGATGTAGCTCAAGGCCTTGGGCGCCATCGCGTAGACGCCCATGCTGACGACGTAGGGAATCTCGGGCTTCTCCTCGAATCCCGTCACCGCCTTGGTCGGACCGTCTTCGTTGCCGACGTGCAGGACGCCATAGTCGGTGCTGACCACGCGTCGGTGCGAGGCGATGGTCAGCACGTTGCCGGACTCGGCGTGCAGATCGAGCAGGCCGGCGAAGTCGAGCGTGGTAAGCACGTCGCCGTTCATCACGATGAAGTGGTCGTCGAGCCCCTCTATCGCCGCCAGCGGGCCGACGGTGCCGAGCGGCTCGCGCTCTTCCGCGTAATCGATCTCGATGCCCCAGCGCGAGCCGTCGCCCATCGCCGCGCGTACCAAGTGGGCGAGGTAGCCGACCGCCAGGGTCAGCTCGGTGAAGCCGAGGTGGCGCAGCTGGTGGACGACGACGTCGAGGATCGCGTGGTCGCCGACCGGCAGCAGCGGCTTCGGCAGGACGGTCGTGTACGGACCAAGTCGAGACCCCTTGCCGCCGGCAAGGATCACGGCGCGACGTTTCGGATCGTTCACGCGGGTAAGTGTATGAGTCCCAGTCCGTACTCGATCTCGCCGTGTATCTGCAATAGTCGGCGAGAGGGGGGAGGAACCATGCTGTTCATCGTCATTGGTGCCTTGATAGTGGGCGCGCTTTTGCTCGTGCTCGTGCTCGCGCTTGGTGCCGCCGCAAACGACCGAGACGAAAAAGGGGACGATGCCGCCCAGCGCGCAGCGCGGGCACGGATGCACCGTCCCGGCAGCGACCTGCTCTGAGCTCAGCTCAGTGCGCCTCGTCCGAGGCGTGCGCGGGGGGGCGGGACTCCTCCGCCAGCGAGGTGATCTCGAGCGGGCCGTGGGCGGCCTCTTCGAGCACCTCCGTCGCCTCCTCGGCCGAGCGCGCGTAGAGCTCGACCAGCATGTGGACGACGATCCGCTCCTCGTCGTGCTTGTGGAAGCGGACGTGGGTGAAGAACTCGCGCACACCGGCGTCGCCGAAGGCGCCGTAGGTGAGGAACTCGATCGCTTCCGGGCCGGAGCAGGTCTCGACCCGGTCCTGGTCGACCGTGACCGTGCAGGAGGCCACCCAGGGCGTGCCGGCGACCATCCGCTCCCAGCGATCCTCGATCGGGACCACGCGGTCGTCCTGGAAGCCGAGGTGGGGCTGGTCGTGCATGCAGTCCATGCACTGCACGACCGCCTCCTGCACCTCGTCGACCCCCTCGGCCAGGATGCCGGTGTCGGGGTCGACGCGGCGGATCGCGTCGTAGTGGATCTGGATCTCGAGGTTGCGGGACCAGCAGCGGTAGCAGCGCTGCCAGGCCGAGCGGTCCCCATTGAGCTCGCTCATGGCCGTTATTGTCGCGCGTCCAGCTCGTCGGCGATCAGCCGTGCCAGGGCCAGCGAGGAGGTGGCTGCCGGCGAGGGGGCGTTACGCACGTGGATCGCCCGCTCGGTGCGATGCACGACGAAGTCGTCGACGAGGGTCCCGTCACGGTTGATCGTCTGAGCGCGAATGCCTGCCGGCCCAGGCCTGACCTCGAGGCCGGCCAGCGCAGGGACCATGCGGATCGCCTCGGCGGCGAAGGCCGTGCGACTGGCGGCGTGTCGCATCTCCAGTAGGCCGGCACGCCAATTGCGAGCCGCCATCCGCCAGGTGCCCGGCCAGGCGAGGGTCTGGCCGAGGTCACGCGCCCGCACGGTGGAGAGGCGGTAGGCGTCGCGGGCGGGGGCGAGCAAGGCGCTCGGACCGATCAGCACGCGGCCGTTCATCGTCGGCGTCAGGTGGGCGCCGAGGAAGGGGAGGTCTGGGTTGGGCACCGGATAGACGTTGCCGCGGATCAGGCTCGAGGCCGCCGCCGGCAGCTCCAGATAGCTACCGCGGAAGGGAACGATGCGCGGGCTCTTGGGCGCGCCGCAGGCGACCGCGAGCCGGTCCGACCAGAGACCCGCGCAGAAGACGGCGGCGCCGGTCGCGGTGGTCCCATGCGAGTGGGTTAGGGCGAGACGACCGGCGCCTGACCGGGCTCCTGTGACAGCGGCGCCGAGGTGGACGGTGCCGCCGCCGCGTCGAACGTCGTCTGCGTAGGCCTCGGCGACCGCACCGAAGTCGACGATCCCGGTGCGGGGCGAGTGCAGCGCCGCGACTCCGCGGGCGTTCGGCTCGATCGCCGCGATCTCGTCTGCGCCCAGCCGGCGCAGGTCCGGCACCTCGTTGGCGCGACCGCGCCGCTCGAGCTCGTCGAGGCGCGCCATCTCGTCTTCCTCGACCGCGACGACCAGCTTGCCGTTCTGCTTGTAGGGGATCCCGCGCTGGTCGCAGTAGGCGTAGAGCTCGCGCGCCCCGTCCACGCAGAGGCGTGCCTTCAGGGATCCCGGCTGGTAGTAGATGCCGGCGTGGATGACGCCGCTCGAGTGGCTGGTCTGGTGTCGGCCGAGGCCGCTTTCACCCTCGAGCAGGCAAAGACTCGCGCCGGGGTTCCGCGCAAGCAGCTCCCGCGCGACCGCGAGGCCGACGATGCCGCCGCCGACGACTGCCAGGTCGCACTCGGAGGGGGGAGGCGAAGCCGAGCCGTTCAAGCGGCTGCGCCGGTGCTCGCGCGCTGCTCGACCAGCCCGACGATCTCGCCCATGATCCGGTTGATGTCGAAGTCCTTGGGCGTGTAGACGCCGGCGACGCCCGCCTTGCGCAGGCTCTCGGCGTCGGCGGCGGGGATGATGCCGCCGACCACGACGGGGACGTCTACCCCCGCCCCGCCCAACATGCGCACCACCTCGGGGATCAGCTCCAGGTGGGAGCCGGAGAGGATCGAGAGCCCGACCACGTCGACGTCCTCCTGCAGCGCTGACTCGGCGATCTCCGCCGGAGTCAGGCGTATCCCCTGGTAGATCACCTCCATGCCGGCGTCGCGGGCGCGCAGCGCGATCTGCTCCGAGCCGTTCGAGTGGCCGTCGAGTCCTGGCTTGCCGACCAGAATCTTGACTCGGTGCCCGATCCGTTCGGAGACTTCGTCCACGCGGCGGCGGATCTCGACCAGCTGCTCGCGCTCGGCGGGAGCGCCGGCGCCGTCGACGCCGGTCGGCGCCCGGTAGGCGCCAAAGGACTCGCGCAGCACCTCGGCCCACTCACCTGTGGTCGCGCCGGCTTTGGCAGCGGCGATCGTGGCCGGCATCACGTTCTCGTCCTCGGCGGCAGCCACGCGGGCCAGCTCGTCGAGCGCCGCGCGCACCACTGTCTCGTCGCGCTCGGCCTTCCAGGTCTCCAGCGCCTCGATCCGTTCGCGCTCGACCTCGGGGTCGGGGGTGAGGATGCCGCCGTCGGCGCCGGCGGTCAGCGGCGAGTCCTCGCTCTCGGTGAAGCTGTTTTGGCCGATCACCTTCTGCTCGCCACTCTCGATCCGCGCCACCCGCTCGCGGTGCGACTCGACCAGGCGGGCCTTCATGTAGGGGACGGCGGCGACCGCGCCGCCGTGCTCCTCGACCACGGCCATCTCGGCCCGGGCGCCCTCGGCCAGCTCCTCGACCAGGCCGTCCATCACCTTCGAGCCCTCGAAGACGTCGGGGTACTCGAGCAGGTCGGTCTCGTTCGCCAGCACCTGCTGGATCCGCAGGCTCCACTGCTGGTCCCAGGGGCGGGGCAGGCCCATCGCCTCGTTCCAGGCGGGGAGCTGGAGCGCGCGGGCGCGAGCGTCGCGGCTCAGCGTCACCGCCAGCGCCTCGAGCACGATCCGCTGGATGTTGTTCTCCGGCTGCGCCTCGGTCAGGCCGAGGCTGTTGACCTGGACGCCGTAGCGGAAGCGCAGCATCTTC
>Ga0190265_10000345_pt1 | contig 35806 bp, 36 predicted proteins | sample Popmic124T_FD_133135 | JGI IMG/M metagenome (GOLD analysis project Ga0190265, IMG submission 133135) | Populus adjacent soil microbial communities from riparian zone of Indian Creek, Utah, USA - 124 T | ecosystem: Environmental > Terrestrial > Soil > Riparian zone | place: USA: Utah | collected... | reverse complement strand
GAACGCGTCTTGTCAGCCATGGCGCCCCCTCAAGCCGATGCGCGCGGCCCATGCAAGCGGAGTTGATGCACCGCAGCAGCGATGCTAGCGGCCCCCCATGTCCGTAGACGCCGATACCGTCCGCCATATCGCCAGGCTCGCCCGAATCGCCGTCAGCGATGCCGAGGTGGCGGCGCTCGCGCCCGAGCTCAGCAACATCCTTGGCTGGATCGAGCAGCTCGGCGAGGTCGACGTCGCCGGCGTCGAGCCGATGACGGCGGTGATCCCCAACCAGCTGCGCCTGCGCGACGACGTCGTCACGACCGGCGGCATCCAGGCCGACATCCTCGCCAACGCCCCGGTCGCCGAGCACGGCTTCTTCGCCGTTCCCAAGGTGATCGAATGATGAGCCTCACTCTCGTCATTCCAGCGAAAGCTGGAATCCCACTTCCTTCTTCCTTCGCGCCTTCGCGCCTTTGCGTGAGGAAAAAGGACGTTGTTTCACGCAAAGGCGCGAAGGCGCAAAGGGTGCCGGCATGACCGCCCTCACCGATCTCGGCATCGCTGCGATCCGCGACGGCGTGAAGGATGGCGCCTTCAGCGCCCGCGAGGTCGCGCAGGGCTTCATCGCCAATATCGAGGCCGCCCGCGCCTTGAACGCCTTCGTCGTCGAGACGCCCGAGCTCGCGCTGGCGGCCGCCGACGCCGCCGATGCCGCGCGCGCCGCGGGCAGCCTCAGGCCCCTCTCCGGCGTGCCGGTCGGGATCAAGGACCTGTTCTGCACCAAGGGCGTCCAGACCACGGCGGGCTCGAAGATCCTCGAAGGCTATGAGCCGGTCTATGAGAGCACCGTCTCGGGCAATCTCCTCGCCGCCGGTGTCGGCATGCTCGGCAAGCTCAACATGGACGAGTTCGCGATGGGCTCGTCCAACGAAACCAGCGGCTTCGGCCCGGTCCTCTCGCCCTGGCGGCGCAACGATGGCGGCAATGTCGCGCTGACCCCGGGCGGCAGCTCGGGCGGCAGCGCCACGGCGGTTTCGGCGCGCCTGGCGCCCGGCGTCACCGGCACCGACACCGGCGGCTCGATCCGCCAGCCCGCCGCCTTCACCGGCATCACCGGGATCAAGCCGACCTACGGCCGCTGCTCGCGCTACGGCATGGTCGCCTTCGCCTCCAGCCTCGATCAGGCCGGCCCGATGGCGCGCGACGTGCGCGATTGCGCGATCCTGCTCGAGGCGATGGCGGGCTTCGACGCGAAGGATTCGACCTCGCTCGATCTTCCGGTTCCGGCCTGGGAAGCGAGCCTCGCCGCCGACGTCCGCGGCAAGCGCATCGGCATCCCCCGCGAATATCGCATCGACGGCGTCCCCGCCGAGATCGACGCGGTCTGGGAGCAGGGCATCGCCTGGATGCGGGATGCGGGGGCGGAGATCGTCGAAGTCTCGCTGCCGCACACGAAATATGCGCTTCCGGCTTATTACATCATCGCCCCGGCCGAGGCCTCGTCCAACCTCGCCCGCTATGACGGCGTCCGCTACGGCCTGCGCGTCCAGCCGGACAGCCCCGGCGGGAGAGCGGGGGGCGGCCTCCAGGACATGTACGAGGCGACCCGCGCCGCCGGCTTCGGACCCGAGGTCAAGCGCCGGATCATGATCGGCACCTACGTCCTCTCGGCCGGTTTCTACGACGCCTATTTCAATCAGGCGCAGAAGGTCCGCGCCCTGATCGCCCGCGATTTCGACCGGGCCTGGGAGAGTTGCGACCTGCTCCTCACCCCGACCGCGCCGAGCGCCGCCTTCGGCCTCGGCGAGAAGATGGCCGATCCGCTCGCCATGTACCTCAACGACGTTTTCGCCGTCCCAGCCAGCCTCGCCGGCCTGCCCGCAATCTCGGTCCCCGCCGGCCTCGACGGCCAGGGCCTCCCGCTCGGCCTCCAGATCGTCGGCAAGGCGCTCGACGAGCAGTCCGTCCTCAACGCGGCCCTCGCCTTCGAGGAACGCGCCGGCTTCACCCACAGAGCGGAGCCTTGGTGGTGAGCGAGCACCTTCCTAATCCTCCCTGTCGCAAAGCGATGGGGAGGGGGACCATGCGAAGCATGGTGGAGGGGCCTACCGGCGCCGCTCGCCCCTCCACCGCATTTCATGCGGTCCCCCTCCCCATGAGCTTCGCTCACAGGGAGGAAAGAGGGAGCATTTCCCATGTCTGATTATCGCATTCACGGCGCCACGGGCGAATGGGAGGTCGTGATAGGCCTCGAGGTCCACGCCCAGATCACCTCGCAGGCCAAGCTCTTCTCCGGCGCCTCGACCGAGTTCGGCGCCGAGCCCAACAGCCATGTCGCTCTGGTCGACGCGGCCTTTCCGGGCATGCTTCCGGTGCTGAACGGCGAATGCGTCCGCCAGGCGGTCCGCACCGGCATGGCGCTCGACGCCCGGATCAACCCGTGGTCGCGCTTCGACCGCAAGAATTATTTCTACGCCGATCTTCCCCAGGGCTATCAGATCAGCCAGCTCTACCACCCCATCGTCGGCGAGGGCGAGATCACCGTCGATCTGGAGGGCGGCGCGACCAAGACGATCGGAGTCGAGCGCATCCATATCGAGCAGGACGCGGGCAAGCTGATGCACGATCAGCACCCGACCTTCTCTTATGTCGATCTCAACCGCTGCGGCGTCGCCCTGATGGAGATCGTCTCGAAGCCCGACATGCGCTCGCCCGAGGAGGCGGGCGCTTATGTGCGAAAGCTCCGGGCGATCCTGCGCTATGTCGGCTCGTGCGACGGCAATATGGAGCAGGGCTCGATGCGCGCCGACGTCAACGTCTCCGTGCGCCGGCCCGGCGACGAGTTCGGCACCCGCACCGAAACCAAGAACGTCAATTCGGTCCGCTTCATCATGGCGGTGATCGAGCATGAGGCGCGCCGCCAGGTCGATCTGATCGAGGATGGCGGCAGCATCGTCCAGGAAACCCGCCTGTTCGATCCGGACCGGAACGAAACCCGCTCGCTGCGCTCCAAGGAGGACGCGCACGATTACCGCTATTTCCCGGATCCCGATCTGCTCCCGCTCGAGCTCGGCGACGCCTTCCTCGCCGAATGCCGCGCGAGCCTCCCCGAGCTCCCCGACGCCAAGCGCGCCCGCTACGAGACGGAGCTCGGCCTCAGCCCCTACAACGCCGCCGTCCTCACCGCCGACGTCACCACCGCCCGCTGGTTCGAGGAGCTCCTCGCCGCGACCGGGAAATCGGGCGCCGAGATCGGCAAGGCCGCCTCCAACTGGGTCATCTCGGACCTGTTCGGCGCCCTCAACCGCCTCGGCAAGGACATCACCGATAGCCCGGTCACGCCCGCCCAGGGCGCCGAATTGCTCGGCCTCGTCGCCGACGACACCTTGTCCGGCACGCTCGCCAAGCAGGTCTTCGAGATCATGCTCGAAACCGGCGAAGGCGCGGCCGCGATCGTCGAGGCCCGCGGCCTCAAGCAGACCTCGGACACCGGCGCCATCGAAGCCGCCATCGCCGAGGTGATGGCCGCCAATGCCGACAAGGTCGCCGACTATCGCGCCGGCAAGGACAAGCTCTTCGGCTTCTTCGTCGGCCAGGTGATGAAGGCGATGGCGGGCAAGGCCAATCCGGGCGTGGTGAACGAGCTGCTGAGGAAGGCTTTGGGTTAGAAGGCTCGACATAGCGCCGTGTCATTTCGTCATACCGGCGAAGGCCGGTACCCAGTCGGGACCGCTACGGGCAGGCCCTGATGCCCTTGCGAGCCCGCAGCGACCTGCCGGTAGACCCCACTGCACGCGCTGCGAGGAAATGGCCGAACAGGCTTTTTCGTGGAGGCACGCTTTGTTGGATACAAATAGGATTTCGTCCGTCAGCGTCGCCCTGCGACTCGGGCGGCCGAGTCGCGCCGGCTCTTTGCACCGTCCATCCCCGCGATCCATCCTGCGCAAATTGCGTTCGGATCCCTGTTTGCGTCCGCTGAAAACAAGGCATTTGCCGGTCCGAACCGCGTGACCTTGGTGCCCCTTCGTCCGTACCGCGCGTAAGGCTAGATCGGAAAGCTTCTGCCATTCGGGACGCCGAGCCCTCGAGCCTTCCGCCGGCCGCGCGGCGCCGCGAAAGGCGCTCACAGCGTAATCTTTGTAATCTTAGCATGTCGCGACCGCGCTTCACGCGTCCACTTCGCCCCCAACCCCAGCCCCAGTCCCCAGCTACCCCCACCGCCCCCAACCTGCTATGTTCGGCCAAGCACATACAGAGGGGGAGGGCGCCATGGTCCGCGCATTCTATCTGCTGTTCGGCGTCGTCGCCTATCTGATCTTCTTCGCGACCTTCCTCTATCTGGTCGGCTTCACCGGCGATTTTCCGCAGCTGCCGCGCACCGTCGATCGCGGCGGGCCGGCGGCGGATCTGTTCCCGGCCGTACTGATCGATCTCGGACTCATCGCCCTGTTCGGCCTCCAGCATAGCGTGATGGCGCGGCCGGGCTTCAAGCGGGCCTGGAGCCGGATCGTGCCCGCGCCGATCGAGCGCAGCCTCTACGTGCTGCTCGCCAGCCTGATGCTGGTCCTGCTCTTCTGGCAATGGCGGCCGATCGCGGCGCCGGTCTGGGCGGTGGAGAGCGCGCTCCTCGCTTACGCCTTGTGGGCCCTGTTCGCGATCGGCTGGGCGATCGTCCTCGTCAGCACCTTCCTGATCAGCCATTTCGAATTGTTCGGCCTCGCCCAGGTCTGGAATCATGCCGGCGGCACCGCACCGCCGCCGCCGGCCTTCCGCACCCCGCTCTTCTACAAGCGCGTCCGCCACCCGCTCTATTCCGGCTTCATCCTCGCTTTCTTCGCGACTCCGGCGATGAGCGTCGGTCATCTCGTGTTCGCGCTCGGCATGCTCGCCTACATCCTGGTCGCCATCGTCCACGAGGAGCGCGATCTGATCGCTTTGTTCGGCAAGGATTATGCGGAGTATCGCGGCCGCGCCGGCAAGCTGGTGCCCAAGCTCGGCCGCCGCGCCTAGCGGGTTTCAGGCCGGCGGGACTCGCCGGCGGCCCGGAGAAGCGCGCCGTTCATCCCGCCGGGCGGCGCCCTCGTCGCCGGGGCGTCGTCCTGGTCGCTTCGCTTGCGCGATTCGTCGATGAAGGGAATCGGTCCGCCGCGGCCCGCGCTACAGGCCGGCCAACAGGAGATCGAAGCCATGTTGACCATCGCACAGCGCATCCGGGACGGCGTTTACCCCCACGATCCGGTGCTGCGCGGCTACCACGCCGTTTATCGCCCGCATGAAACCAACCATTGCCCCGGCTGCGGCCGCAGCCAGTGGATCGTCGGCCGCCGGCTCGCCGAATGCGCCTTTTGCGCGACTGCGCTGCCGCTCGCCGACGGCGGCATGACCGGCGCCGGACTGTTTCGCCTCAGCTGGCGCGCGCCCGACGCGCTCGCCGCCTGATTGGAAGGGCGGGGCCCCGCCCCCCCGGCTCCGCCCTTCCAAGACATCTTCCGTCAGAGCAGCCGCGGCTGCGCTCCTTGCGGCGGCTCGAACAAATCGGTCCGAAGCGGCCTTTTCTCGACGTTCAGCTTATGTTTCCGGACCGCTCGATCGAACCGCGCCTTCAAAAGGTCCGCCCACGGCCCAGATCCGCGCATCCGGCTGAACCAGTTCGGGTCGTTGTCCTTGCCGCCGCGCATGGCGTTGATGATGTGCATCACCTTGCCGGCGCGGTCGGGGAAATGCTCGTCGAGCCAGGCCCGGAACAAAGGCGCGACTTCGAACGGCAGCCGAACCGGCAGATAGAAAACGCCGAGCGCGCCCGCCTCCGCCGCCGCCTCGACGATCTGCTCGAGCTCGTGATCGGTGATTCCCGGCACCACCGGCGCGATCGCCACCCAGGCCGGCACGCCCGCTTCGGCGAGCCGCTTGACCGCCGCCAGCCGCTTGCGCGCCGAGGGCGCCCGCGGCTCGAGCGTGCGCGAAATGGCGGGATCGAGCGAGGTCACGGAAAGCGCCACGCTGGCCAGGCTCTGCCGCGCCATGGGCTCGAGGATGTCGAGGTCGCGCAGCACCCGGTCCGATTTGGTGGTGATGGTGACCGGGTGCCGCGTTTCGGCGAGCACTTCGAGCAGGGCCCGGGTGATCCGCCACTTGCCTTCGATCGGCTGATAGGGATCCGTGTTGGTCCCCATCGCGATCGGACGGACCCGATAGCCCTTCCGGCCGAGCTCGGCGCGGAGCAGGGCCGACGCCTCGGGCTTGGCGAACAGCTTCGATTCGAAATCGAGCCCCGGCGACAGGTCGTGAAAGGCGTGGGTCGGCCGCGCGAAGCAGTAGATGCAGCCATGCTCGCAGCCGCGATAGGCGTTGATCGAGCGGTCGAAGCCGATGTCGGGCGATCGATTGCGGGTGATGATCGTCTTGGGCTTCTCGACCGTCACCGTCGTCCGCAGCTTCGGCGCTCCGTCGTCGAGCGCCTCGCGCTCGTCGAGCCAGTCGCCGTCGGCTTCCCGCACGGGCAGGTTGAAGCGGGTCGGCGTCCGGTTCTCGGGCGCGCCCCGGCCGGCGCGGGCGTCGGGTCGCATCGCCTGAGTCTAAGCGCCTAAGCGGAACATAGCAAGAACATATAGTGCTGGTCGTCATTCCGGCGAAAGCTGGAATCCCTTTTCTTTTCTTCGGACGCGGCAAAGGCAGCGAGATTCCAGCTTTCGCTGGAATGACCGGGTGGGCGGCAAGTCAGTCCTGCCCCATCGCGGTCTGCCGGCCGCGGGGCGCGATGCGGACCGCCGTCGGCCCCGACATGCCTGGAAAACGGGGCCACATACCTTGGGCCAAGGCCCGTCGGGTCACCGATTGGTCCGCAGTCCGCCCCTCGTAGACCCAGTAATTCCTGAGGATGATCGGCACATAGCCGCGCGTCTCCCAATAAGGGATCGATTCGATGTAGAGCAGAGGATCGCTCTGGTCGTAGCGCGTATTCCATTCGCCGATCGGCGCCGGGCCTGCATTGTAGGAGGCGATCACCTTGGGCAGCAGCCCGCCGGTGCTCGGCAGGTCCCTCAGATATTCGAGATAGGTCTGGCCGAATTCGATATTGTTGGCGGGATCGTTGAGCCGGCCCGGGTCGCCCGATATGCCCCTCCAGCGGACCAGGTCGCCGGCGGTGCCTGGGCGGACCTGCATCAGGCCGCGCGCGCCCGCCGGGCTGACCGCGTCGGGCCGGAAGTTCGATTCCTGCAGCGCGTGGGCGAAAGCGAGCGCCGGATCGACCCGCCAGCCGCGCGCTGGGCGCCAGCTCGGCGAGGGATAGCGTTCGCGCGGCCCGAAGCGGCTGCCGCGCGGGCCATTGTGGGATAGCCACATCTGGGTCGCGGTCAGGTTCAAAGAGGCGGCGAGATGGATCAGCGCGGCATGCTCGCCGGGCACGCCGATCCGGGCCTGGTGACGGATCAGCTCGGCCGCGAGGTCGCTCTCGCCGATCTCGGCGAGCGCGACCGCCATGCGGATGTTGCGAAGATCGGCGATCGCCCGCCAATCGGCCTGGCTGAGCCCGGTCAGGTCGGCGGCCGGCGCGCGCAGGCCGAGCGTGCTTTGGGCGAGCAGGCCGTAGAAGGTTTCGCCGATCCGGGCCGCGGTCCTCAGCCTCGGCTGGACCCGCTCGGGGCGGGCGCCGGCCGTGTCGGCGCGCGCCGCCCAATAATGGCCGGCCGCCGAAAGCTCGACGTCGGTCGAGCGGGCGCCGACGGTGGCGAAATGGTCGGCGGCGGCATGGTAATCGCCCATCCGCCAGGCGGCGAGGCCGTTCACCCACTCGGCGTGGAGCGCATATTCGGTCGGGCCGTGGCGGGCGATGTCGCCGAGCCGCCGCGCGTCGCGGTCGTTGCCGTTGAGGAAATAGACCCAGGCGATGCGCTGCCGGAAGGCCGTGCGGGCCTCGTCGGTCAGCTCCTCGACGCGAGTGTTGAGCAGGGCCTCGGCCTCGCTCGGCCGGTCGTCGCGGATCAGCGGCTGGATCAGGGGCTCGAGCGCGTCGGCGACGGTGTCGCCGCGCAACGTGCGCGGGCGGGCGCGGCGCGGCTGGCCGCCCAGCCCGATCAGGCGCTGCGGCGGCGGCAGGGCCGGCAGGCTCTCGGCGCCGCGGGAGCGGGCGAGGCGGATGAGAGCCTCGGCTTGCGGCAGCTCGGTGGCGCGCGCGAGCAGGCTGGTGATCGGCTGCAGCTCCACCCGGGGCGATCCCGGCATCGTGTAGAGCATGGCGCGGGCGAGGTCGTGGAGCAGGCCCTCGCGCATCCCGTCGAGCCGGCCCGCGGCGCCGGCCCAGTCCCGGGCGCGCAGGGCGGCGAAGATGGCGCGGTAATTGTCGCGCTCGGACGAAGCGAGCTGCACCGGCGGGGTCAGCGAGGCGCGTGCGGCCTGGACCTCCTCTTCGGCCAAAGCCGGCGCGGCGGCGAGGGCGAGGCCGCCGGCCAGCAAAACGGCCTTCAGCATCGTCATGGCTTCACCTCCTCCATGAGCATCTGCAGATCGTCCCAGACGAACTTCTTCAGCGCCGGCCGATCGACCAGCTTTTCCGGCCTTATCGTGACCAGTGTCCTGATCGGCCCGGCCGCGGTGGCGAGGTCGTGCCAGCGCGCGCGCGCCCCGGCGACCGCCGATCCCACCAGCGCCTTGCCGCACAGGTCGCCGAACAGGAGCAGGACCTTCGGCGCTGCGAGGCCGATATGGTGGCGGGCGAGATCGGCGAGCTTCACCGCACTGGCCGCGTCGATCGCGCCGGTCGCGGTGCGGATCGGCGACAGCGGCGCGAGATAGATGGTCGCGCGGTCGCGGCCGATCGCGGCCAGCATCCGATCGAACAAGGCGCCGGCCTCGCCCGAGACGAGTCCGCCGTCGATCGAAGGCATGTCGGTCATCACCATCAGGCCCGCGGCCGGATCGCCGGTCGGGGCCGCCCGGGGGGCGCCCGCGGTGGCGAAGGGGATCTTGTCGGTCTCCGCAAGCCAGGCCTGGAAGCCCGCCAGCGTATCGGGCAACGCGTCCGGAGGCGGAGCGGAGGGCTCGGCGGCCGTCGCTTTCGCCTTGGGGTTGAGCCAGTCGCGCGGCTCTTCGCCGACGACTACGTCGACGCCCGCTTCTTCCCACCAGCTCAAGGCGCTCGCCGCCAGGCTCGAAGACATCAAGTCGCTTCCCCGCTATCTGCCGGTCCCTTGAGTCAGCGCGGCGCGGGCTGGTCAATCGTATTAGTGCTGTTTATCTGCCGGACGGTTGGCGCTTTGCGACGACAGGAGTGGCGGAGAGGATGAATGGCCGAGCGTGAGTCGATGCCCTACGACGTGGTGATCGTCGGTGCCGGCCCGGCCGGGCTCGCGGCCGCGATCCGCGTCAAGCAGCTCGCCGCCGAGGCGGGCCGGGAGATCAGCGTCTGCATCCTCGAAAAGGGCTCGGAGGTCGGCGCCCACATCCTGTCGGGCGCCGTGGTCGATCCCAAGGCGCTCGACGAGCTGCTGCCCGATTGGCGGGATCTGGACAGCCCGCTCACCGTGCCGGTGACGAAGAACGAGCATTGGGTGCTGACCGCCAAAGGCAGATACGGTTTCCCGCACATATTGATGCCGCCGTTCATGTCGAACAAGGGCACCTACACGCTCTCGCTCGGCAATCTGTGCCGCTGGCTCGCCGGCCAGGCCGAAGCGCTCGGCGTCGAGATCTTCCCCGGCTTCGCCGCCGCGGAGGTGCTGTTCAACGAGGATGGTTCGGTCAAGGGCGTCGCCACCGGCGACATGGGCGTCGCCCGCGACGGCACCCACAAGAGCGATTATCAGCCGGGCATGGAGCTGCACGGCCGCTACACGTTCTTCGCCGAAGGCGCGCGCGGCCATCTCACCAAGGAGTTGAAGCGGATCTTCGCGCTCGAAAGCGAGTGCGAGCCGCAGGTCTACGGCCTCGGCCTCAAGGAGCTTTGGGACGTCGATCCCGACAGGCACGAGCCGGGCCGCGTCATCCACACCCAGGGCTGGCCGCTCGACGACGCCTGGGGCGGCGGCTTCCTCTACCACCAGGCGAACGGGCAGGTGGCCCTGGGGTTCGTCGTCGCGCTCGACTACCGCAACCCCTGGCTCTCGCCGTTCGAGGAATTCCAGCGCTGGAAGCAGCATCCGGCGATCCGCCAGTTCCTCGAAGGCGGCCGCCGAGTCTCCTACGGCGCGCGGGCGATCAACGAGGGCGGCTGGCAGTCGGTGCCGAAGCTCGCTTTCCCCGGCGGCGCGCTGATCGGCTGCGCGGCGGGCTTCGTCAACGTGCCGCGGATCAAGGGCAGCCACACGGCGATGAAATCGGGCATGCTCGCCGCCGAAGCCGCCTTCGCCGCGATCGCCGCCGATCGGAGCGGCGACGTGCTGGCGGATTACGAGCCGGCCCTGCGCGCCTCCTGGATCGCCAGGGAATTGAAGATCGTGCGCAACGTCGAGCCCCTGGTCGCCCGCTATGGCGGCGCGATCGGGACTGCGCTCGCCGGCATCGATATGTGGATGCGCCAGCTGCGCATCGGCCTGCCCTTCTCCATGAAGCACCATCCCGACCATAAGACGCTCTGGCGCAAGGATCTGGTGCCGCCGATCGATTATTCCAAGCCCGATAATGTGATCAGCTTCGACAGGCTCACGTCGGTTTTCCTCTCCAACACCAATCACGAGGAAGACCAGCCGATCCATCTCACCCTGAAGGATGCGGCGATCCCGGTGGCGGTGAACCTCGCCGATTATGCGGGCCCCGAGCAGCGATATTGCCCCGCGGGCGTTTACGAGTTCGTCGAGGAGGGGGGCACGACCCGGCTCCGGATCAACGCGCAGAATTGCGTCCACTGCAAGACCTGCGACATCAAGGACCCGACCCAGAACATAAACTGGGTCGTCCCGGAAGGCGGAGGAGGCCCCAATTACCCCAACATGTAACCAAGCGGCCCGCTTGCTCGTGGCCGCCGCCGCGCTTGCCGGCGCCACCGCCGCTGATGCGCGGGTCGACGATCGCTCGCCTTTATATTCCTATGTCCGCGCCCGCGCCGCTGCTGCCGAGGGATCTCTCGCCAGCGCCGCCGCCGGCTTCGGCGCGGCGCTCGCCGCATCGCCCGACAACGAGCTGATCGCGCGCCAGGCGCTCCGCCACGCGATCACCGCCGGCGATTGGCGGCTCGCACTCGACGCTGCGCGGACGCTCGACCGCCGCAATCTCCTGCAGCCCGACGCCCGCTTCATCCTCGTCGCCGACAGCTTCAAGCGGCGCGACTGGCGGGCCGCCAGGGCGCAGGTCGATCTGGTCGAACGCGAGCAGATGTTCGCCGTCGTTGTGCCCGTGCTGCGCGCCTGGCTCGCCTTCGGATCCGGCCAGGGCGATCCGCTCGCGGTGCTGCCGGCGCCGGGCGGACAAGGCGCAAGCGCCGCTTACGCCGCCGAGCACCGGCCGCTGCTGCTCGCCGCCATGGGCCGGGCGGAGGCTGTCGACGCGCTCATCGGCGCCGCCAATTCCGCCGGCCCCCGGGCCTCCCGGCTGCGCATCGCCGGCGCTGCCCTGCTCGCGCGCCGCGACCGCGCCGGCGCGCTGCGCCTCCTCGAAGGCCCCGGCGAGCCGCTCGCCGCCGCCCGCCGCCTGGTCGAGACGCGCCGGCCAGTGCCCGGAGCGATCGACGGCGCCGACGACGGCATCGCCGAATTGCTCGTCCGCCTGTCGCTCGATCTGCACAGCCAGGACGCGACCGATCTCGCCGCGGCCTTCGCCCGGCTCGCGACCTGGCTGTCGCCCGGCAATAGCGAAACCTGGATGGTCGCCGCAGAGCTGCTCGCGCAGCAGGATCGCCAGGCGGTCGCCGTGCCGCTCCTGGCCAACGTGGCCGCCGACGATCCCTTTGCCGCCACCGTCCGCGACCAGCGCATCCGCCTGCTCGTCGGCGCGGACCAGAGCGAGGTCGCACTCGCCGAAGCGCTGGCCGCGACCGGCGCGCCCGGCGCGCTCGCTCCCGATTGGGTGCGCCTCGGCGAGGTCTATGTCGCGCTCGATCGCCAAAGCGACGCCGCCACCGCCTTCGGCCGCGCCCTGGAGGTGAGGCGCGCCAGCGATGCCGACGGCCGGGAGGAATGGACATTGTGGCTGATGCGCGGCGGCGCGCTCGACCAGGCCGGCAATTGGCCCGAGGCGCGCGACGCGTTGCGCCGGGCCTATCGGCTCGCGCCGGAGCAGCCGGTGGTGCTCAATTATCTGGGCTATGCCCAGCTGATCCGCAACGAGGATGTCGCCGAGGCGGAGCGGCTCATCCGCGAGGCGCACCGCCGCGCGCCCGACAATGCCGCGATCACCGATTCGCTCGGCTGGGCGCTCTTTCGCAAGGGCGAGCTCACCGAGGCCATCGCCCTGCTCGAACAGGCGGCCGAGGGCGCGCCGGCCGACGTCGAGATCAACGAGCATCTCGGCGACGCCTATCTGGCCGCCGGCCGCCGGGTCGAGGCGCGCTTCGCCTGGCAGGCCGCGCTCGCTTATGCGGAAGGGGAGGATGCGATCAGGCTCCGCGCCAGGATCGAAACCGGGCTGACACCGCGACTCGCCGCCCGCTGATGCGGGAGACGGCCTTCGCCAAGCTCAACCTCGCGCTGCACGTGCGCGGTCGCGAGGCCGGGGGCTATCATCGGATCGAGACGCTTTTCGCCTTTTGCGAGGAGGGCGACGTGGTGACCGCGCGCGAAAGCGACAGCCTGTCGCTTCAGGTCACTGGCCGCTTCGCCGCCGATCTCGCGGACGAGGCCGACAATCTGGTCATCAGGGCCGCGCGCGCGCTCGGCATTCGGGCCGCCTTGCGCCTCGACAAGCGGCTGCCCGTCGCGGCCGGCCTCGGCGGCGGCTCGGCCGATGCGGCGGCGGTGCTGCGGCTGTTCGGCGGGACGGCACGGATGGCGGCCGCGCTCGGCGCCGACGTTCCGGCCTGCCTGCTCAGCCGCACCGCGCGGGGCGAGGGAAAGGGCGACGAGATCGCCCCGATCGAAATAGACGGCCTCGCCGGCACACCGGTGCTGCTGGTCAATCCGGCCGTGAAGCTGTCGACCGCCGCCGTCTTCGCCGCCTGGAACGGTGTCGACCGCGGTCCGCTCGGCGATTGGGAGAATGGGCGCAACGACCTCGAAGCGCCCGCCCGCCTGCTGGTCCCGGCGATCGGCGCGGTGCTCGAATCGCTGTCGGGCGCCCGCATCGCCCGCATGTCCGGATCGGGCGCGACGTGCTTCGGCCTGTTCGATTCGGCGGCGAAGAGGGACTCGGCGGCCGCCCGTATCGCGGCGGCAAACCCCGGCTGGTGGGTGTCCCAAACCAGGCTCAAATGACCCGCCAGTCCCGTTGCGGAACAGCCCCGCCGGCCCGTTAACCATCGCAACCCGCACGAATCCGTTCTGGCACGGCCCTTGCGTCTATCGCCGCGACGGGTCGAGGCACGATTGTGATCGCGCCGACATTCGCCCGCGGCCCCCCGTCTCCACCGGACGGGGCGCCGCGGAACAACATGGCCGGGTTGCCGCGTAATGGCAGCCCGGTCTTTTTTTGCGCGACAATCGCGCGCGGCGGCGGCAAGCCCGCTCGATGTTTCGGCTCGAGAGAGAAGACGATCTTGCGCGGCTGACGCTCGACCGCTCCGAGGTCCGCAATGCCATCCCGGCGGCGGGCTGGGCCGCGCTGGCCGACAAGCTGGAGGCGGTCGCCGGCGGGGGCGCGCGGCTGCTCGTGGTGACCGGGGCGGACGATGCCTTCTGCGCCGGGGCCGACCTCAAGGACCTGGCGGCGATGCGCGGCGACGAGGGAGCGATCGCCCGCTTCCGGATCGACATGCGCGCGGCGCTGGATCGGTTGCGGACCCTGGCCATTCCGACCGTCGCCGTGATCGGCGGCCCCTGCTACGGCGCTGGGGTCGCGCTCGCTTTGGCCTGCGACATCCGGCTCGCGCGACTTGGCGCGAAATTCGCGATTACGCCGGCCAGGATCGGCATCGCCTTCCCGCAGGAGGATGTGCATCGTCTCCTCGCCTTGGTCGGGCCGGGGCAGGCTTCGCGGCTGCTGTTTACCGCCGAGACGATCGGCGGCGACGAGGCGAAGAAGATCGGCCTCGTCGAATATTCGTGCCATCCCGAATCGGAGATGATCCAGACGATCCTCGCCAACGATCCTGAAAGCCTCGCGGGGCTGAAGCGGGGAATCGCGCTCGCCGGCGCGGGCGTGCGCAGCGATCCTGAACAGGACAGGCGCTTCGACGCACTGATCGCCGGCGATGAAATGGCGCTCCGGCTCGAAGCGCTGCGTCGGAAATGATAGGGAAGCGCCGATGAGGTTTGCCGTCGCCCTCGCCGTCCTGGCCGCGTCCTGCGGCGGCCCGCCGCCCGGCGAGATGACCAACGGCGCCGCCGCGCCCGCGCCGGGCGAGCCGGACAATAGGATCGAATGCATGACCGGGTCGGACACGGCCTTCGAGCGGACTTGCTCGGTGGACATCGATCAGGCGCCGGGTCGCGTGGTCTTCACGCTGCGCAAGGCGGACGGCGGCTTCCGGCGGCTGCTCCGGACGCCTGACGGCTTCGCCGCTGCCGACGGGGCCGAGCCCGCCCACGTCACCCGGGTCCAGGACGGACGGATCGAGGTCGAGATCGGCGGCGATCGCTTCCGGTTCGGGACGCGATGGGAAGTGACGCTGCCGCCCGAATTGCGTCGACCGTGACCGGACGCGTCATTCTCACCGCCGCCGAGATGCACGCGGCGGAGGCAGCGACCGTTGCGGCCGGCACGCCGGTCGAAACGCTGATGGAACGGGCGGGCATCGCCGCGGCCGAAGCGATCTGGCGCTTTGCCGGACCTTTGCCGGCGCTCATTCTGTGCGGCCCCGGCAACAATGGCGGCGACGGCTATGTGATCGCCCGCGCGCTCCGGGCGCGGGGAATGGCGGTTCGGGTGGCCGCGACTGGCGAGCCCGGGACGGGGGCGGCGCGCGCGGCGCGGCAGGCCTGGGACGGCCCTGTCGGATCGATAGGGGATGCGGAGCCGGCGGCGCTGCTGATCGATTGCCTCTTCGGCACGGGCCTGACCCGGCCGCTCGACGAGGCGCTGACGAGGCGCCTGCTCGCCCTCGCCGAAGCCGCCCGAATCCGCGTCGCCATCGACCTGCCGAGCGGCGCCGCCACCGACGACGGCCGGCTGCTTTCGCCGGTGCCGGATTGCGATCTCACCATCACCTTCCAGACGCTGAAGCCCTCGCATCTGCTGCAGCCCGCCGGGCGCCACATGGGCCGGATCGTCGTCGCCGAGATCGGCGTCGCGGCGGCGAGCAGCCTGAGCGAAATCGGGCGGCCTGAGGCAATGGAGCCCGGTCCGGACGATCACAAATACAAGCGCGGCTATGTCGCCGTGCTGGCCGGCGCAATGCCCGGGGCGAGCGCGCTCGCAGCCGCCGCCGCGGCCAAAGCGGGGGCCGGCTATGTCCGGCTGATGGGCCCGTCCGTCGGCGGCGTTGCGAACGCGATCGTCCAAGGCGTGGGCGACCCGGAGGCCCTGCTCGCCGACGGCCGAATCGGCGCGGTCTTGATAGGGCCGGGGCTGGGGCGCGACGAGGCGGCCAGGGGCCTGCTCGGCCTGGCTCTGGCTAGCGGACGGCCGCTGGTTCTGGATGCCGATGCCCTCCGGCTGCTCGACGGACGAAATGCGACGGGCGCGATCCTGACTCCCCACGAAGGCGAATTCGCCGGGCTTTTCCCGGGTTTCCCCGGCAGCAAGGTCGACAGGGCCCGGGCCGCAGCGGCCCGGAGCGGCGCGGTCATCGTTTACAAGGGCGCCGACACCGTCGTTGCGGCGCCCGACGGCCGCGCCGCGATCGCGCCTCCGGCCCCCGCCTGGCTCGCCAGCGCCGGCACCGGCGACGTGCTCGCGGGCATCGCCGCAGCGCGCCGCGCTGCGCTCGGCGATCCCTTCCAGGCCGCCTGCGACGCCGTTTGGCTGCATGGCTGCGCGGCCGAGCGGGCCGGCCCCGGCCTGATCGCCGACGACCTCGTCGCAAGCCTGTGAGCGAAACCGAAACCATCCAGCGCCTCGCCGCGCGTGGGGAGGGCGTGACGGCCGGCGGCCGTTTCGTTCCGCTGACCGCGCCCGGCGATCTGGTCGCGCCCGACGGCATGGTGATTCCCGGTCCCCACCATCAGCCCCCGCCTTGCCGCCACTTCCCCGAATGCGGCGGCTGTCAGCTCCAGCATGTCGACGATGCGGCCTATTCGGACTTCCTGAAGGAGCGCATCGCCGCCGCGCTGATCGCGCAGGGGGTGCCGACGCCAGAAATCCTCGATCCGCATCTTTCGCCGCCGCGAAGCCGCAGGCGGGCGGCGCTGAAGGCGGCCGGCGGCTCGGCCGGCTTCAACGCGCAGGCCAGCCACCGCATCGTCGACATGCGCGAATGCCACATCCTGCGTCCCGAATTGTTCGCTCTGGTCGCGCCGCTCCGGCGGCTGCTCACGGGGCGCGCCGGCATCGTCATGACGCTCGCCGATCAGGGCGTCGACCTTCTGCTCGAGGGAATCCGGGTCGATTGCCTCGAAGCGACCGAGGCGATGATCGCCTTCGCCCAGGCCAATGGTCTCGCCCGCTTGGCCATCGACGACGGCTATGGGGCCCAGGCGCTGTGGGAGCCCGAGCCGGTGACGGTGACCTTGTCGGGAGTTGCAGTCGCGATGCCGCAGGGCGCCTTCCTGCAGGCGACCGCCGATGGCGAGGCCGCCCTGGTCGCCGCGGTCCGGGCCGCGGTCGGCGAGGCCGGGCTGATCGCCGATCTTTTCGCCGGCCTCGGCACTTTCGCGCTGGCGCTCGCCGCCAAGGTCTATGCGGCCGAAGGCGCGCGCGACGCGGCGCTGGCGCTGAAGACGGCGGGGAGGGGAATATTCGTCGACCATCGGGATCTGTTTCGCCGCCCGCTCGAAGTCGGCGAGCTCAACCGCTTCGAGGCGATCGTGATCGATCCGCCCCGCGCCGGCGCTCGCGAGCAGGCGCCGGCGCTCGCCGCCTGCGATGTGCCGCGCATCGCGTTCGTGTCATGCAATCCCAACACCTTCGCCCGCGACGCGAAGACGCTGATCGACGGCGGCTACAGGCTCGACTGGATCAAGCCGGTCGGTCAGTTCCGCTGGTCGACCCATGTCGAACTTGCCGCCTGCTTCTCGCGTTAGGGGGCGGCGCTGGCGATGGTGAGGGGGGCCGGCGCTGGCTCGATCGGCGCCGGCTGCTCGCCCCGGACGAGAGCGAGCGCGGCACCGGCCGATGGCGAGCTATCGACGATGTGCACGGTCGCGCCGATCTGGGTCACCCCGAACAGGAGCCTGGAGAATTCCAGCGGCAGCCGGACGCAGCCGTGCGAGGCCGGGCGGCCGGGAATCTGGCCGGCATGGAGCGCGATCCCGTCCCAGGTCAGCCGCTGCATGAAGGGCATGGGCGCATTGTTGTAGAGGTTCGAATAATGCTCGCGGCGCTTCTGCAGGATTTCGAACCGGCCGGTCGGAGTCGCATGGCCGGGGCGGCCGGTGGACACGGTGGAGACGCCAATCAGCGTTCCTCCGCGATAGACGTAAGCGAGCTGGAGGGGGATGCTGACCACGACCTCGACCGGGCCGGCGGTCGCCATTTCCGGCTGCCAGACATAGGCGCCCGGATCGAGCGCGGTCGAGGCCGCCATGGCGGCGACGGGTTGCTGAACTCCGGCGCTATGGATCGGGGCGGCCCCGAGCATGAGCGCGACGATGGTCGCGGAAATGTCGATCATGTGTCTCTCCCTGTCGAGACGTCCCGGTCATCCTGCCGTCGGCAATGACGGCGCGCCGTTCGTCTTCGAGGGGATCGCTAGCGGGTCGCTGGGCTGCGGTCCGGCGCCGAGCGTCGAAAACCGCCGACTCGTCGTCCAACCCGCGCGCCGTCGACGAACCGGTACGCTGGAGCGACCAAATACGCGGCGGCGCGAGCGGTCAGAGGCCGTGCAGCACGCGTGCCGTCGCGTGGACGGTGAGGCCGGCCAGGCAGAGCGAGGCGGCGAGGAAGGCCATGAAGCGCCAGCGCACCACGTTCACCGTCGCCTGGATCAGGCTGTGGAGGATGCGGAAGCCGACATAGGCCCAGGCCAGCCAGACGTTGATCCACACGTCGCCGCCGCCGAGCAACGCAAGCGAGATCGCGATCGCGTAGAACAAGGTGGGCTGTTCGAGCAGGTGATTGTAATTGTGCGCCTTCCACTGGGCTTCCTTGTCGACCACGCCATCGAGATCACCGCCCTTGGTGCCGGTCCGGCCCTTCAGCGAGATGCCCTTGCGCGCCAGCGCGGGGAAGCGAACCGCGTAGAGCCAGATCATCATGATCAGGGTCCACGCGACGAGCGCGACGACGGGGCCGAGGATCTGGCTGTTCATCGGGGCGCTCAGGAGCCGCTGTCGCTGTCGGTGGCGCCGCTTTCGCTCCCGGACTTCTCCTGATGGCTGCTGTTGTTGCCGGCAGAACCCTGCTCGCTGTCGCCGCTGCAGGCCTGAAGCGCGAACACGCCGGTGCCGGTAACGATAGCCATGAACGAACGGCGGACGAGCTTGCGGCGATCGACTTTCATCTCATTCCCCTTGGCATCGCTCGATCGATTCCTGAGCGGCACCAAGCTGCATCAAGCGGCGGGGAGTGGCAAGCTTGAGCTGCTCCGGTCCTTGGTCTAGGCCTCCGCGCGCCGCAGAACGGAGAGAGACAAGTGAGCAAGGTGCTGGTGATCGGCGCGGGGGGCGTGGCTTCCGTCGCGGTCCACAAGATGGCGCAGCTGCCGGAGATATTCGGCGGCGTGACTCTGGCCAGCCGCCGCCGCTTCAAGTGCGACGCGGTCGCCGCCTCGGTGAAGGCGCGCTTCGGCCACGACGTCGAAACCGCCGACGTTGACGCGGACGACGTTGACGCGACCGCCGCCCTGATCGAGCGTGTGAAGCCGAAGCTCGTCGTCAACCTGGCTTTGCCCTATCAGGACCTCTCGATCATGGAGGCGTGCCTCGGCACCGGCGTCGACTATCTCGACACCGCCAATTACGAGCCGCGCGACGAGGCGAAGTTCGAATATAAGTGGCAATGGGATCTGCACGACCGCTTCCGGGAAGCCGGCCTGATGGCCCTGCTCGGAAGCGGCTTCGATCCCGGCGTCACCAGCATCTTCGCCACCTGGATCAGGAAGCACCTGCTCGACCGGATCGACACGCTCGACATCCTCGATTGCAACGGCGGCGACCACGGCCAGCATTTCGCCACCAACTTCAATCCCGAGATCAACATCCGCGAGGTGACCGCGCCCGCGCGCCATTACGAGAATGGCGAGTGGATCGAGACTCCGCCGCTCTCGACGAAGCAGGCGTTCGACTTCGAGGAGGTCGGCGAGAAGAACATGTACCTCATGTATCATGAGGAGCTGGAAAGCCTCGCCAGGCACCTCCCGGAGATCGCGCGGATCCGCTTCTGGATGACCTTCGGCGACCAGTATCTGAAGCATCTCGAAGTGCTGCAGAATGTCGGCATGACCCGGATCGATCCTGTGCTCTACGAAGGCCGCGAGATCGTCCCGCTGCAATTCCTGAAGGCCGTGCTGCCGGAGCCGGCGAGCCTCGGCGAAACCACCAAGGGCAAGACCAATATCGGCGACATCGCGACAGGGAAGAAGGATGGCGAGGAGAAAACCGTCTACGTCTACAACATCTGCGACCATGAGGAGGCCTATCGCGAGACCGGCAACCAGGCGGTCAGCTACACCACGGGCGTTCCGGCGATGATCGGCGCGGCCCTGATGCTGACCGGCGCATGGCGCGGCGCGGGCGTGTTCAACATCGAGCAGTTCGATCCCGACCCCTTCATGGACATGCTGAACCGGCATGGCCTGCCCTGGCGGGTCAAGGAGCTCGAAGGGCCACTGCCATTCTGACGCCCCCGCGCGGCGGCGCGCCGGCCATGGCGACGCGGGCGGGCGGGCCGGGCGCCTTCGCCGGCTTCGATCTGTCGCGTGTCCCATCCCCCTGCTTCGTCGTCGACAAGGCGGCGATTGAGGCGAATCTGCGCATTCTCGCCGAAGTCGGCGAGCGGGCCGGTGTGAAGGTGCTGCTCGCCCTCAAGGCCTTCTCGATGTGGGCGCTTGGCGACCTAGTCTCCGAGCATCTCGACGGCGTCGCCACGTCGGGCCTGTGGGAAGCACGCCTGGGGCGCGAGCATTTCAGCGGCGAGGTCGCGACCTTCTGCGCCGGCTACAAGGCCGCCGACATGGCCGAAGTGCTGGCGCTCTCCGATCACGTCATCTTCAACAGCCCCGGCCAGGCGCGACGCTTCCGCGGCGAGATCGAGGCCGCGCGGGCGGCCGGGGAGCGGTTCGACCTCGGTCTGCGCCTCAATCCGATGCATTCGGAAGGGGAGATCGCCAAATACGACCCCGCCCAGCCGCACAGCCGCCTCGGTCATCCCGCCGACCAGCTGAGGCCCGAGCATCTGGACGACATGGACGGCATCCACATCCACTCGCTCTGCGAGCAGGATTTCCCGCCGCTGCGCCGCACCTGGGAGGCGCTGCGGCCGCGCCTCGAACCCTGTTTCGGCCAATTGAAATGGCTCAATTTCGGCGGCGGCCATCATATCACCCGCGCCGACTATCAGCGCGACGACCTCGTCGATTTCCTCAAGGAGGTGCGCGCCGATACCGGCCTCGAAGTCTATCTGGAGCCCGGCGAGGCCGCCGCGCTCGACGCGGGCATATTGGTCGGCGAGGTTCTGGACGTGATCGACAACGGTATGCCCATCGCCATCCTCGACATCTCCGCCACCTGCCACATGCCCGACGTGATCGAGGCGCCCTATCGCCCGGCCCTGCTGGGCGAACCGGACGCCGGTGCCGCGGTGCGCCTCGGCGGCCCGTCCTGCCTCGCCGGCGACGTGATCGGCGACTATCTCTTCGTCGCGCGCCCCATGCCGGGCGACCGCCTCGCCTTCCTCGACCAGGCCCATTATTCGATGGTCAAGACGACGACCTTCAACGGCGTGCCGCTCCCCGCCATCGCTCTGTGGGACAGCAGGGACGACAGCCTCGGGATCGTCCGCGAATTCGGCTGGGAAAGCTTCCGGGACCGATTGAGCTAGCACCCTTGACTCGTCGCCGGACTGTGCAACCTTCGTTCGGGGGGCGGTGCTCATGTTCGATATTCTTGAAAAGCTTTCATTGCTTGCGTTCGGGCTTACGATACTCCTCGGTCTTATCGTCTTCTTCGTCCAGTCGACCAATTCCTTCAAGCTGCTGCGGCGGATGAACGCGAAGACCGCCCGAGGCGGCGCCGGGGCCGTCCTCATGACGTTGGGCGGCATTGCGAGGCGCCACCCGGGCGCGCTTTTTTCGCGCGACAGGAGCTTCTTCAGTCTGGTGCGCAACCGGGTCGAGCATGAAATATTCGATCCTCGCCCTGAATTTCGCTGGCCGCTGCCGGACGATGACGACGACTATGGCCGCGAAACGCATCGATTGCTCCCGGTCAGGGGCGATCGGGGGAAAGACGGACGGCGGGGGAAAAGGCGCGACCCCGAGCCGGAGCAGGACCGGGGCACGGTCCGCTCAACCGTTCTCGCCACTTATCAGGGAAAGATGCGGACCTGGCGCCGTAAGATGGGGGGGCTGCGAAAAAACCAGGTCATCGTTGCCGAAACCGCCGGTCAGCTCAACGACAATCTGTCGGCGATCAAACGCTATTTCGATACATTGAGGACTCTCGATATTCCCATCGAAACCGATCCCAAATTCCTTTGTCCTGTCGAGGTGAAGACGGGCTTCATCGCACCTCTTCACCTGCTGGCGGGACTGCTGGTGAGATATAGCGATAAATGGGAAGGGATCATCAGGGGCTTTGAGCGCGAAACGCAGGATATCACGGATCTGTGGGATCTGAAGGAGGAGGAATCGGAGAATTTCCGCCAGATCCAGTCCTTCATATATCATTGCTGGCTGCTGTGGGGTCCCAGCATCCCGATCTGTGCCGAAAGCTGCAGCAACTGGAAGGCCAATTATACATCGGTGCAATACGGGTTCGGTGACGAGAACAACAGCATCGAGGTTTTCGGAAGTCGCGCGGACATCGGCGCGAGGATTGCCAAGTTGCGCGAGGCCAAGCCGGGGTTCAAGGGCATGGCCCTGCCGGCGTCGGTTTACGGCCAACTGCAATACAGCTCGATAGCGGAGACAAAAGGCATCCCACCGGCGCTGAGCAAATCGTGGGGGAAGAAGTATGACGAGCGCCCGATTCTGCACCTCGCGGCGCGGTCGGGCGAAAAGCTCGAGAATGTCGATCACGAGATCGAGCCGGAGCAGGATAGTGACGACCAGGCCGAATCGAGAAGCGCGGCCAATCGCTCGCGCTATTATTCGGCCTATCTGTGGGTGATGTTCATCGTCCTGCGGAACAGCGACGGGGTTTGGAGGCCGCTCTATGGGCCGCGGGAGAGGCCGCAGCAGCATGCGATCGCGGGTTCGGAAGAGGCGTGGAAGGCGTCGATCCCGTTTTTCGAGCACGCCAACCTCGCCGACTCGGAGAGCTGTGCCTACGGCAAGCGCCAGCTGGCGGCGAAGGCGCTGGCCGGGCTCTCGGAGCTCGTCGCACAGATTCCGGAAGGGAATTGCGATCTTCGCTTCGCCTATGCCTGCGCGGTGGATCATTCGAATTGCGGTCATCCGCCCGCTTTCCCCGGCCTCAGCGGCGACTCCACTCTCATGGAACTAATGGAGACGCGCCTGAGCGAAGTGAAAGGCGATTGCGAGGATCCGCTCGAAAATTTGCTGCGGGATTGCGACGGCAAGAAGATGGTCGATTTCCGCTTCTTCCAGGACGCCGACCTCAAACATCCCCACAGCGCATGCCACATGCCGAGCCATATACGAAAACACTATGATCTGCTCGATCCGCTCATCGCCGATGAGTGAGGTTTTCAAGGCAAGAGAAGGCATCGCGCATCGACGCTGGACGCCGGCCTATGGAAGCAACGAGCGCGTCCCGGGTCGCAAGGCGGTTGAGCAGCGACGCTGTATCGAAGAGCGGGATCGAAATATGCGCGCTGGCCAGGTTCTGAAGCGCTTCCAGCTGGCCGGTCGCGCAGACATCCTTGCGCATCGGAGTGCCCTTGAGGACCGAAATACCGAAGAAGCTCCGTAAATGGCCCGCGAGCAGCGCCGCATCCAGGCGTGTCCCATTGGCGCCGAGTACCGACATAAGCAGGTTGTGGTCCGGCGCCTGATCGGCCGACAGCGCGGGCTGGACATAGGCGAAGTCGATCGCCATCGCACCCCGCCTTGCCCATATCTTCAGCCGGTCGAATTGATCGAGCCCGGTGAAGTCGGTGTCGCGGACATAGTCATCCTCCGCCATCTTGAACGGATCGTTCTGCTCGATGAAGAGAAGGACGGGGCAGGCCTGGGTGTTGAAAAGAGCCGTGGCGGCTCGCCTGGCCGCGGCAGCGAGCCGGGCGAGATGACCCCGCCCCCGGCTTTCAGGCTCGATATATATATAGTTTAGATTTGCGGTGATGAACGAAGGCGCAGCGCTCGAGGGCATCGCGATCAGGTTGACGCCGCCCACCGGCCTGCCCTCGCCATCGTCCGCCACCAGGCAGAGCTCGCGGAACGGCCCGTATTCCATCGTCAGCCGCTCGTGAGCGGCGCCGTGGTTCAGCGCCAGGCAGGCGCGAAAGCCCTCAATATCCTCCTTTTCGTCGGCCAGTACGAACGCCCGGTCATAGCCCGCGAAAAAGCGCTCGAAGATCGGGCCCTCGCCTCGATCGGTAGTGTGGATGACGAGACCGTCCGGATGCGTCACCGGGCCATCCTAGCCCGGCCGCCGCGCTTCGCCTAGCGCCGCAGCCGCACCACGTTGTCCGTCGACACCGTCTGGGAAGGCAGGTCGAAATAGAGGCTCGCCATCGGCTCGTCCTGCGCGATCACGGTTTCGACCGCGCCGAAGCCGTTGAACTGGCTGCGCATCGCGCAGCCATAGGCGCCGAGCATGCCGATCTCGATATAGTCGCCGGCCTGGGTGTCGGCGGGCAGCATGAACGGCCCGGCCATATGGTCGAGATCGTCGCAGGTCGGTCCGTAGAAGCTGAACGCCATGTTCCTGGCGTTCGACTCCTCGTCGCGCGCCAGCTCCACCGGAAAGCGCCAGCCGACATGGGCGGCGTCGAACAGGGCCCCGTAGGCGCCGTCGTTGATGTAGAGCGTGTCGCCGCGGCGCTTCTCCACCCTGACCAGCAGACTCGCATATTCGGCGCACAGGGCCCGGCCCGGCTCGCACCAAAGCTCGGCGGAATAGGAGACGGGCAGATCCTCGAACGAATCGTGGATGACCGCGAAATAGGCCTCGAGCGGAGGCGGCTCCATGCCTGGATAGGAAGACGGGAAACCGCCGCCGACGTCGACGATGTCGACCGTGACGGCCGCTTCGACGATGGCGGCGCGGACCCGCTCCATGGCGTCCGAATAAGCAGCCGGCGTCATCGCCTGGCTGCCGACGTGAAAACAAATTCCCAACGCATCGGAGGCCTGGCGCGCGGCGATCAGCAAGCTTTTTATTTCAGTCGGTTCCGCCCCGAACTTGGAAGCGAGGCTGAGCTTGGCATGTTCGGACGAGACGCGAATGCGGACGAGCAGGTTGAGATCCTCGGCTCCCTCGGTGGCGCGCACGATCTTGTCCAGCTCCTCCTCCGTGTCGAGCGAGAAGGTCCGCACCTTGTGCTGGAAATAGGCCTCGGCAATCGCCTCCTCTGCCTTGACCGGGTGCATGAAGCACAATTCGGCCTCGGGCAGTGTCGCGGCAACCAGGCGCACTTCGGCGATCGACGCCACGTCATAATGCGTGACGCCGCTCTCCCACAGAATCCCGAGCAGGTCCGGCGAGGGATTGGCCTTGACCGCATAAAGCGAGCGGCCCGGAAACTTCTCGACGAAGAAGCGGGCGGCGCGCCGCGCGGCGTGCGGGCGAATGAGCGTGACCGGCTGTACCGGACGCTTCGTGGCCAGGGTGACGCCGGTGACGGCGTCGACAGGGAGCGAAGCTAGCCCCAGCGCGCGAGGATGGATGTGCAACTCAAGGGACCTCCAGAGATCAGTTGACGACAAGGCAGCCTTGCGGTTTGGAAGTCCCCCATGGGGCTGCGGACGAGCGATATATGGGCGTGGGACCCCCATGTAAAGGCCTGCATATTCTATCGCTTTTACAGAGGTTTGGATGGAAGAGAGACGACCTTCGGCGAACGGTGTCGCAGCTGCGGCGGCCCGCATCGCCCCGGCGGTGACGCGCACCCCCTTGCTCGCGCTCGATTGGGAGGGGCGGCGGCTGTGGGTGAAGGCCGAATGCCTGCAGCGCGGCGGAAGCTTCAAATTGAGGGGCGCGACCAACCGCTTGATGTTGCTTGACGCGGCCGGGCGGGCGCGCGGCGTGGTCGCTTTCTCCTCGGGCAATCATGGCCGGGGCGTGGCGCTGGCGGCGCGCGCGCTCGGCATCGCCGCGACCGTCGTCATGCCGCGCGACGCGCCCGCGGTGAAGGTCGAGGGTACGCGCGACGCGGGCGCCGACATCGTCTTCTTCGAGCGCGCCACCGAAAGCCGCGAGGAAATCGCCGCCCGCCTGGCCGCCGAAAGGGGCGCGACTTTGGTGCCGAGCTTCGACGATGTCGACGTGATCGAAGGGCAGGGGAGCGTCGGGATCGAGATCGCGGAGCAGCTGGGCGGCGTTCCCCCCTTGGTGATCGTCCCGTGCGGGGGCGGGGGGCTTTCGGGCGGCATCGCTTTGGCGCTTCCGGGCTCGCGGATCGTCGCGGTCGAGCCGGCGGGCTGGGACGATATGGCGCGCTCGCTCGCGGGCGGCGCGATCGTGCCCGTGGCCGAGCCGGCGCCGCCGACCCGATGCGACGCCCTTCAGACCAAGAGGGTTTCTGCGCTCACCTTCGGCGCGCTCCGCGATGCAGGCGCGCGCGGCCTCGCGGTCGACGAGGCGGAGGTGGAGGCGGCGATGCGCTTCGCGTTCCGCAGGTTGCGCATTGTCGCAGAGCCGGGCGGCGCCGTGGCGCTGGCGGCGCTGATCGCGGGAAAGGTGGATGCGCCCGAAGGAAGCGTCGTCGTGGTGTCGGGCGGAAATGTCGATCCGCTTGTCTATGCGGAGATCGTCGGCGCCCGCTGAGCGACGAGCGCGACCAGGCGGGTGAGCTGGGTCATTTGCAGGGCCGTCTTCCTGAGGCCTGCCGCATAGGCCTCGGCGTCGATCCCGGGCCGGGCCAGCGACGCGCTTTCGATCACGCCGTCGAGCAGCCGCGACAGATTGGGCAATATTGCCCGGTCGATCGCGGCGAAAGCGGTTTCGAACTGGCGATGGTCGATATGACTCATGAAGCCGCCTTAACCATGGCCGCTTAAGGCTTTGTGAAAGCCCCGCGCCGTGGCATCACATCGCCATGGCCACCCCCGGCTCGCTGATCCTCTCCCTGCTGATGATCGCAGCCGCCCTGCTTGCCGCCGGCGGCGCCCACCTCATCGTCCGCCGCGGCCAGCGCGCCAAAGGCGGCCTGATGCTCCTTGCCGCCGCGGTCGCGCTCGGCAACGTGCTGATCTGGACGCTGTAATCTCATCCCGCCGCGGGACGTCATCCCGGGACCGGAAGTCCCGGCGGGTTCCACACCATCCGGCCTGAGTCGGGCCGGCGGCTTCACCTGATCGGGCAGCTCGGATCGAGGCGGAAGTCGAGATAGTCGTCGACCGCCTTCATGAGCAGGTCCATCTCGTTGACGAAGAAGTGGTTCGCCCCCGGGATCGTCTTGTGCTCGATGGTGATGTGGCGCTGGGTCCTGAGCTTGTCGACCAGCTTCTGGGTGGCGAGCGGGGTCACCACCTCGTCGGCCTCGCCCTGGACGATGATGCCCGAGGACGGGCACGGGGCGAGGAAAGAGAAATCGTACATGTTGGCCGGCGGCGCGATCGAGATGAAGCCGCGCGCCTCGGGGCGGCGCATCAGCAATTGCATGCCGATCCAGGCGCCGAAGCTGAAGCCAGCGATCCAGGTCGTCTCGGCCTCGGGGTGGATCGATTGCACCCAATCGAGCGCCGAGGCGGCGTCGCTCAGCTCCCCGATCCCGTTGTCGAACACGCTCTGGCTCTTGCCGACGCCGCGGAAGTTGAAGCGCAAGGTGGCGAAGCCGCGCCGCACGAACGACTTGTAGAGCGCCAGCACGATGCCGTTGTTCATCGTGCCGCCGCCCTGCGGGTGCGGGTGAAGGATCAACGCGACCGGCGCGCGGGGGCGGGGTCCGGGGCTGAATCGGCCTTCAAGACGGCCCTCGGGCCCTGGGAAGATGACTTCGGGCATTGCACCTGCGTTTGGAATATTCGAATGAGCGCCGCGTGAACCGCGTGCGGGCGCCCTATATAGGGATGCGGCGCCAAACCGCAATTTGAAAGGGACGAGGCCCCGGTGCCGACCCGAATCTATCTCGATCACGCGGCGACGACGCCGATCCTGCCGGCCGCGGCGGACGCGATCCGCGCCGCCTGCGACGGCTGGGCCAATCCGTCCTCGGCCCATGCCGAGGGCCGCCGCGTCCGCGCCGCGATGGAGGATGCCCGCAGGCGGATCGCGACGGCGCTGGGCTGGGACGACAGCCTGATCTTCACCTCGGGCGCGACCGAGGCGATCGAGATCGTCATCGACAGGGCGCAGGCGGGCGCGCGAATCGTCTCCGCGGTCGAGCATCCGGCTGTGTTGCGCCGCGCCCCGGACGCGCGCCGGATCGCCGCCAAAGGCGACGGCACGCTCGACCTCGCCGATCTCGACGCAGCCCTTGCCGGGGCGGAGCGTCCGCTGGTCGCGGTCCAGTCGGTCAACAACGAAACCGGGGTCATCCATCCGATCGCCGACATCGCGGCGCGCGTGAAGGCGGCCGGGGGCCTGCTGCTGGCCGATTGCGCGCAGAGCGCCGGCAAGCTGGCGCTCCCTGAGGCCGATTTCATCGCGATCGCCGCTCACAAATTCGGCGGGCCGCCTGGTATCGGCGCCCTTTTGGTCCGCGATCCGGCGACGCTCGCGGCGGTCGGCGGGCAGGAGGGCGGGTTCAGGCCAGGCACGGCCGCCGTGCCGATGATCATGGGCTTCGCCGCCGCCGCCCAGGCCGATCACGGCTGGTATGAGGAAGCGAAGCGGCTGCGCGCACTGCTCGACGCCGGCATCGCCGCCGCCGGCGGCTCGATCGTCGCCGAGCGGGCGCCGCGAATCGCCACCATCTCCGGCTATCGCATGCCGGGCGTGCCGGCGGCGGCGCAGATGATGCAGCTCGATCTCGCCGGCATCGCCGTCTCGGCCGGCAGCGCCTGCTCGTCGGGGAGCCTCAAGACCAGTCCCGTCCTCACCGCCATGGGCTTCTCCGAAGCCGAGGCGGGCGAAGTGATCCGGGTGAGCTTCGGCCCCGGGACGAGCGGGGCCGATATCGACGCGCTCCTGGCCGAATGGGGCAAGCTCCACGCGCGGCGCCGGGCCGCGTGAGCGACATGGTCTATCTCGATTATCAGGCGACGACGCCGCTCGCCCCCGAGGCGCTGGCCGCGATGCTGCCCTTCCTCGACGGCAATTTCGCCAATCCCCATTCGCCCCACGCCATGGGCCGGGCGGCGCGCGCGGCGGTCGAGCTGGCCCGAGAACAGGTCGCGGCCCTGCTTCCGCCGGGCGGCACGGTCACCTTCACCGGCGGCGCGACCGAGGCGCTCAACTGGGCGGTGCGCTGCACCACGCTCGACGTGGTGACGCTGGCCACCGAGCATGCGGCGGTGCTCGACAATGCCCGCCCGGTCGACGAGGACGGCCGCCATTTCAGCATTCTCCCGGTCCGGCCCGACGGCCTCGCCGAGGTAGAAACCGTGCGCCAAGCCGTGCACCTGGACACCGGCCTCGTCGCCGCGATGCTGGTCAACAACGAAATAGGCGTGATTCAGCCGGTCGCGGCGCTCGCCGAGATCGCCCACGATGTGAGGGCGCTGTTCCTGTGCGACGCCGTCCAGGGCTACGGCCGACTGGCGATCCCGGAAGGCTGCGACCTCATCGCCGTCTCGGCGCACAAGATCCACGGCCCCAAGGGCATCGGCGCGCTCTGGGTCCGCGACGGGGTTGCGCTCGATGCCTTTCTGTTCGGCGGCGGCCAGGAGACCTCGGGCCGGTCGGGAACGCTGTCACCGGCCCTGTGCGCCGGATTCGGCGCCGCCGCGAAGGTCGCCGCCGAACGGTTCGAGGCCGATCGCGAGCATGTCGGACGGCTCTGGTCGGTCGCTCGCGAACTGATGGCGGATTGGACCCTCAATGGGTCGGAGGGCCAGCGTTATTTCGGTAATCTCAATCTTCGCCGCGAGGGAGTCGATGCCGCGCGGCTGATCTCGGAGGTGCGCGACGTGGCCTTCTCGGCTGGCTCGGCCTGCGCCAGCGGCTCGGGACGGCCGAGCCATGTCCTTGCCGCGCTCGGGCTCGGCGAGCGCGAGGCACGCTCCTCGATCCGCTTGGGCTTCGGCCGCTACACCGGCGAAGCCGAGCTGCGTTTGGCGATCGAGCGGATCGATGCCGCGGCAGCCCGCCAATTGAGATTCGCCGCGTGACCCTCGTCCGCTTCGTCTCGGCCGACGGCAGCCGGGTCCAGGAGGTCGCCGCCGCTCCCGGCGAACGCCTGCTCGACGTCGCCCAGGCCGCCGGCCAGCCGCTGGAAGGCACGTGCGAGGGACAGATGGCCTGCTCGACCTGCCACGTTCTCGTCGCGGCCGAGGACTTCGCGCTGCTCCCTCGTGCGAGCGAGGACGAGGAGGACATGCTCGATCTCGCCGTCCACGTCACCCGCTATTCGCGCCTCTCCTGTCAAATCCGGCTGACCGACGAGCTCGCCACTTTGACCGTCCACATGCCTTCGGGATTCCACAATATGCAGGGGCGATGACTCCAAACCGCATAATCGACCGTCGTGCCTTTCTCGCCGGGAGCGCCGCCTTCGCCACCGCCTGTGCCGCGCGTCCGACCCAGGCACTCCGCGTCACCGCCGATTTCCGGGCATTGCGTGAATCGCTTGGGGAGGGCGGCCGGCTGGGTGTCGCGGCATATGACGAGGGCAGCGGGCGCTGGCTCGTCCAAGACGAGCAGAGCCGCTACGCGATGTGCTCGACCTTCAAGCTGCCGCTCGCCGCCGCCATCCTGCATGAAGCGGAGCGCGGGCGCCTGTCGCTCGAGGAGGAGATCGCGTTCACGCGGGCCGATCTGATCGATCACGCTCCGGTGGTGGGGGCCAATTTGTCTGTCGGTCGCCTGTCCGTCGAGCGTCTCTGCGCCGCCGCGGTCGAGGTCAGCGACAACAGCGCCGCCAATCTCCTGCTCGCCCGGATCGGCGGGCCGGAGGGGCTGACGCGCTTCATCCGCCAGTGCGGCGACTCGGTCACCCGGCTCGATCGCAACGAACCGTCGCTCAACACCAATCTGCCCGGCGACCCGCGCGACACGACCACGCCCGCCGCCATGATCGGCCTGCTTCGCGCTTTGCTTCTGGGCAGGGTGCTGCGGCCGGCGTCGAGCGGATTGCTCGCCCGCTGGATGAAGGGCTCGACCACGGGCCGAAACCGCCTCCGCGCCGGGCTGCCCACGGACTGGGAGGTCGGCGACAAGACCGGAACCGGCAACGGCGCCAATAACGATATCGCCGTCGCCTGGCCTCCCGGACGGCCGCCAATCCTGATCGCGACCTACACGAGCGGCCCCGCGCAAGGCCCCGCCCGCAACGCCGTCCACGCCTCGGTCGCCCGCGCCGTCGCGGCTGCGTTCGCCTGATCCTTGCCAAAAAGCGGGTCCGCCGCCATATGGCGCCCGGGAGTCGGGCGGACGGCGCTCTCGCCAACCCGGTCAGGTCCGGAAGGAAGCAGCCGTAACGAGTTTACGCGCCGGGTCGTTCCGGCTCCCACCTATCCCGCGGATTCGACCGATTCGGCCCTGGCAGGCGCATGCACGTAAGCGAGCAATGCGAGGCAGGAGATCAGCAGCACGCTATATTCCATGCCGTTGCGTCCCAGGCCGACCACGAACCAGCCGGCGGGCCAATGGACCAGAACGATGCCGGTCGCGTAGATCGCGCAATAAACGAGGGCCAGCCAGGTGACCCGGATGCCCAGCGCGAGCAGGATTGTCCCGAGAATCTCGAAAGCGGTGATGGCCGCCGCGATATAGAGGCCGCCCGGGAAGCCCAGGCTGTCGAGCCACGCCCCGAACGGCACCACCCCGCCCGCGATCAGCCGCGCCCAGCCATGGGCGGCGAGCAGGCCGGCGATGACCAGGCGAAGCGCCAGCATGGCGCGGCGGCTGCGGCTCGATAGGCTGTCCATGATTCCGGATCCCCCTTGAGCGGTGAGGCTAGGACCGGCGCGGCGTCGGTCAACCGGCGCGGCCGTGGATTTTCTGCGGACCGCGTCCCTGTTTCGACGAATGCGCCCTTCGACAGGATCGGCGCTAGGGTCTAGGATGGAGCGGATGAGTGATTCCCCACAGCCCTACCGCGTCCTCGCCCGCAAATACCGCCCGCAAAGCTTTGCCGAGCTGATCGGGCAGGAGGCGATGGTGAAGACTCTCGCCAACGCCATCGAACGCGACCGGCTCGCCCATGCCTTCCTGCTGACCGGGGTGCGCGGGGTCGGCAAGACCTCCACCGCGCGGTTGATCGCCAAGGCGCTGAACTGCATCGGCCCCGACGGGACCGGCGGGCCGACCATCACCCCGTGCGGCCTTTGCGAGCCCTGCCGGGCCATCGCCGAGGGCCGCCATATCGACGTCGTCGAGATGGACGCCGCAAGCCATACCGGCGTCGACGACGTCCGCGAGATCATCGAGGCCGTGCGCTATTCGGCGGTGTCGGCGCGCTACAAGGTCTATATCGTCGACGAGGTCCACATGCTCTCCAAGAACGCGTTCAACGCGCTCCTGAAGACGCTCGAGGAACCGCCGGCCCACGTCAAATTCCTGTTCGCGACGACCGAGGTCAACAAGGTTCCGGTGACGGTGCTCTCGCGTTGTCAGCGCTTCGATCTCAGGCGAATCCCGGCCGAGACGCTGGCCGGCCATTTCGGCCACGTCGCCCAGGCCGAGGGGGTCGAGGTCGAGCCCGAGGCGCTGGCGCTGATCGCCAGGGCCGCCGAAGGCTCGGCGCGCGACGGACTCTCGATCCTGGATCAAGCCATCGCCCATGGCGCCGGCACGGTCACTGCGGAGCAGATCCGGGCCATGCTCGGTCTGTCCGACCGGGGCGCCAATAGGGCGCTGCTCGGCCTCATCCTAAGCGGCGACGCGCCGGGCACGCTCGCCGCCATGCGCGACCAATATGATCTGGGCGTCGAGCCGTCGGCGGTCATCCGGGGTCTGCTCGAAGCGGTGCACGGAATCACTCGCGCCAAGGTCGGCGGCGCAGTGGATCCGGCCCAGTCGGCAGAGGAGCGCGAGGCCTATGGCGCCTGGGCCGCGAAGCTCGGCCACGCCGCCATTCACCGGCTCTGGCAATTGCTGCTGAAGGGCCTGGCCGAAGTCCACAATGCGCCGATTCCCCTCGAAGCGGCGGAGATGGCGCTGCTGCGCGTGATCCACGCCGCCGAGCTGCCCGATCCCGGCGCGATGCTTGAGCGGCTGGCGAGCGGGGAGAGCATCGGCGCCTCCTCCGCCGAGGCGCCGAAGGCAGACGAGCAGCGCGAGCTTTTGAGCATGCCCGCCGATTATCCCGCGTTGATCGATCTGCTCGCCCGCGGCGGCAAGGCGCATCTCGCCCAGCAGCTGCACGATTTCGTTGGCCTGATCCGCTACGATCCGCCCGAGCTCGCGATCCGCCCGATCAAGCCGCTTCCCGGCGAGTTCGTCCGCGATCTGGGCGCCGCCCTCAAGGCCCTCACCGGAACGGCGTGGCAGGTCCGCGCGTCGGACGAGAATGCCGCATCCAGCCTGCTCGATCAGGAGAAGGAGGGTGCCGAGCGATTGCGCCAGGCCGTGCTCGACACGCCGATCGTCCAGGCGGCGTTCGAAGCCTTCCCGGAGGCCGAGCTGGCGGGCTACAGGGTCGACGAACAACGGAGCGCATGATGCAGAATCTCGAAGAGCTGATGAGGATGGCGCAGGAGGCGCAAGCCAAATTGATGCAGGCGCAGGAGGATCTCGACAAGGTCGAGGTCGAGGGCGTCTCGGGCGGCGGCCTCGTCCGGATCCGCGCCTCGGCCAAGGGGCGGATCATCAACGTCGACATCGACGAGAGCCTGCTCTCGGCGCCGGAAAAGCAGATGCTCGAAGATCTGATCGCCGCCGCGATCAACGATGCCCGCGCCAAGGCCGACGTCGCCGCGCAGGAATCGATGCAGGCGGTCACCGGCGGCATGCAATTGCCGCCCGGCTTCAAGATGCCGTTCTGACGGGTGCGCGCACGGCCTAGCGGTAGACGCAGGCGTCCAGCCCCTCGCGGCCGACGACGCCCATTCGGCCGAGGATCAGATTGCCGTAGCGGCGGGTGAAGCCGGTCGGGGCGATCGCGGCGCGGCGCTTGGGCTGGGGGAAGACGGCCGCGATCCGGGCCGCTTCCTGCGCCGTCAGCCGGTCCGCATCATGGCCGAAATAACGCTGCGAGCCGGCATTGACGCCATAGGTGCCGATCCCGGTTTCCGCGACGTTGAGATAGACCTCCATGATCCGTCTCTTGCTCCACATCGTCTCGATGAGCAGGGTGAACCACGCCTCCAGTCCTTTCCGGAAATAACCGCCGCCTTGCCACAGGAAGGCGTTCTTGGCGGTCTGCTGGCTGATCGTCGAGCCGCCCCGCATGACCGAGCCGCCGGCAGCGTTGCGCCGCATCGCCGCCTCGATCGCCTGCCGGTCGAAGCCCATATGCTGGCAGAATTTGCTGTCCTCGCCGCCGATCACGGCGCGGACCATGTCGCGGTCGATTCGCTCGATGCTCATCCAGTCGGCGCCGGCGCCATCGCCGCCGATCCGGTCGCCCAATTGGGTGAAGGTGAAGGGCGGATCGACAAAGCGATAGGCGAGCACCCAGAGGATCGAGCCGATCAGGAAGATCAGCAAGGCCTTGACCGTCCAGCCGACGATGCGCCGGAGGAACGAGCGGCGGCGGGGACGGGCCGGGGCCGGAATCGGGGCCGGAGCGGAGGGACGCGATCTTGGGGCAGAGGCGGCTGGTTCGGCGTCGTCGTCCATCCCGCCAGCCTAGCGGGAGGCAGGTCCTCGCCGCCAGCCCGAATCGCGGGGCCGGCGCTCGCTCCCGGCATCCATCGCCCCGCTGCATTGGCCGGGGCAGGGCGCAAGCCCCTGGCCCCTTCGCTTGCCCGTTGATGCCGGGACGCGATTGGTGGCACAGCGAGGCGGATGAACCCGTTCTTCGCCGCCCAGCAGACCTCGATCTTCGAAACCATGTCCGGCCTTGCCCGCGAGCACGGCGCCGTCAATCTCGGCCAGGGCTTTCCCGATTTCGGCTGGCCCGAAGACGTCGTCGCCAAGGCTGCAGCGGCGCTGACCGGAGAATCGAGCCAATATCCGCCGATGCGCGGCCTTCCCGAGCTCCGCGCCGCGATCGCCGCCCATTATCGCGCTCATCAGGGCCTCGATCTCGATTCCGAGCAGGTGATCGTCACCTCGGGCGCGACCGAAGCGATCGCGGCAAGCCTGTTGGCGCTGATTACGCCCGGCGACGAGGTGGTGCTCATGCAGCCGCTCTACGACGCCTATCTGCCGCTTGTGCTGCGAGCCGGCGGCGTGCCGCGCCTGATCCGGCTGACCCCGCCCGGCTGGCGGATCACCCGCGAGGCGCTGGCCGAAGCGTTCACCGCCAGGACCCGCTTCGTCATCTTCAACAATCCGCACAACCCCACCGCGCGCGCCTTCGATCGCAAGGAGCTCGCACTGCTCGCCGAGGCCTGCGTGGCGGCCGATGCGACGGCGATCTCCGACGAGGTTTGGGAGCACGTCCTGTTCGACGGCCGCGTCCATGTCCCTTTGTCCTCATTGCCGGGCATGGCGGAGCGCACGGTCAAGATCGGCTCGGCGGGCAAGATTTTCTCGCTGACGGGATGGAAGGTCGGCTGGATCGTCGCCCAGCCGGATCTCGCCGTGGCGGCGACCGGGGCGCACCAGTTCATCGCCTTCGCGACTCCGCCCAACCTCCAGAGCGCGGTCGCCTACGGCCTCGCCAAGGTCGAGTCCTATTTCACCGCCATGCGGGCCGGCTTCGCCGCCTCGCGCGACGCCATGGCCGGCGCGCTCGCGGCCGCCGGCTATTGCGTGCTGCCGGCCGAAGGCACCTATTTCGCCTGCGTCGATCTCGAAGCGTCGGGCATCGCCGTGGACGACGCCACCTTCTGCGAACGCGCCGTCGCCGAATGCGGCGTCGCGGCGATCCCGCTCTCGGCTTTCTACGTCAGCGATCCGGTCACCAACGTCATCCGCCTCTGCTTCGCCAAGAAGCCGGAAACGATCGCGGCCGGAGTTACCGGGCTGGTCAAGGCGCGGGCTTTGTTCGCGGGCTGAGCCGAGGCTTCTGGCCGGCAAGGCGCAAAGTGGACAAATTGGACAAAGTGGCCGCGTAAGAAGGGTGGCTTCAACCCTCTTCCGGCGCCGACTGCTTGACTCAATTCGATAAATAGCTAAATATCGAATCATGAGCTCCGTGTTCAAGGCCCTCGCTGACCCGACCCGCCGCAAGGTGCTTGCGCTGCTGCGCGAGCGACCGATGAGCG